>JAABUP010000334.1_pt1 | contig 106703 bp, 104 predicted proteins | sample 5559201 | NCBI WGS metagenome assembly JAABUP01 (sample SAMN10711887, study PRJNA513373) | rock metagenome | isolation source: Antarctica rocks | place: Antarctica
GTGTCGCGGTCGATCAGGCGGAAGTTGCTCATGCGCGCGGTGTCCAAGGCGAGAGGCGTGCGAACCTGTGTCCCGATCCTATCAGAAGCTTCCGCGTCGCGTTAAGTCCGACAGGCTGCTAGGGGCCACTTCACGGTAGGCAGGTCGGAAGCATGAGGCACGCCCTTGCGTCCCTCGCCGTCACCCTAGTGGCAACAGCGCTGACACCGGCCTGCTGGTCGGCCGAACCTATGCCGCCGGAGGTCGCCAAGGACCTCGATGTCATATCATTTCCCAACTCCATCCGCCCTCAGTCGATACCCGGCGCAAGGACCTTTGCCCAATATGGGTTCACGCAGGTCGCTCCGACGGAGGGCGAGGCGGGCAGCGTGGACGTGTATCCACCTGATCACGCATGGCTGTTCAAGATCACGGTGCTCGGGAGCGAGGGCGACAATGTGACCGTCTGCGTCCTCGACGAGGCCCTGAATGGCGGTACGTACCTGACCCAGACACCGTTGGAGTTGCAGCGGCGCGGCGACGGCCTGCTGCACGCCACCGACCGGGACGTCAACGATCCACGCTGCAGCCAGTCGGAACGGTGACGTAGGAAGCTGAGAACGCCGGGCGTGCGGCAGGGGCAACCCGGTGGGCCGAGGATGAAGGGCGTAGTGATGATGAAAGGCGTCGCGCTGGCGGCAGGGATCGTCGCGGTGCTGGCGGCCTACCCAAGCGCCGCTCCGGCTCGGCCCAAGCCGGCCGGCTCCCTTTGCCGGGCGCCGGGGCGGTCCTGTCCACCTGCGACATAGGAACCAAGACGGTGTCGACCTGCGGCCAGGAACGGGGCGGGGCCGTCTACGGCTTCGGGCGCTTGGGCCGTGTCGAGCTCGAAGCCACCGACCTACATCTCGCTTATAGATAGAGGCTGGTCGGGCGGCGGCGAGACGTAGGTGTATGCCGACACCCCGACGCACCGCTACATCGTTTACAACCAGATGGTCAGGACCGGGTTCGGCGCTGACGGGCATCACGACCCGAAAGAAACATCCGGCCTGGTGGTGCGGAGCAAGGGGCGAACGGTCTCAAGCCGGGAGTGTTCGGCGCTGCCGGCAACCTTCGAACAGCTCACCAAGACGCTGGTGCCGGCGGGCGACTACGTGCCCACTGAGCGCTGCCGCGGCGAGCCGGTGGGGAGAACCCCTGTCCGTACGGCCCGGCAACGGCGTGCTGGCGACGCAACCACAGGTCCATCCGACATCTCTGTTGTAGGCCGCAAAAGTGTAAGCCGGTCCCATCCGTTGCAGCCTCAAAAGCGCCAGGCACAAGCTAGCCGCATCCAACAGTCTCATCAGGCGTGAGCCGGTTCAGGCTGACAAACACACGCCCAATCACGGATGGGTGCAAGCCGCTACAGCTAGGCGGAGTTCCGCATCAGCCGGCCCGACATCTCCGGATTCTGCGCCCGGTGCCGCAACATGTGATCCGCCAGCACGCACGCCACCATCGCCTCGCCGACCGGAACCGCGCGGATGCCAACGCAAGGGTCGTGCCGGCCGCGCGTCATCACCTCGACCGGCTCGCCCCGGCGGTCAAGGCTGCGGCGCGGCTGCAAGATAGAGCTAGTCGGCTTGACGGCGAAGCGGGCGACGATGGCCTGCCCCGTGCTGATGCCGCCGAGCACGCCGCCCGCATGGTTGGAGCCGAACCGTACCTGGCCGTCCTCCGCCCACATCTCGTCCGCGTTCTCCTCGCCGCGCAGCTCCGCAGAGGCGAATCCGTCGCCGATCTCCACGCCCTTGACCGCGTTGATCCCCATCAGCGCCGCCGCGATGTCGGCGTCCAGCTTGCCGTAGATCGGCGCCCCCTGCCCCGGCGACACGCCCTCGCACACCACCTCGATCACGGCGCCAATCGAGGAGCCAGCCTTGCGCACCGCCGTCAACTCCTCGGCCCAGGCGTCCGCGGTCTCCTTGTCCGGGCAGAAGAACGGGTTGCGGCCCACTTCGTCCCAGTCCCACCGCGCCCGCTCGACCCGGTGCGACCCCATCTGCACCATCGCGCCGCGCACCTGCACCTGGCTGCCGAGGACAAGCCGGGCGACCGCGCCGGCTGCGACGCGCATCGCCGTCTCGCGCGCCGAGCTGCGCCCGCCGCCACGGTGGTCCCGCACGCCGTACTTCAGCTCGTAGGCGACATCCGCATGGCCGGGGCGGAAGCGCTCGGCGATGTCGCCATAGTCGCGCGAGCGCTGGTCCATGTTGGCGATCTCCAGCGCGATGGGCATGCCGGTCGTCTGGCCCTCGAACACGCCGGAGAGGATGCGGACCTGGTCCGGCTCCTGCCGCTGCGTCGTGAAGCTGGACTGGCCGGGGCGGCGCTTGTCGAGCCAAGGCTGGATGTCGGCCTCCGACAAGGGCAGGCGCGGCGGGCAGCCGTCCACGACGCAGCCGATCGCCGGACCATGGCTCTCGCCCCAGGTGGTCACGCGGAACAAATGGCCGAACGTGTTGTGGCTCATACGGTCTCCTGCTTGCGGCTGCTTAGGCTGCTGCCCGCGGCTGCGCCGGAGAATACATGGTCCAACACGAGGTTTTTGAAACCGGTCGCCGCGACCGCCGCCCCCGCAGCCGGCATCAGTTCCGGCGTGTCGGAGATGACGAGCGGCCCATCCAACGGGTCGTCCGTCGGCAGCCCGTGCGAGCCTTTGACCAGCGCCGTGCCGCTGATCGGGATCACGTCGAGCAGGGCGCGCTGGCCGAGCTTGCGGCTCAGCAGCTTCACGGCGAGCCGCAGCTTTGCCGCCGGGAGCTTCGGGTCGATGAACAATTCCATCGGGTCGTAGCCGGGCTTGCGGTGGATATCGACGGTGCGGGCGTAGTCCGGCGCTCGTCTGTCGTCGTCCCACCAGTAGTAGCTGAACCAGCGGTCCGGCGCGGAGAGGGCGATCAACTCGCCCGACCGCGGATGGTCCAGGCCGTGCGCCCGCTTGCCGTCCTCGTCGAGGACAGTGGCAACGCCGTCCAGGTTCTCCAGGGCGCGCCGGGCCGCCGGCAGGTCGCCAGCGTCCCGCACGTAGACATGGGCCATCTGGTGGTCGGCCAACGCAAAGGCGCGGCTGGCGCCGGCGTCGAGCAGCTCGCGCCCCATCTCGACCCGCACCCGCACCAACCCGGCGGCCCGCAGCGCCCGGTTGACGTGAACCGCCTCGCGCACCGGCACGATGCCGTATTCGGACACGACGACGACGCGGCAGCCCTCCGTATGCGCCGCGTCGATCAACGTGCCGCACAGCGCGTCGACTTCGCGCAGGTCCTTGGCGATGCGCGGGTCACTGGGGTTCGGCCCCCATTTTTGCAGCCCGTAGTCGAGGTGCGGCAGGTAGCTGAGCGTGAGCGTCGGACGCCGGGTGCGCAGCACGTGTTCTGTGGAGCGGGCGATCCAGCGGCTGCTGGAGATGTCGGTCGCCGGCCCCCAGAAGCGGAACAGCGGAAATGTGCCGAGCAGCCCGTCCAGCTCGTCGTGCAGCTCCGGCGGCTCGGCGTAGTGGTCGGGGATTTTCCGGCCGTCGGCCGGGTACATCGGCCGCGGCGTGGCGCTGAAATCGGCGCTGGAGTACATGTTATACCACCAGAACATCTTGGCGCAGGTGAAGGCCGGGTCGCGCCGGCGTCCGGCTTCCCAGATTTTCTCGCCGGCCACCAGGTGGTTCGACTGCCGCCACAGGTGGACCTCGGCCTGGTCGCGGAAGTACCAGCCGTTGGCGACGATGCCGTGCCCGCTCGGCTCAAGGCCGGTGACAAGGCTGGACTGCACCGAGCAGGTTACGGCCGGCAGCACCGTGCGCAGCGGGCGCATCGCGCCGGCCTGGGCCAGCGCCGCCAGGTTCGGGGTGTGCTCGCCAATCAGCTTAGGCGTCAGCCCGACAACCAGCAGAACAACGGTGCGGTGCATTTCCTGGCTGCTCATGCACGCCGGGCGACGGCTTCGGGCGTCTCGATCCGCGGCGTCTGGCCGCCGCGCAGCACCGAGTTGCCCATGTAGAGCGTGCGCTGGTCGATGGGCGCCGGGTCAAGCCAATCCGCCTCGCGCATCTGCCCGTTGCGCCCGTAGGCCGCGAGCGCGTTGCCGTAGGTCACTTGGCGGATCGCGTCCTCGCCGATGCCGCCACGGCGCAGCAACTCGGCGGTCCGCGGCACCGCCAGCGGGTCGGACACGCCCCAGTCGCAGGCAGAGTCGATCAGGATGCGCTCCGGCCCATAGCGGCGCACGATCTCGACCATCCGCTCGCTGCCCATCTTGGTGCCGGGATAGATCGAGAACCCAGCCCAGAAGCCACGGTCCAGCACTTCCTGCGCCGTCTCCTCGTTGTTGTGGTCGATCACCACCCAAGCCGGGTCGACACCCTGCTCGACCACCACGTCCATCGAGCGCGTCGTGCCGCGCTTTTTGTCGCGGTGCGGCGTGTGGACCATCACCGGCATCTCCAGCTCGCGTGCGAGGTCGAGCTGCTGGCGGAAGTAGCGGTCCTCCAGCTCGGTCTGCTCGTCGTAGCCGATCTCACCAATGGCCACGACACCTTCTTTCAAGGCGAAGCGCGGCAGGATTTCCATGACCGCCTCGGCCAGCTCCTCGTTGTTGGCCTCCTTGCTGTTCAGCCCGATGGTGCAGTAATGCCGCATGCCGAACTGCCCGGCACGGAACCGCTCCCAGCCGACGATGGTGGACAGGTAATCGATGTAGCTGCCCACATTGGTGCGCGGCTGGCCGAGCCAGAAGGCCGGCTCGATGCAGGCGACGATCCCGGCCGTCGCCATCCGCTCGTAGTCGTCGGTGATGCGCGAGATCATGTGGGTGTGAGTGTCAATGAACATGCTTTTTCCTTAGTCGCGCTGCCCGGCCACCGGAGCGGCGTCCAGCGCCGCACGCGCGGCCAGCCGTTCCGCCTCGTCGCCAGTCCGCAGCACATGGGCGAGGTCCTCGCGCGCCGCGGCGTCGGCCCAAGGCCCCACGCAGCGCCACAACTCGGGGCTGACTTTGCGCCCGGCCGCCCAGCGCTCATGCGCGTAGTTGCACAGCATGCGCATCAACGTCGGGTTGGCGCGGCGGTCGAGGCCCTGGATCGGCGCCAGCGTCGTCTCGATAAACAGGGCCTTGAGCACAAGCTGATTCCAGCCGGCCTCGTCGAACACCTCCGCCGGGTAGGGGTTGGCGTGGGCGACGGCCTCGAAGATCGGGCGCATGGCGGTGCGGGCGCCCTCGCGGGCTTGCGTCAGGTGCAACGCGGGACCGGGGTAAAGCGGCAGGCCGCGCAGCAGGGTGATCGTCTCGGCCAGGTCGGCGGTGGCGAACAGCCCGCGCAGCCGCGCGTTGAGGGCGGGGCCGTCGCCGTCTTGGGCCAGCAGGAGCACCAGGCGGCCAGCCTGGTCGACGCTCCAGCCGCGCGGGTCCCAACCCGGCCGTGCCCGCTCGGCGGCGGCGAGGTCTTCAGGTCCAAGCGCCAGGTCGGCCTTGCCCAGCCGGCGTGGCGCCAGGCTGATTGCCAGGTTGAAATCGCGCTCGGACACACCGGCCCGCAGGCGCCCGCGTTGCGCCAGCAGCCAGTCCGCAGCCTCGGCCGGCAACTGCCGGTGCAGCCAGGTGGCCATAAGCTCTTCCGCAGTCATGTTCCGCTGATCCAACGTTGCAGCGTGAGCGTCGCGGCGAAACAGGCGAAGGCCACCACCACGGCGCCAGGCCATCCGGCAACGGCGAGAAACAAGGCGTCGACCAACGAAATCCCGGCGATGAGCGACACCACTGCACGGGGAATATCGCCGGGCCGGCGGCGGCGCAACAGCCAAAGCGCCACGCCGATCCACCCGGCCAGCGCAAGCAGCACCAACTGGCCAGTTGCTTTGTTGGCCAGCAGGAGGCCGTAGGCAAGCGGCGCCGCCAGGAACAGCAGCGGCCAAAGGTTGCCGATGCGCCCGAGCATCTCCCGCTTGGCGACGTAGGTGAGGCCGATCAGGTAGCACAGCGATACCCCGGCGGCGGCAAGCAACGGTCCCGGCATCGCGGCCGTTGCGGCCAGCCCTGCCGCGACATAGGCCAGCAGGCGGCAGGCCCCCATCGCCAGCGGGCTGAGCGGGTTGCCTTTGTGGCGCCAGTTGTAGCCGATGATGGCGCCGCCGAGCGCCAGGCCGGCGAGCACCACGCCGCCGGGCGCCGCATCGAAGCCGCGGGCCGCTGTCAGCAGCGCCGCCACGGCGGCAAGCAGCAGGCTGAAACCCAAGGCGAACACGGTGTTGGCGTCGACAGCGCCGGACGGGATGGGCCGGGAGGGCCGCTCGCGCGCATCGATCCCGCGGTCGAAGGCGTCGTTGAGGTACATGCCGCCGAGGTAGGCCAGCGACAGGCCGAGCGCTGCGGGCAAGGTTGCCCATTGCCAGGGCGAGGCGCCGGCGAGGGCGACGCCTGCCAGGGTGTTGGTCCAGACTGTCGGCAGGTTCGATACGCGGCCAAGCCGCAGGGCAACCCCCGGCGTCATGCCGCCAGGCGGTCCCGCACCCAGGCCAGCTCACGCGAAATGGCCGCGTCCAGGCTGCCCACGCGAAGCTCCGGCGGCAGCACGTCCCAAGTGTAGGTCTCGACTTCGAGATGCGGGCTGATCCCGTCCTCGCGCTGCCGGGCGAGCATGTCGAGCAGCGTCGGCTGGGTGGTGGCGAAACGGTCGAGCAGCCGGTCGTGGAACACCGGCACATGGCAATGCACGCGCCATTCACGTCCCTCATTGACGCCCTCGTCCCAGCCAGCCAACGCTTGCGGCAGGTCGAGGTAGCGCGTCAAGCCGTTCGGTCCCCATTCGACGACCTGGTGCAGGTACACCCCGTCGTCGAAGCGGCGCAGCGCTTCGGCAGCCGCGCGGTCCATCCTTGGCATCACCAGGGCCGAGGAGAGCTGAAGCTTCATTACGGCAACGCCGGCGGCGCGCAGCAGCGAGAGACTGTCTGCCGGCGCCTCGAACTCCACGGCGGCGTGGCAGACATCGAGGCACAAGCCGAGGTGGCGGCGCAGCAGCGGTTCCGCCGCCGCCGGGGCGCGGCCGGACAGCGCGGCGAACCGCGTGACAGCTTGTGCCGAAAACAGGTAGTCCTCGAAGAAGCTGACCGCTTCTGCCGTGGTTTCCAGCAGGCACATCGGCTCGGGCTCAAGCGCCAAGGTGATGCGGCGGCCTGTTTGGTCTTCGAGGGCGGCGAGACGGGCCGCGTGTCGCAGCAATGCCTCCGCGATGGCCGGGCGGGCATTGGGGCTGGTCGCAGCAGCCAGGAACGCGCCTGGGACGGTGCTGACGCTGCCGGTCAGGTCCGGCTGGTCGTCGGGCAGCAACGACGCGAGCAGCCGCGCCAGCCGGTCCGTGTAGGCGAGCCGCTCAGGAGTGCGCCAATCCGGTGCGTAGACTTGCTCCTTGACGCGCTTGCCGTGAAAGGGCCCGTAAGGGAAACCGTTGACCGTGAAGACGTAGAGACCTTCTCGGACCAGGAAATCACGCAAGGCATCGAGTTGGAAAAGGTCATCCAAAGCTTCGGCAGCGACCGCGGAGAGGCGGAGGCCGACACCCATCGCTGCATGGGGGGAGACTTGCCGCTTCACCATTGGCAGGTGCCTCTGCAGGGCCGCAAAGATGTCCACCCAGGTCTCGCCTGGGTGGACGTTCGTGCAGTAGGTCAGGTGCGCTAAGCCAGAGGGGAGGCTTATCCTCATGCGAGTTCGGCGGACAAGCAGAACCTGGACCGTTGGCACTGCATGGTTCCACCTTGCCCTAGTTTGACGCTGGATGGAAAAAGGCCGGCAACGTGAGTGGCCACGTTGCCGGCTTGATCGGTGTTAGGCCGTCGGAACGATCATCTGGGTGGCTGAGGCGCCACTTGGAATCTGCGTTCCAGCAGCGACCGAGGCACCGAACTCGCTGCTGCCCGGACTGCCGGCGGCGGGAACGCTGCCGAACGGGTTGTTGGGTCCGCCAAGGCCTATCAGGGCGGCAAAGTTGTTGCCGCCGCTCAGACCGGCCAACAAGCTGGACGCATCAACGCCCGGCAGGCTGAGCAGGGGACCAAACGGGCTCATTGCGAGGAAAGAGGCCGCGTCTCCACTGCTCATGTCACCAAAACCGCCCGCCCCAGAAGAGGAGATGGTGCTGGCAGCGGCGGCACTTGGGTCAGCAGGCGAGGCACTTGCAGCGCCGCCTGCACTGGGAGCCGCCATTGCCGTGCCGCTTCCCGACGAACCGCTACCGGCAACGCCGGCGAAGGGGTTGTTGGCCCCGCCGAGGCTGGCGAAGGGATTGCTGTCGCCAAGGCCGGCCAACAACATGGACGCATCGATGTTCGGCAGGCTGAGCAGCGGAGCAAACGGGCTTGCCGCGAGCACAGCGGTAGCGTCACCCTCACTCAACAGAACGCCGTTCGACGCCGGGGCGGCGCTGCTGGAGTCGCTGCTGGCGCTGGAAGCCGGCATGCTCCCAAGGCTGGAAATCGCGGTCGGAGCGCTGCTGCTTCCAGTGATGCTGGCAAAGGGATTGGCGGCGCCGGCGGCGAACTGGTCGTAGATGGACTGCACGCTGTCGCCCGCTTGACCGAGTTCAGACGCGAATGGGCTGTTGGCAAGCAGGGTGTTGAGTTGGTCATCGCTCAAGGGTGCGCTGGTCATCGGAGCGCTGGGAGCGCTGCTGGCCGGGGCGCCACCGCCGCTGGCTGCTGGCGCGGGATTGCCGCTGCCTGCGAAGGGGTTGCCACTGCCACTCGGCGCACCACCGCCAGCCATGGCGCCGGCGCTAAGCGCAGCACCGCCACCTGCGAAGGGGTTGCCGCCGCCGCCTGGCGCACCGCCTCCGGCCGTAGCACCGGCGCTGGGCGCACCACCGCCGCCCGCAGCACTGCCGCCTGCGAAGGGGTTGCCACCGCCACTCGGCGCACTGTCGCCGGCCGCAGTGCCGGCGCCGGGCGCACCGCCACCACTGGTCGCACCGGAGAAGATGCTGCTGGTGCCAGGATAGTTGGCGAATGGGTTGCTGCCGGGGGACGCACCAGCGAAGGGGTTGCCGCCGAGGCTGGCGTAGTCATTCGGGTTGACGTTGGCGAACAAGCTTTGCGGCGTGACGCCCGGCAGGTTGAGCAAGGCGCCGAAGGGGCTCTGCTGCAACAACGCGCCGAGGTCGCTGCTGTCGCCGGGCGGACCACCGCTGGCCGCGCCGGGACCGGATGCCGCGCCGGGACCGGCTGCCGCTGCGGGACTGGAACTCATGCTAGTGCCTCCTGAAGTGTTGGCTCCGCCTGATGCGGCAAAGGGATTGCCGCCGCCTGAACCGGCAAAGGGGTTGCCCCCGCCGCTCGAACCCGCAGCCGGGCTGGCGCCGCCGTTGGTGCTGGCGAACGGGTTGCCTCCGCCGCTCGAAGAGTCGCCGCCGGCCTGCGAGGACGCCCCGTACGAAACGACGAACTGGTTGTTGTCGCCGCCGACGTTGACCATGCTGCCGCTCGACGCCGCATCGGGCGACGGGCCGCTGTAGGTGTAGACGAACTCGTTGTTGCCGCCCTTGACGTTCAGGTCGTTGGCCGAGGGGCTGCCGCTGCTGAACGCCGAGTAGTCGTCAACCACGACGAACTGGTTGTTGCCGCCGTCGATGACGACGTTGTTGCCGCCGCTGTTGGTGGCGTCGCCGTTCGCCGTCGAAGCGGGCGCGTACTTGACAACGAACTGGTTGTTGCCGCCCTCGACATGGACCGTGTTGCCGCCTGTGCTCATGGAGCCGTCAGTGGGCGAGGGCACGCTGTAGTCGATGACGAACATCCCGTTGCCGCCGCTGAGGGTGACATCGGAATTGCCGGGCGTGATCACGCCGACGTTGCTTTGCTGTCCCGCGCCGCTCTGGCTGGCGCCGCCTTGGCTGGAGCCGCTCGCCGCAAGGGCGTCGCTGCCGGCGGTGCCGCTGGCGGGGTTGATGTTGACGCTGGCGTTGCCGGGCGTGATCACGCCGGCGTTGCTGGTTTGGCTCGAACCGCCGCCAATAAGGCTGGGAGGCGCAGCGCCTGTCGAGGCGGGGGCAGCAGAGCTGCCGGTGCTAGAACCTGACATGTATTCTAATCCTTCGATTGAGCGCGGCGCCGTCCTGACGACCACACGGTTGTTAGTCAGATGAGCGGCCTGCCACGCAAAAGGGCAACGGAATTTGTCGAAGCCGCAGTCCCAAAATTATACCCACAAACGCAGCAGGGCGTATATCAATGATTTTCCTAGGAACTACTACCCTGATAGGGGTAAAGTATCCGTAATCACCCTACATCTTATTATATAACAAACGAAACAGAGTATATACTTCTGATAGTCCTTTTGTTGTTTAATGAACGTTCAGCAAGGGAGTTCAGCCGAACGTACGACTCAGCAGCCGTTGGCCATCGGCACGCTGGTATTTGCCGTTGGGGATGCGCTTGTAGGCCTGCCCGGCACGGACCACCTCGCGGCGGACGGCCTGCGCGCTCTCGAACCGCTCGAACAGGGCATCCGCCTCGTCCCAGCGAATCGCGCGCTGCAACGCCATCAAGTCCTCGATGTAGCAGCCCACGACCTCAAGCACCGCCGCCTTGTTGTGCAGGAACACGTCCCGCCACATCGTCGGGTCCGAGGCGGCGATCCGGGTGAAATCGGTGAACCCCCCCGCTGCGTACTTGAGCACTTCGCCCTTCAGCACGCCTTCGAAGTCGTCCGCCGTGTTGACGATGTTGTAGGCGAGCAAATGCGGCAGGTGCGACGTGATGGCGAGCACCTTGTCGTGGTGCAGCGGGCCCATCCGCTCGACCCTCGACCCCACCGCGTCCCAAAGCGCCGCCACCCGGTCGGTCGCCGTCGGGTCTGTGCCGTCCTGCGGCGTCAGGATGCACCAGCGGCCCTCGAACAGCCGGTCTATGGCCGCGCCAGGCCCGGACTCCTCCGTGCCGGCAACCGGATGGCCAGGGACGAAGCACCGCATGTCCAGGTACGGCGCAACCAGCTCGATCACCCTGGCCTTCACCGAACCGACATCCGTGACGATCGCATCGGGACGCAGGCCCGGCGCCATGGCACGCGCCGCGTCGCCGCTGGCGCCAACCGGCACACCGAGCACCACGAGGTCGGCGTCCCGCACCGCCTCGGCGGTGTCCGTCGTCGCTTCGTCCACCAGCCCCAGCATGCAAGCCTCGTCGAGGGTCGACTGCCGGCGTGCGGTCCCCACCAGCCGCTCAGCCAGGCCAAGGCGGCGTATGTCGCGGGCCAGGGACCCGTTGATCAGCCCAGTGCCGACGAAAGTGACCTGTCCAAACAGCGGCGTCGTGTTTGAAGGAAGCGGGCTGCCATCCGGCATGTTCAGGTTCTCCGTATCAAAGCCAAGCTTATCCAAGTCAGGCCCATCCAAGCCGGGCCTCACTTGGCCTCCAGCCCAACCGCCGTCCGAGGCTGACGCGCCGCCTTGAGGCTTTCGGCGAGCAGGAACGCCAGCTCCAGGCTCTGTTGCGCGTTGAGGCGAGGGTCGCAGTGGGTGTGGTAGCGCTCCGACAAAGCGGCGTCGGTGATGGCCTGGGCGCCGCCAGTGCATTCGGTGACGTTTTGCCCCGTCATCTCGATGTGGATGCCGCCGGGGTGGGTGCCCTCGGCGCGATGCACGGCGAAGAAGCCCTCGACCTCGCTCATGATGCGGTCGAACGGGCGCGTCTTGTAGCCGGATGCCGCCTTGATCGTGTTCCCGTGCATGGGGTCGCACGACCAGACCACCGACCGGCCCTCGCGCTGCACGGCGCGGATCAGCGCCGGCAGGTGCTTGCCAACCTTCTCGTGCCCCATGCGCACGATCACCGTCATGCGCCCGGCCTCGTTGCGCGGGTCGAGCGCGTCGAGCAGGGTGAGCAGCTCGTCAGGTGTCATGCTCGGTCCGGCCTTGAGGCCGATCGGGTTGCTCAAGCCGCGCATGTACTCGACATGGGCGCCTTTGGGATCGCGGGTGCGGTCGCCGATCCAAACGAAGTGCGCAGCCGTGTTGTAGAAGTTCCCGGTCATGGAATCCACCCGCGTCATCGCCTCCTCGTAGCCGAGCAGCAGGGCCTCGTGGGACGTATAGAGCGTGGTGCGCCCCATGGCGGGCGTGGTCAGGTCCGACACGCCGCATGCCGCCATGAAGTCGAGCGCCTCGGAGATGCGGTTGGTCAGGTCTGCGTAGCGCGCACCCTGCGCCGAGTTGGCGACGAAGTTCAGGTTCCACTCGTGCATGTGGGCGAGGCTGGCGTAGCCGCCGCCGGTAAACGCGCGCAACAGGTTCAGCGTCGCCGCCGCCTGCGCGTAGGCGCGGATTTGCCGCTCCGGGTCGGGCCGCCGGGCCTCGGCCGTGAACTCGAGCCCGTTGACGATGTCGCCGCGGTAGCTCGGCAGCTCCGCGTTGCCCTGGCGCTCGACATCGGACGAGCGCGGCTTGGCGAACTGTCCGGCCAGGCGGCCGAGCTTGAGCACCGGCATGCCGGCGCCGAACTTGAGCACGACCGCCATCTGCAGCAGCACGCGCAGGCTGTCGCGGATGTTGTCGGCGTGGAACTCGGCGAAGCTCTCGGTGCAATCCCCGCCCTGCAGCAGGAAACCACGGCCGGCGGCCACCTCGCCGAGCTTGCGGCGGAGCTCGCGCATTTCGCCGACGAACACCAAGGGCGGCGACTGACGCAGCCGGGCCTCGACGTCGGCGAGTTGGCCGGCATCGGAGTACGCCGGCAACTGCTGGACTGGAAATGCGCGCCATGACGGCGGGGACCAAAGTCCCGAGTAAGTCGCTGCGCCGGAGGACGCGATCTCTTCTGCTTCGAGATGCCCGAAGTCATCCATAAAGGACACCTATGTTTAAAAGGTTAAAACTGGGCAGCATCAATCAGCCATCCCGTATTCGGCGTGGTGGTCGAGCCCGGTCCGCATGAGGCGCAACGCCTCCTCCGCAGCGCGCAACAAGGCTTGGGCCTTGTTGTAGGACTCGCGGTACTCGGCTTCTGGGTCGGAGTCCGCGACGACGCCGCCGCCTGCCTGGACATACAACATGCCGGATTTCACCAGGCCGGTGCGCAGGCCGATGCAGGTATCCAGGTTGCCGTCCGCGCCGATGTAGCCGATCCCACCGGCGTAGAAGCTGCGCCGGACCGGTTCAAGCTCGTCGATGATCTCCATCGCCCGGATTTTCGGGGCGCCCGACACCGTGCCGGCCGGGAAGCCCGCGCACAGCACATCGAGCAGATCGGCGCGTGCCGGGTCGAGTTCGCCCTCGACGTTCGAGACAATGTGCATGACGTGCGAGTAGCGCTCGACGATCATCTTCTCCGTCACCCGCACCGAGCCGACCTTGGCGACCCGGCCCACGTCGTTGCGGCCGAGGTCGAGCAGCATGAGATGCTCGGCCAGCTCTTTCGGGTCCGCGAGCAGGTCCTCCTCAAGCTGCATGTCCTCTGCACGCGTGCGTCCCCGCGGACGTGTCCCGGCGATCGGCCGGACGGTGACGGTCCCATTGCGCAGCCGCACCAGGATTTCTGGCGAGGAGCCGACAAGAGCAAAATCGCCAAGGTTCAAATAAAATGAGAATGGCGAGGGGTTAAGCCGCCGCAACGACCGGTAGAGCGCAAGCGGCGGCAAATCAAACGGCAATGAAAAGCGCTGCGAGGGAACAACCTGAAAGGCGTCGCCCGCCCGTATGTAGTCTTTCGCCTGTTCGACCATCTCGTGGTAGCGCGCCCTGGTGACGTTCGACACCGGCGTTGGACTCTCGGCCGGCCCGGTCGATACGCCCTGCTGCGGCACGCTGCGCCGAAGGTCAGCAGCCGCGCCGGCCAGGCGTTCACAGGCATGGTCATAGGCCGCCGTGGCGGAAAGGCCCGGCGCCGGGTAGACCGGCGTCACGATCGTCATGCGGTCGAGCACGTTGTCGAACACCACGACGACGGTCGGGCGCATCAGCATCGCATCCGGCAGGCCCAGCTCGTCCGGGTTGGCCGAAGGCAACCGCTCGATCAGCCGCACGAAGTCGTAGGCGAAAAAGCCGATCAAGCTGGCGCTGCCGGGCGGCAGGCTGGGCGGCAGTTCGATGCGGCACTCGTCGATCAGTGCGCGCAGGCTGGCGAGCGACGGCAGAGGCGACGGCTCATACCGTTCCCCGCCGAGCAGCACGGTGCGGTTGACCTCGGCGCGCTCCCCGTAGCAGCGCCAGATCAGGTCCGGCCGCAACCCGATATACGAGTAGCGGCCACGCACCGCCCCGCCCTCGATCGACTCGAGCAGGAAGCCGTAGGGCTGGCCCTCGGCGAGCTTGATCATCGCGGCGACCGGGGTCTCAAGGTCGGCGACCAAAGTGGTCCAGACAACCTGCGACTGACCGTTGTCGTAGGCGTCGGTGAACGAATTTCGTTGCGTCAAGACGTGCACTATAGTTCCTCGCGTATCGGGGCGGGCTTAATGCTTGGTGGATGCGGAGCGCTCTGCTGGGCAGCCGCTCACGCCGGCACCCGGCCCAGCAACGCCGCCGTCGCCGCGGCGACGTCGGGCTGGCGCATCAGGCTCTCGCCGACCAAGAAGCAAGACGCGCCAACTTCGCGCATCCGGGCGATGTCCGCGTGCGACCCAATGCCGCTTTCGCAAACCAGCAGGCGACCCTCCGGCAACAGGCGGGCCAGCCGCTCAGTCGTGCCAAGGTCAACCTCAAGGGTCTTAAGGTTGCGGTTGTTAACCCCGATCAGCGGCGAGCGCAGCCGGACCGCCCGTTCGAGTTCCGCCTCGTCATGCACCTCGATCAGCACGTCGAGGCCAAGGCCATGCGCCGCCACCTCCAGCTCCGCCGCCTGCGCATCGCTGAGCGCCGCCATGATGAGCAGCACCGCGTCCGCGCCGGCCACGCGCGCTTCGACCACTTGATAGGCGTCAAGCGTGAAGTCCTTCCTGAGCGCCGGCAACGCAACAACCGCCCGCGCCGAAACAAGGTGTTCGACTTCCCCTTGGAAGTATGGGGCATCGGTCAGCACGGACAGGCAGGCCGCCCCACCCGCGGCATAGGCGCGGGCCAGCGCTGGCGGGTCGAAATCAGCGCGGATCAGCCCCTTGCTCGGACTGGCCCGCTTGATCTCGGCGATCAGCCCAGGCCGCCCTGCCGCCACCTCGGCCCGCAGCGCGCGTATGAAGCCGCGTGGCGCCTCAACAGGCAAGGCCGCCTCAAGCTCCCGCAGTGGCCGCCGGGCCTGGCACTCCGCCACATGCGCACGCTTGGCCGTGCAGATCTCCACGAGTTTGTCGCTCATGCGGGCACTCCGTTGGTGGCGCGCACGACCGCTTCCAGCCGTGCCTCGGCAGCGCCCGTGTCGATCGAACTGCGCGCAAGCTCGGCACCGTCCCGCAGGCTGTCGGCCCTACCGGCGACGACCAGCGCCGCGGCGGCGTTCAGCACCACGATGTCTCGGTACGGGTCCGTCCGTCCGCGCAGCAACGCCCGGAGCGCGGCAGCATTGTGCTGCGCGTCGCCGCCCTTGAGGTCGTCGAGGGTGGCACGTGCAACGCCGGCCTCCTCTGGCACAACCTCAAAGCGGGTCACTGTGCCGAAACGCAGCTCGGCGACGGATGAATGCGTGGTCGTGGTAAGTTCGTCCAGGCCGTCCCCACCATGCACCACCCAGGCGCGCTCGGTGCCGAGGGCGCCCAGCACCTCGGCGAGCGGCGTCAGCCACTGCGGCGCGAACACGCCGAGCAACTGCAGCCGTGTCCCAGCCGGGTTCGACAGCGGGCCGAGCAGGTTGAAGATCGTGCGCGTGCCGAGTTCGCACCGGCTCGGGCCGACATGCCGCATCGCCCCATGGTGCTGGGGCGCAAACAGGAAGCCGACGTTCGCCTCCTGGAACGCACAGCCAATAGCGTCTGCCGGTGCCTCGACGTTGACCCCCAGGGCCTCCAGCACGTCGGCCGCGCCAGACTTCGACGACAGCGCCCGGTTGCCATGCTTGGCGACCGGCACGCCGCAGCCGGCAACCACAAATGCCACCGCGGTTGAAATGTTCAGCGTCTGTGCTCCGTCGCCGCCCGTGCCGCAGGTGTCGATCGCCCCCTCAGGGGCTTGCACCCGTGCCATGCGCGCCCGCATGGCCCGCGTGGCGCCGACGATCTCCTCGACCGTCTCGCCGCGCACCCGCATCGCCATCAGCAGGCCGCCGATCTGGGACGGCGTGGCGGCGCCCTCCATCATCAGGTCGAACGCCGTCTCGGCCTGCTCAGCGGTGAGCCGCGCGCCACTGCCTAAAAGGCCCAGGATCGGCCGGAGCGCGTCGGTCATGCCAATGCCCGGCGCGGCACAAGGGCAAGGAAGTTGCGCAGCATCGAGTGCCCGGCCGTCGTCTCGATGCTCTCGGGATGAAACTGCACCCCATGCACCGGCAAGCTCTCATGGCGCAGGCCCATGATCAGCCCGTCCTCGGTCCAGGCATTGACCACCAGTTCCGCCGGCAGGCTTTCCCGCTCGACGATCAGGCTGTGGTAGCGGGTGGCCGGGAACGGGTTGGGCAGTCCGGCAAACAGCCCGGTGCCATCATGGTGGATCAGGCTGACCTTGCCGTGCATCGGCGCTGGGGCGCGGATAACCTTGCCGCCGAACACCTGGCCAATCGCCTGGTGGCCCAGGCACACGCCGAGCACCGGGCACACTGACACCGCCTGCTCGATCAGCGCCAGCGAGATGCCGGCACGATCAGGGTCGCACGGCCCCGGCGAGATTACTACAGCATCATGCCCCAGGGCCAGCGCCTCGTCCGGCGTGAGCGCATCGTTGCGGTAGACCTTTGCCTCGGCGCCAAGCTCGCCGAGACGGTGGAACAGGTTGAACGTGAAGCTGTCGTAGTTGTCGAGCAGGAACAACGTCCGCGTAACTGCCGAGTTGGACCCGTGCCATTTCTCCTTATGCTGCGGATCGGCCTGCTTGGAACGGCCGGCGGCCCAGTCCAAAGTACGCTCCGCCAACAAGCCCTCATTTCCGCCCATCCCAGGCCCACGAGCCGCGCTGTCAGACAGCCCGGCCCCGCCGCTGGCGGCGCTCATGCCGCGGCCTCGGAGATGTAGCTCATCCCGCGCCCGAACGACGTAAGGTTGCCCGCCTTGTTCTCCAACACGCGCTTGAGGCTCATGCTCTCGGCGCCATAATCCTCGATTTGCAGCTTGCCGTGTGCCGGCAGGGCATTCTTCTCGAAGAAGGCGACGCGGTGCTGGACGATGCCGCGGGCGTCCGGGTTGCCGAAGGCGTAGGAGCAGGGCACCAGCACCATGCAACTGCGCTGTGTGTAGTTGAAACTGCGGTAGTTGTGCTCAAACTCGACGATCGCGTAGTTGCCCAAGTCATGCTTGCGAATCACCACGTCGACGTGCTGGCCGTATTCGTCGGTGAAGCTGCCCTCGGTGGCGCTGGGAGACCCGTTCGGCCGGAGGCCAAACCCCCACTCGCCCATATTGCGCAGGTCGCCGAGATACTCGACCGACATCTCCTGCGGCGCGTCGACGAAGATCGAGCTGGTCTTGATCTCGAAACGGCCCTGCGCCGCCCGGTCAAGGCCCGCCTTGCGCTCCAGCGCGCCCTTGAGCGACCGGATTTCGGCCGTATGCACCAGATGGATGCCCTGCATGATCATCGGCGTGCGGCGCTCGGGGCCGACGAAGCTCAGCCAGTGGAAATAGACGCCAGGCTCGTCCGAGCCGACGTAGGACGCGGGGAACAGGAACGTCGGGTAGCACTGAAAGTACTTGCCGTACTCGTAGCCGCAGTGCCACTCCACGCCGCGGAACATCGGCGTTTCGATGGGACGAACATGGTAGTACAAGTCGTGCTGGTAGCCTGACGCGGTGCCGCGCCAGGTGTTCTCGTCCATCTGCTCCTGCATGCGGCTGTAGAGCGTCCACTCGTCGAGGTTCCGCAGCTCGCGAAGGTAGGCGAACGCCTTCTCCTCCGAGGTGTCGATGTAGGTGGAGGTGGCGAAGGTGTTGCTTTCCATAACGATCTGTCTCCGCGCTGGTTAGAGGGCTATAACGGGGAAGCTGAGCCCCTCTTGACGCTTGATCGTCCGCGCCGGGCGCAGGCCCTCGTTGCGTCCGTTGGTCGGCGCGATCCTGTCGGCGTCGATCAGCACGTCGAGCACGAACGGCCCCGGTGCGGCGAGCGCCTGCGCGAGGCCCGCCTCCAGGCCGTCCTCGTTCTCCACGCGGACACCCTCGGCGCCCATGGCGCGGGCGAGCATCGCGAAGTCCGTCGGAGGGAAGCAGGCGTCCGCGACATCGGCCATGTCGAGCGCAGCCATGCCTTGGTAGCACATGTTGTAGCGCCCGTCGTTGAGCACGATCCACAACACAGGTAGCTGCTGCTTGACGGCGGTGTTCACCTCCATGTTCATGAGCATCGCGCCGTCGCCCACGATCGCCACGGCCTTGCCGGCGCGTCCGAGCGCAGAACCCAGCACGCCGGTTCCCGCGTGGCCCATAGAGCCAAGGTTGGTGCTGACGCGATACCGCCCCGGCTGCGCGAAACGGAGATAGTGCGTCGCCCAGGTGAAGGCATTGCCCGACTCAGCCAGCACCACGGCATCGGTGCTGTCCACGATGGTGCGCTGGATGGCCGACATCAGCGCGTCCGGGCGAACACGGCCTAGGCCGGCCGCCGTGGGGTGCTCCGGATGCGGCCGTGGCAGGGAGGGTGCCGGTTTGGCCTGCGCCGCCGGCCAGGCGGCGAGCAGCTCTGCAAGGAAGTCGCCGACGTCTGCCTGCACTGCAAAGGTCTCAGCGTGCGGATAGGCCACGCCGGGCACCGCAGGGTCGATATCGACGTGAACGAAGCCCCCCTCTGGGACCAGCCCTGGGTTCCAGAACGACGTCGGCTCGCCCAGCCGCGTCCCCAGCACCAGCACCCGCCGCGGCGCGTGCTCGCGCATGTATGCGACGGCCGCCGCGGTGTGCCCGCCCATGCCGGTCACGCCGACGAACAGCGGATGCTGCTCGGGGAAAATGCCTTTTGCCCGCGGCGAGCACATGACCGGCGCGTTCGCCCGCTCGGCAAGCTCGAGCAGCGCCGGCGCAGCCTCACGGGCGCCAAAACCAGCCCAGATCGCAAACGGCTCGTTGGCCAGCAGCTCGACGCAGCGTGCGATCGCGGCGCGGTTCACGCCGGGACGGGACAGGGCGCTGACGCCGGGCGGAGCGTCGCGGACCGTCAGCCGCGGCAACGGCTGGGTCAGCAGCGCGCCCTGCACGGCGTTGGGAATACTTAGATGGGCGACGTAGCCGCCCGGACGCCGCAGCCCGGCCGCTATGCGCCGCAGGGCCTGCGGCAACTGTTCCGGCGTGTCCAGCACCAGGGCGTCGTCGAACCACGCGCCGGCCTCGAACAGCCCGGTTGTCGGCATGGTGTAGCCGCTGGTCTCCTGGATGCCGCCGCGGCCACGCTGTGGGGCGGAGGCGTAGGCCGAAACTAGGATCACCTTGGCGCCCTCGCTCCGTGCGGCGAGCATGCCTGTCAGGGCGTTGGTGATGCCGGGGCCGGTGGTCGTGAAGGCGACGACGGGGCGTCCGCTGGTGAAATGGGCTTCGGTGGCTGCGAAGGCAGCACCACTCTCATGCCTGAAATGCAATACGTCGAGATGCTTTGAGAATGCGGCCCAGAGCAGCGCCTGCGCGCCGCCGCACACGCCAAGGGCGTGCGTCACTCCAAGGGCGCACAACGATGTCGCCAAGCCTTCCGCTACTGTGGGCAGGGCCGGGGCGGGCGTGGCGAGATCCGAGGCCTCATCGATCTCTAAAAGATCGCCGCCGATCTCTGCGATATTTTCGTCCATCATATCATAGGTCTCCGTGCGGTCGGCCCAGCTCTGGATCGTCCGGGCATAAACATTCAGGTCTTGCCGCCTCGACGAGCTGCGCTGCTGCAACAAGCCCTGTAGAAGTCGATGGCGGCGCGGGACCTTGCCCTTTGAAGCCGCCTTCGATGCGCTGGTTTCCAGCAGTTTCCTTCCGTTCGCCGGAGGTGGCAGCCCGAAGGCCGCCACCTTGCCCACTCTTACGAGGGCTTGCAGGCGATACTCACCAAACCGCCGTTAGGCCGTGAGGGTGCTCCGCGCTGTCTGGGCGATGAGCGCTTGGCCCAATGCCGTCGGGTCGAAGTAGGGGTCGAGGAACAGCGAACCGTGCTCGACCTGCGGGTCCTGGCCGACGATGGCCGGGTTGTAGACCGGAGTTGTGCCGGCATTAGGCGTGCTGACGAGTACAGGCTGAGTGATGTTGGTGAAGCCGTAGGCAGCAGGGTCGTTCACGACTCCCTCAAAAAGCTTGTGCAGGTCCAAAGTCTTTACGTCCAAGCCGGTCGAGGCCTGGAAGCTTTTAAGTCCGGCAGCAAGCTCAGTGTTGAACTCGTTTACAAGGCCCTGGAACAGGGCCGGCGTCGCTCCCGTGGCAGCCTGGAACCCCGGATCACTGAACAGCGGCGCAATCGAGATGTCTGGCAGGTTGGAAACCAAGAAGTGCTTGGCCCCCAAGTCAGCCAGTTGCCCAAGTCCAGAGATGATCGCGTTGACGCTCGCAGTGATACCCTGATCCGGTGGCAAGTCGCCCGGGAGCGAGATGTCGTTGCCGCCGAACGTCACCGAGACCACGTCGTTCGAGTTGAACGACCCATCCTGCGCCTTGAATTGCTGGACTTGCCCGCCAAAGGTGGCGAGGTTGGTCTTGCTTGCGTTGGGAGCAAACGGGTCAGGAACACCAAGCGGCCGACCCGTGGCGTTTTCGAAGGCGAAGTTTTCCTGTTGCGAAGGCGCCGTCGCCCCAAGTATCTGGGCAAGGTCGGTGGTCCACTTGGGGCCATCCGTAAAGTTGCCGGTCGGCGAATAAGGAGCCGACGTGGCCCCTGGTGCCTGGCCAAGCGACTTTTCAAGCGCAACCGTGTTGCCGTTGTCGGCGAGCCGGTCGCCGAACACGACAAGCTTCGACGAGACGTAACTGCTGCCGTCACCGGCCTTCAAAGCGAGTGGGTCGGACGGGGCGGGAGCGTAGTTGCCGAAGAACGGGTTGTAGTTGTTGGTGTAGACGTTGCCGGCAAACACGGGTGGGCTAACTGGGTCAGTCGCCCCTGGAAGGGCGGGTGCGAAGCTAGCACCGGCGGGAAGCGTGGGCAGGTTGGTCGTCAGGTTGACGCCCGTGCTCCCGGTGGCCCCTGTTCCGGTTCCATCCTCGCCGCGCGGTGCGATCGTGGTGCTGTCGGGAACGGCGGGGTCGGTCGTCGTGGTGCCAGCGGCCGTGGTGCTGCCGGGGACAGCGGGGTCGGTCGGCGAAGCGCTGGTCGCCGTGAGCCCGGCAGCCGCGGCAGCCGCGGCGAGCCCCGCAAGGGGGACGTTCCCTGGGACGTCCGGCACGCTGTTGGCGGCCTTGTAGATGTTGTTGGCGATCTCGGCCGCATACTGCTTCGTGGGATCGCCGCCGGCTGCGACCACGGCCGCATACTGCGGAGGCGTCAGCACTGGCGGCTGCTTCTGGATGACGGTCACGCTGTCCAGTGTCGAGCCGTCGCTCGACAACCCGTAAATAAGGTTGCGGGCGGCATCCACAGTATAAAGCTTGCCGTCCGCACCCTGAAGGATATCGTAAAGGTTGCTTTCGGTGTTGTACAGGGTCGTCGCGCCATCAGGGCCATTCGCCGCCGCGTAGGCGAGGGCGTTGAATTGCGCCGTGTAGGTGGCCTTCGACGGGTCACTGCCGAATAGCCCATCAAGCTTCAGCACACCTTGCAGGTTGTCGCCGATTGGGCCGACCGCAGCGGCCGTTTCCGGTGCAAGCCCGCCGCCAGACGCAATGTAGGCAGTGCCGTCCGGGGTAATGGTGAGGGCATTCGGGCCAATGGAGATGACGCGATCTTGGCCGGTTGTCGGGTTGAACTCCCGGAAGGAGGGAAGGCCGGTGTAGATGCGATCTTGGCCGCCAGCCGGGCTAGTGATGTCCACCTTGGTGATTGAGCCGGTGTAGCCGCCGCGCTCGCTGACCAAGCCAGGAATGAACGGGATCACGGGTGCGCTGGCGGCGTCGGGCGAGTTGGCCGAGGTGCCAGTGCCCTGCTCCAGCACGTAAAGGTTCCCGTCAGGGCCGAACGACATGCCACGCGGGTTGTTCAGGTCGGTCGCAACAACCGTGCTTGTGGTTGCGCCTGTGGCGGCATCAATGGAGTAGCGCAGCACCTCGCCCTTGGTGGTGTCGGCGTTGTTGATCGCGACATAGACGTCGCCAGTCTTCTGGTCCACGAGCAGGTAGTTGGGAAGTTTCAGCTCGCCGCCCGAGATCGTCGTACGGGTGCCGTCTGTTGCAACCTTGATCAGCTTGCCGGGCGGCAGGCTGGCCGGGTCCTTGGTTGGGTCATAGATTTCGTTGGAGTTGATATACTCCAACACATACATGTCGCCCGTGGCATTGTTGAAGCCGACACTTTGGACCTCTTCAAAGCCGCTGGCATAAACCTGCGGCACGCCGCTAGGCGTCTTGCCGTCAAAGCTGGTCGTAACCTTCGGGTCGGCGATGCGGTAGATGTTCGCATAACCGGTCGGATAAGGGATACCGCTCAGGCCGCTGACGTAAAGCGCGCCGTCCGGGCCGACCGTCGCGGCCGACGTCACAGGTTCAGTCTGCCGGGTAAAGAAACCGAGGTTGCCGCTTGAGTACTGCGGCGGCAGGGTCGGAGCCGTCAGGCCGACCGTGCTGCCTCCAACGGACGTTCCGCCGCTGCCTCCGCCGCCCGGCGCGGCGCCAGTGGCCGTAGTATCGGTGGGTGGGGTAGTCGATCCGGGCGAATTACTCGTTCCACTCATGGTCACTCTCCAGATGTGTAGTCTAATAATAATGTTCTACGACGATACTCACGGGCGGGCCGGACCACTGCCCTGCCGAGCGCTGCTTTGTCGTGCTGCGTTCGTAGCCTAAGTGTCCGCACAATCCAACTTCGGAAGTGCAGTGCGACATCACGACTACAATAAGCTTTATCTGGCTTTAATATTCACAGATATTAAAGAATGGTTTTAAGTTTGCTTATCTCCCTCACCATTTTTGTTTATATGCTATATATCATTTGATAGTTCTGGCATGCGCTATGTCTTAGAACCCGTCGCGATGGCCCGTTCTGCTTGCGCCGGCCGCCGCAACGGCTCCCCGGTGCCAGGCCACACGCGGGCACAAATGGCGTAAAGCAGCCAATTAGTCCGCCGCCCCCGCCTCATCGCGCCGCAACCGCTGAGGTGTTCGCGCTCATTCTTCGAACTGGCACTTTATCCAGCTCCGAACGGCGTCAAGGCTCTTGAACATGGGCGCAGCCACGCGGGCGCACGGCCCAAACCCAGCTTCCAGGAACCAGGTCCCAACCATCTCCTCGTGCGCCTCGTCGCCCAGGCGCACCAGCACCGCCACGAGCCGGCCATCAACCAGCGCCAACCGGCCGTCCTCGTCACCGCTGGCGGTGTGCACGGGCACCGGATGGAAGTGCGGGTCTACCGGCATGCCGTTGTCGGACGGCTTGCGTGCGAGGGCGCCTAGAATGGTGCAACACCAAACCGACGTGGGAAGCTGGGCCGACGTGGACGGGCCAGCTTGAAATGCATGGCCGCTGTCGACTCTTCCCAACTCAGCATTCCCGAAACCTTCCACGAAACTTGAGTAGGTGCCGCGACACGCGACCATCGCTGGGCACGGCTGTCGCGCACAAGCAAAGAGCGGACAGCACCGACCGGCTCAACCGACATAATGGGCAGGTGGCGAACGTGGCACTGTGCCGGGGCAACCGTACGCAGGCGCGTCGGTTGCCGTACATAGACGAACTGCTGGCCGACATCCACCCTTTGTTTATGGACGGCCACGGCGGCGACCAGTTGGCGGCGCGGGGATGGCAGGCCTGGACGTAGCCGGCCACTCGGGCCAAGGTGGCGGCATGGTACGGGCAGCCATGCACGAATTCCAAGCGAACAGTCCTGAGATCGCCGAACACGTCTTGTTGACCACCCAGGGGCGCTGTCTCGCAATTGTCGCATTCACCGGCCATCTATCAAATGTTGGTTTGGCAACATTGCCCACACAGCGCCCAGCATTGCCGCCTGGTGTCGCGACGACTATACTGGTTCCTCAAGTCGGCGCTGAAGCACCTCGAGCTGGCAACCTTTTTTGGTGTTGTTCCGTCTATCTTCACACAATAGTGAACTGAAAGGCTTTGGCGGCGGCGTGTTTAGCGCGCTCATAGCGAATAACTGACTTTTCCTTCGCCTGCCAATGGCCTACTGGCGTGTATCAATTGAGAAATATAGAGAACGATACATTACCAGTATTATGCTGGTTTTTTAAACCCTCAAGACGTGCCACCGCACGCTCACCAGTAGAAAGCATTGCGATAACAAAACTTTTAGCTTGCCAAAGCTCAGTACATTTCCATCATCAAAAATACAACGTTTGTTTAAGCAGGAGCTTTGATGTGCAGTGAAATGAGCCATCGCAGAATGGAGCCGTCAGCCGGTATTCGTTTGCCTCATAGCTTGTCGTTCGTTGGTGTCACAAAACCGCCTTTGGACGGCACTGAAAGTCAGACCAACCACCTCCGTATGCTGATCGAACACTTCTCCGCGTTCGCCTCCTTGTCAAATACCGAGGTGAAACTCCTGAGCGATCTCGCAGGCGCCGCCCGCTACCACCCGCCGTGCCGTGACCTTTATACGGCAGGGGCACCACCGCCGCCGCCACGCATGATCATTGCCGGCTGGGCTTGCCAGTACCGCCTGATGCCCGATGGGCACCGGCAAATTATCAGCCTCAGGTTGCCAGGAGACATCGTCGGACCATTGGTGCAACTCCGCCTGCCCACATCCAGCGCCGTCGCCGCACTCACCGAGTTGGAGACGGTGAACGTCCAGCCGCTCACCGACGCGGTTGCCAACGCCGACCCGGCGCATCCTGGCTTGGCTCACGCCATCCGGGTCAAGGCGCATCTCGACCATGCCCTGCTGTGCGACCAAGTCGTGCGCCTGGGCCGGCAGACCGCATGTGGGCGCTTTGCGCATTTGATGCTGGAGCTGCGCGAGCGGCTGAGCCGTGTCGGCCTAGCCGAACATGACTGCTTCGCGATGCCTTTGACACAGGACGTGCTTGCCGACGTGCTCGGCTTCAGCGTCGTCCACGTCAACCGCACCGTTCAGCAACTGCGCCGCGACAATCTGCTGGACGTGAGGAATGGCGTGGTGGCCTTGACACAGCTTGAGCGGCTGCAAGACCTGGCAGGTTGGACGCCGCCGCCCCATATCCTTCTTTCGTAACGCTTTCCAAGGATGCGCGGGACGCGCCGACGCCGGGCTCATCCAGGGCCGTGGCCTCGGCACTGTTCCGCCGAACATGCTGCTTTCGCCACAGCACGGCGGGCCCAAGCGATGCTGGGGCGGTGCTGGTGGCGCGCACCGGCCCGAGATGCAGCGGTTCCGTTTCATGCAGCAGCAGGGCCGAATAGGTGAGGAGCAGGGCTTGCCTCAACTGGAGCCTCACACGTTGCAGCGCAGAGCGGGGGATGGAACCAATGCGCCGTAAAGGGCAACTCGGGATTGGCTGCCCTGGGCCGACGCAGAATGACAGTGCTTCGACACAGTTACAAGTAATGATCCAGATTTTTGCATACTCCTCCCATTCTATCTTATTTATGATGGATAAAGGCGCCGCGGCTGCCCCTTGAAGCGGCATGCGCATCGAAGCGGCTACAACGCCCGGCGGAAAGTGAGGTTGTAGCGAGCGGCCCCGGTCAATGGGTGCCTGCCGCCTTGTAGGGTGTCAACACCGTGGAAGGCCATGCGCGCCGGTCCGCCCCAGGCCACGACGTCGCCATGGACGAGACGCACGCGCCGGGTCCGGTCCGAGCGTGACAGGCCACCCCACAGAAAGGCAGCCGGCAGGCCCAGGGACACAGAGATGATCGGTGCGCCGAAATCCTGTTCATCCTTGTCCTGATGCAGCGACAGCCGCGCGCCCGGTGCATAGCGATTGATGAGGCAGGCATCAGGGATGAAGGCGGGGAACCCTGCCTTCTCGGCCGCTCGGGTGGCAAGTCCGGCGAAAACCGGTGGCATGGCGGGCCAAGGGCGGCGGCTCGCAGGATCGATGGCGTCGTAGCGGTAGCCGCGCCGGTCCGTGATCCAGCCGACCTCGCCGCAGTTGGTCATGGCCACCGACATAGCGAAGCCGCCCGGCGTGAGCATGCGGCGGAACGGCGAGGCACGGAGAACATCGGCCAGGGCAGCAAGGAGGGCACGGTCCGACGCCAGGGCGAACCCGCCCAGCAGAACGGCTCCCGGCCCAAGCGCCACGTCCCCGGCCGGCTCCTGGGCCGCACTCTCGAAAAGGTCCAGCGGCGAGGGATCAAGCGGCGTCATGGAAGATGATCCCCAGCGTATGACGGCGGCCGGCGCGGACCTTGCTCACGCCATGGCGCAGCACGACCCGGTAGTCGCCGCGGGCACCCCGGACCGGCCGGTTGTTCACGGCGAACAGCACGGCGTCGCCCTTGGCGAGCGGCACAACGGCGACGCGGGTCTGCATGCGCGGCCTCTGCTCGGTTAGCACGAACTCGCCGCCCTGGAAGTCCCGGTCCGGCTCGGAGAGGAGCGCTGCGGCCTGCAATGGGAAAACGTGCTCGCCATACAGGTCCTGGTGCAGGCAGTTGTAGTCGTCCGGCCCGTATTGCAGCAGCAGCGGCGTCGGCCGCGTTTGCCCGGCCTGGTGGCAGCGGTCGATAAAGGCGGTGTGGCCGGCGGGAAAACGGACATCGATCCCCATGCGCTCGTGCCAGCGGTTGGCGACCGGGGCAAGGTGCGGATAGAGCGCGGCCCGCAGGCCCTCCACCAAAAGCGGCAGCGGATAGGCGAAGTAGCGGTACTCGCCGCACCCGAAGCCGTGCCGCGCCATGACGACATGGCTGCGGAAGCCCTCGCCCCTGCCGTAAAGCCCGGCAACGGCGTCGCATTCCGCGCCGGCCAGCAGCTTGGGCAGGACCGCCCAGCCCTGCGCGTCGAGGCTGTGCAAGACGGCCGGCCAGTCGACCGCCTCTGTCCGGCTTGCCGGCGCCGAACCGGGCTTGGTGTCCATGGTTCTGTCCCCCGTTCTCTGAGCAGCGCTAAGCGGCCCTGCCCACCCGTTTCCACGCCAACCGCGGCAGCCGCCCATCCAAGAGCACCAGGCCCATGCCGATCAACGCCATCCCGCCGACCTGCCGCGGCAGCAAAGCCTCGTGCAGCACAAGGACGCCCAACAGGATGGCGCTGACCGGGATCAGGAACGTAACCAGCAACAGGTTGGTCGCCCCCGCCACGGCCAGGATGCGGAAATACAGCACATAGGCCAGCGCCGTGGACAGCAGCCCCACTCCGAGCACCGCGCCCCAAGTGGCGGCGTGCGGCGCCGCCAGCGTCCACGGCCGGTCCACCAGCAGCATGATGGGCAGCAGCATCAACGTGGAGGCGCAGACCTGGCCCGCCGCGGTGGCGACCGGCGTCACGCCCATGCGACGGAACCGACGCCCAAAGATGCCGGCGAAGGCATAGGTGAGCGCTGCCGCGAGGCACGCGAACTGCGCCAGCGTGCCCGTCCCAAACCCATCCAGCACGCCAGGGCCGATCATTACCGCTGCCCCCGCGAAGCCGACGGCCACGCCCCCAGCCTTGGTCGGCGTCAGCCTCTCATCGGGCGTCAACGCATGCGCGACCAGCACGGCGAACAGCGGGGTCGTGGCATTCAGGACCGACGCCAGCCCGCTCGCGATGCGGTGCTGGCCCCAGGCGATCAGCACGAACGGCAGCACGTTGTTCAGCAGCGCCATGCCGAAGAACGCGGCCCAGACCCGGTGCTCCGTCGGCATACGCTGCCCCAGGATGCGCAACACCGACAGCAATGCTGCGGCAGCCACGGCCACCCGCAGCCAGACCAGCGTGAGGGAGGGCAGCTCGCGCACCGCCACGCCGTTGAAGAAGAACGAGCCGCCCCAGAGCACCGCAAGCCCCAGCAGCATGGCCCATTCCCGCCAGCCCATTACCGCGCCCTGCACGCTCCGACCCATCATTCCCACTCCCCTGTCGCCGCGAGGGCAGAGTGGTGGAGGCGGGACAGCGGCGCACTCCGGATCTTGCTGGCCTAACGGCTGAGCCGGATGAAGCGCTCGGCGAGGGCGATGTCGTCCGCGACCCGTTGGCGGCGCAGGGTGGCCTCCGCGTCCTCTCCCCACGCCTCCACTTGGAACAGCTCGTCGAGGCTCGCCAGCTCGTGCGCCGCGGCGGCGTCGAGCGCCCCTTCGGCGAGCGCCAGGCCCAGGATCGCGCTGCCCAGCAACGGCACGGCGACGCCGAGCGCCGCGAGCGTGGGCACCGGCTGCTCGGCCATTACCCGCCGCACCGCGTCAAGCGCCGCCGGGTCCTGCGGCAGGTGCATGATGCCGGCGGTCGCCTGCAGCCGCGCGCCGTAGGTCCGCGCCGCCCAACCCAGCCAGGGCTGCCAGGCACGGGCCTGGCGCACCACCAGCGCCACCGGGTGCTCGGCGCGGTAGCACAGCAGATCGGTCTCGGCGTACTGCGCGAGTGCAGTGGCCACCGGCGCCGGGTCGGGGGCGATGCGGTCCTGCGCGGTCCCCGCGAGCCGGGTCAGCGGCACGTCGTCCAGCGAGAACTCGCCGCCCTTCGCGTAGCCGGCTTGCTGCCACTCGGCGGCGATGCCCTCGGCCAGCGCTGGGGCAGAGATGGTGAGCGGCTTGCCGCCCGGAATGCGCATGGGCTTGTTGTCCAGCAGCACGGCAAAGCCATCGTCGGTCGGCGTGGCAGCAGCGGTGTCCCAAAAACGACGCACGCGGTGTTCCCTTATCGCAAAAGGCTACGGAGCAAATCGGCCGGCTTCGGAAGCCGCGACGCCTCGGCGGGCCCGGAGGCCGCAGCCGGCATCAGCCCAGCCCGGCCGTCGCGCGCCAAGGTCAGTTGCGCCGGGCAGGCGTCCGGACCTGGTGCGGCGCCGATCACCAGCGCGCCCTGCCCTGCGCCGCCATTGACCGCCACCTGCGGCCGTGGCGAGCGCCAGGAGCCGGCCAGATGCACCGGCACCGCAATGGCCGTGCCGCCCAGGCGCACCAGGGCGTGCAGGCGCAGGTCCAGCGTCTCGTCCGCCAGGTTGACGCCGCCCTCGCCATCCAAGTGCAGGCGCGACGCATCCAGCAGCAACGCCCGGCTGGTGGCCTGGCCCGACGCCGCGTCGAACCGCACGGCCAGGCACCGCACGGCGCTCTTGCCCTTCAGCTCCACCGGCAGGCCGCGCAGCGCGTCGCCGAACAGGCCCACGAGCCAGCGGTTGTCGACTTCTCCGTCCACCATCGCCAAGCCCACGTGGCCATCGAGCGACGCCGCGATCGTCCGGACGCTGGCACCGGCGCCCTTGAGCTGGACATCAGCGTCAATGCGGCCGGTGGTGAGCTCCGGAGCGCCGAACGCTGCAAGCAATGGACCCGCGTCCATGCCCGGCGCCCGCAATTCGACCGCAACGGTCGGCGCCGGCGCCGCAGCGTCCGCCAACACCAGCCCTTGGACCGTGCCGCCCGGCACCTGGGCCCGCAACGGCTCCAGCCGTAGGCGGCCATCTTGCAGCAGCAACCGGCCAGCCACCGCATGATAGGCCGTGTTGCGCCAGAGTACCTCAGCCAACGCCAGATGCAGGTCAGCGTCGACATGGCGCAGCGCATCGAATGGCAGCGGTGCGTCTGGCAGCAGCCGGGCCGGCGATGGCGGCACGTCCGTTGGTGGCGAAGCTGGACCAACTGGCGCAGGGTTGGGCGGCACGGTGGGCAAGGTTGCCGCAGCCTTCGCCGCGAGCGCATCGAGGTCCAGCCGCTGTGAGGTGAGCGTTCCCACCACCGAGGGCCGCGGCTTCCACCGCAGGGCGACCTCGCCCGACACGTCACCCTGCGGCATGGTCAAGTGCAGGGCTTGCAACGCGATGCCATCTGGACCCAGCGTGCCGTTCGCGCTGCCCTGGACCGCATCGCCCTCCAGCGTGCCCTCCAACGCCAACTGCAACGGCCACGCCTCCGCGCCGACCGCGCCCAGCGGTCCCGCCGTGCCTTTCACTCCCAGGTCAACGCCGCCTGCCACCAGCTTGCCGGCGAGCGCAATCGGTTCGGCCGGGCCTGCCGCCGCTGCGGTGAAGGCCGGCGTCGTCAGCGTGTAGACGCCACCTGTGCCACTCCGCCAGGCCACCTGGCCGTCACGGACCCGGACGGCATCGACGGACACCCGCATCCGCGACTTCGGTATAGCTATCGCAGTCGGCGCCGAGGGCGGCGGGGCCGCTGGCGCAAACACCCAGTTCGGCTGGCCCGCCGCATCGCGCTCCAGCAGGACATCCGGCCCGGCCAACGTAATCCCGCGCACCTCCACTTGGTGCGACAGCAGGGGCAGCAGCGCGAACCGAACTTCGATCCGCGCCGCGTGCGCCAGCGCTGGGCGGGACATGCCGGGCGGATTGGACAACGAAACGTCGTCCAATGTGACGGTGGGGATCAGCGACCACGTCAGCCCGACCGGCCCGACGATCGTCAACTCGCGGCTGGTGGAGCGCCGGACCGCATCGGCCGCTTGAACCTTGAGCATATTGGGGTCGAACAGCGCCACGAACGCTGCAACGGCCGCCAGCGGGAGCAGCACGACCAAGGCCACGGCAACAAGCCCAATGCGCCGGCCGCGCGTCATCGCCAGGCCGGCGCCTGGGCTGGGCCGCCATGGAAACCCAGGGTTTTGAACGTTTCGCGCATGTGCGGCGGCAGCTCGGCCTCGATGACCAGGCGTCCGCCCGACGGATGCGGCAGGTCCAATGCCCTGGCGTGGAGGTGCAGCTTGTCCGACAGCCCCTCGACCAGGGCGGTGCCGGCGCCATTATGGTCGGGTTCGTGGTACTTCACGTCGCCCACGATCGGTGCGCCGATCCCCACGCAATGCACCCGTAACTGGTGCGTGCGCCCGGTGATCGGCGACAGCTCCAGCCAAGCGAGCTTCTGCCCGGCATTGTCCAGCGTCCGATAGTCGGTGACGGCCCGCAGGCCATCCTCGTCGTCCCGTGTCGCCGGCACGCTGCGCTCGCCGCGCAGCCCGGTGTAGCGCAACAGCGGCATGTCGATCCGGCCCTCCACCGGCACCGGACGGCCAGCGACCACGGCCCAATACGTCTTGTTCACGTCCCGCCCACGGAATGCCGCCGCCAGCTTCGCCGCCGTGCCCGGCGTGCGCGCCAGCACCAGCGCGCCCGAGGTGTCGCGGTCCAGCCTGTGCACCAGGCGCGGCCGGTGCTCGCTGCCGGTGCGCAGGCCATCCAGCATGCCGTCCAGGTGGCGGACAATGCCGGGGCCGCCCTGCACTGCCAGGCCATGCGGCTTGTTCAGCACGATGATGTGGTCATCGCGATACAGCACCATGCGCTCCAGCTCGCGCGCGATCTCGGGGTTGAACACATGCACCACGGGCGCCGGCGCAGCCGCTGGTGGCAGGGGCGGCACCCGGACAGCCTGGCCCGGCGCCAAGCGGGTGCCAGCGTCCGCCCGCCTGCCGTCGATGCGGACCTGCCCGGTGCGGCACAGTTTCTGGATCGCCCCCTGGGTCACGCCGGGGAAATGGCGGCGGAACCAGCGGTCGAGCCGCAGGTCGGCTTCGTCCTCCGTTACCGCGCGGGTTTGCACAGTTGTGCTCATTGGCGGCGTTCCTGCCTCAGCTTGGCCCAGTGGTCCAACCGCCGCGCCACCTCGCGCTCGAACCCACGGTCGGCTGGGCGGTAGAACGCCTGCCGCTCCAGCCCGTCCGGGAAATAGTCCTGGCCGGAGAACGCATCCTCCGCCTCGTGGTCGTAGGCGTAGTCCCTGCCGTAGCCGAGCTCCTGCATGAGCTGGGTCGGCGCGTTCAGGATGTGAGCAGGCGGCGGGAGGCTGCCGGTCGCTTTCGCCGCCGCCGCCGCCTGCTTCAGCCCGGCATACAGCGCGTTCGATTTCGGCGCGGTGCCGAGGTAGACGATGGCCTGCGCCATGGCCAACTCGCCCTCCGGGCTGCCCAGGCGTTCATAGGCCTCCCACGCCGCGAGGGCCTGGGGAAGCGCCACCGGGTCGGCCATGCCGATGTCCTCGGAGGCGAACCTGACAAGCCGGCGGGCGATGTAGCGCACGTCCTCGCCGCCGGCGACCATGCGGGCGAACCAATACAGCGCGGCATCGGGATCGGAGCCGCGCAACGACTTGTGCAGGGCGGAGATCAGGTTGAAGTGCTGGTCCCGGTCCCTGTCATACAGTGCGGCGCGACGCCCGATGATCTCGGACAACGCCGTGGCGTCGAGTGGGTCGGGGTCCGACAGGCTGAGAAGCTGTTCTGCCATGTTGAGCAGGTAGCGTCCGTCCCCGTCCGCCATGGCGCGCAGGGTGCCCCTTGCATCGGCTTGCACTGGCAGGGGGCGGCCCACGGCGTGCTCGGCGCGTTCGAGCAGACGGTCCAGCGCCGTGTCATCAAGCCGGCGCAGCACGAGCACCTGACAGCGGGACAGCAGCGCGCCGTTCAGGGCGAAGGATGGGTTCTCTGTGGTCGCGCCCACCAGCACGATCGTGCCGTCCTCGACAACCGGCAAGAAGCTGTCCTGTTGGGCGCGGTTGAACCGATGCACCTCGTCTACGAACAACAGCGTGCGGCTGCCAGCGTGGTGGCGCCGTGTCGCTTCGTCGAACAGCCGTTTCAGGTCTGCCACGCCGGAGAACACGGCTGACAAGGCAACGAAGTGCAGCCCAGCCGCATCAGCGAGCAGGCGCGCGATTGTGGTTTTGCCGGCGCCGGGCGGACCCCATAGAATCAACGATGCCAACGCGCCACGGGCCAGCATGCGGGTCAGCGTGCCCTCTGGCCCAACGAGATGCGGCTGACCGACGATCTGGTCGAGCGTCACAGGGCGGAGTTGCTCAGCCAGCGGCCGGAACTGCTGGGAGGCCACGCCGCTGGGTGACCCGAACAGGTCGGCAGACTGAGGGGTGGACCGGGTCATGGGAGGTAGTTAATGCCGCCGACCACCGGATACGAGCACCCGCTTTGACCGGCGGGCACGCTGGAAATCAGGCGGCTTGCTGATCCTCGTCATCGTCCAGCAGGTCCGGACGCGGGCCGCTGTCCTGACCCTTGGCGGCGGGGTCACGGTCCACAAGTTCGATAACCGCCATGCTGGCGGCGTCGCCATAACGGACGCCGGCCTTGAGCACGCGGGTGTAGCCGCCCGGACGCGCGCGGTAGCGGTCGGCCAGCGCGGTGAACAGCTTGGCAACGATTACGTCGTCCCGCAGTTGCGCATGGGCCTGGCGCCGCGCGTGCAGGCCGCCGCGCTTGCCCAGGGTGATCAGCTTCTCGGCCACCGGTCGCAGCTCTTTCGCCTTGGGCAGCGTCGTGGTGATCTGCTCGTGCTTGATCAACGCGACCGCCATGTTGCGGAACATGGCCAACCGGTGGCTCGACGTGACATTTAGCTTGCGGCCGGAAACACCGTGGCGCATGGCGTGGCTCCTACTCTACTTATGGCTTAAAACGGCTCGTCTAGCCGCTTGGCCAGGTCCTCGATGTTCTCCGGCGGCCAACCCGATACGCTCATTCCGAGCGCCAGGCCCATTGCCGTCAGCACTTCCTTGATCTCGTTCAGCGACTTGCGGCCGAAGTTCGGCGTCCGCAGCATCTCCTGCTCGGTCTTCTGCACGAGGTCGCCGATGTAGACGATGTTGTCGTTCTTCAGGCAGTTCGCGCTGCGGACCGACAATTCGAGCTCGTCGACCTTGCGCAGCAGGTTGCGGTTGAACGGCAGGTCGTCGTGGATGTCGTCGGCACGGGCGAGCTGCGGTTCGTCGAAGTTGATGAACAACTGCAACTGATCCTGCAGGATGCGCGCCGCCAGCGCCACCGCGTCCTCCGGCGTGACCGCGCCATTGGTCTCGACCTGCAACAGCAGCTTGTCGTAGTCGGTGACTTGGCCAACACGGGTCGGCTCGACCTTGTATGACACGCGCTTGACCGGCGAGTAGATCGCATCGATCGGAATAAGCCCGATCGGCGCGTCCTCCGGTCGGTTGCTAGCGGCCGGGACATAGCCCTTGCCCAGGTTGACGGTGAACTCCATGCCGAGCTTCACGCCGTCGTCCAGCGTGCAGATCACCAGTTCCGGGTTCATTACGTCGATGTCGGAACCCGTCTGAATTTGCGCCGCTGTGACCTCGCCCGGCCCGGTCGCGGTCAGGACCATGCGCTTCGGCCCCTCGCCGTGCATCCGCAACGCGAGCTGCTTGATGTTCAGCACAATGTCGGTAACGTCTTCTCGTACGCCGGGGATGCTGCTGAACTCATGCAGCACGCCGTCGATCTGCACGGCCGTAACGGCGGCGCCCTGCAATGATGACAGCAGCACGCGGCGGACGGCGTTGCCGAGCGTCATGCCGAAACCGCGCTCCAGCGGTTCGGCCACGACAGTCGCGATACGATGGGGATCGGAGCCGGGCTCGACATCGAGCTTTTCCGGCTTGATCAAGGATTGCCAATTACGTTGGATGACCATGGATCATCTCCAAGCAGAATAAGCGGCGCCACCCACCGGTGGCGCCGTATCGAAGGCAAGGCGAACGCTAGACCCGGCGGCGCTTGCGCGGACGGCAGCCGTTGTGCGGGATCGGCGTCATGTCGCGGATCGCGGTGATCGCGAAACCCACAGCCTGAAGCGCCCGCAGGGCGCTTTCGCGTCCCGAGCCGGGGCCGCTCACCTCGATCTCCAGCGTCTCCATCCCATGCTCGCGCGCTTTCTTGCCCGCATCCTCGGCCGCGACCTGCGCTGCGTAGGGCGTGGACTTGCGGCTGCCCTTGAAGCCCTGCATGCCGCTTGACGACCAGGCGATCGTGTTGCCCTGTGCGTCGGTGATCGTCACCATCGTGTTGTTGAACGTGGCGGCGACGTGGGCCACTCCAGCGATGATGTTCTTGCGTTCCTTCTTGCGGGGACGCGACGTGGCGGGCTTCGCCATGGAGGTGATCCTATCAGTGTCTTACACCGCCGGGGCGGCGAGCAGGTGAGGCCGCAGAGCGGCTACTTGGTAACTTTCTTCTTGCCGGCGATTGCCACGGCCTTGCCCTTGCGGGTCCGCGCGTTCGTATGGGTGCGCTGGCCATGCACCGGCAGACCCCGGCGGTGCCGCAGCCCACGATAGCAGCCCAAATCCATCAAACGCTTGATGTTCATCGCAACTTCGCGCCTAAGGTCGCCTTCGACGCGGTAATCGCGGTCGATCAGCTCGCGGATGCGCAACACTTCATCGTCTGAAAGTTGGTTCACTCGCCGGTCATCGGGGATGCCAAGCTGCTTGCAGATGTCCACGGCATTCGACGGGCCAATGCCATAGATGTAGCGCAGGCTGATCAGCACGCGCTTGTTGGTCGGGACGTTCACACCGGCAATACGGGCCACGCTGATAACTCCTGGTCGCCCCAAAGCCGTGCGGGCCACCGCTTGGCGTTGAGGTCTTGGCCGGGTCCCTGCTCGCCACCGCGCTGGAGACCCATAAAATAAAACGAGCTATCCATCCCATAGTGGGCACGACAGCGAAGGAGTGAAATATACCCACGCCAAAGCAAAAGTCAACGCACCTATATCAAGTTATCGTGAAATGGGGCGGTGCCCGGACGCGCCAGGCCGGACAGCACGGCTTCGACTTGCGCCGCCACGCTGTCCACGTCTGCCATGCCGTCGAGCGACACCAACCGGCCGCCGTCCCGGTAGTGCGGCAGGATCGGCGCAGTTTGGGTATGATAGGCTTCCAGCCGTGCGGCCACAGTCTCACGGCGGTCGTCGGCACGGCGGACGAACTCGTGGTTGCCGCATACGTCGCAGGTGCCTTCGACATGGGGCCGCTGGAACGTGTCGTGGTAGCCGGCGCCGCACTTGGCGCAGGTGAAACGCCCGGCGATGCGGTCCACCAAGGCCTCGTCGTCCACCTTCAGCTCGATCACCGCGTCGATGCGCATGCCAGTCTGCCGCAGCATGGCATCCAGCGCCTCGGCCTGCCGCACCGTGCGGGGGAAGCCGTCCAGGATGAAGCCCTGCGCCGCATCCGGCTGCTGGATGCGGCTCTGCAACATCGCGATGATCAGCTCGTCGGATACGAGTTGGCCGGACTCCATGACCGCCTTGGCCCGCTGCCCCACCTCGGAGCCAGCCTTCACCTCGGCCCGCAGCATGTCGCCGGTCGAAATTTGGGCCAATCCATGCAGTTGTTCCAGCCGCTTGGCCTGGGTGCCTTTGCCGGCGCCGGGCGGCCCGAGAATGATGATATTCATCGGGCCCGCCCCTTCACGCGCGATTTACGGATCAATCCCTCATACTGGTGCGCCAGCAGATGCGACTGTATCTGCGTGACGGTGTCCATGGTCACCGAGACGATGATCATCAGGCTGGTGCCGCCGAAGTAGAAGGGCACGCCGTAGCGGCTGATGAGGATTTCCGGCAGCATGCAAACGACGCAGAGGTAGATTGCCCCAACCGTGGTCAACCGGGCGAGGATCGTGTCGAAGTAGGCTGCCGTGTTCGCGCCGGGGCGTACGCCAGGGATGAACCCGCCGTACTTCTTCAGGTTGTCCGCGGTCTCCTGCGGGTTGAACACCACAGCCGTGTAGAAATACGAGAAGAAGATGATCATACCGGCGTAGGCCAGCATGTACAGCGGTTCGCCGTGGCCCAGCCTCTGCCCAATCCAAGCCAGCCACGAATTCGAGTTGTTCTGCGAAAAGCCGGCAATCGTCGCGGGGATCAACAGGATCGAGCTGGCGAAGATCGGCGGTATCACGCCCGCGGTGTTCACCTTGAGCGGCATATGCGTGCTGTCGCCGCCGAACATCCGTTGTCCGACCTGGCGCTTGGGATACTGGATATTAACCCGGCGCTGCGCCCGCTCCATGAACACGACGAAGGCGACGACCGCGACCGCGATCACCATGAACAACAGGATGAACACCGGCGACAGCGCCCCGGTCCGGCCCAACTCCAACAGGTTGGCCAGCGCATGAGGCAGGTTGGCGACGATGCCGGCGAAGATGATCAGGCTCGTGCCGTTGCCGACGCCGCGAGCGGTGATCTGCTCGCCGATCCACATCAGGAACATCGTGCCGCCCACCAAAGTGATGACACACGAGAGGCGGAAGAACAGCCCAGGGTCAACCACCGCCGAGCCGAACGAGCCGCGCATCCCCTCCAGCCCGACCGCGATGCCGTATGACTGCACCAGCGCAATCAGCACGGTAAGGTAGCGCGTATACTGGTTCAGTTTCTTGCGCCCGCTCTCGCCCTCTTTCTTCAGGGTTTCGAGCGACGGCACTGCGGCCGACATCAACTGTATGATGATGCTGGCGCTGATGTAGGGCATGATGTTGAGCGCAAAGACGGTCATCCGCCCCAATGCGCCGCCGCTGAACATGTCGAACATGCCCAGGATGCCACCGCCGTGCTGCGACAACAGCTCACCCATCACCGAGGCGTCAACCCCCGGCACCGGGATGTATGTCCCGACGCGATACACCAGCAACGCGCCCAGGGTGAACCAAATGCGCTTCTTGAGCTCGGTCGCCTTGCCCAGAGTGCCGAGGTTCAAGTTCGCCGCAAGCTGCTCAGCCGCCGAGGCCATCGCCATCTCTCCTCATAGACGCGGCGCCCACGAGTTGCCGTATCGGGCCTCGGGGCGCCACCCCTCACTCGTCTAATTTGTAGCCAGGTCCCGCCGTCGCGCAAGCGGCCGTGAGCAACCTGACTATCAAGTGGTCGGCGCGCTCGCCGTTGCTTCTGCGGCAGCAGCCGGCACCAGGACCGTCACTGTCCCACCCGCCGCCTGGACAGCCTCGACGGCCGCGGCCGATGCGCCCGAAACCGTGATGGTAATTGGCCGGCTGATCGTCCCCATCGCAAGCAGCCGCACGCCGTCGACCTTGTTGAGCCGTGCTAGGCCAGCCGCCCGCAACGTCTCGGCCGTAATCGGCTGGTCAGTCGCCAAACGGCCCGAAGCCAGAGCCTTGTCGATCGCGCCCAGATTGACCGGCGCATACTCCTTGCGGAACATATTGTGGAAGCCGCGCTTGGGCAGCCGCCGGTAAATCGGCAACTGGCCACCCTCGAACCCGTTCAGCGACACGCCTTCACGCGCCTTCTGTCCCTTGACGCCCTTGCCCGACGTTTTGCCCTTGCCGGACCCGATACCCCGGCCCAACCGCTTGAACTTCAGCCGTGCGCCGGGGTTGTCCCGCAGCTCGTTCAGCTTCATGACCGCTCCTCCACCTTTACCAGGTGTGCAACCTTGCGCAGCATGCCGCGCACTGCCGGCGTATCCTCAAGCTCACGGGTGCGGCGTATCTTGCCCAGGCCCAAGCCGGTCAGGGTTTGAATCTGGTCTTTCTTACGGCCAAGGCCAGACGCGATCTGGGTAAACCGCACCATGGCCTTCTCCGGCGGCTTATCGGGCGTCTCCGGGCTATCAGACATCGGCACCCTCCACCGCGCCGTCGCGCTTACCCAGGATGTCGGACACCTTCTTGCCGCGCCGTGCCGCCACGCTGCGGGGGCTGGCGCAGCGCTGCAACGCGGCGAAGGTGGCCTTCACCATGTTATGCGGGTTGCGGCTGCCAAGCGACTTCGCCACGACATCGCCGATGCCCAACGTTTCGAACACTGCGCGCATCGGGCCGCCAGCGATGATGCCTGTGCCCGCCGTGCAGGACCGCAGCACCACGTGCCCGGCACCGAACGTGCCCTCCACGTCGTGGTGCAGGGTGCGGCCTTCCTTCATCGGCACGCGGATCATCGTCTTCTTCGCCCGTTCGGTCGCCTTGCGGATCGCCTCCGGCACCTCGCGCGCCTTGCCAGCGCCATAGCCAACGCGGCCTTTCTGGTCGCCAACCACGACGAGCGCTGCAAATGCAAACCGCCGTCCGCCCTTCACGACCTTGGCCACCCGGTTGATGGTGACGAGCTTGTCGATCAGGTCGTCGCCGTCCCGATCGCGGTCGCGGTCACGGCCACCGCGGCCACCGTCCCTTGCTTCACGTGCCATAATTCATTCCCTCAGAACGCCAGCCCGCCCTCGCGGGCGGCGTCGGCCAGCGCCTTGACGCGGCCGTGATACAAATAGGAGCCGCGGTCGAACACGACCTTGGTGACGCCCGCGGCCATGGCTCGCTCGGCAACCAGCTTGCCCACCGCCGCCGCCGCGTCCTTGTCGGCCCCAGTGCGCAACGACTCGCGCAAGTTCTTGTCCAGGCTCGACGCCGCCGCCAACGTGCGCCGCTCGGCGTCGTCGATCACCTGGGCATAGATATGCTTGCCAGACCGGAACACCGACAACCGCGGACGCCCGGCCGATTTCTGCCGCAACTGGTAGCGGAGGCGCTCGCGACGCCGCGTCTTGAGGTCCTGTGGAGCGCTCATCTTACTTCTTCTTGCCTTCCTTGCGCCGGATCTGCTCGCCCTCATACTTCACGCCCTTGCCCTTGTAGGGCTCCGGGGGACGGAAGCTGCGTATCTCGGCCGCAACCTGCCCAACTTGGCGCTTATCGACCCCGGCCAGGGTGATCGCCGTCGGCCGCGGCGTCGTGACCGTGATGCCCTCCGGCACCGGATATACCACGTCATGCGAGAAGCCGAGGTTGATCACCAAGTTCTTGCCCTGCACGCTGGCGCGGAACCCGGTCCCGGTGATCTCCAGCGTCTTGGTGTAGCCGACCGAAACGCCCTGGACCATCGCCGCTAGCAGGGCGCGCGTCGTGCCCCACATCATCCGCGCCTGGCTCTCGTTGGTGCGCGGGACGATCGTGACCTGGTTGTTCTCTATTGTCGCGTCGACATGGTCGGTCAGCGGCAGCGACATGGTCCCGAGCTTGCCCTTGGTCGTCAGCACGCGGTCCACGACCGCCACCTGCACGCCAGCCGGCACTTCGACGGGATATTTGCCTACACGAGACATCCTATGCCCCCCTTAGAAGACGCGGAACAAGACTTCGCCGCCAACATTGGCAGCGCGTGCCTCGCCGTCGCTCAACACGCCGCGCGGCGTTGACAGGATCGAGACGCCAAGCCCGGCATAGACACGGGGCAGCTCCTTGATCTTGGAGTACACGCGCCGGCCCGGCTTGGAGACGCGGGTGATCTCCTTGATCACCGGCTCGCCCTCACTGTACTTCAGCTCGATGCGGAACTGGGCCACGCCGGGCCGGGTCTCCTCGGCCGCGTAGCCGCGGATGAACCCCTCGCGCTTCAGCGCCTCCAGCACGTTGGCGCGCAGCTTGGACGCCGGCGCCACGCACACGGTGTGCCGGCTGCGCTGGGCATTACGGATACGGGTGATCATGTCACCCAACGGATCGGACATCGACATGGCGGCGTCCTTCTTACCAGCTTGCTTTGACCATGCCGGGCAACTGGCCCGAACTAGCCAAGGCGCGCAGCATGTTGCGGGATAGCTTGAACTTCCGGTAGTTGCCGCGCGGACGCCCGGTCAACGCGCAGCGCAGGCGCACGCGCACCGCCGCCCCGTTGCGCGGCAGTTGCGCCAGCTTCATGGACGCCTCGAACCGCTCCTCGACCGGTGCTGTGCGGTCCATCACTTGCGCTTTCAGGTCGGCCCGCTTCGACTTGTCGCGGGACGACATGCGCTCCCGCTTCAGGTTGCGGTTCACCGCTGATGTCTTGGCCATCTGCTACACTCCTCGGAACCTGCCGCGTCCGGACCCGGCGGGCGGCGGTTTTCCAAACACGTTGAAATCTGGCTTAGGCGGCGAACGGAACGTCGAACGCTTTCAACAGCGCCTTCGCCTCGGCATCCGTCTTCGCCGTGGTCACGAACACGATGTCCATGCCGCGGATGTCCGTCACCTTGTCATACTCGATCTCCGGGAAGATGATCTGCTCCTTCAGCCCCATGGCGAAGTTGCCGCGGCCATCGAAACCCTTGCCGGCCGGAATGCCGCGGAAATCGCGCACCCGCGGCAGGGCAATCGTCACCAACCGGTCCAAGAACTCGAACATCCGCGATTTGCGCAGCGTCACCTTGCAGCCGATCGGCAAGCCCTCGCGGATCTTGAACCCTGCGATCGCCTTCTTCGCCAGCGTCTTCACCGGCTTCTGCCCGGCGATGAGCATGAGCTCCGCTAATGCCGCATCCAGCTTCTTCTGGTCGCCCGCGGCCTCGCCCACGCCCATGTTGATAACAATCTTTTCGAGCTTCGGCACCTGCATCGGGTTCTTGTAGTTGAACTCCGTCTGCAGCTTGGCCTTGATCTCTGAATTGTAGCGCTGCTGCATCCGAGGCATCTCGCGCGTCGTGCGGCCAGCCGCCGGGGCTTCGGTTGTTTCGCTCATTCGCTTTAGCCTTCGATCACGGCGCCGCCGGGCCGGGCGACGCGGACCTTGCGGCCATCGTCCAGCACCCGGAACCCGACGCGGGTCGGTTTGTCGGTCTTGGGGTCCACCAGCATGATGTTGGACAAGTGGATCGTTGCCTCTTGCTCGATGATGCCGCCAGGCTGGCCCATGCCCTGGGGCTTGGTGTGCTTCTTGGCGATGTTCACGCCTTTGACTACCGCGCGGCCGTCCTTCGGCAACACGGTCAACACTTCGCCGCGCTTGCCCTTGTCTGCGCCGGTGATCACAACGACCGTGTCGCCCTTGCGGATGCGAGCGGCCATCACAGCACCTCGGGGGCGAGCGAGATAATCTTCATGAACTTGCGCCCGCGCAACTCGCGCACAACCGGTCCGAAGATGCGGGTGCCGATCGGCTCCTGCGATTTGTTGATCAGCACAGCGGCATTGCGGTCAAAACGGATTGCGCTGCCATCGGCCCGGCGCACCGGGAAGGATGTCCGCACGATCACCGCCTGATGCACGTCACCCTTCTTCACCTTGCCACGCGGGATGGCTTCCTTGATGGAGACCACGATCACGTCGCCCACCGATGCCGTCTTGCGCTTCGATCCGCCCAGCACCTTGATGCACTGTACGCGGCGAGCGCCGGAGTTGTCGGCAACCTCAAGATTGGACTCAACTTGGATCATCTAACCGCTCCTCAGGCCTGCGCCTGTTCGGCGTCAGGCGTGGCCGCTACCGTATCTGGCGCAACCATGTCTGCCGCAACCGTGTCCTTGGCCTCAGCCCGCACCGCAAACGAGAAGCCCCGTGGCGGCGGCACAGCCTCGCCATTCCGCTCCATCAGCAACCAGGTCTTCCGCTTGCTGATCGGCCGGCACTCCTCGATGCGCACGGTGTCGCCGATTTTGCACATGTTGGTGTCGTCATGTGCCGCATACTTCTTCGAACGGCGAATGAACTTCTTATACAGCGGATGAATAACGCGGCGCTCGACCAAGACCGTAATGGTCTTGTCCATCTTGTCGCTGGTCACTCGCCCGGTCAGGACGCGCCTCGGCATCGCCCTACTCCTCTCAGGATTTCACGGAGCTGGCGGCGGACCGCTTCTGCTCCGACATGATCGTCTTCACGCGCGCGATGTCCCGCCGCACCTGGCGGACACGGCCCACACCTTCGGTCTGACCCGTCGCGCGCTGGAAACGCAGGTTGAACTGCTCCTTGCGCAGATCAAGCAGCATTCCCGGCAAGTTGTCCGCACCCTTGGCGCGGATATTGGCTGGCTTGGTCACTAGCCCTCTCCGAGCCGGGTCACGAACTTGGTGCGGATCGGCAACTTGGCCGCGCCGAGCGTCAAGGCTTGGCGGGCCAGGTCCGGCGCCACGCCGTCGATCTCGAACATGATGCGGCCCGGCTTCACCCGGCACACCCAAAACTCCGGGCTGCCCTTGCCGGACCCCATGCGGACCTCAGCCGGCTTCTGCGACACCGGCACATCCGGGAACATTCGTATCCACACCCGGCCAGCACGCTTCATCGAGCGCGTGATGGCACGGCGCGCTGCCTCAATCTGCCGCGCGGTGATCCGGTCCGGCTCAAGCGCCTTCAGCCCAAAGGCGCCAAAGTTCAGGCTCGTGCCCGATTTCGCCAATCCATGGATACGGCCCTTATGGGCTTTGCGATACTTCGTCCGCTTTGGAGACATCATAATCGTCGGTTCCTGTTAACGCTGCGGCGCCTGTTCGGCGGCGCGGCGGTCCTGCGCCAGCGGATCGTTGGTCAGGATTTCACCCTTGAAAATCCAAACCTTCACGCCGCACGTGCCATACGTGGTCTTCGCCGTCGCAGTGCCGAAATCGATGTCGGCGCGCAATGTGTGCAATGGCACCCGGCCCTCGCGATACCACTCGGTCCGTGCAATCTCGGCGCCGCCAAGCCGTCCGCCACAGTTTATCCGGATGCCCTGGGCACCCAGCCGCATGGCCGACTGCACCGCACGCTTCATCGCCCGACGAAACGCCACCCGGCGCTCAAGCTGCTGCGCGATGTTCTCCGCCACCAGCACCGCGTCGATCTCCGGCTTGCGGATTTCGACGATGTTCAGCGACACTTCGGACTTGGCCATCTTCGCCAAATCCTTGCGCAGCGCCTCAATGTCCTGGCCCTTCTTGCCGATGACCACGCCGGGCCGCGCCGCATAGATCGTCACGCGCGGCTTCTTGGCCGGGCGCTCGATCACCACGCGGGACACGCCAGCGCCGGACAGCTTCGCGCGGAGATGCGTGCGCAGCTCCAAATCAGCCAGCAGTAGCTTGGAATAGTCCGCACCAGCATACCAGCGGCTGTCCCAAGTGCGGTTGATGCCGAGCCGCAGCCCAATTGGATTGACCTTGTGACCCATGGCCTACGCCGCCTTCTGTGTCGCGGGAGTTTCGGGAACCTGCTGCTGCTCGGACACCACAATGCGCAGGTGGCTGAACCACTTCTCGATCCGCGACGCCCGGCCGCGGCCACGCGCCATGAACCGCCGCATCACGATGGACTTGCCCACCTCCGCCCGCGTCACGACCAGCCGGTCGACGTCGAGTTGATGGTTGTTCTCAGCATTGGCGATCGCGCTCTCCAGCGCCTTACGGACCTGCTGGGCGATCCGCCGCTTGCTGAACGTCAGCGTCGCGACCGCCTGGCTCGCCGGCTGGTTGCGGATCAGCCCGGCGACCAGGTTCAGCTTCTGCGGGCTGATGCGGATGTTGCGCACAACACACTGCGCCTCATGCTCCGGCAGCGCCCGAGGGGTTTTCGGCTTGCTCATGTCAGCCCCGCCTTGCCTTCTTGTCCGAAGAGTGCCCGGTGAACGTCCGTGTCGGCGAGAACTCGCCAAACTTGTGTCCCACCATGTTCTCCGATACCTGCACCGGCAGGAACTTGTGCCCGTTGTAGACGCCGAACGTCAGCCCGACGAACTGCGGCAATATCGTCGACCGCCGCGACCAGATTTTGATGATCTCATTGCGGCCGGAACCGCGAGCGGCTTCAGCCTTGCCCAGCAGATAGCCGTCCACGAACGGACCTTTCCATACGGAACGCGCCATGGTCAGTGCTTCCCCTTCGGACGGCGGCGTATGATCAAGCTGTCCGTCCGCTTGTTCTCGCGAGTCTTGTACCCCTTGGTCGGCTTGCCCCATGGCGTGACCGGATGCCGGCCGCCCGAGGTCCGGCCCTCGCCGCCACCATGCGGATGGTCAACCGGGTTCATCACGACGCCACGGTTATGCGGACGGCGACCCATCCAGCGCGCACGCCCAGCCTTGCCAAGACTCTGGTTTTGGTTGTCCGGGTTCGACACCGCGCCGACTGTGGCCATGCACTCGGCCCGCACGATGCGAAGCTCGCCCGACTGCAACTTGACCTGAGCATAGCCGGCGTCCTTGCCGACAAGCTGCGCATAGGTCCCGGCCGCCCGCGCCATCTTGCCGCCGGCGCCGATCTTCATCTCCACATTATGGATGATGGTCCCAACCGGAATGGCCGCCATTGGCATCGCATTGCCAGGCTTGATGTCGACCCGCTGTCCGGCGACGACCTTGTCGCCGGCGCGCAGGCGCTGCGGCGCGAGGATGTAGGACAGTTCGCCATCATCATACTTAACCAGCGCGATGAAAGCGGACCGGTTTGGGTCATACTCCAGCCGTTCGACCGTCGCCGCCACGTCGAACTTGCGGCGCTTGAAGTCGACCAGCCGGTACGACTGCTTATGCCCACCGCCGCGGAAGAACGACGTCGTTCGGCCGTGGTTGTTGCGCCCGCCCGTCTTGTGCTTGCCCTCGGTCAGCGTCTTGAGGGGCTTGCCCTTCCACAGCTCACTGCGGTCAATCAGCACCGTGCCGCGCAGGCTGGCAGTGACCGGGTTGAATTGCCTAAGTGCCATCGCTTGCTATCCCTGTGCTAGCTGAGTCCGGTGGACATGTCGATCGACTGTCCCTCGGCGAGCTGCACATATGCCTTCTTCACGTCCGACCGAACGCCGGGGCGACCCTTGAAGCGCTTGGTCTTGCCCTTCTGCACCAGTGTGCTCACCGACTTCACGTTCACGCCGAACAATGCCTCGACCGACGCCTTGATCTCCGGCTTTGTCGCATTGATCGCTACGCGGAACACGAACTGGCCTTTTTCGGACAAGGCTGTCGCCTTCTCGGTGATCACCGGGCTGCGGATCGTCTCGAACATCGCCTCGCGCGACATGGTGGCCGCGCGCTTCCGGGCGGCCATAACCTGGGCGACGCTCATGCCAGCCGCTCCTTCAGCGCTTCGATCCCAGCCGATGTCACCACCAGCATATCGTGCCGGATGATGTCATACACGTTGGCGCCAATGGTCGGCAGCACATCAAGGCCGACAATGTTGGCGCTCGCCTGCAAGAACAACGCATCAACCGTACGGTCCACGACTAAGGCCGATGTCAAACCCAGCGCGCCCATCTTGGCAACGAGGTCTCTAGTCTTGCCGGTGCCGCCGCCAACGCTGTCGAGCACCATCAGCTTGCCCTCAGCCTGCTTCAGCGACAACGCACTGATTAGCCCCAGGCGGCGCACCTTCTTCGGCAACTTGTACTCATGGCTGCGGACGACGGGGCCATGCACTATGCCGCCAGTGCGGAACTGCGGCGCACGCAAGCTGCCCTGCCGGGCATTGCCGGTGCCCTTCTGCTTATACGGCTTCCGCGTGGTCCCGGAGACCTCGCCCATTCCCTTGGTTTTGTGCGTTCCCGACCGGCGCTTTGCGAGCTGCCAGTGAATAACCCGGGCGATGATGTCCCGCCGCGGCTGGGCCGCGAACAACTCGTCCGGCAACTCCGTCGAACCAGCGGACCCGTTGTCCAACGTCTTGATGTCGATTTGCATCACACCGTTTCCTGCGGCTCGGCCGTTTCTGGCGCAGCAGGTTCCGGTGCTGCCAGGATCGAAGCCGGATAGGGCACACTGTCCGGCCGCACCTTCTTGATGGCGTCGCGAACCGTCACGAACTCGCCTTTCGAACCCGGCACTGCGCCGCGGATCATGATCAGGCCCTTGTCCGCATCAATTCCCGCCACCTCGACATTCAGCGTCGTCACCTGCTCGACACCGAGGTGGCCAGCCATCTTCTTGTTCTTGAATGTCTTGCCAGGGTCCTGCCGGTTGCCCGTCGACCCGTGGCTACGGTGGCTGACCGAAACGCCGTGGCTCGCCTCAAGCCCGCGGAAATTCCAGCGTTTCATCGCGCCGGCAAAGCCCTTGCCCTTGGTGACGCCGCAAACGTCAACCTTTTGGCCAACCACGAAATGCGCCGCGGTCAAAGTCTGCCCCGACTCCAACAACGCATCTGGCGCCACGCGGAACTCAACAAGCTTCATCTTCGGCTCGACCTTCACACGAGCGTAGTGGCCCTTGTTCGGATCGGTCACGTTTTTTACCTTCGCCTTACCCCAGCCAAGCTGCACGGCCGTATAGCCATCCCGCTCCTGAGTGCGGGCGTCCACCACCTGCACCTGGTCCAAATGCAAGACAGTCACCGGCACATGGGTGCCGTCATCCCTGAAGATGCGGGTCATGCCCAGCTTCTTCGCTATCAATCCAGTGCGCATCGACCCGGCCCTACAGCTTGATTTCGACGTCCACGCCCGAGGCGAGATCGAGCTTCATCAGCGCGTCCACCGTCTGCGGCGTGGGCTCGACGATGTCAAGCAGCCGGCGATGCGTCCTGATCTCGAACTGCTCGCGGCTTTTCTTGTCGACGTGCGGCGAGCGGTTCACCGTGAACCGCTCGATGTGCGTCGGCAATGGTATTGGCCCGCGCACCCGCGCACCCGTCCGCTTCGCCGTGTTCACGATCTCCCGCGTACTGTTGTCCAGCACGCGATGGTCGTACGCCTTGAGGCGGATGCGGATGTTCTGGTTGTCCATAGTACTATCTATCCAAGTTCACTGGCCGGGTTCGCGGGGCCGTTGTCGGCCTTACTTCGTGATGCTGGCGACGACGCCGGCGCCAACCGTCCGGCCACCCTCGCGGATTGCGAAACGCAGGCCCTCATCCATGGCGATCGGCGCGATCAGCTCGACATCCATCGAAACGTTATCACCCGGCATCACCATCTCAGTGCCCTCGGGCAACTGCACGACGCCGGTCACGTCCGTCGTGCGAAAGTAAAACTGCGGGCGGTAGTTGGTGAAGAACGGCGTGTGCCGGCCACCCTCTTCCTTCGTCAGCACATAGGCCTCGGCCTTGAACTGCGTGTGCGGCGTGATGCTGCCGGGCTTGGCCAGGACCTGGCCGCGCTCGACGTCCTCGCGCTTCGTGCCGCGCAGCAGTGCGCCGATGTTGTCGCCCGCCTCGCCGCGATCCAGCAGCTTGCGGAACATCTCGACGCCGGTGACAATCGTCTTCACCGTGTTCTTGATGCCGACAATCTCGACCTCGTCGCCGACGTTGACGATGCCGCGCTCGATGCGGCCCGTCACCACGGTCCCGCGGCCGGAGATGCTGAACACGTCCTCAATCGGCATTAGGAACGGCCGCTCGGTCGCACGGACTGGCTGCGGAATATACTCGTCGACCGCCGCCATCAGCTTAAGAATGGCCTGCTCGCCGAGTTCCGGGTTCTTGTCCTCGAGCGCCATCAGCGCGGAGCCGTGGATGATGGGGATGTCGTCACCGGGAAACTGATAGGAGGACAGCAGCTCGCGCACCTCCATCTCAACCAGCTCAAGCAGTTCCGGGTCGTCGACCATGTCGACCTTGTTCAGGAACACCACCAGCGCCGGCACGCCGACCTGACGGGCAAGCAGGATGTGCTCGCGCGTTTGCGGCATCGGGCCGTCGGCGGCGCTCACCACCAGGATCGCGCCATCCATCTGCGCAGCGCCCGTAATCATGTTCTTCACATAATCGGCGTGACCGGGGCAATCGACATGGGCGTAGTGGCGGTTCGCGGTCTCATATTCGACGTGCGCAGTCGAGATCGTAATACCGCGGGCACGCTCCTCGGGCGCTTTGTCGATCTGGTCATAGGCGGTGTAGGTCGCGCCGCCACTCTTTGCCAGAATCTTGGTAATCGCAGCGGTCAGCGACGTCTTGCCATGGTCCACGTGACCGATGGTGCCGATGTTACAGTGCGGCTTGTTACGCTGAAATTTCGCCTTGGCCATCGTCGTATCTCCGTCGCCCGCCGGTCAATTGAGATTGGGGGGCAGGTTGGGTTGCAGTCGCTACCAGCGCCAGTCGTTACCAGCGGTAATGGCTGAAAGCCTTGTTGGCCTCCGCCATGCGATGGGTGTCCTCACGCTTCTTCACGGCAGAGCCACGGTTGTTCACCGCATCCAGCAGCTCGTTCGACAGGCGGTCCTCCATCGTGTGCTCGCCGCGCTTGCGGGCGCTGTCGATGATCCAACGGATCGCCAGCGCCTGGCGCCGCTCCGTCCGCACCTCGACCGGCACCTGGTACGTAGCGCCGCCAACCCGGCGGCTACGGACTTCGACCGCGGGCTTCACGTTGTCCAAGGCCTCGTGGAACATGCGGACCGGATCGGCCGCGTTGCCCCCACGCTTCTTCATCACGTCAAGCGCACCATAGACGATGCCCTCGGCCGCCGACTTCTTGCCGTCATACATCAGCGCATTCATAAAGCGCGTGATGACGATGTCGCCGAACTTCGCGTCCGGCAGGATATCGCGCTTTACGGCGCGGCGGCGTCTGCTCATCGCCTGCTCCTTTTACTTCGGCCGCTTCGCGCCATACAGCGACCGGCGCTGACGACGCTTGGGCAGGCCCTGGGTATCCAGCACGCCGCGCAGGATGTGGTAGCGCACACCGGGCAAATCCTTGACGCGCCCACCGCGGATCAGCACGACGCTGTGCTCCTGCAAGTTGTGGCCCTCGCCGGGGATGTAGCTCACGACCTCATAGCCGTTGGTCAGCCGCACCTTCGCCACCTTGCGGAGCGCCGAGTTCGGCTTTTTCGGCGTCGTCGTGTAAACGCGGGTGCAGACGCCGCGCTTTTGCGGACAGCCCTGCAAAGCCGGCACCTTGTTGCGCTTAGCGGCTGGCTCGCGCCCGTTGGCAATCAGTTGGTTGATGGTCGGCATAGGCGTCTTCCGATCCTTATCTGGTCCGCCTCACCTGTTTGGCTGTGCCGCCCTGGGAGACAATGCAATACGCCACGGTGATCGACCGTGCGGAACCTTGGTATGCACGGCCTTGGTCCCCTAAGCCGGGACGGCACCACGCATGTCTTATTTTAAGCGGCGACCACCCCCACAGAAGTTGAGGTTGGTCGAGGGCGCGATACCTACGTCCGCGCAGCAGGTTAGTCAAGCGTCGAGTGAACTTAGTTGCCGACAACAGCACGCCGAAAAGGCCGAGCGGTCAACCACCGCCCGGCCATCAGTCATATCACTCTGCGGCAGTGCGGTCCGTGATTGCCGGAACATCCGGACGCAGCCGCTGCTGGTCGCGTCCGGCTGCCACCGCCCGCAGCCGGTTCATTACGCTGCCCGTGCCCGCCGGGATCAGGCGGCCCACGATCACGTTCTCCTTCAACCCCAGCAGGTTGTCCACCTTGCCTGCCGTCGCAGCTTCGGTCAGCACGCGGGTCGTCTCCTGGAACGACGCAGCGCTGATGAAGCTATGCGTCTGCAAGCTGGCCTTCGTAATGCCCTGCAATACTGGCATCGCCGTCGCAGCACGCTCTTCCAGCTTCAGGCGTTTCTCGTTCTCCGCCTCGAACTCCAGCCGGTCGACCTGTTCGCCCGAGAGGTAGGTCGTGTCCCCCGGCTCCAAGATCTCCACCTTCTGCAGCATCTGCCGGACGATGACCTCGATGTGCTTGTCGTTGATCTTCACGCCCTGCAATCGGTAAACGTCCTGGATTTCGTTCACGAGATAGTCCGACAGCGCCTCGACACCCAGCACCTTTAGGATGTCATGCGGCACGCGCGGGCCGTCCACCAACGGGTCGCCCCGGCGCACAAAGTCGCCTTCCTGCACGCTGACGTGCTTGCCCTTCGGGATCAGGTACTCGGTGTCTTCGCCAGTCTCGTCGTTCTTGACGATGACCCGGCGCTTTGCCTTGTAGTCCTTCCCGAACTCCACCCGGCCGTCCATCTCGGCGATGATCGCGTGGTCCTTGGGCTTGCGCGCCTCGAACAGTTCCGCCACGCGCGGCAGGCCGCCCGTGATGTCGCGGGTCTTGCTGCCCTCGCGCGGAATGCGCGCCAGCACGTCGCCGGCGGCAACCGTAGCCCCGTTCTCCACCGAAAGAATGCTGTCCGGGTTGAGGAAGTAGCGCGCCTCCGCCCCGTTCGGCAGCCGCAGCACCTCGCCCGCCGCATCCTTCAACTGCAACCGCGGGCGCAGGTCGACGCCTTTGGACTGCTGCTTGTAGTCCACCACCACGCGCGACGTGAGGCCAGTTACCTCGTCCATCCGCTCGACGATCGTCACCCCGTCCAGCAGGTCGAGGTACTCGACCGACCCGGCACGTTCGGTGATGATCGGCAGCGTGTAGGGGTCCCACTCCGCCAGCTTGTCGTTGCGCGTGACCGTCGCGCCCTCGTCAGCCAGCAGCCGGGCGCCGTAGGGCACCCGGAAGCGGGCGCGTTCCCGCCCCTTTTCGTCAGACAGGATCATCTCGCAGTTGCGCGACATGACCACCGGCACGTTCTGGCTGTTCTGCACCACGTTGCGGTTCTTGATCTGCACCGTGCCGTCGTGGCTCGCCTCGACGCTGCTCACCTCTGCGCCACGTTGCGCCGCTCCGCCGATGTGGAACGTGCGCATCGTAAGCTGCGTGCCGGGCTCGCCGATGGACTGCGCGGCGATGACGCCAACGGCCTCACCGATGTTGACCGGCGTGCCGCGGGCCAGGTCGCGCCCATAGCACATGCCGCAGACGCCGACCCGGCTCTCGCAGGTCAGCACCGACCGAATCTTCACCGCTTCGACGCCCGAGCTCTCGATCAGGTCCGCCTCCGGCTCCTCGATCAACGTGTTCCGCAGCAAGATCATTTGCCCGGTGACCGCGTCCATCAGGTCCTCAGCCGTGGTGCGGCCCAGGGTCCGTTCCGACAAGCCGGCGACAACCTCGCCGCCATCCATCACGGCGCGGACCGTCAGCCCACGCTCAGTGCCGCAGTCATTCTCGACGATGATGCAGTCCTGTGCCACGTCGACAAGACGGCGGGTGAGGTAGCCGGAGTTCGCCGTCTTCAACGCCGTGTCCGCCAGGCCCTTGCGGGCGCCGTGGGTGGAGTTGAAGTACTCCAGCACCGACAAGCCTTCCTTGAAGTTGGCGATGATCGGCTGCTCGATGATCTCGCCCGACGGCTTCGCCATCAGGCCGCGCATGCCAGCGAGCTGACGCATCTGCGCCGGGCTGCCACGCGCGCCGGAGTGGCTCATCATCCAGACTGAGTTGGTCTGGATGCCAACCTCCTGCCGGCTGATTTCCTTCATCATCGCGCCGGCAACCTCGTCCGTGCAGCGCGACCAGGCGTCCACCACCTTGTTGTAGCGCTCGCCCGCGGTGATCAGGCCGTCCTGGTACTGTTGCTCGAACTCCTTGACCTCGTTCTGGGTCTTCAGGATCAGCGCCGGCTTGCTGTCCGGGATGATCAGGTCGTCCTTGCCGAACGACAGCCCGGCCTTCGCGGCCTGGCCGAAGCCCAAGCCCATCAGCCGGTCGGCGAAGATCACGCACTCCTTCTGGCCGCAGTGGCGGTATACCGCGTCGATCACGTCGGACACGTTCTTCTTGGTCAGCGTCCGGTTGATCAGGCTGAACGGCACGTTCGGGTTGCGCGGCAGGATGCGGGCAATCAGCATCCGGCCCGGCGTGGTAACGACCATCTGGCGCATGGTCTTGCCGTCCGCGTCCACCGTCTCATAGCGGGCGCGGATCTTGTCGTGCAGCTTAATGGCCCTGGCGTTCAGCGCATACTCGATCTCGCCGACGTCGCCGAACGCGGTCGGCGCCTTGTGCAGCAGTTCCTGCGTACCGTCCTTGAACACGGCGGCGTCCGGCGCCTCACGGAACTCCGGCGTCTCCAGGCTCAAGTAGTACAGACCCAGCACGATGTCCTGGCTCGGCACGATGATCGGCTTGCCGTTGGCCGGGCTGAGAATGTTGTTGGTCGACATCATCAGCACGCGCGCTTCCAACTGCGCCTCAAGGCTCAGCGGCACGTGCACCGCCATCTGGTCGCCGTCGAAGTCCGCGTTGAACGCCGTGCATACCAATGGATGCAACTGGATCGCCTTGCCCTCGATCAGCACCGGCTCGAACGCCTGGATGCCCAAACGATGGAGGGTAGGCGCCCGGTTCAGCATCACTGGATGCTCGCGGATGACCTCCTCCAAGATGTCCCAAACCTCTGGCCGCTCCTTTTCCACCATGCGCTTTGCCGCCTTGATGGTCGTAGCGTGCCCGTACTTCTCTAATTTCGAGTAAATGAACGGCTTGAACAGCTCAAGCGCCATCTTCTTCGGCAGCCCGCACTGGTGCAGCTTCAACTCGGGGCCGACGACGATCACCGAGCGGCCGGAATAGTCGACCCGCTTACCCAGCAGGTTCTGCCGGAACCGGCCCTGCTTGCCCTTCAGCATGTCCGACAGGCTCTTGAGCGGACGCTTGTTCGCGCCCGTGATCGCCCGGCCGCGACGGCCGTTGTCGAACAGCGCGTCCACGCTCTCCTGCAGCATGCGCTTCTCGTTGCGCACGATGATGTCCGGCGCACGCAGCTCGATCAGCCGCTTCAGTCGGTTGTTCCGGTTGATCACCCGGCGATACAGGTCGTTCAGGTCCGACGTCGCGAACCGGCCGCCGTCAAGCGGCACCAGCGGGCGCAGCTCCGGCGGAATGACCGGCACGACGTCCAGGATCATCCACTCCGGCTTCGCGCCGCTCTCGCCGAACGCCTCGATCAGCTTGAGCCGCTTGACCAGCTTCTTGCGCTTGGCCTCGCTCGTAGTGTCCTTCAGGTCCTGCCGCAGCGTCACCTTGTCGCCGTCGATGTCGATGCCGTGCAGGATGCCCTTGATCGCCTCGGCGCCGATGCCGGCCCGGAACGCATCCTCGCCGAACTCGTCCTGCTTGGACATGAGCTGGTCTTCGGTCAGCAACTGGTGCAGCTTGAGGTCGGTCAGGCCAGGCTCAAGCACGACATAGCTCTCGAAGTAGAGAATCTTCTCCAACTCCTTGAGCGTCAAGTCGACCATGAGGCCGATCCGGCTCGGCAGCGACTTCAGGAACCAGATGTGCGCGACGGGGCTGGCTAGCTCAATATGGCCCATGCGCTCACGACGCACCTTGGCCAGCGTGACTTCAACGCCGCACTTCTCGCAAATGATGCCGCGGAACTTCATGCGCTTGTACTTGCCGCACAGGCACTCGTAGTCCTTGATCGGCCCGAAGATGCGGGCGCAGAACAGCCCGTCCCGCTCCGGCTTGAACGTGCGGTAGTTGATCGTCTCGGGCTTCTTGATCTCGCCATACGACCAGCTCCGGATTTGCTCCGGGCTGGCCATCTGTATCTTGATCTGGTCGAAGGTCACGGCCGAACCGGCCTGACCGAGAATCTTCATCAGTTCGTTCATACGTCAGCTACCCCAATGCGGCCCGCCGGCTTGCACCGCTCGTGCAAACCGGCCGCCGGGTGATGCGGGATTGGTAATCAGGTGGCGCGGGTGTCGAGGTCCACGTTCAGGCCGAGCGACTTCAGCTCCTTGACCAACACGTTGAAGCTCTCGGGGATACCGGCCTCGAAGGTGTCCTGCTCGCGCACGATCGCCTCGTAGACCTTGGTGCGGCCGGACACGTCGTCCGACTTCACCGTCAGCATCTCCTGCAAGGTGTAGGCGGCGCCATACGCCTCCAGCGCCCAGACCTCCATCTCGCCGAAGCGCTGCCCACCGAACTGCGCCTTGCCACCCAGCGGCTGCTGGGTGACGAGGCTGTACGGCCCGATCGAACGCGCGTGGATCTTGTCGTCGACCAGGTGATGCAGCTTCAGCATATAGATATAGCCGACCGTCACCTTGCGCTCGAACGTCTCGCCTGTCCGCCCATCGGTCAGATACATCTGGCCCGACGTGTTGAGACCGGCCTTCGTCAGCATGCCCTCGATATCAGACATCCGCGCCCCGTCGAACACCGGCGTCGCGATCGGGATGCCCTTCTTCAGGTTGTCGCTGAGTTCCAGCAGTTGCTCCGTGCTCATCGGCGCGATTTCCGCCTCGAACACCTCATCGCCGTAGATGTCTTTCAACATGTCCAGCAGCGCGTCGCGTTGCGCTCCAGTGCGGCGATACTCCTCGACAAGCTCGCCAACCTGCTTGCCAAGCGTGGCGCAGGCCCAGCCCAGGTGGGTTTCCAGAATTTGCCCGACGTTCATCCGGCTCGGCACGCCAAGCGGGTTCAGCACCAAGTCCACATGCGTCCCGTCCTCCAGGAACGGCATGTCCTCGACCGGGGTCACGCGCGACACGACGCCCTTGTTGCCGTGGCGACCGGCCATCTTGTCGCCGGGCTGCAGCTTGCGCTTCACCGCGACGAACACCTTGACCATCTTCATCACGCCCGGCGGCAGTTCGTCGCCGCGTTGCAGCTTTTCGACCTTGCCGTCGAACCGCGCCTGCAAGCCATGCACCGCCGCGTCGAACTCGCGCTTCAGTGTCTCGATCTCGGCCATGACTGCATCGTCAGCCACGCCGATGTTGCGCCAGGCGCCACGGGGATGCTCGGCCAGCACCTCCTCGGTGATGAGCGTGCCCGCCTTGATGCCCTTGAAGCCACCCGAAGCCTTGCGGTTCAGCAGCTTCTCGCGCATCCGGTTGAGGAACGACCGCTCCTGGATGGCACGCTCGTCGTCGCGATCCTTCGCCAGGCGCTCGACCTCGGAGCGCTCGATCGCCATGGCGCGCTCGTCCTTGTCGACGCCGCGCCGGCTGAACACCCGCACGTCCACGATCGTGCCCGTCACGCCCGGCGGCAGCTTCAGCGACGTGTCGCGCACGTCCGACGCCTTCTCGCCGAAGATCGCCCGCAGCAGCTTCTCCTCGGGCGTCATCGGGCTCTCGCCCTTCGGCGTCACCTTGCCGACCAGGATATCGCCGGGGTTCACCTCCGCGCCGACATAGACGATGCCGGCCTCGTCGAGGTTCTTCAGCGCCTCCTCGCCGACGTTCGGGATATCGCGGGTGATCTCCTCCTGGCCCAGCTTGGTGTCCCGCGCCATCACCTCGAACTCCTCGATGTGGATGGAGGTGAACACGTCGTCCCGCGCAATGCGCTCGCTGATGAGGATGCTGTCCTCGAAGTTGTAGCCGTTCCACGGCATGAACGCGACCAGCACGTTCCGGCCCAGCGCCAACTCCCCAAGCTCCGTGCTCGGCCCATCGGCGATGATGTCGCCGTTCGACACGCGGTCGCCCACGCGCACCAGTGGGCGCTGGTTGATGCAGGTGCTCTGGTTGCTGCGCATGTACTTGCGCAGGCGGTAGATGTCGACGCCGTGGGTGGTGCCGTCCTCCGCCGTCGCGCGCACCACGATGCGGGCGCCGTCGATCTGGTCGACGATGCCGGGACGCCGGGCGACGATGGTGGCGCCGCTGTCGCGGGCGACCGCGGCCTCCATGCCGGTGCCCACCAGCGGCGCGTCGGCGCGGATCAGCGGCACCGCCTGGCGCTGCATGTTGCTGCCCATCAGCGCACGGTTCGCGTCGTCATTCTCCAGGAACGGGATCAGCGCCGCCGCGACCGACACCAACTGCCGCGGGCTCACGTCCACTGCCGTCACATCGGTCGGCTTCACCAACCGGAAATCGCCCTGCCGGCGCACGGAGACCAGCTCATTGGTGAAATTACCCTCGGTGTCGGTCGGAGCGTCGGCCTGCGCGACGACAAGCTTCTCCTCCTCCATGGCGGAGAGGTACTTCCAGCCGTCCTGCACCTGGCCGTCCTTCACCAAGCGATATGGCGTCTCGATGAAGCCATACTTGTTCACCTTGGCGTAGGTCGCGAGGCTGTTGATCAGGCCGATGTTCGGCCCCTCCGGCGTCTCGATCGGGCAGATGCGGCCGTAGTGCGTCGGATGCACGTCGCGCACCTCGAATCCGGCGCGCTCCCGCGTCAGGCCGCCTGGTCCAAGCGCCGACAGGCGCCGCTTGTGCGTCACCTCCGACAAGGGGTTGGTCTGGTCCATGAACTGGCTGAGCTGCGAGGAGCCGAAGAACTCGCGCACCGCTGCCGCCGCCGGCTTTGCGTTGATCAGGTCGTGCGGCATCACGGTGTCGATGTCGACGCTGCCCATGCGCTCGCGTATCGCCCGCTCCATGCGCAGCAGGCCGACGCGATACTGGTTCTCCATCAGTTCGCCCACCGAGCGCACCCGGCGGTTGCCGAGGTTGTCGATGTCGTCGATCGTGCCGCGGCCGTCCTTCAGCTCGCACATGATCTTGACGGTCTTGAGCACGTCCTCCTTGCGCAGCACGCGCACGCTGTCCTCGGCGTCCATGCCCAGGCGCATGTTCATCTTCACCCGGCCAACCGCGGACAGATCATAACGGTCGCCATCGAAGAACAGCCCACGGAACAGCGCCTCGGCCGTCTCGGGCGTCGGCGGCTCGCCGGGGCGCATCACGCGGTAGATGTCGACCAGCGCATCGTCGCGGTTGCCGTTCTTATCGACCGTAAGGGTGTTACGCAGCCAAGGGCCGTTCGACTGGTCGACCGCGAGCGTCGGCAGCCGCTCGATGCCAGCGTCCTCAAGCGCAGTGAGCCGGGCCTCGGCAAGCTCCTCGCCAGCCTCGGCGTAGATCTCGCCAGTTTCCTCGTTCACCAGGTCGACGGCGACGTAGCGGCCCAGCAGGTCGGCACGGCCCACCAGCACGGTCTGCGTCTTCTCGGCGATCTTGCGGGCGTTGCGGGCGGTCAATTTGGTGGTCGCCTCGGCCACGACCTCGCCGGTGTCGGCGTCCACCAGCGCCTCGGCCAGCGTGATCCCGCGATAGGCGTCGGCCTCGAACGGACGCGCCCAACCCTTTGGCGTGCGGGTGAACACGACTTGGGTGTAGAAATAGTTGAGGATCTCCTCGGCATCCATGCCGCGGATTTCGCCGATGTCGACCGTCTCGCCGGCAGCAACCCGGTCGGCGCGCAGCTTCTCGGTCGCCGTGCTCTCCAGCGCATACAGCAGGGTCGTCACCGGCAGCTTACGCTTGCGGTCGATGCGGACGTAAACCAGGTCCTTGCTGTCGAACTCGAAATCGAGCCACGAGCCGCGATACGGGATGACGCGCGCGGTGAACAGGTACTTGCCGCTGCTGTGCGTCTTGCCCTTGTCGTGGTCGAAGAACACGCCGGGGCTGCGGTGCATCTGGCTGACGATGACGCGCTCGGTCCCGTTGATGACAAAGGTGCCGTTGTCCGTCATGAGCGGCATGTCGCCCATGTAGACCGGCTGCTCCTTGATGTCGCGGATCGACCGCGCGCCGGTGTCCTCGTCCAAGTCCCAGACGATCAGCCGCAGGATGACCTTCAACGGCGCCGCGAAGGTCATGCCGCGCTGGATGCACTCCTCGACGTCGTACTTCGGCTCCTCAAGCTCGTAGTACACGAACTCAAGCCGGCCGCGGCCGGCGAAGTCGTCGATCGGGAAGACCGACTTGAACACTTCTTGCAGGCCCGTTGGCGTCCGGCTGTCCGGCGCCACGTTCATCTGCAGGAACGTCTCGTAGCTGGAGCGTTGCACGTCAATCAGGTTCGGCATCGGCGCCACTTCGGGAATGCGCCCGAAGCTCTTGCGTATCCGCTTCTGTCCAGTGAACGATTTGGTGATCGCGTTCATCGCCCGTCCTTGACCTAATATCCTGCGCACCCGATGGTGGCATGGTAGTCACTAGCATCGGCAAATCGTCGTCATGCCGGACGCGGGTTGCCGCCCGCCGTTCGGCAACGAGTTCGTGGACGGAAACCGATCCTGGTTTCCGCCCGCTCCCCGCTCAGTGACCCGGCGCTGCCTGCGAAGGGTGCGCCAGGTTCGCTCGGCTACTTGATCTCGACAGCAGCGCCCTGCTCTTCCAACTGCTTCTTGAGCTTCTCGGCCTCGTCCTTGTTCACGCCTTCCTTGACCGCCTTTGGCGCCGCCTCAACCAGGTCCTTGGCCTCCTTCAGCCCAAGGCCCGTGATGGTGCGGACCTCCTTGATGACGTTGATCTTCTTGTCGCCAACCTTCGCCAGCATGACGGTGAACTCCGTCTGCTCCTCAACTACGGCAGCGGGGGCGGCCGGGCCAGCCGGCGCGGCGGCAGCCGGGGCAGCCGCGGAGACGCCCCACTTCTCTTCCAGCATTTTGGACAGCTCAGCCGCCTCAAGCACCGTCAACGCGGACAGTTCGTCCACAAGCCTCGACATATCAGCCATTTATTCTTCCTTTATCTAGCCCTCAGGCGGTTCCATGCAAGCCCGATGCCGCTTACGGGATAGAGCCTGCTTTCATACCAGCAATGCGGCTGTGCTGCCTGCCCCCTCGCCGGGGATCAGGCCGCCTCCGCCTCGTCCTTCTTGGCATAGGCCCCAAAGACCCGCGCGAGCTGTCCGGCCGGCGCTGCGAGCACGCCTGCGATCCGGGTGCCGGGGGTTTGTATCATCCCCACCAGCCTGGCGCGCAGCGCATCGAGCGACGGCAGATCCGCCAGCGCCTTGATCCCGTCCGCGTTGAGCATCTGGGTACCAAGGGCGCCGCCGATCACGACGAACTTCTCGTTGGTCTTGGCGTAGTCGACAGCGGCCTTCGCCACGGCCACCGGGTCCTGCGACCACGCGAGCGCGGTCGGACCTTTCAGCATTGGCTTGATGCCGTCGAACCGGGTCCCATCCAGGGCGAGCACGGCCAGCCGGTTCTTCGCGACTTTGTAGGTCGATCCCGACGCCCGCATCTTGCGCCGCAGGTCGGACACCTCGGCCACGGTCAGACCCTTGTTCTGGGTGACCACGACCATCGATGTCTCTGCGAACACCAGACCGAGCGAGGCAACGAACTCCCGCTTCTCCATACGGTCCACGTCCCGTCTCCTTTTGGCCCCTGCACGTTTGGACCGCACCGGGGTACCCTGGCGCGGCCGGATGGCCGCGCCATAACGCCTGTCCGGAACCCCGTGCGCGCGGACGCGCCGTGGACCCTCTAGCCGGAACCGCCGGGCGGCCGGGGCAGGCGTGCCCGCCCCGGATCATCTCGGCTTCCCCGTCTACCGCGCGCGGGCCTAGGCCCTTTACTGTCCCTTAAGGGACGACGTGCAGTCTCGGACAGGATCGGGACGGCCTGCGCCGCCCCTAGCCACCGGCCCCGAAAGGCCGGCGAATTTCGTCGCGCCTACCGCTGTTGCACAGGCTGCGCTGCGAGGCTCGATACGTCGACACGGATGCCCGGCCCCATTGTCGAACTCACGGACGCCTTCTGGACGTAGGTGCCCTTGGCGCCAGTCGGCTTGGCCTTCTGGATGGCGTCAACAAAGGCGCGGATATTCTCGACCAGCTTGCCCTCCTCGAAGCTCGCCTTGCCGATCCCGGCGTGGACGATGCCCGCCTTCTCGGCCCGGAACTCCACCTGGCCCGACTTGGCGGCGTTCACCGCGCCGCGCACGTCCATCGTCACGGTGCCGAGCTTTGGGTTCGGCATCAGGCCGCGCGGACCCAGGATTTTGCCCAGCCGGCCCACCAGCGCCATCATGTCAGGCGTCGCGATGCAGCGGTCGAAGCCGAACTCGCCAGCCTGCACCTTCTCGGCCAGGTCCTCCGCGCCCACCACGTCGGCTCCGGCGGCCAGCGCCTCCTCAACCTTGGCGCCACGGGCGAACACCGCAACGCGCAACGTCTTACCGGTGCCGTTCGGCAGGCTCAGCAGCCCGCGCACCATCTGGTCGGCGTGGCGCGGGTCGATGCCGAGGTTCATGCTGAACTCGATCGTCTCGTCGAACTTGGCGCGAGCGTTGCCCTTGGCCAGCTTGATCGCCTCGTCCAGCGTGTATGACTTGGCGCGGTCGAACGTCTCGTATCCCGCCTTCAGCCGCTTGTCGTGCGCCATGGTCAGCCCTCCACCACGCTGAGGCCCATGGACCGGGCGCTGCCGGCCAGCATGCGCACCGCGCCGTCAATGTCGTTCGCGTTCATGTCCTTCATCTTGGTCTCGGCGATCTCACGCAGTTGCGCCATGGTGACGCGGCCGACCATGGCACCCTTGCCCGGCGTGGTCGTGCCCTTGGTGATGCCCGCGGCCTTTTTCAAAAAATAGGTGTTCGGCGGCGTCTTGGTGATGAAGGTGAAGGTGCGGTCGCCAAACGCGGTGATGACGACCGGAACCGGCATGCCGGGCTCCATGGTCTGGGTCAGCGCATTGAATTCCTTGCAGAATGCCATGATATTCAAGCCGCGCTGACCAAGCGCCGGCCCGACTGGCGGGGACGGGTTGGCTTTCCCTGCCGGGATCTGCAACTTTATGTAGCCGACGATCTTTTTAGCCATGGCTTGGCCCCCTGGTTCGGAGGACCGCGGTCATATCGATCGCAGCCGTGATAGCACGGCTGCGATCTCCCGCGTTCCGAGTGAACGCGGGCCTATAGCGGATGGGATCGGCCAGGTCCAGTCCTATTTGCGTCGGCCTGCATTCGGCCTATAAAGAAGCAAGCCCTTTTTGCATGAGAGACCCGTCATGGCCGTCAAGCCCTCGACACTGCCCCGGAAACCGGCCCGGAACAACGCCACCCGGTTCAACCCGACAGCGAAGGCCATCGTCGGCTCGGCGGTGATCGCGGTCATACTGGCGACGTTGGTGACAGGCAATCCGTTCCGGGCCGTCTCGCTCGCCTATCTCGACTACACCCACACCCCTGCCGCCGGAGCGGCCAAGGCCAATCCGTCGCCGACCAAGAGCGACCCCGCGGTCCCGTCGGCGAAGTAGCCTTAGACGACCAGTTCGATCACGAACGGACCTGGCCGGGCGTTAGCTTGGCTGAATAGGTCGGCGAACGCCTCCACCGTGTCGGCACGGGCCGCCTCCACGCCCATGCCGTTCGCGAGCCGCACCCAGTCAAGGTCCGGGTTGCCCAGGTCCAGCATGTCGAGCGCGGTGCGGCCAGGGTTCGCGCCCACGCCCTGGTACTCGCCCAGCAGGATGGCGTATTTGCGGTTGGCGAGGATCACCGTCGTGACATCCAGCCGCTCCCGCGCCTGGGTCCATAGGCCCTGCAACGTATACATTGCCGAGCCGTCCGCCTGCAGGCCCACGACCCGGCGACCCGGCGCCCCAATGGCGGCGCCAGTGGCCAGCGGGATGCCGCAACCAATCGCGCCGCCGGTGAGCTGAAGCCAGTCATGCGGGGCGGCGACGTGCGTTCCGGGGAAGAACGCGCGGCCGAAGCTCACGCTTTCGTCCACGATGATGGCGTTGTCGGGCAGCAGGGCGGCGAGGGTCTGGGCCACGGCCTCGGACGAGATGGCGCCTCGGGCCGGCAAGGGCCGCGCGGCGTGCGGTTGCCGGACCTTCTCGGCCCCCAGGGCATCGGCGACGCGGTTCAGCGCATCTATGGCGTCGTGCTCGGGCCGAGCGAGCACATGGACCTGGCAGTCCGGCGGCGCCATGAGGCCGGGCTTGTCCGGATAGGCGAAAAAGCCGACGGGCACGGCCGCGCTGACCAGGATCAGGTGCTTCACCCCGGCCAAAGCGGCCACGGCCTGGTCGACGGGATACGGCAAGCGGTTGATCGGCGCACGCCCGGCGCCACGCGCGATCCGGTTGTTGCTGGTCTGCGCCAACATGCGCGCCCCAGTGGCGGCGAGGATGCCCGCGGCGACATCGAGCGGACCCGCCCGCAGCGCCATGCCGCCCAGCAGCAACAAAGCAGGCTCGCCGGACCGCAGCGCCTGCACGGCCGCTTGGATGGCGTCGGGCGAGGCTTGCGGCGTCGGCGGCACTGGCAGCGGCGAGCCGACGAGGCCGCCATCGTCCCAGCAGGTGTCGCTGGGCAGGATCAGGGTCGCGATGCCGCCGGGCGCGCTGCGGGCGGCCTGCACGGCGGAAGCGCAGTCGCTGCCGACGGTGGCCGCGTGCGCCGCGGTGCGGGTCCAGGCGGAGACCGGGCGGGCGAAGCCTTCGGTGTCAGCGGTGAGCGGCGCGTCGAGCGGGCGGTGGTAGGTTGCCTGGTCGCCGACTAGGTTCACGATCGGCGAACGGGCGCGGCGGGCGTTGTGCAGGTTCGCCAGTCCGTTCGCGAGGCCGGGGCCGCAGTGCAGCAGCGTGGCCGCCGGGCGGTCTTGCATGCGGGCATAGCCGTCGGCGGCGCCGGTCACGACGCCCTCGAACAAGCCAAGCACGCAGCGCATTCCGGCGATGCGGTCCAGGGCGGCAACGAAGTGCATCTCGCTGGTGCCAGGGTTGGCGAAACAGGTGTCGACTCCGCAGGCTAACAAGGTGTGCACCAGGCTCTCAGCGCCGTTCATTTGCGGCTCCTCCCCGAAAATCTCAATATGACCGTAGCTGATGCTCGATGGATCGCGTCAGCGGTGTCTCGACGTCGCCCGTATGCTTGGTCGTCGTGGTTTCAATCAGCACGATCCAGCACTCCTCGTCGGCGACCGGGTTGTGCGGCACGCCGCGCGGCACCACGCAGAACTCGCCGGCTTCGAGCACCGTCTCGGCGCCGCCCTCGAACTGGATGCGCAGCCGCCCGCGCACGACCTGGAACAACTCGTCCTCGTCGTCATGCTTGTGCCAGGCGAGTTCGCCGTGGACCTTGGCGACTTTCACGTACTGGTCGTTCACGCGGCCGACCACCTTTGGCGACCAGTGCTCTGTCACCCCCTCCAGGGCAGCCAGGAAACTGACGGGCTTTATCATGCGGCTTCTCCGGACTGCGTGCCGACGGCAGAGGCGTCCAACCCGGAAACACTGCCTTCCATGCAGCGCGTTGGCAACACGCCGGAGCCGCCGACCGCGCCGCCTTGCTGCCAGCCGGCGCCCGCCCTACCCATCGCCCGACGAACGAGGGAGGGCGCCGCGCCGATGACCACGATCCTGTACCCCGAGGCCATGTACCCCGACGACACCGAGGAGCGCCGCATTTTCGGCCCCGACGCAGCCATCCTGCGGCGGGACACCAAAACGCTGGCGGACCTGCCGGACGCGGACTGCGCGGCGGTCGACGGGCTGATGCTGTTCCGCCAGTTCCTCACCGCGGCCGACCTCGCGCGCTTCACCCGGCTGCGCGCCGTCGTGCGCATGGGCGTCGGCTACGACCGCATCGACCGTGCCGCCGCTGCTGCCCGCGGCGTGCTGGTGTGCAACGTGCCGGACTACGGCACGACCGAGGTGGCGGACCACGCGATTGCGCTGGTCATGGCGCTGCGCCGGGGGTTGCTGCTGCACCATGACGCCCAGCGGCGCGACCCGCCGGCGCCCTGGCGCGGGGCCGACAGCCCGCTGCTGCGCCGCACGGGGGCGCAGACCTTCGGCATCGTGGGCCTGGGGCGCATCGGCACAGCGGTGGCGCTGCGGGCCAAGGGGCTGGGGTTCAAAGTCGCGTTCTACGATCCCAACCTGCGCAACGGGTCCGAACTGGCAATCGGCGTCGCCCGCGCGCCGAGCTTGCAGGAGCTGATGCGGCAGGCGGACGTGCTATCGGTCCACGTGCCGCTGACGCCGGAGACGACGGGGCTGATCGGCGCCGCCGAGTTGGCGTGGCTGCCGGCAAATGCGGTGGTGGTGAACACGGCGCGCGGCCCGGTGCTGGACGTGGCGGCGCTGGCGGACGCGCTGCGCGATGGCCGGGTTGCGGGCGCCGGACTCGACGTGCTGCCGGTCGAGCCGCCGGTCGACCCGTTACCCGAGTTGCTGCGGGCCTACCGCGCTCGGGAGGCATGGGTGGAGGGCCGGCTGATCATCACGCCGCACTCGGCCTACCTCACGCCCGAGGCGCACTGGGACATCCGGGTGAAGTCAGCCGAGACGATGCGGGCGGCGCTGATGACCAACCACCCGCAGAACGTCGTCTCGCCGGAGGATTACTGATATCCAGGGCGGCACGCCGTCGCTGACCTATGTCATGTCGTGATGCAGGCCAGTACAGGAGCCTCGCTGGAGCAGCCCACCGGGATCATGCCGGACACAGGCGCCTGCTGGCGCTCTGTCACCCGTTCTTCAGCACGATGCCAAATAATCCCTTTTGTTGCCGGCTCGCGCGTAGCGGGTCCGGACGGATTGGATCGGCTTCGCACACCAGCGCCTGGTGCTGCGGCATCGACTTCGTGAAGATGTCGAACGCCCAGTTGTTGTCGATGTCGTCGACCACCATGGCGCCGCCTGGCCGGAGCAGGGGCCAAACTGCCCGCATCTCAAACAGCATGTTGTACTCGGTGTGCAGGCTGTCGTGGATGAACAGGTCGATCGGCCCGGTGTCCCGCAACAAGGCCGGCAAGCGCCTTCGGCTTGACCCCTGGATGTAACTCCACCTCTCGGCCATCTTAGCGTCGGGATCGACCGCGACGCCGATTTGCCCGTGGATTTCCGGCAGCGTTTGCGGCGGCAGGTCGATGCTCCACAGCCGTCCGCCGTTGTCGTTGCGCTGCAACGCTTCCAGCACGAAGCGGCTGGACACCCCATGCGCCACACCCGTCTCGATCACTTTGGCGGCAGGCAGGTGCCGCGCGAGGCGCCAAATGGCGCGGATGAACGCACGGTCGCCGTCATTGTGTCCCGAGTAGCTGGCGGGCCCTGGGTTGATGCCCCGATCGGTCAGGCGCTGCAACACGCCGGGCCAAATCGGCGCGGTTTCCGAGGCGTCGGCACTGGGAACGGCAGAGCTGGGGTCCGCAGCGCCCAAAGCCGCCTGCAGCTTGCTCTCCCAAAGCGGATCGCCGACATACGGACAGCGCGGCTTACCCCGCTCAGGCCGCTCCCTGATTTTGCCCCAAAGCCGGAGCGCGGCCTCATAGGGGTCGGCCGCCACTCCTTTTGCCATCCGTGCCAAGTCCATAAGTGCCGCTTCCCTTTATCCCGTGCTTGCCAATGCGCTGAGGTTAGCCCGGCCCTGCGGAGCGCTCCATGCCGGTCGCTGGGAAGTGTTGGCGTGCTTGGGAGCGGTACTTTGCTTTTCCCTGGGCAATGCAGGCGGCGCTTGTGGGCAACCACTGCAAAGCATCATTTGTTCGGAGATTTATTGTCCGGGAGCTTGTTGATCCCTGGCGCTGAATGATCCCTCTTTTGGGATGTTCCATGGGGTCGACGTGAACACGGCAAAGGTTTTCTGGTCGGGCCGCTCGCAAACGGTGAGGCTCCCCAAGGCATTCCGTTTTGAGGCGGATAAGGTCCGCATCCGTCGGCACGGCCGGTCGGTGATCCTGGAGCCGGTGGCTTGTGATTGGGATTGGCTGGAGGCTTTGACGGAACCGGTCGATGAGGACTTCGCGTCGGCCGTGGCCGACAAGCCCGAGGAGCAAAGGCGTCCGGCGCTGGACTTCTTTGAGTTGAGGTACTTGCTGGACTCGAATGCCGTGATCGGCCTTCTCGCCGGCAAAGCCTCGCTCAACAAACGCATACGACGGCACGCGCCGTAGGACTTCGGCGTCTCCGCCATCGCGGTGCGCGAGTTGTTTTTTGGCGCCTTCAGGAGCCAGCGGACGGCGCCCAACCTTGGGCGCGTGGAGGGATTGCAGTTCGAGATCGTGGGATTCGATCAGGACGATTCGCGGCAGGCTGGGGCCGTCAGGGCAACGCTTGCGGCGGCCGGAACTCCGATCGGCCCCTATGACGCCCTGATCGCCGGGCAGGCACAGGCGCGCGGCCTCATCCTGGTCACGCGCAACACCGGCGAGTTCTCCCGCGTGCCCGGCCTGCGGATCGAGGATTGGAAGGGCTGACCCACGATTGACACCCTCGGGCGAGTTGCCCACCTTGCTCGAAACGAGACAAGAGAACGTCCCCAAATGAACGCCGACTTCCAATCCACCGGGCGACGCCTGCGCAGCCAGCGCTGGTTCGACGAGCCAAACGATCCAGGAATGACGGCGCTCTACCTCGAACGCTACCTGAACTTCGGCCTGACCCGCGGCGAGCTGCAATCCGGCCGGCCCATCATCGGCATCGCGCAAACGGGGTCCGACCTGTCGCCCTGCAACCGGCACCTGGTTGACCTCGCGAGCCGGGTGCGGGACGGCATCCGCGACGCCGGCGGCGTGCCGCTCGAATTCCCGATCCATCCCATCCAGGAAACCGGCAAACGCCCTACGGCGGCGCTGGACCGCAACCTCGCCTACCTGAGCCTGGTCGAGGTCCTGCACGGCTACCCCATTGACGGCGTGGTGCTGACGACCGGGTGCGACAAGACGACGCCGGCCTGCCTGATGGGCGCCGCGACGGTGAACATCCCCGCCATCGTGCTGTCGGGCGGGCCGATGCTGGACGGCTGGTACAACGGCCGGCTCGCCGGGTCCGGCACCATCGTCTGGGAAGCGCGCAAGCTGTTGGCCGAGGGCCTGATCGACTACGCGGAGTTCATCGACATGGTGGCGGCGTCGGCCGGGTCGGTCGGCCACTGCAACACCATGGGCACCGCGCTGTCGATGAACAGCCTGGCCGAGGCGCTCGGCATGTCGCTGCCCGGCTGCGCCGCCATCCCAGGGCCGCACAAGGAGCGCGGCTGGATGGCCTACCACACCGGCCACCGCATCGTCGGCATGGTGCGCGAGAACCTGCGGCCGTCCGACATCATGACCAAGGCCGCGTTCGAGAACGCCGTCGTGGCCGCGGCGGCGCTCGGCGCCAGCAGCAACTGCCCAATCAGCATGATCGCCATCGCGCGGCACATGGGCGTCGACCACACGCTGGAGGACTGGCAGCGCTTCGGCGACGGCGTCCCGTTGCTGGCGGACGTGCAGCCGGCCGGGCGCGTGCTGGGCGAGGGCTTCTTCCGCGCCGGCGGCGTGCCGGCGGTGATGCGCGAGCTGCTGGACGCCGGCAAGCTGCAAGCGGACGCGATGACCTGCACCGGCAAGACGCTCGGCGAGAACCTTGGCGGCAAGAATGGGGCGAAGAAGCCGCCGGTGGACCACGAGGTGATCCGCGCCTACGGCAACCCGCTGAAGGAGAGCGCCGGGTTCGCCGTGCTGTCAGGCAACCTGTTCGACGCAGCGGTGATGAAGCTCAGCGTCATCGACCCCGAGTTCCGCAGCCGCTTCCTGTCCGACCCCGACCAGCCCAACGTGTTCGAGGGCAAGGCCGTCGTGTTCGAGGGGCCGGAGGACTACCACGCGCGCATCGAGGACCCGGACCTCGGCGTCGACGCGCACTCCATACTGGTGATCCGCAACTGCGGCCCGGTCGGCTACCCCGGCGGCGCCGAGGTGGTGAACATGCAGCCGCCGGCTGCATTGCTGAAGGCTGGCGTCCACACGCTGCCGACGATGGGCGACGGCCGGCAGTCCGGCACCTCCGGCAGCCCGAGCATTCTGAACGTGTCGCCCGAGGCGGTGGTGGGCGGCGGCTTGGCCCTGCTGCGCACCGGCGACCGCATCCGCATCGACCTGAACAGCCGCAAGGTCGACGTGCTGCTGCCGGACGGCGAGCTGGGAACGCGGCGCGACGCCTGGGTCCGGCCGGTGCTGCAAAACAAGACGCCGTGGGAGGAGATCAGCCGCAGCATGGTCGGGCAGCATTCCACAGGTGCCTGCTTGGAGCCGGCCACGCTTTACCTGAACATCGTCGAGGAGCGCGGCGAGAGCCGCAACAACCACTAACGCGGGGAAGCCCCATGGCAGGCAGGCTCACAGGCAAGACTGCGTTCATCACCGCCGCGGCGCAAGGCATCGGCCGCGCCACGGCGCTGGCCTATGCGGCGGAGGGCGCGCGGGTGATCGCGACGGACCTGAACGAAGCGAAGCTCGCGGAGATCGCCGGCGACAATATCACGGTGCGTCGGTTGGACGCGACGCTGCCGGCGGACATCGCGCGTGTCGCGGATGCGGCCGGGTCGGTGGACGTGCTGTTCAACTGCGCCGGGTTCGTTCACCAGGGCACCATCTTGGACGCGACGGACGCGGAGTGGGACTTCGCGTTCTCGCTGAACGTGCGGAGCATGTTCCACACGATCCGCGCCCTGCTGCCCGGCATGCTCGCGGCCGGGCGCGGCTCGGTCATCAACATGTCGAGCGCCGCCAGCAGCATCAAGGGCGCCCCGAGCCGCTTCGTCTATGCGACCACGAAGGCGGCGGTAATCGGCCTCACCAAGTCGGTCGCGGCGGATTACGTGAAGCAGGGCATCCGCTGCAACGCCATCTGCCCCGGCACCGTGCAGACCCCGAGCCTCGACGACCGCATCGCCGCCAACGCCGCCGCGGCCGGCTCGCTGGAGGCGGCGCGGACCGGGTTCATCGCGCGCCAGGCAATGGGGCGACTCGGCACGCCGGAGGAGATCGCGGCGCTCGCGGTGTACTTGGGATCGGACGAGGCGCAGTTCGTCACCGGCCAGGCCATCGTCATCGACGGCGGTTGGACGCTTTGAAGATGCGGCAACGGTGCCGCCAGGGTTAGGAGACGAGCCATGAAGCTGTTGCGTGTGGGCGCACCCGGCGCCGAGAAGCCATGCCTTTTGGGGCCGGACGGGCAGTGCCGTGACCTGTCCGGCGTCGTGCGGGACTTCGATGCGGAGGCGCTGTCGCCCGCCGGCCTGGCGAAGCTCGCGGCGCTGGACCCGGCAAGTCTGCCCGTCGTGCCGCCAGGCGGACGCATCGGCCCCTGCGTGCCGCGCCCGGTCAACTTCGTCTGCATCGGGCTGAACTACGCGGACCATGCGGCGGAGACCGGAGCGTCGATCCCCAAGGAGCCAATCGTGTTCCTGAAGTCGCTCGGCGCGTTCCAGGGGCCGAACGACGACGTGCGGCTGCCGCGTGGCTCGAAGAAGACGGATTGGGAGGTCGAGCTCGCGATCATCATCGGCGAGCGCGCGGCCTATGTGCCCGAGAACGACGCTATGAGGTACGTCGCCGGCTACTGCGTGGTGAACGACGTGAGCGAGCGCGAATACCAGATCGAGCGCGGCGGCACCTGGGACAAGGGCAAGGGCTGCGACATTTTTGGCCCGACCGGGCCGTGGCTGGTGACAAAGGACGAGGTGCCGGACCCGCAGGCCCTGCACATGTGGCTGGACGTGGACGGACGCCGCATGCAGGACGGCAACACGAAGACGATGATCTTCAATGTGCAGAAGCTGGTGAGCTACGTCAGCCACTTCATGACGCTGCACCCCGGCGACATCATCAGCACGGGCACGCCGCCGGGCGTGGGCTTGGGCATGAAGCCGACGCCGGTGTTCCTCAAGGGCGGCGAGACGATGAAAGCAGGCGTCGAGGGGCTGGGCGAGCAGGTGCAGCGGGTGGTGGCGGCTTAGCGAGCGCTCGGCCCAGGCGTAGCTGCCCTTGCCGAAAGCAGTCAGGCCTGATATACGTTAAGCTTGTATATGGTGGAGTTCGGTCATGCAGGTTGGCAAATGGGGCAATAGCCTGGCGGTGCGGCTTCCTTCGTCGGTCGTTGAGGCTCTCCAACTCAAGGAGGGCGATGAGATCGAGATCGAAATCGCTGGCGACCGTGCATTCCGAGTAGCGCGCGACCCGAAGCGCGAAGAGGCGCTGGCGCGCTTGCTTGCCCTCGCTTGGCACGCTCCGCCTGGGTTTCGCTTCAATCGAGACGAGGCGAATGAGCGTGGCAAGTGAGCGATGCCGTATTCCTCGATAGCAATGTTCTGATCTATGCCGCCCTGCAGCCAGACAAACGGTCGCGGGCGGCTGGCTTGCTGCTGACCAAAAACGGCAGGATAAGTGTTCAAGTCCTCAATGAGTTCGCCAGCGTCGCACGTCGCAAGCTCAAAAGGCCATGGCCTGAAATCGACGTAGCCCTGGCGGACATGCTCGTCGTGTTCCCAAACCCTATGCCGCTTACCCTCGCCATCCACAAAGCCGCGCTCGGACTTGCGGCACGCTACGGGTTCGCCTTCTACGACGCATTGATCGTCGCCTCGGCCTTGGAAGCAGGCTGCGCCACTTTGCTGTCCGAAGACATGCAGGATGGTCTGCTGGTCGAAGCGCGCCTGATGATCCGCAATCCATTCTTGCAGCCGACGCCGCCCGCGCACTAGAGTTCACGGGGGCTTTACCGGCTGAGAACTATCGGCTTCGGTATTGCCTCGGCTGCAACCCGCCATATGGTGCAGCGATGGCGTGGTCTGACGGGAGGTAACATGGAATCATCAACCCAGGTCATCCTGAGCGGCGTCTTGACCTTCGGCATACCGTTGGCGTTCGCCTGCCGGGAACTCATCATGGTGCGGCGCCCGCCGCGGGGGTCTTGGGACGGAGATGGCCCGCACACCCCAGCCCCGGTGCCACCGCCGCCTGACACGACGCCGCAGCACTTCACGCCGCTGAAGCCGCTGCCTGATTGCTTGATTCCGAAGCCTTTGGGCCTGACCGACCTGCCGCAACGCCCCCGCGTCCTGGAGCCTGCTTAGGCCAGGCGGCCCACTGGCCTGCGCGGGGTCAGCGCCACGCCCGCTTGAGGTCCACGACATGGAAGGCGAGCGCGCCCAGCAGCAAAAGCGACACCCAGCCCCACCATGCGCCGCCGACGCCGACGCGCAGGGCCAGCAGCAGGCACATACCGGAGAACAGGTTCGGCAGCAGCCGACCCGGCAACACGCCGCGGCCCCGCCAGCGATAAAGAAGCAGCAGGCCGGCCGCCTCCAGCGCCATACCGGCCAAAATAAAGTCGTATATCCGCCCGCTTGCGAACAGCTCCGCCAACTGCGCCGCCTACCCGCGCAGCACAGCGCTACTCATGCGCCACCGCCTGCCGCACCTTGCGCAACCCGAGCGCCATCAGCGCCGCGATGATAGGGATGCTGATCCCCATGACCAGATCCGGGTCGACGTGCCCGCCAGCCGCCTTGAACGCCTTCGCGGCATACCCGACCAAGCCCACGATGTAGTAAGTGACCGCGGCGATCGACAACCCCTCGACCGTCGATTGCAGCCGTAGTTGCAGCCGCACCCGGCGGTTCATCGCTTCCAGCACCGACTGGCTCTGCTGCTCCCGCGACACCCCCACCCGCGTCGCCAACAACTGCGTGGCCCGCGCGACCCGGCGCGACAGCTCCTCCTGCCGGGCCGCCACCGACCGGCAGGTGTTCATCGCCGGGGCGAGCCGCCGCTCGGTGAACTCCTGCAATGTCTGCAACCCCGACACACGGGTCTCGCGCAGATCCTGAATGCGGCGCTGCACCAGGCCGTCATAGGCGTTGGCGGCGCTGAACCGATACAGGTTGTCGGCCTGGCGGCTGTCGATCTCGGCGGCGAGGCGGGTCAGCCGGTCCAGCAGCACAGGCTCGTCCGGGTCGCCCGCCGTGACCATGGCGGCGGTGATCCCCGCCACCTCGCGCTCGCAGCGGGCGATCTCCGGCGCCAGCGCCTGCGCGACCGGCAGGGCCAGCAGCGCCATGATGCGGTAGGTGTCGATCTCCAACAGGCGCTGCACCACGCGGCCCGCCTGCGCCGGCGTCATGCGGCGGTCCAGCACCAGCACGCGGCTGAACCCATCGGGCCGCACGCGGAAGTCGGTGAAGGCCGCCGCCGCACCGCCGCTGACGACCGATCCCACCAGCAGGTCGCCGGGGAACAGCCGCCTTGCCGCCGCCAACGGCTCGGCCTCGTCCGGACCCGGCGGCAGCAACGCGACGTGCGCCGCCTCCATGAGTTGGCCGGGCAGGCCCGCTAGCCAATCTGCGGGGACGGCGGCGATGGCCGGGTCGTCGAACGGGTGCGCCCCTGCCCCGGCCACGATGAAGGTGTAGCGCACGAACTCGGTGTGCCGCTCCCATTTCAGGCGGAACGGGCCGAGGTCGGCGCTGTAGTGGTTGGCCCCGGCGGGCGGCGGCGGCACGCCATGCCGCTCGGCCAAGGCGCAAACGGCGCTGAACCCGCCCTCACGCGCTGCGGTGTCGGAGAACAAGGCGAGGTAGGACAGCCGGACCGGCGCCACCAGCGGTTCGGGCGGACGGGCATGCACCTCGTCGTTGAGCTGGATGCGCTGGGGATGGTTGGCGGGCAGGGTGATCATGCCGGCACCGCCTCCACTTCGCGGGCGAAGCCGAGCACGAGCGCCGCCGTGTCGTCCGGGCGCTCCTCATGCGCGAGGTGGCCGAGGCCGGGCATCGAGACCAGGGCGGCGCCCGGCACCATGCCGCGGACGCGGACCGCCTGCGCAGGCGGCACGGCGCGGTCGTTGGCGCCCACGACCAGCAGCAGCGGCACCGCCAGGCGGCCGATGTCGCGCAGCAGGGGATGCAGGTCCCACTGCGACATCATGCCCAGGGCGGCGGCGGCGTGGGCCGGGTTGCGGATCATGCGCCCATAGAGCGCGACGCCCTGCGGGTCGATGCGGGAGCCGGTGCTTTCGAGCATGCCGCCCACGGTCGCGTCGTCCTTCGCCCGCCAGGCAAAGAACTGCGGCAGCAACGGCAAGCCGACCAGCAGCTTGGCCAGTGGCGAGAAGATCTGGCCGGGCACGCCCTCCAGCGGCACGAACGCGCCGTTCAGGCTGACCAGGCCCCGCGGCGCCATCTGCCCATCCAGCGCCATGCGCGCCAGCACCGCAGCGCCGGCCGAGTGGCCCACCGCCAGCGCCGGCGTCATGTTGAGCGCCCGCAACAGCCCTTGCAGCGACTTCACCATGCCCGGCAAGGACAGCCGCGCCGTCGCGGGCGCGTCGGTGAAGCCATGGCCGGGCAGGTCGGGCGCGACGACCGTGAAGTGCCGCGCCAGCAACGGGGCGAGCGCCCGCCAGGAGTGGGTCGCGGCCCCGGTGCCGTGGACCAGCAGCAGCACCGGGCCTTCGCCCATGATTTGCACGTGCCACAATAGCCCAGCCGCGCGGACGAAGCGGCTGCTGTCCCGGTTCGGCCAGTCCCGCCCCTGCCGCTGCCAGCCGCGCCGGTCGCTCATGGCGCTGCCCGGACGGCGCGGGTCAGGGCAGCCGCGTCGGCATAGGGCAACGGCACATAGCGGGCGTCCATCTCGGCCGCGAGGCGCTGGCTCGCCGGATGCGGGCGCGGCGAGGTGTCGACCAGCAACGCCGTGAGGCGGGCGGCGCGGACCTGCCGCGCTGCGGCCATAGCGTCGGCGTCGGCCCGTGCCCGGCCCCCCTTGCCGTCCTGCGCCACGTTCGCCCGGCCGTCGGTCAGCAATACGATGGTCGGCGTGCCGCCCCGCCTCCGTATGCCGTCCGCCATCACGAACCCGGCGTCGATCCCGGCCGCCAGCGGGGTGCCGCCGCCGCCGGGCAGGCCAGCCAGGCTGCGCTTGGCCCGCACCAGCGACCGCGTCGGCGGCAGCAGCACCTGCGCCGCCGTGCCGCGGAACGCCAACACCGCGACACGGTCCCGCCGCACGTAGCAGTCCGCCAGCAGCAGCTCGACGGCGCCCTTGGCCTCGGCCAGCCGGTTGAACGCCTGGGAGCCGGAGGCGTCGACCACGAAGATGGTCGTGGCCTCCGCCCGCTGCTTAGTGCGGGCCACGCGGAAGTCGTCGCGCCGGATTTCGATCCGCCCGGCCTGCTCCCGCTGGCGCAGGCGCTGCCAGGGTGCTGCGGCGCGGAGGGTGGCGATCAGGTCGAGCCGTGCGCCGCCGCGCGGGTCGCCGGGGCGCGTGCCGACAGGCCGCCCGCGCCGCCCAGCATTCTGCAACGCGCCAGAGGTCCCGGCGGTGGGCGCCTTGGCACGCGGACCCTGCCCTGCCGTAAGTTGCGCCAGCAGCCCGGCGGGGATCGCCGCCTTCGCGGCCTGGACCAGCATATCCTGGAGCGCGCCGTCGGGCACCGGCTGGTCCGTCTCGTCCGAGGGTTCCGAAGTTTCTGGCGACGGCGGCGCGTCCGCTGCCTGTGGCTCCGACGCCGGCAACACGGTCGCACGCGGGGCCAGCACCAACCGGCATGCCAGCGCCGCGTCCTCGTCCCGCACCGCGTCCCGCCCAGCCAGCGCCGCCGCCGCGCACGCCGCCCGCAGCGCCGACAGCGGCGCCCGGACCGACATGACGCCCAGCGCCGCCGCGGCCTGGCACAGCCCGTCGAGCACGGCGTCGCCCGCGCGCACCTGGGGCAGCAGCAGCCGGGCCGCCGCAACCTGCGCCGGACCGGGCAACGGGCCGTCGATGACCCGAGCGCCGATGTCCGACAACTCTACGTGGAACGCCAGCCGGTCGCGTAGCGCAGCGGGGGCGCGCTCGTCCTCGGCCATGCCCTCGTCGATCGCGACCACGCCGACGCGCGCCGCATGACGCTGCACCGGGCCGTCCCGTGCGACCATGACGACGCCCTGGTCGATCACCGCGGCGATGCGCGCGGCGGCGCTGGGCGGCAGGCGCTCCGCCATGGCCAGCAGCACGACGCCGCCATCGGCTTCGGCCAGGATGCCGCGCTCCGCAACGGGCCGGCCGGCCTGGAGCGTCGCCGCAAGATCGAGGCCGCCCAGCAGCCGGGCGTCGGGAACATTGAGCGGGATGGTCCGCAACGGGCCGGCAGGCAGCAGGCCTCGCAACAAGGCGAGCCAGCGGGCGCGCACCGGACCCGCGAGCGCCCGCAGCGAGATCCCGGTGCCCACGGGATCAACGGCGAACAACGCCGCCGCCCAACTCGCATCGCACCAGCGCGGATCGGTCCAGCCGTCCTCAAAGCCAGGTCCGGTCATGCGCCGAACTGCTCCTGGACCGCCCGCGCCACCCTGGTCGTCGACCCGGCCTCGTCCAGCGGATCGCGGCGCAGCCGGTGCCGCAGCGCGGACGGGGCAACCCGGAGCAGATGGCCCCGCGCCGCCTCGATCTCACCATCGAGCGCCGCGAGCGCACGGGCGGCGCGCAACAAGGTGAGTTCGGCGCGCAGCCCGTCCGTGCCGAGCCGCATGCACAGCCGGGCCGCGTCCTCCAGCACCGCATCCGGCACCTCGACCGCAGGCAGCAGCTCCCGCGCCGCCTCGATCCGGTCGCGGCAGCGCCCGTCCTCCGCGCGCCATTCCGCGACGAAGCCGGCGCGGTCGCGGTCGAACGCATCGCGCCGGCGCACGATCGTGATGCGCGTCGCGATGTCGTCCGGCGTCCGCACCTCGACCGAGAGGCCGAACCGGTCGAGCAGTTGCGGACGCAGCTCCCCCTCCTCCGGGTTGCCGCTGCCGACCAGCACGAAGCGCGCCGGGTGCTGGACGCTCAGGCCCTCGCGCTCCACCACGTTCTCGCCCGAGGCCGCGACGTCGATCAGCAGATCGACCAAGTGGTCCTCCAGCAGGTTCACCTCGTCGATGTACAGGAAGCCGCGGTTGGCGCGGGCCAGCAGCCCCGGCTCGAACGCCTTCTCGCCGCGGGACAGCGCCCGCTCCAGGTCGAGCGCGCCAACCACCCGGTCCTCTGTCGCGCCCAGCGGCATGTCAACGACGGGAACCGTGGCGTCGTGCTGCGGCGCCATGCCCGGCGCACAGCCCTGGCACTGTCCGCACAACCCGGCCTCGGCGCCCGGCGCGCAGTTGTACGGGCATCCCGTGACCACCGGCATCACCGGCAGCAGGCCAGCCAGCGAGCGGACGGCGGTCGACTTGCCGGTGCCGCGGTCGCCGAACACCAGCACGCCGCCGATTGTCGGGTCGGTCGCGGCGATCAGCAGCGCCTGCTTCATCTCGTCCTGGCCGACGATGGCGGAAAAGGGGAATGCCTCACCCATTAGGGAGCGGTCCGGCGCGGCGCGGGGTTGATTTGCATGGCAAGGACGTTAGCAGGTCGGGCCAGCCTGCTCAAACCTGCGCGATGACCTGGACAGGGTGCAACCTTTGTTCGAGACTAGGCTTAACGGTGCAACCAAAACTGCTTTGCCAGTAACAGCTTGGGGAGAACACGTGATGGACCATCAATTCTCGCTTCCTGTCATCCTTTCCTTCGTCACCCTGCTCATTGTGCTGGGTGTCGCGATCTATCAATTCATGCGCGTCCGCAAGAGCCAGGCGAAGCGTGGCGAGCATCCCGGCGGCATCGCCGGCCCCGAGTAGCCTGCGCGCCCGAACAGCCTAGCCAAACGGACGCGGCCCAGGCAATTTAGTGCCGTCGCCTGGGCTGTTCCCGTGGCGCGTTTGCCGCGAGGGCCGATGTTCCCTGTTACCCGCCTGCGCCGCCTACGCCGCACCGATGCGCTCCGCTCCTTGGTGCGCGAGGCGTCCGTGACCGCCAACGACCTGATCCTGCCGATTTTCGTCGAGGAGGGGATCGACTCCGCTGTGCCCATCGCGGAGATGCCCGGCGTGTCCCGCATTCCCGAGAGCCGCCTGGCGCGCGAGATCGAGGCCATCGCCCGCGACGGGGTCCGGGCCGTGATGCTGTTCGGCATCAGCCACCACAAGGACAGCACCGGCAGCGACACGATGCGGGCCAGCGGCCTGATGGCGCGCATGACGCGCGCCGCGAAGTCGGCGGCCCCGGAGCTGGTCGTGATGACCGACAACTGCTTTTGCGAGTACACCGACCACGGCCACTGTGGGGTGCTGGGCCACGAGGGCGGCGAGACGCAGGTGTTGAACGACCCGACGCTGGAGAACCTGGCGCGTCAGGCGGTGGTGGCCGCCGACGCCGGGGCCGACCTGATCGCGCCGTCCGCGATGATGGACGGGCAAATCGGCGCGATCCGCCGCGCGCTGGACGGTGCCGGGCACTCGGGCGTGCCGATCATGGCGTATTCGACCAAGTTCGCCTCGGCGTTCTACGGCCCGTTCCGCTCGGCCTCCGGCTGTGACCTGCAAGGTGACCGGAAAACCTACCAGATGGACCCGATGAACGGCCGCGAGGCCCTGCGCGAAAGCCAGGAGGACGAGACCGAGGGAGCCGACCTGCTGATGGTCAAGCCCGGCCTTGCCTACTTGGACATCCTGGCCGGCATCCGCGCCCAGACGTTGCTGCCGGTGGCGGTCTACCAAGTCAGCGGCGAGTACGCGATGATCAAGTTTGCCGCCCAGGCCGGGGCGTTGGACGAGGCGCGGGTGGTACGCGAGACGCTTGGCGCCTTCAAGCGGGCAGGGGCGGACGTGATTCTGAGCTATTTCGCGCGCGATGTGTTGCGGGAAGGATTCTGAAAGGCCGCTAAAGCGCTGCGGCCCACGGCGAACGACCTGCTCCGGTCTTGGATGTTTGCGAGGGCCGGCAAGAGATGCTCTTGGCTGCTGCCCCGGCAAGCTTGTTGGAGGTTCGCCGCCAGCCAGCCGGGTCGGGGCGGCGGCGGCCGGCTGGTTCGTGCGACAGTAACGCCGGGGATAAGCGGCTAAGGGTGCAGGCGACCGGGCATGAGGGGTTCGAGGGGTTCCCGGTAAAACGGCGCACGGTCCTTCGGCCGGATCGTGGACGCGCAGGTCACGTTCGAGCATGAGGCGGACGGGTTGGTTCCGGCGCTGGTGCTGCACCAGAACGGACGCGGCCGGCGTAGGAGGCGGCTGCCCTGAACAGCCCTACTCCGGGGCGTTCAGGGGCAAGGCGCCAGACGACGTCCGCTTAAACGTGGCTACCTGGCGCCGGAACGTGCCCCTCGGCTGGGCCGGGCTGCCCAGCATGACCGCCCTGTCCGCGAAGTCGGCGACTACCCTCGCTCGTGCCCCGATCCGCGCGAAGCTGCCTGGACGCCGGGCCTCCGCCCTCGGGTGGAACAGCCCGGCCGCCAGCGCCCGGCCGCCAGCGCCCGACGCACGCGCCCGACGCACGCGATAGTGGCGATGTCACGCGGCCCTGTACGGGCGAAAAACCTGGCGTGCCCGGCCTCGTTAGTTCGCGTAGCCCGCCTTTTGTCCCCTATCGTACTAACGTTGAACGGGTACGCCGTTGGACAATACGTTGCGATCTGCTAACTTTCTGTAGATGTCGTGGCCTGCTCTCGATCAGCGTCCGAGGCCGGCGCGCAACTTGACGGCACTTTTCATGGGCCTACTTGGCACAGCGCGCCGAACCACCACAAGATTGTCGAGGGTTGTTTAGCTTTTCCGAACCTATGCTCGGCACGTAACTATATTTTGGACCAAGCAGAGGCCGCGCCGTGCTCCGTCGCTTTGGATCGCCGACCGGCTTGCCCAAGCCCACCCAAATATCCGAGGTCCCGCTCATGAACGTACTCGCCGCCCAAAACGTCGATCAGGCCGCGGAAACGCCTGAGCCTTTCTCCGTATCAGCGTCGGTCTCGTTGCAGGAACGGCTCTACCGGACCATCAAGAATGGCGACACCTTTGGCGTGTTCGACCATGGCGGCGACATCCTCGCCGTGCTGGGCGGCACCGATGGCTTGTATCACAAGGACACGCGGCACCTTTCCCGGCTCGACCTCGCGCTCGGCGGCACGCGGCCGTTGCTGCTCAGCTCCGCCTTGGGGTCGGACAACGTGATGCTCACGTCCGACCTGTCCAACGCCTCCGCGTCCGACCTCGGCCCGGCCGCGCCGGACCAGGGCGTCATCCATGTGCAGCGCTCGCTGTTCCTGGGCGAGGGCGCCTGCCACGGGCGTCTCGCCATCCGCAACTTCGCCTTCACGCGCCATCGGGTGCGGCTTGAGCTGAACTTCGAGGCGGACTTCGCCGACCTGTTCGAGGTGCGCGGCATGCACCGCGAGCGCCGGGGCGAGCGGCTGCCGGCGGCGCTCGCGGCCGACAGCGTCACCTTGTCCTACCGCGGCCTGGATGGGCTGGAGCGCGCGACGCGCCTCGCCTTTGAGCCGGCGCCGCAGACGCTGGCCGCCGGGTCCGTGGCGTTCGAGCTGGAGCTGGAGCCGCGCGGCCAGGCCACGATCTTCCTGGAGGTGGCCTGCCTGGACGCAGCGGGCGCGTCCGAGGCAAGTCGGCGCCCGCGTGCGGCGTTCCTGGCCGCCTATGTCCAGCTCAAGCGCCGCCTGCGGGCCAGCGCCGCCCGCACGGCCGTGATCTCCTCGCGCAACGAGGAGTTCGACCAGACGATGCGCCGGTCGGCGACCGACTTGCGGATGCTGATTACCGAGAAGCCGACCGGACCCTATCCCTACGCCGGGATTCCCTGGTTCAGCACCGCATTTGGACGGGATGCGCTGATCACGGCATTGCTGATGCTGGCGTTCGACCCGGCGCTGGCGGGCGGCGTGCTGCGGTTCCTGGCGCAGGAACAGGCGACCGGGTTCGATCCAAGCTCCGAGGCCGAACCAGGCAAGATCCTGCACGAGACACGGGGCGGCGAGATGGCGGCGCTGCGCGAGGTGCCGTTCCGCCGCTACTACGGCAGCGTCGATTCGACGCCGTTGTTCGTCATGCTGGCCGGCGCCTACCTCAGCCGCACCGGCGACATCGCCACGCTGCGCAGCCTCTGGCCGCACATCGACCTGGCCCTTGGCTGGATGGACCGCCGGGCCGACGCCGACGGGTTCATCCGTTATGAGCGCAGCACCGGGGACGGGCTGGCGAACCAGGGCTGGAAGGACAGCTACGACGCGGTTTCGCACGCGGACGGCGCGCTTGCGCACGGCGCGGTCGCGCTGTGCGAGGTGCAGGGCTACGCCTATGCCGCGCGCCTCGCCGGGGCCGCCATCGCCCGGCGGCTCGGGGACGACGCGCGGGCGGCAAGGCTTGAGGCGGACGCCGGACGCCTGCGGCAGGCGTTCGAAGCGCGGTTTTGGTGCGAGCGCCTGGGCACCTACGCGCTGGCGCTGGACGGCGCGGGAGAGCAATGCCAGGTGCGCTCCTCCAATGCCGGGCAAGTGCTGATGACCGGGATCGCCGCCCCTGGACGGGCTCGCCTCGTTGCGGAGGGCATGATGCAGTCCCGGCTGTTCAACGGCTGGGGCATCCGCACGCTGGCTGCCGACGAGGCGCGCTACAACCCGATGTCCTACCACAACGGCTCCGTCTGGCCGCACGACAACGCGATGATCGCGCTCGGCATGGCTCGGATGGGCCTGCGTGCGGAGGCGGCCCGGTTGTTCGAGGGCGTCTATGCCGCCTCGGGCGCGATGGACCTGCGCCGCTTGCCGGAGCTGTTCTGCGGCTTCCACCGCCGGCCTGGCCAGGGTCCCACGTCCTACCCCGTGGCATGCACGCCGCAGGCTTGGGCCGCCGCCACCATCCCGGCCCTGGTGCAGGCCAGCCTCGGCCTGAGCTTCGACCCTGCCGCGCGCGTCGTGCGGTTCGACTACCCCAACCTGCCGGCGTTCGTCGACAGCCTCACATTGCGCAACCTTTCGCTGGGCGGCGCGCGGGTGAGCGTGCTGGTCAACCGCACGCAGGGCGGGGTGTCGTTGAGCGTGATCGAGCGTGAGGGCGACATCCAGGTGGTGACGACAAGCTAGGGCGTGCCGGGAGCTGGAGCGGGCGGGCCACGCCAACTTGCCAGCGCCCACTTGGCTGGTTGGCGAACCGGTGCGCCACCTTTGCGTTGAGAGAGTTCGTATCATCCTCAACCTATGACGCAATCGAGGTCAGCCATGCACAGCCGTAGCTTTCCCTGGCCAGTCATTGCGGTTGGCGCGGCTGTCCTACTGAGTGGGTGCGTTGGCGAGCCAAAGACATTTCCCACGGCGGAGCCGACCCTCACTTTGAAGCCGATCGTGTTGGCGCCTCGCGCCATAACCCGGACATCAGCGCGCCCGGTGGCCCCGGCGTTGTCGCGGGCTGAGAAAGAGCGGCTGTTTCAGGATTTCCAACGGTCGCAGGCTCTGAAAGCCCCAACGGCGGCAGTTGGAGAGGAAGGGTTGCCCTGAATACCAGACGCCACCTGCTTTGCCCCTTACGTTGCTGCACCCAATGAGGCGCCGTCATTGCGAGCCGGCTTCGGCGCGGCAATCCAGGGGCCGCGTTCCCGTCTCGCGCCTCCTGGATTGCCGCGTCGCAAGCGCTCCTAACAAGAAAGAGTTGGCTAAGTAGTTGATATCCCAAGTGGCCATACAGACCAGAACTTTCATCCAGGCGGGTCGGCCCAGGCCGGTGGAAAACTCGCAATGACGAGCGGAGGGGCGGGCGGACCGGTCAAAGCAAGGACGGTTGGTATAGGGGTCGAGCCGGCAACGACCGTTGACGGAGCAGGCGCCACACCGATAGCGTGCGCGGAAACAAGAAGCGGACGGAAGGGGACGGCCATGCTCGACCAATCGGCATCACAAAAGGCGGCACTCTGGCTTTCAGGGTTCCAGGACGCCTTGTCGCGGGGCGACGCCGAGGAGGCGGCCGGGCAGTTTGCCGAGACCTGCTTCTGGCGCGACCTCGTGGCCTTCACCTGGAACATCGTCACCCTGGAGGGGCGGGGCGCCATCGCCGCCATGCTGCGGGACACGCTGCCGCGCACCCATCCGGAGAACTGGGCGGTCGAGGGCGAGGCCACCAGCGCCGACGGCGTCGTCGAGAGCTGGATCAGCTTCGAGACGGCGACGGGCCGCGGCAAGGGGCACCTCCGGCTGAAGGACGGCAAGTGCTGGACCCTGCTGACCACGCTGAGCGAGCTGAAAGGCCACGAGGAGCGGAGCGGCGCGACCAGGGCGAAGGGCGCGGAGCACGGCGCGGTGCAGGGCCGCCAAAGCTGGGCGGAGCGCCGCGCGCAGGAGCAGACCGAGTTGGGCACCACGACGCAGCCCTATGTCCTGGTGATCGGCGGCGGGCAGGGCGGCATCGGCCTGGGCGCACGGCTGCGGCGGCTGGACGTGCCCACCATCATCATCGACAAGCACGACCGGCCCGGCGACGCCTGGCGCAACCGCTACAAGTCGCTGTGCCTGCACGACCCGGTTTGGTACGACCACCTGCCCTACATGCCGTTCCCGGACCACTGGCCGGTGTTCTCGCCCAAGGACAAGATCGCCGACTGGCTTGAGATGTACACCAAGGTCATGGAGCTGAACTACTGGACGCGGACCGAGTGCAACAGCGCACGCTACGACGAGGCCGCGGGCGAATGGGTCGTGCAGGTGACGCGCGACGGCCAGCCGCTCACGCTGCGGCCGAAGCAGCTTGTGCTCGCGACCGGCGTGTCGGGGGTGGCCAACAAGCCGGACTTCCCCGGCATGGACCGCTTCAAGGGCACCCAGCACCACAGCAGCCAGCACCCCGGCGGCGAGGCATGGGCCGGCAAGAGGTGCGTGGTGATCGGCTCCAACAACTCCGCCCACGACATCTGCGCCGACCTTTGGGAGAACGGCGCGGACGTGACCATGGTGCAGCGCTCGTCCACCCATGTCGTCAAGTCCGAATCGCTGATGCAGCACGGGCTGGCCGGGCTGTACTCCGGGCAGGCCGTGGCCTCCGGCATGACGACCGAAAAGGCCGACATGACCTTCGCCTCCATCCCCTACCGCATCATGCACGAGTTCCAGGTCCCGGTTTACCAGCGCATCGCCGAGCAGGACGCGGACTTCTACGCGGCGTTGGACAAGGCCGGGTTCATGCACGACTGGGGCGACGACGGCTCCGGCCTGTTCATGAAGTACTTGCGCCGCGGGTCCGGCTACTACATCGACGTGGGCGCGTCCGAACTCATCGCCGATGGCCGGGTCAAGCTGCGCAGCGGCGTCGAGGTGACGGACATCGGCGAGCGCTCCGTCCACCTGAGCGACGGCAGCGAGCTTCCGGCGGACCTGATCGTGTATGCGACCGGCTATGGCTCGATGAACGGCTGGGCGGCGCGGCTGATCTCGCCGGAGGTGGCGGACCGGGTGGGCAAGTGCTGGGGCTTCGGCTCCGCGACGACGAAGGACCCAGGGCCCTGGGAGGGCGAGCTGCGCAACATGTGGAAGCCGACCGCGCAGCCCGCGCTATGGTTCCATGGCGGCAACCTGCACCAGTCGCGGCACTATTCGCTCTATTTGGCGTTGCAGCTCAAGGCTCGCCTGGAGGGCATTCCGACGCCGGTCTTCGGACAGGGGCTGGTCCACCATGTGCATTGAGGCGGGGCGCACCAAGGCGGGACTGCATCCTTTTATCCGAACATCCGGGCACCCATGATCAAAACGCTAGCATTGCTCCTGGCCTGCTTCTGGCTTCCATCGGCCGCACAGGCGGCCACCCTGGGCGGCGCGACCCTGCCCGACACCTATACGGTCGACGGCCAGCCGCTCACGCTGAACGGCGTCGGGCTGCGGACGCTGACGATCTTCAAAGTGAAGGCCTATATCGCCGGGCTCTACCTGCAACGGCCGAGCCACGACGCGCGGCAGATCCTCGCCTCGCCTGGACCCAAGGTCGTCCTGTTGAAGTTCCTGCACGCCGGATCGAAGGAGCAGATCGAGAAGCAGTTCCGGGAGGGCGAGGCGAAGAACTGCGGCGACGGCAGTTGCGCGCAGTCGAACCAGGCCGACTTCGAGCGGCTGGTCGCGGCGGCCCCGGCGGTGGAGGTTGGCGACACTTCGACCTACGTCTTCACCGCCAAGCGCGTCCGAGTGCTGGCGAACAACAAGGTGATCGGCGACTTCGCCAACCCGGACCTTGCCAATCATCTGCTGGCCGGGTTCATCGGCGCCCGTCCGCCCTCGGATGACCTGCGCGACCATATGCTGGGCTTGCAGGAGAACTGAGCCAAGCTTGCGCCCCCGAGCCTGCGTCCCGGAGTGATGCCCTTGTCCACGCCCTCGTCCACAATCGACCACATCCGCCGCGACCACGACGAGCTGGCCGCGATCCGCCATGACATCCACGCCCATCCCGAACTGGGCCTGGAGGAGCGCCGCACCGCCGAGCTTATCGCGCGGAAGCTCGAAGAATGGGGCATTGAGGTGCATCGCGGGGTGGGCAAGACCGGCGTGGTCGGCGTGCTGCGCGCGGGCGTGGGCAACCGCGCCATCGGGCTCCGCGCCGACATGGACGCGCTGCCGATGCAGGAAATGACGGACCTGCCGTTCCGCTCGACTGTGCCGGGCAAGATGCATGCATGCGGGCACGACGGGCACACCGCCATGCTGCTGGGCGCCGCCAAGTACCTGGCGGAGACGCGACGGTTCAGCGGCACCGTCAACCTGATCTTCCAGCCCGGCGAGGAGGGCTGCGGCGGCGCGCTGGCCATGCTGGGCGACGGCCTGTTCGAGCGGTTCCCCTGCGACGTCATCTACGGCATGCACAACCGCACCGGCATGGACGTGGGCGCCTACGCCGTGGGCGAGGGCGCGGTCATGGCCGGCGGCGCGTTCTTCGACATCGCCGTGGGCGGCAAAGGCTCGCATGGCGCGCGTCCAGAGGCGGGCATCGACCCCGTGCTGACCGCCTGCCACATCGCGACGGCGCTGCAATCCATCGTCTCCCGCAACTTGTCGCCTCGCGACCCGGCCGTGGTGAGCGTCACCAAGGTGGCGGGCGGCGACGCCTACAACGTGATCCCGCAGGCCGCGACGATCTCGGGCACGGCGCGGTTCTTCACGCGCACGGTGGGCGAGCAGGTCGAGGCGGCGATGCGCCGGCTGTCGGAGGGCGTCGCGACGGGCTTCGGCGCCACGGCGAGCCTCGATTGGCGGCTGATCTTCGCGCCCACCGTCAATGCGGCGGAACCGGCGGCGGCGGTGCGGGCGGCGGTGACGGACCTCGTCGGGACGGCAAAGCTTGCGACCAACAAGCCGCCGGTGATGGGGTCGGAGGACTTCTCGTTCATGCTGGAACAGGTGCCGGGCGCATACCTGAACGTCGGCAACGGCGAGGGTTTCTCGCCGCACCATCCTGGCTACATGTTCAACGACGCGGCGATCCCTTATGGCGCCGGGCTTTATGCGCGGCTGGTGGAGCTGGGCCTGCCGGAGCCGGCGTAGCCGCCCGCCGCATCCCACGCGGCGTCCCTGGGGCGCAGGCGATCACCGGTCTTGGCGACGGGTCCGGGGCGTGCGCGCCGTCCTCTCCCGCTACGGCACGGCCGGGCGCGGGGTGCTGCCCACGGCCACCATCGCCCGCTTCAACACCCAGTCGGACGGGATGTCGCCCGGAACCCTGCCGCAACGCCGGCGAGGGCGGGCGCCAGGCGCTGCGCCCACTCCTTGATCCCCTTGGGCGTCGCCAGGAGGTCCTGCCGGACTTCGATCAGCGCAGCCGGAAGCCCGCGCTGGTCGCCATGCACCGGGACGGTGTAGTCCTCGGCGGCGGCAATCTGGTAGGGCTGGTTGTCGCCGACGTTAAGGCGCGGGTCGGCGGCGAGGCGGGCGATCAGGGCCTGGCCGAACCCCGCCGCCGCGGCATAAAGCACGCCGCACTGCCACGGCCGGGCGACGCCGCGGAACACGGGCGTGAAGCTGTGGACGCCGACGACGATCGTGGGCGCGGCAGCGCGTGCCCGCCGGTCGAGCGTCGCCGCGACCCGGTTGTGGAACGGCGTGAAGTAGGCCGCGGCCCGGCGCCCCCGTTCGTCCACGGTCAGGCCATGGTTGCCGGGAATTTCGGTGTCCTCGCTGCGGGTTGGGATGCTGGTCGGCGTCAGCAGGGGCCGGTTGCAATCGATCAGCAGGCGGGAGTAGCCCGATAGGAACAGCGGCGCGTCAAGTTGCTGCGACAGCAGGCGTGCCAGGTCCGCGGCCCCGATGTCCCAGGCGATATGCCGCCGCAGGTCGGGGCTTTGCAGCCCTAATCCCGCGTACTCGGCGGGGATGTGGTTGGACGCATGCTCGCACAGCAGCACATAGGGCGATGGCCCGCCCTCGTTCACGGCGGTTACGGGCGGCGGGTCCTGCTTGTCAGGCATTGCGGCAACCTCCGTACCGCTCACGCTTGCACCGTGCTTGATGCGCTGTTTTGCATAGGGGAAGCTCCGGGAATTATATACTTGGCCATGCGTTGGAACCGGCTGCGGCACGCGCTCCACCTTGATCCAGTTAGCATGCTTCATAACCTGGGCCATGTCGTAGGCGGCCTGCAAAGCGTGCCACGTCGCGGCCCTGCCTGCCTTGGTGGTGGTCAATCAGGTCCACGTCGGCAGCGTTCGGCTCCTCGAAGCAGTTGAAGGGTTATCCAGCGGCCATTCCAGCCGGGGCTGTTTTGGTCTAGCAGCGTGGTCGCTGTTGAACCAGGAGTCCCGCATGCGGATTGGCATCGTTGGCATAGCCGGCCGGATGGGGCTGTTGCTCGCGTCCGAGGTCGCAGCCGCCGGGCACGCAATCGCCGGAGGGACACTGCGGCCCGGATCGGGCAAGCTGCCGCCCCCGGGTGTTCCCATGTTTCCAGACCTCGCGACGCTCGCCGCGCAATCCGACGTGGTGATCGACTTCACCCACGCCTCCACGGCACAGGCGCACGCTGAAACATTGCAGCAGGCGGGCACGGCCTGGGTATTGGGCACATCGGGCCTTTCGGCAGCCGACGAGGCCGCCGTGGCGCAGGCCGCCACACAAATCCCCCTCGTCTACGCCCCGAACTTCGCCCCCGGCGTCACCCTGATCCTGGCGCTCGCCGAGCAGCTCGCCGCCGCCCTCCCCGCCGGCTCCTACGACGCGGAGATCGTCGAGATGCACCACCGCCAAAAAGTGGACGCCCCCTCCGGCACCGCCATCGGCCTGGGCCGGGCGGTGGCGCGCGGCCGTGGCGTCCGGCTCGAGGACGTGATGGTCAGCGGTCGCGACGGCCACACCGGTCCCCGCCCGCCCGGCGCGATCGGCTTTGCCGCCTTGCGCGGCGGCCAGGTCGTCGGCGAGCACACCCTGCTGTTCGCCGCCGGCGACGAGCAGATCGCGCTGACCCACCGCGCCTTCGACCGCCGGGCCTTCGCCAACGGCGCTGTCCGCGCCGCCGAGTGGCTGGCCGGCCAGCCGCCAGGGCTGTACTCGATGCTCGACGTCCTGGGAATGCCCCGCCCCGCCGCACCCCGCCGCATCCCGCCGCACCCCGCCGCTCCTTGACCTGAATTCGCCATTGCGCCAAACCCGCCCGGCTCCGGCGTCCGGCCGGTGCGGCGGGCTGTCCAATGCGACGCCGCTCCTGCTTCACGCAAACGCGACAAGAGGAGAAATCCATGCGCGACAAGGGCGAGTACCTGTTTACGTCCGAATCGGTGTCCGAAGGGCACCCCGACAAGGTCGCCGACCGCATCAGCGACACTGTCCTGGACGCCTTCCTGGCCGCCGACCCGTACAGCCGCGTCGGCTGCGAGACGCTCGTCACCACCAACCGCGTGATCCTCGCCGGCGAGACCCGCGGCCCCGAAACCGTGACGCCCGAGCTGCTGTGCCACCTGACCCGGCTCGCCATCCACGACATCGGCTACGACCAGGCCGGCTTCAGTTGGCGCAACGCCACCATCGACTGCCACCTGCACGCCCAGAGCACCGACATCGCCGTCGGCGTCGACAGCGACGGCAACAAGGACGAGGGCGCGGGCGACCAGGGCATCATGTTCGGCTACGCCTGCACCGAGACCCCCGAGCTGATGCCGGCGCCCATCCACTACGCGCACCTGATCCTGCGCCGCATGGGCGAGATGCGCCGCAACGGCGACCCCACCGTCGCCGGCCTGCAGCCGGACGCGAAAAGCCAGGTCACCCTGCGCTACGTCGACGGCAAGCCGGTGGGCGCCACCAGCATCGTCGTTTCGACCCAGCATGACGAGGGCATGGACCAGGTCCGCATCAAGGACATGCTGCGCCCGCTGGTGGAAACGAGCCTGCCGCCGGGCTGGATGCCGCGGGACGCCGAGTTCTACGTGAACCCGACCGGCAATTTCGTCATCGGCGGGCCGGACGGCGACGCCGGGCTGACCGGGCGCAAGATCATCGTGGATACTTACGGCGGCGCGTCCCCGCACGGCGGCGGCGCGTTCAGCGGCAAGGACCCGACCAAGGTGGACCGCAGCGCCGCCTACGCCTGCCGCTACCTAGCGAAGAACGTCGTGGCGGCCGGATTGGCGGACAAGTGCACGCTGCAGATCAGCTATGCCATCGGCGTGTCGCACCCGCTTTCCGTCTATGTGAACCTCGACGGCACCGGCAAGGATGTGGACGAGGCGAAGCTGCAGCGCGTGCTGCGCGAGGTGATGAACCTCAGCCCGCGCGGCATCCGCGAGCACCTGCACATGAACCGGCCGATCTACGCCGTCACCTCCGCCTATGGCCATTTCGGCCGCACGCCGGACGATGACCTCGGCACCTTCACCTGGGAAAAAACCGACCTGGTGCCCGCCCTGCGCAGCGCCTTCAACCGTTAAAAGAGAGGGGCGCTGAAGCACCCAGCCGACCGGCTATACGGCCGTAGCCGCAGCCATCCGCTGCGTCCGCGCCAGCGCCTGCTGCTCGACGTGACCCTGCCCCGCCTGCGTTTCCCCGAAGCGCAGGCGGCGGACCCGCTCGGCGCGTTCGTGCCACGGCTCCAAGGGCTTTGGCTCGAAATCGGCGGCGGCGGCGGCGAGCACGCGCAGGCCCTGGCCGCAGCGAATGCGCATGTTGGCCTGATCGCCTCCGAGGTGTTCGAGAACGGCCTGTGCTCGCTGCTGTCCCGCCTGGTGCCCGAAGGGGCGGAAGCGACGGCGCCCCTGCCCGGCAACCTCCGCGTTTGGGACCAGGACGCGCGCCTGCTGTTGCGGTCGCTGCCGGACGCCTGCCTCGACCGCGCGTTCCTCATGTTCCCCGACCCGTGGCCCAAGGCCCGGCACATCAAGCGCCGCTTCGTCCATCCGGCGCAGACGCCGCTGCTGGCCCGCCTGCTGAAGGCGGGCGGCGTTTGGCGCGTCGCCTCCGATGATCCGACCTATCAGGCGTGGGTCGGCGACGTGATGGCGGCGCAGGACCTGTTCGACGCTCCGCCTCCGGCCACAGTGCGCCCGGACGGCTGGCCGCCGACGCGCTACGAGGCGAAGGCGCTGCGTGCCGGGCGCACCCCGCTTTATTGGTCATTCGTGCGCACCGCGGCCATGCCTCCGCCGTGAGCACAGCGCCCATGGAGCCCGTGCCCGCCAAACCCGGTCCAGCGGCCAGCAGCCCGGCGCAAGGGCCCCGGAACGCCGCACCCACGCCCGCGGGCGTGACGCCCGACGCCATGATCGCAAAAGCCAATACCGCCGCGAACCGCTTATGCTCCCGCGACGTCCGAGATGCATCGCTAGCTGGACAATGATGGCGAGGGTGCCGCCGAACCCTGACGCCACCAAGGCGGACGCCACGATCGGGAGCCGCACTCTGAAATCCTGAGCTGCCGGGGAAATGCTGAGCTTCCAGGGGGCGCCTGCGCGAATTTTCACCGAAGCACGGTTGACCCCGCTGCGCCAACGGTCCATCCGCAGTGCGTGTTCCGCCGTTTTGAAAGCCTGATCGACCCCACGCGCACCCCCGGCGACGCGCCGCCGCCGCAACGGCTGCTGGCGTTCTTCTGGCATTTCATGCGCCAGGCCCGCGGGCCGATCGCCGGGCTGTTCGTAGGCGGGCTGTTCGTGGCGCTGCTCGACGCTTCGGTCCCCCTCTGCATCGGCCGGGTCGCCGGGCTGGTCGCGACAAAACAGCCCGGCGACCTACTGCGCGACGAGTGGCCGCAACTGGCGGCCATGGCGGCGATCCTGCTGGTGCTGCGCCCGTGCGTGGTCATGGTGCAGGTCATGCTGGTGAACCAGGCCATCAACCCCGGCCTCAGCAACCTGATCCGCTGGCAGAGCCACTGGCAGGTCATCCGGCAGTCCTGGACATTCTTCCAGAACGACTTCGCCGGGCGCATCGCCAACCGCGTGCTGCAAACCGGCCCGGCGCTGCGCGAGGTCATCGTCAGCGCCATCGACAGCGTTTGGTACATCGTCGTGGTCGGCGGCAGCGCCGTCACCGTGCTCGCGTCGACCGACTGGCGGCTGGCGCTGCCCATCCTCGCCTGGTTCGCGACGTACGCGGTGTTGCTGCGGGCCTTCGTGCCGCGGCTGCGGGACCGGTCGCGCCATGTGGCCGAGGTGCGGTCGGGGCTGACCGGCCGCATCGTCGACGGCTACACCAACGTCCTGACGGTGAAGCTGTTCGCCCGTGCGCGGGACGAGGACGCCTTTGTGCGCGAGTCGGTCGACGAGCACACGGCGGCGTTCCGGGCGCAGACGCGGATGATCTCGACCCTGATCCTGTCGCTGACGACGATGAACGCGGCGCTGCTCGTCGGCATGGCGGCGCTGGCCATAGCGCTGTGGTCGGAGGGGCGCATCGCGGTCGGGTTGGTGGCGACATCCATTGCGCTGGCGTGGCAGATCACCAACACGGCCGGCTGGGTCGCCCGCAGCATCACCGCGATCTTTGAGAACGTCGGGATCGTGCAGGACGGCATGCGCTCGATCGCGGTGCCGCGGCAGATGCCGGACCGGCCCGGCGCCGCCGACTTGCAGCTCTCGCGCGGCGAGATACGGTTCGACGCGGTGCAGTTCGGCTATGGCGCGAGCCGCGGCGTGCTGCACGAAATCGATTTGATGGTCGCCCCTGGTGAGCGGATCGGCCTGGTCGGCGCATCGGGCGCCGGGAAGTCCACTTTGGTGAACCTGCTGCTCGGCTTCTACACGCCCGAGGCGGGGCGCATCCTGATCGACGGGCAGGACATCGCCGACCTGACGCAAGAAAGCCTGCGCTCGCAGATCGCCATGGTGACGCAGGACACGTCGCTGTTGCACCGGTCGATCCGCGACAACATCCGCTATGGCCGTCCCGACGCGACGCAGGCCGATGTCGAGGCGGCGGCCCGCCGGGCGCAGGCGCACGAGTTCATCCTCACGCTGGAGGACTGGCAGGGCCGCCGCGGCTACGACGCGCACGTGGGCGAGCGCGGCGTGAAGCTGTCTGGCGGGCAGCGGCAGCGCGTCGCCATCGCACGGGTGATACTGAAGGACGCGCCGATCCTGGTGCTGGACGAGGCGACCTCGGCGCTGGACAGCGAGGTCGAGGCGGCGATCCAGGAGCAGCTCGACGCCTTGATGCAGGGGCGGACGGTGATCGCCATCGCGCACCGGCTGTCGACCATTGCGCGCATGGACCGGCTGCTGCTGCTGGACCAGGGCCGGATTTTGGAGCAGGGCACGCACGCGGAGCTGCTGGCCAAGGACGGCGCGTATGCACGGGCCTGGACGCGGCAGTCCCTTGGGTTCGAGGCGGCGGTTTAGGGCAGGGATCGCGCCCGGACCTCGGCAAAAGGAGGCCGTTACTCCGCAATGGCCTCGCCAGAGCCGCCAAACTCGGCCGGGAAGTCTTTCAGCTTGGGCAGGCCGTCCCGCATCGGCAGCACTGTCTCAGCGTAGTTGACGTGGACACCGGGGGCGAAGGCAAGGGTGGGAATTGTCGCGGCGTAGACGTCGACAAGGCCCAGGGTCGGATGCTTGGTCATCAGGTGGCCGCCGCATTTCGTGCAGTACTGGCGCTGGCTGACTTCGGTCTTCTGGAATGTCGCGACGTGCTCGGCTCCGGATGTGACCCGCACGGCCTCCGGCTTCCATAAGCTGAATGCGTTGACCGGCCCGCCGGACCACGAACGGCAAGAACGGCAATGGCAGTAGCCCATGGCTTCCGGCGAACCCGTGACCTCTAATTCGACTGCGCCACAAAAGCAGCTTCCGGTATGAGACATGGCTTTCCCCTCCATTTTGTTTTCTGTCAGTTTGCCAGCAGGAGTAGCGCAATAATCCGACACCTGCCTATGCAAATCAATCTGCGTCCTCAAGACGGGCTCGCCAGGATTTCGCGAAAGTCTCTTGGGTTTGAGGCAGCGGTTCAGCGGAGGGGCGTCGGAGTGGGGCGCTACGCTTACACGCCCGGATAGCCACCGGCCTCCATCCCTTCGTCTTTCTCACTGTCGGGCGTCCAATCTTCGCGAAGCACGTTGACGAATGGCCACGTATCGCGGGGCGGGAAGCTTACTATGTCTACCCCGGCTTCACGGGCCGCAATCGTCAGCGCGTCGCTCCACACGTCCTCCACAAAATCTGCTTTTTCTAACTCGGGGCGCAGACTTGGGGTTCGCGCCAAGCGCCGCAGCACCTGCTTGCGCTGCTCGCGAATCGTGTTTTCCCAGCTTCGGCTCCGGTGCGTCGGCTGACAGTCCCACTTCAACCAATGGGCCAGCAGCACGGCCATACGGCTGGCCAGGTCGCGTGCCTCACTTTTGCCCACGTCCTCGATCTCGTCCGCAATGTGTTCGATGTCCAGCAGATCAAATCGCCCGGCGCGCAGCAGCCGCGCCTGTTCGACCGACCAAGCCACGACATCCTCATCATAGCTGGCGCCCACAGAACCTTCTGCATCCCGTGTCGCATCAATCGCCTTGGCCTTGGACGCCATCAGATCAAACCTCCGCGCCTCCTGTATCACATCTCGTCACGCCGTCCGCACAGACCCAAAAAACTGCGTCAGACCTTCTCCAGCAAACTCAGCTTGAACGCCCGGAAGGCGTGCCGAAACCGTGAGGTACGCTCGTCGTCGAGCCTGGTCTCCAGTTCGTGCCCAAGCTCGCGCAGCCGCGAGTCGCTCAGCCGCTGCGCCTCGGCGAACATGGAGCGCTTCTCCGACCCGGCATGGTGCGGGAAGGCCGCCTGCGGCGCCCGCAGGTGCCCATCGAACTCCGGGCTGGCCGTGGGGAACTTCACGGTCGCCGCCAGCAGGTCCGCCAGCACGCCGTGCTCGGCATAATCCAACCCTGGTCCAGCAGCCCGCCGGCGTGCGAGCACCGCGCGCCCATGGCGTGAACGCGGTTGCCCTGCCGCACGAGCACGATGCCGACCTCCATCCGCGCGACCTCGTCCCAAACGGCGACGCGCTGCGGCACTTTTTCTTGCAGGTCGGCGAGGGCAAAGACGGGCTTGAACTCGCGCGGCTCGGGGCTGCGGTCCGCGTGGTCCACGGCGGCGCGGCGGCGATACACCAGATGGCCGCCGAGATAGCCGCCGAGCGGCGCCCGCGGGCGCGCAGCACGATAGAGGCCAGGTTGAGGCCCAACGACGTGGTGTTGACCATCCCGTGGACGAGGCCGACACGGCGGTCTCGGCCGTTCAGGTGCTGCCAATCCGCGATGCCGGTAGCAGCGGCGGCGATGGCACCGGCCACGCCGGCCTTCAACGCGAGGTCGGCGGCCCGTGCGGCGCCGCGATCCCGCAGCAGGCCGGTGGCGGCGAGGAGGTCAAGGCCGAACGCCAGGGTCCAAGTCCCAATCGGGACCGTCACGGCAATGGGATGCACCGAATGGCTATAGGGACGGCCATGCAGCGCGTTGGCGAGCATCTTGCTCGGCCGGCTGCCGACCTGCCCGGTGCGGGAGATGGCCTTGCCGAGCGCGTAGCCAGGCCGGTCGAGGCTTTCAGCGGTCTCAATCTGGCCGATCGCCGCGTCGATCATCTTACCCATGAAGGCACCCCTTCAGACATGCCCGCGAGATAGGAAGCGCCGCCGCACTTGCGATTCCAACCAAGCGGGCCCGGGCCTACCGCTGCAAGACCCCCCAACGCCCGACCGCAGGCTCCGCCGCCGCCCACTTCCACCGCGTGGCCTGCCGGCAGAGCGAGGTTGTGAACACGCTCGCGTGGCCCCTGTCCTCCCCTTCGACGCTGAACACGACCTCGCGGCAGGTGGCGAGCGGCGTCACATACTCCCGCACGACGGCGAGTTCGCCCTGCGCGTTGCCGACCGGGACCGTGTGGCGGATCTGCCAGGCGCGCGGCTCGCCGACCGGCGCGGCCCCGGCCGCCTCGGCGATGGCGTCCTGCTCGCCTTGCTGGCGGCGGCGGACGACGTACCGGCGCAGCTCATCGACGCCGGCCCGGACGCCGATGCCCACGGCGATGCCGACAGCCGGGTTCCCGGTGGCCGCGCCCGCGCCGCTGCCCACGGCGAGACCGGCCACGTCCGACACCGCGGCGCAGCCGCCCAGCAACGCCACCGCCACCGCCGCCAGCGACGCGCGGATCATTGCAGCCCGCTCCAGCGCTCCGTTGCCGGTTCGGCCGAGGCCCAGCGCCAGGCGTCGCCATCCTGGCAGATCGTCGCGGTGTAGAACGCGCGCCGCAACCCTTCGCGCGTCATGTCGTCGACGCTGAACACGATTTCCTTGCAGCGGAACGACCCGGCGCCGAACGCCCGGCTCACGACCACCTGGCCCGCCTCGTTGGCCTCGATCGGCACGGTGTGGCGAATCGACCAGGGCTGCACCGCGCCGGGTTCGAGCGGCCCGGCCGCTTGGGCGATGGCGTCCTGCTCGTTCCGGTGCACGCGCCGTTCCCCGTACTTCAGCCCCTCGCTGGCGAGCGACTGCACCCCGAGGCCAATCGCGGCGGCGCCGGCGGCAGACTTCGTAACCGCCGCCGCAGTGCTGGCGCCCGCCACGCCTGCGAGGTCGGCCGTGCCCACAGTCAGCAGGGAGCTGCACGCCGACAGCGCCAACAGGCCCATCACCGGGACGGCGGCATACCTGCGTTGCCGTTGAGATCGTTGCATATTATTCCAAAAAACATGTCGCTCCACGGCAAACCAGATGCGGCGTTTTGGGTCAACCCCGCGGCGCGGCCTTGCCGGAAGCCGCGTTTCCCCGCAGCCTGCGTCCGTTGCGAGAAAGACCCGGCCATGATCTTCGAAAAGGCTTCACGCCCTCCGGCCTCGCACCCCCAGGCTGCACAACCATGACGCCCACCGCCCGGCGCGAGCGGTTCCGCGCGGTGCTGGCAGGGCCGGGCTGCGTCCATCCCGCTTCGGTCTGGGACGCCATGTCGGCGCGGATCGCTGAGGACCTGGGCTTCGAGACCGGCATCCTCGCGGGGTCGACGGCGTCGCTCGCCGTGCTGGGCGCGCCCGACCTGATCCTGCTGACCCTGACCGAGTTCGCCGACCAGGCCCGCCGCATCGGCCGGGCCAGCCGCCTGCCGCTGCTGGTCGACGCGGACCACGGCTACGGCAACGCGCTGAACGTGATGCGGACGGTGCAGGAGCTGGAGGCGTCAGGGGTCGCGGCGCTGACGATCGAGGACACCGAGCTGCCGCGGCCCTTCGGCCCCGGCGGCGCGAGGCTGCTGCCGCTAGACGCGGGCGTCGGCAAGATCAAGGCCGCCCTCGCCGCCCTCGCCGCCCGCGCCGACCCGGCGCTGGTCGTGGCCGCCCGGACCAGCGCCTTGGAACTGACCGGAGTGGACGACGCGGTCGCCAGGGTGCGCGCCTATGCCGCGTTGGGGGCCGACGCGATCTTCCTGGCCGGCGTGCAGGACGGGGCGCAACTGGACGCCATCGCGGCAGCGGTCGGCCTGCCGCTGATCGTTTCCGGCGCGTCCGACCCGGCCGCCTATGCCGCCCAGCGCGTGCGCATCAGCCTGCAAGGGCACCAGCCCATCATGGCGGCGGTGCAGGCGGCCTATGCAACGCTGAAGGCGTTGCGGGACGGCGTGGCCCCCGCATCGCTGCCGGGGTTGCCGCCGGCTGCGGCGATGCGGCGGGTGACACGCCGGGAGGACTACGACGGCTGGACGAGGAAATTCCTGGACGGCTAGGAGGCCAGGTGCGGCAAGTGCCTCTGCTTGGGCATCGGCTCCAGCCGGATGCGCTGGTCGAAAACCTCGTTGTCCCGCCAGACATGCAGGCGCATGGCGCGGCCCAATGCGCAGGATCTTATCGCCAAGGTGATGTCGTTCCGCCGTCGGATTGCACGGCCATCGATGGCGAGGATGATATCGCCGACGCGCAAGCCGGCACGTTCGGCTGGGCTGTCGACAGCGACGCTGGTGAGCAGGCGGCCCTCGCGGTCGCCGCCGGGCACCGGGGTGTGCTCTGTCCGCACCCCGAGCCAGCCATGCGCCGACACCCGCGGCGGCGGCTCAAGGACGGAAGCCCTGTCGGGGCCGCTGTCCGACGCCCGGCGGGATGGCGCATTCTTGGGCCAAGCCTCGTCAGGCTGATGGTCAACCGAGTGATCCACTGAGCCTGAGCTATCCTGCCACGCGCCCAACCCGGCCCGTTGCCGCACCAAGGCGTCGACCGCCTCGACCGCCATCTTGCGCAGCAGCGCCAGGGCGTCGGGATCTATTGAACCCGGCTTGTCGTCCATCACGCACAGCGTCCCGAGCGCGTAGCCGTCGCTGTCGACCAAGCAGACGCCGGCATAGAAACGGACATGCGGCTGCCCCAGGACGAGTGGGTGGCTTTGGAAGCGCGGGTCCGCCAGCGTATCTGCGACCACCAGCGAGCCGGACGGCTCGACCATGACGTGGTTGCAGATGGCGAACGCGCGCGGCAACTGCTGCAGGTTGGTGCCGAACGCCGCCTTGATCCACTGGTCGTTGCGGTCGATGAGCGAGATCATGGCGACCGGCACCCGCAGCAAGTTCGCCGTAATCCGAACGATGGTGATGAACGGCTCGGTCGCGGGCGCCGACGGCGTGATGTAGGATTGCAGCGCCGCGACGCGAGCGGATTCCATGACCATGCGCAGCGGCAGCGGGGGTTCAGCGCCGGTCCCGGCGGCCCCGTTGTCGAAACGCCTGAACTTCTGGTCGCGCGAGTTGCCCAAAATTTGCCTTGCCGATGTAATAAAAGTGAGACGCTAACCTTATGGAACTAATTACTGATCAGAATGTAATACAAACTTGGTCAGTCATGCCAGAAGCTTTTCAACGGGATATTCCTGCATCGCAGCGGAAAGAAGATGACGACTGCCGCCCCCCGCCTTAGAGTCAGCCAGTGAACATACTCGCCCCAGCCAAGGCACGCCTGCCGATCGAGGTCGTCCACGACCTTGTGTGCCCTTGGTGCTACCTCGGCGTGCGGCGGCTGTTCCGGACGATGCGGCGGCGGCCCGACATGATCTATGAACTCACCTGGCGGCCGTTCCTGCTCAACCCCGACATGCCGAGGTCCGGGATGTCCAGGGCCGATTACGTCATCCGCAAGTTCGGCGGCGAGGACCGTGCCCAGCGGCTCTATGGCTCCATCACCGAGATCGGCGCCGCGGAGGGCGTCGCCTTCCGCTTCGACCGCATCCGCCGCACGCCGAACAGCGTCGACGCGCACCGCCTCGTGCGCTTCGCCGCCCGATACGGCCGTGGCCGCGAGGTAGTCGAGGCGCTGTTCGCCGCCCACTTCTCCGACGGCCACGACATCAGCGACTTCGGTGTGCTGCGCGCGGTGGGCTTGTCCTGCGGGCTGGACCCGGTCGAGGTGCTCAGCTTCCTGCACAGCGACAACGACGTGGACGCGGTCCACGCCGACAACCTGCGGGCGCACCGGCTGGGGATCAACGGGGTGCCGTGCTTCGTGGTGGCCGGGCGCCATGCCATCGCCGGCGCGCAGGAGCCGGAGGTGATCGAGCGGTTGCTGGACGTTGCCGCCGTCGACGTGGCCGAGTTCTGACCGCCGCCAACTCATCCCTGGGGTTCCCGATGCACCGCTCCGTCCGCGCCGCGCTCACGGCCACGCTGCTGGCCGCCGCTGCCCCGCAAGCCCACGCGACCGATGTCACCCCGGACCAGGCAAAGGCGCTGGAGGGCCAGGTGCGCAGTTGGGCGCAGGGCCTGCTTGGGCCGGACGTCCGCCTTGCCGACCGGCCGGTGCAGGTGACTCCAGAGGGCGACCACTACCACCTGGCCATCCCGATCAAAGTGGAACGCGGCTCCACGCCCAGCGAGATCGTGCTCACTGGATCGGCCAGGCCGGCGAGCGATGGGCGTTGGGCGATTGGGGACGTGCGGTTCCCGTCGCCGTCGAGCCTCACGGTCCAGATGCGGGTTCCACCGCAGGCGGGCCGGACGCCGGAACCGCCCGTCCCCGTGGACTACACGGTGACGGCCGGCAACCAGGAAAACCAGGCTGTCTACGATCCGAGTTTTGCGACCCCAACGACGCTCACGACCAGCATCCGGGATCTCAGGATCGCCGCCACGAGCGCGTTGACCGACCAGCTCACGACGGTGAGGCGTTTGGCCGGCATCAACACGCTGCGCCCCTCGGGCACAGATCGCGTGGACCTCATCATCGATAATATGATGGAGGCTTATGCGCTCAACTTTAAAATCGACGACAACCGGAAGATCGGCTTCGCGGCGGAGAAGGTGCGGGTGGCCGGGCAGATAACGGCGGTGTCCCGAGACCGCATGGCGCAAGTAATTCCGGTATTGGCGCGGCTCACCGGCGTCGCGGCGCCGATTGGGACACCGTTGATCGATCCGCGGCTCCTGCGCACCCTCGTGCAGGCGCTACAGGATTTCGCGTCCGAGCTTACCATGGGCGAAACGATTGACGGCGTGGCTGTGCTCTATGGCCCCTATAGCGGCACAGCGAGCCAACTGCGGATCGGCGTGGGCGCCAAGTCGGACGGTGGCCTGTTGCAGGCACATATGGACCTTGGTCTTGATGGCCTCGCCTTGCCCGACCTGCCGCCCGGCGGAATGGCCGACTTTCTGCCGCGCAGGATTGCGCTGCGCCCGGTGTTGTCGGGGGTTCCGACCCAGCAGCTTGTGCAGTTGCTTGCGGCGCGCGGTCCGAACGACGCGGATCAGCCGTCCGAGTTCGCGGCCCTGTTCAGCCGCGAGGGGGTGAGCGCCGGGCTTGAAAGCTTCGCGGTGGACATCGGCGGCGCAAACTTCGCCGGCATGGGCACCGTGACGATGGCCTCGCCGCAGCAGATGACCGGCCAGGCGCAGGTGACGGCGACCAACTTCGACAGCCTCATGCAGCAGGCCAGCAACACCCCTGAGCTGGCCAGCGTGCTGCCGGCGTTCGTGTTCGCCAAGGGCATCGGCCGCGTTGTCGGCAACCAGGTGGTGTGGGACGTCACCTATCGCGACAACAAGCTGCTGGTGAACGGCACCAACCTTTTGGCCATGATGGGCGGCGGGAGCAGGTAGCCTTCTCCCTCACGCAGCCTTCGCCACCTGCGCCGCGATCCGGTTGAGGTTCGACAGCACATCGCGGCCCAGGCTCATGCGCTCGGCCACGCCCATCTCCTTCACCACCGACAGTTTGTGGTCCGGGCGCAGGCGGATCGTGCCCTTGCGGGTGTTCAGCCAGGCGATCAGCCCGGCCGGGTTGCGGAAGGCGTTGCCGCGGAAGCCGATCACCATGCCCTTCGGACCCGCCTCGATCTTCTCGACCCCAGCCTCCCGACACATCCGCTTCAAGGTCACGACCTGCAGCAGGTTGTCGACCTCGGCGGGCAGCGGGCCGAAGCGGTCGACGAGCTCGGCCGCCATCGCCTCCGTCTCGGCATCCGACGCCAGCGCGCCGACCCGGCGATACAGCCCAAGCCGCACCGGCAGGTCGCGCACGTAGTTTTCGGGGATCAGCACCGGCAGGCCAACCTGGATGTTCGGCGTCCAGTCGCGGTCCTCGGTCCGCTTGCGCCCGCGCTCGGCGCGCATCTCGGACACCGCGTCTTCCAGCATCTGCTGGTACAGCTCGATGCCGACCTCGCGGATATGGCCAGACTGCTCGTCGCCCAGCAGGTTGCCGGCGCCGCGTATGTCGAGGTCGTGCGAGGCCAAGGTGAACCCGGCGCCCAGGTTGTCCAGCGTCTGCATGACATCCAGCCGCTTCTCCGCCGCCGCCGACAGCCGGTGGTTCTGCGGCCAGGTCAGGTAGGCGTAGCCGCGCTGCTTGCCGCGTCCAACCCGGCCCCGGAGCTGATAAAGCTGGCCCAGCCCGAACATGTCGGCGCGGTGGATGATGAGCGTGTTGACCGCGGGCATGTCGAGGCCGCTCTCGACGATGTTGGTCGACAGCAGGATGTCATACTTGCCGTCGCCGAACTCGGTCATGACGCGCTCAAGCTCGGTCGGCGCCAGGCGGCCGTGCGCCTCGATGGTGCGGGCCTCGGGCACGATGTCGCGCAGGCGGTCGGCCATGCGCGCCATATCCTCGATGCGCGGCACCACGCAGAAGATTTGCCCGCCGCGGAACCGCTCGCGCTGGATCGCCTCGCGCACCACCACGCTGTCGAACGGCGAGATGAAGGTCCGCACCGCGAGCCGGTCCACCGGCGGGGTCGCGATCAGGCTCATCTCCCGCACCCCGGTCAGCGCCAGTTGCAGGGTGCGCGGGATCGGCGTCGCGGTCAGCGTCAGCACATGGACATCGGCCTTGAGCTGCTTCAGCTTCTCCTTGTGCGACACGCCGAAATGCTGCTCCTCGTCGACGACCAGCAGCTCAAGGTCGGCGAACTCGATGCCCTTGGCCAGTAGCGCGTGGGTGCCGACGACGATGTTGACGCTGCCGTCCGCCAGGCCGCGCTTGGTTTCCGCCGCCTCCTTGGCTGTCACCATGCGGGAAAGCTGGCCGATTTTCACCGGCAACCCGGCGAACCGGGCGCTGAAGGTGCGGTAGTGCTGCCTGGCAAGCAAGGTGGTCGGCACGACGACGGCAACCTGCGCGCCCGACATCGCGGCGACGAACGCGGCGCGGAGGGCCACCTCGGTCTTGCCGAAACCCACGTCGCCGCAGATCAGCCGGTCCATCGGGCGGCCGGCGGCCATGTCCTCCAGCACGTCGCTGATCGCGCGGGCCTGGTCGTCGGTTTCGGCGAAGGGGAAGCGGGCGCAGAACTCGTCCCAGCTTCCCTCGGCCGGGGCGAGGCTCGTGGCCTCCCGCACGCGCCGGGCGGCGGCGGTGCGGATCAGCTCGCCGGCCATGTCGCGGATGCGCTGCTTCATGCGCGCCTTGCGGGTTTGCCAGCTTGCGCCGCCAAGTTTGTCCAGTGCCACGCCGCCGGTCTCGCTGCCGAAGCGGCTCAGCAACTCGATGTTCTCGACGGGCAAATAGAGCTTTTCGCTGCCGTCGTAGATCAGGCGCAGGCAATCGTGCGGCGCCGGGCCGACGCGCAGGGTTTCGAGGCCGTCGTAGCGGCCGATGCCGTATTCCTGGTGGACAACCAAGTCGCCCTCGGCGATTTCGGTGGCCTCGGCGATGAACTGGTCCGCCCGTTTGCGGCGGCGCGGCGGGCGGCTGATGCGCTCGCCCAGCAGGTCCTGCTCGCTGACGACGCTGACCTGGCCGGCGACGAAGCCGCGCTCCAGCCCCAGGGTGACGATCCCGGTGACGCCTGTCGGCAGCTTCTGCGCTTCGCGCCAGGTGTCTGCCTGCTCGGCCTTGAAGCCGTTTTCCCGCAGCAGGTGCGCCAAGCGCTCGCGCGAGCCGCGGGTCCAGGCGGCGACCATGGTACGGCGGCCCTGCCCAACCCAGGCCGTGGCTTGTTCGCGCAACTGGTGGAACACGTTCTCGCCGGTAGCGGCGCCGGCCTTTGTGAACACGTAACCTGGGCGGCCTCCTGCATCGACGCCCGCCGCGCCGTCTGCACGGCCATAGGGGCTGAACACCATCAACGGCACGGCGGACAGCATCGCATCCCAGCCGGCGCGGTCCAGGTACAGCCGGCCCGGCGGCAACGGGCGATACGGCACTTCGTTGTCGCGCGGCAGAGCCTGCCGGGCCTGCGCGTGGTCGGCGATCATCTCCAGCCGGGCTTCCAGCACCTCCTCGGACTGGTTGTCGAGGCTCACAGAGGCGTCGGGCAGGTAGTCCAGCAGCGTGTCCATGCCGTCGTGGAACAGCGGCAGCCAGTGCTCCATGCCGGGGTAGCGGCGTCCGTCGGAGATCGCCTGGTATAGTGGGTCTTCCGCTGACTTGGGGCCGAACAGCTCCCGCCAGCCCTCGCGGAACCGGGTGACGCTTGCGGCGTCAAGCGGCACTTCGGAGACCGGGCGGAGGACCAGGGTTTGCAGCTTGGTCGTGCTGCGCTGGGTGGCGGGGTCGAAGCGGCGCAGGCTTTCGATGGTGTCGCCAAACAGGTCGAGCCGGACCGGGTCGGGCTCGCCGGCCGGGTAGATGTCGATGATGCCGCCGCGGGTGGCGTATTCGCCCGGCTCCATGACGGTCCCAGCGCGGCCGTAGCCGTTGGCTTCGAGGAACTTGGTGATCGCGTCGGAGTCGGCGGTGCCGCCGGCGCGCAGCACCATGCTCACGCCCTCGAACACCGGGCGCGGCGGCACGCGCTGCACCAGGGCGTTGACGGTGGTGAGCACCAGGCGCGGGCGGGTGGCGGGTTCCAGCAGGCGGGCCAGGGTGGCGATGCGCTCGGACACGATCTCGGGATTGGGCGAAACGCGGTCGTAGGGCAGGCAGTCCCAGGCCGGGAAGCGCAGCACCTCAACGTCAGGGGCGAAAAACGCGAGCGCCTCGGACAGCCGGGCCATGCGGCTGTCGTCGCGGGCCACGTGCAGGACGGCGCCTTTGTGCTCGGCCCGGCGCTGGGCGAGCAGCAGGGCGTCGAAGCCTTCCGGTGCGCCGTGGATGGTGGCGGTCATCTCGGCTGGCCCTCCCCGTCCTCAGCCGCCTGGCGGATGGCGCGCAGCATGGGTGTGTCGCAGTCGACCGGGATGGGCTGCCGCCCGGTGAGCCAGTCGGCCAGCATGGCGTCGGGCATCTCCATCACTTCCTCCAGCGCGTCGAGGTCGGCCTCGGTGAATTTTGCGAGCCGGGCGCGCACGTAGTTGCCGATCAGGATGTCGTTCTCATAGGTGCCGCGGTGGGTGGCGCGGAACAGGATGCGGCGGCGCCGGCTGTCGAGTGGTGGATCGGTCTCGGTATTCTGCACACTTGGGTCCCTGGCAACGGGCTGTCATATAGCGGCGACCCCCAGCAAAGTCAGCCCGCCTGTGTCATCAAGCCTGTCAGCACCTGCAACCGACGAACTCCTTGCCCCGCTGTTCGCCCCGGTGACGGAGCTGCGCGGCGTGGGGCCGGCACTGGCAAAACTGATCGAGCGCGTGGCGGGCGGGCCGCGCGTGCTGGACCTGCTGTTCCACATGCCGGACTCCTACCTGGACCGCCGCAGCCGCCCGACGATCCGCACGGCGCAGCCGGGCCAGGTCGCGACCCTCGCCGTCGAGGTGGTGCGGCAGGACGCGCCGGAGACGCCGCGGCAGCCGTGGCGCGTGGTCTGCACCGACGGCACGGGGTTCATGAAGCTGGTGTATTTCGGCCGCCCCCCGCCCCGGCCGCTGCTGCCCGGCGCCAAGCTGGTGGTGTCCGGCAAGCTGGAGGGTTTTGCCGACCGGCTGACGATGCCGAAGCCGGATCATGTGGTTCCGGCCCAGCACGCCAGCATGCTGCCGGGGATCGAGCCGGTGTGGCCGTTGACCGCCGGGCTGTTCCCAGGCCAGCTCCGCAGCGCCATGCGGCACGCGCTGGAGCGGGTGCCGGACCTCGACGAGTGGCACGACCCGGCGCTGATGCGGCGCGAGGGCTGGCCGAGCTTTCGCGACGCGCTGCGGGCGGTGCAGCAGCCGGACGCGCCGCCGGGCGACCTGCCGCGGCGGCGCCTGGCCTATGACGAGTTGCTGGCGCACCAGGTCGCGATGGCCTGGATGCGCCAGCGCGAGCGGCACCGCGCTGGCCGCTCGCTTATGGGGGACGGCCGGCTGCGGACGCAGACGCTGGAGCGGTTCGGCTTCACCCCGACGCCGTCGCAGCGGCAGGCGCTGGCCGAGATCGACGCCGACCTGGCGGCGCCGCACCGCATGCTGCGGCTGTTGCAGGGGGACGTCGGCTCGGGGAAGACGCTGGTGGCGCTGCTGGCGATGCTGCGCGCCGCCGAGGCCGGGGCGCAGGCCGCGCTGATGGCGCCGACCGAAGTGTTGGCGAAGCAGCACCACCGCACCCTGTCCCGCCTGTCGCCGGCGCCGGTTGAGCTGCTGACCGGCTCGGTCAAGGGGGTGGCGCGGCGCAATGCGCTGCTCGGCATCGCCAATGGCCGGGTCAAGCTGGTGGTGGGCACCCATGCGCTGTTCCAGGACGCGGTTGCCTACGACGACCTGGGGCTTGCGGTGATCGACGAGCAGCATCGGTTCGGCGTGGACCAGCGGCTGCTGCTCGGGAGCAAGGGGGACCGGACCGACGTGCTGGTGATGACCGCGACGCCGATCCCGCGCACCCTGCTGCTGACGCAGTGGGGCGAGATGGAGGTGAGCCGGCTGCTGGAGAAGCCGGCCGGGCGCAAGCCGATCCGCACGACGGTGCACTCGTTGGCGACGCTGGGGGACGTGGTGGAGGGGATTGGCCGGGCGCTCGACCGGGGGGAGCGGGTGTACTGGGTGTGCCCGATGGTGTCGGAGAGCGAGCTGGTCGACCTGGCGGCGGCGGAGGCACGGTTTGCGACGCTGCAGGCTCGGTTTAGGGGGCGCATGGGGCTGGCGCATGGGCAGATGGAGGCGGCGGTGCGGGACGCTGCGCTGGCGGATTTTGCGAGCGGGCGCATCCGGTTGTTGGTGGCGACGACGGTGATCGAGGTGGGGGTGGACGTGCCGGAGGCGAGCATCATGGTGATCGAGCACGCCGAGCGGTTCGGGTTGGCGCAGTTGCACCAGTTGCGGGGCCGGGTGGGGCGCGGGGAGGCGCAGAGTTTTTGCTTGCTGCTGCATGATGATGGGCTGACGGACACCATGCGGCGGCGGCTGACCTTGCTGAAGGACACTGAGGACGGGTTTTTGATTGCGGATGAGGATTTCCGGATACGGGGCGGGGGGGATTTGCTGGGGAAGCGGCAGTCTGGGCTGCCGGGGTTCCGGTTGGCGGACCCGGCGCAGCATGAGGGGTTGTTGCAGATGGCGAACCGGGATGCGGCTGTGTTGTTGGATCGGGACCCGCGGCTGGAGAGTGGGCGGGGGGTGGCGGTGAGGCGGTTGCTGCGGGTGTTTGACCGGGGGGCGGGGCTGCGGACGTTGGGGTCTGGGTAGCACCTGATAAGCGCCCGCCAGACGTGTCTCATCCCACGTCCCTCCCAGCAAGGATCGGCTAACTAAGGCCCGCGCTGTTATCGAAAACTCTCCAGACCGTCCCAACTTCCCTGGCGTGGTGCATGAAGGCTTGGATGGAGTAAATCGAATTCCTCTAGCAAATAATTTCCTCGCCCGTAGTTACATGCAGCGCATGTCAAGTAGACGTTTTCGAGGTCGCTACGGCCACCACGTGCATGTGGCAAGATGTGGTCATATTGAGCCCACATGCATTGAAAGGCTATATGCTGGGTGGCAGTCGTTCCTTCCCAAAGCACCGCTTTAGGATATTCCTTATGGATTGCTGACCTTATCTCTCCCCGAATGACTGGTATTTTGCAGAACCGGCAATATCGGCCGTCTCTCTGATGGACTAGGCGTTTTGTCTCTTCAGTTGCAGCTCTCGGCTTAGCCTGCTGATCCTTGGGCATAGATGGTGGATCGGTTAGTATCCGACGCGGACGGTTATAGACTGTCCCCTTGCCCCATAACGAATCCAGCCAATCCCAGACGACCTTGTCGTCAGCTTGACGGAAAAGCTCTTCCGCGACGTCACGTTTGCCCCGTAGGTGGGCAGACACCGCGTCGTTGAGACGATGGGCGGCAATCTCGATCTCGGGGATGGCCTCGCGTAGACATTGACGAAGGCTCACGTTGGCTCCAATCGATTTCATCGTTGTACTGCAACGTTCTGATTCCCACAAGAGAGCAGCAATACCAAGCTCCGACCAGCGTTGGAAATCTGCTCTTCACCAGACAACGAACGAGGGGCCAGACAATCGAAGGGACTACGGCGATGCGCGCGTGCGGGCGATTGGCAAGGTGGACGGCATGGTGCTCCATGTCGTCGACACCGACCGTGGCAACATGCGCCGAATCATCTCGGCCCGGTTGGCAGACAGGAAGGAACAGAACTGATGGCACGCGAGCCGGTGACGCTGGAGGAGATCAGGGCCGCACGCCCGATGGCGGAGTCTGCCAAGATCGCGGCTACGACAGAAGAGGATATCCGCCGGCATCAGATCGAGGATGGCGAGGACCCCGACGCACCGCTCCCGCCGTTCCGCCCGACGCCGAACGTGTGGGCGATCCGGACGCAGCTTTAGCTGACGCAGGACGCGCTTGCCAAGGCGATGGGCGTCTCCGTAGTGACAGGGCGCAAATGGGAGCAGTTCCGAACCAACATGGACCCGGCTGTTCGGCCCTTGCTGCGGGTCGTGGAACGAGAGCCCGACGCCGCGTTGCGGGCGCTCGCCGAGTGATCAATTCACCCATGATGGTTGATAGAAGATATTTGAAGGTGTCGTGATAGTGACGGATGCAATATTGCCGCCTGCTTGACGCAGCTACGGCATTCACACAATTCACTTGCGGCCATGACCACGCTTTGATTCCCTCTGGTCTATGTGGATTTGGGGGAATGTGTTGGTCAGTCGAGAAGGCGCGCTTGGTGATTTTGGCGATATCC
>JAABUP010000335.1_pt1 | contig 106543 bp, 113 predicted proteins | sample 5559201 | NCBI WGS metagenome assembly JAABUP01 (sample SAMN10711887, study PRJNA513373) | rock metagenome | isolation source: Antarctica rocks | place: Antarctica
ATTGAGTACAGATTACTCGTGTGCGATTATGGTTTGACAGTAGACACTCATAACATAGACTTTCTTGATTGGCGACGAGAAAATGTCAGTCTCTTCGTGAGAAAGAGTACATTAAATCGAGACCATTTGAAGAACCTTTCCCACTTCCTTTTCGAGTGTAGAACTCCTGTGCTACTGAATGCTATCTATGAAAAGACCAGACGTAATAGGTTCGAATCTTTCCCAAGACTGGAGAAGAGAATGGCAGATCACGGAGCTTTCAACGGGCAAACAGAAAGTCATGCTTTCGCTGGCTTCTTATTCGATTTGGATGGCACGATCATAAACACCACGGAAGCTGTTACCAAGCATTGGGAAAAGTTAGTCGATATCCCCTCATATCAAAAGTTCCTTTGGACTTGGAATGCTACAAACCCAATGAAACGCTGATCAAATCATACAGAGTCGGGGCTGAACTCGGGGTGGATTCAAAAGCTATTCTTGACAACTCGCGAGGTCGACGCTCCATCGATACTATCCGACTTTACGATGCTTCGAAAGCGAATTGGGAATGCAAGTGTACGCCTGCACATTCTTTTCAGTGGGAGTAACATTGGACAGATGTAAGCCATATCGAAAGCCAGATCCCGAACGAGTATGGCTCTTCTGCAAGCGAAACGCCAGGTGCTCGGCCGCTGCTACAGTCTCTTAGAGAAGTAGAAGCACCCTGGGCTATTGTCACTTCCTGCACTCGTACACTGCTGCAAGGCTGGCTTAATCTGATGTCACTTCCTGCTCCTCTGGCATCAGTGGCTGCGGAAGACGTAGCTGCCGGCAAGCCAGATCCTGCTTGCTACAAACTTGGTCGCGAGCGTATTGGACTTGGGGAACAGGCAGAAGTGCTCGTAATCGAAGATTCTCCCTCAGGGGTAAAGGCTGGCAAGGCAGCGGGCTGCTCAGTCTTAGGCCTTGCGACTACGCACAGCGTTCAGAGGCTGAAGGATGCTGGGACAGACTGGATAGTCCAAGACTTGAGTTCTGTTCAACTGATTGGAAAAGAAGAGAAAGTCTGGAAGATTTCTTTGGACAAGAAATGGGTGGATGGATGTTGACGCACGCTGAACGGTAGCGCAATACCTAAGAAAGTAAATATTGACGGCCACTACAGAGAATGGGGCTTGCCATCCCAATGTGATGCTATCCATGCCTCTAGCGCCAGAATATCCAGGGCGGGGCCCCCAAAATGACTTTCACAAATGTTAGGGCCCTACCATGTGAATGAGGAAAGTATCAATGCGGATTGATCCTCCGGCGACCCGTTGCTGATGGCGTGTGTACGTATGAGCCCTAGAAGACCGGAGCAAGAAGAACGCTCGTCTTGATCGCTGAATGGAAAAGCAAGTACCAACCTTACTTGCGGGTCCGAGCTTCGTGGGACCTGCACGGTTGACCTAATTTGGACCTTGACGACATTGGCTCTGTGTCTGCAATGTAGACAAACAAGCAAAGGACGATGGATTGTATCATCAATTCGGTACATGGACCATGGATTTTATCCTCAACCGAGAGCATGATCTAAACACTCACAATGGCGTCTTACAACTACCTCTCATTTACGGCCGCCTTCCTTAACAGCTGAATGGTGCGCTCACCTCTCCACTCGCATAGGCATCCACGATCTGCTTTATCGAGACGTACATACCAGCAACACATATAAAGGCACCTGCTACTATCGTGGCTAGACTCAGCGCTGTCATTGGCCATTTACTTTTCCACGCTCTCGCTTTCCCTTTGTACACCCACGCGTCGTACAACCAGAAAAAGCCCGCCTGTCAAGGTGATCCTGTCAGCACGATCTGGCAAGGTGAGTGCAAGATGGATAGCCAACAAGGGGATGCTCACTATGCCGTAGGTATACCAGCTAGCAAACAAGCTTGCCGCAATACCAACCAAGTAATTGAAGATCGGCACTCCAACCGCCAACACGAAAGCAGCTGCGTTCATCAGAAACACCAATGCTATCCATACGCTCCATCCGAGAACGGTGTTGCTGTATAGATGTCTACTCTTCCTGAAAAACCGTACAAAGAGTAACTTCGCTGCTGTGTGCGAATAGAGGCTCCCAGCAATCAGAAAATTCGGGATCGCGATGCCGTAGGCCGCTTTCTCCCATTTGGGAGGCAGAGAGCTGAAAGCAGGTGACGAGACGGTCGGACCGATATATATATATATGACTGCTGCGAAAACGACATAGAAGGAGGTGGCGAAAATTTGCAGAACGTACGCTGCTCGCATGGCATGCGTAGGGTGCTTCATCTCAGAGATAAGAATAAAGAACATGAAGTGGCCTGCATAAGCGAAGACAGGGTTTGTTACGCTAATGAATGCAGAGACAAAGTCGGTCTTGACTGCTGCACTGATGTCTGCGTGTGGAAATTCGATGCCAGCGCCAATCATGCCTACGATACCGGCAACGAGGATGCAGATCACGCTCGGTACGCTCAGCCAGCTCAGGCGGTCAAGTGTACGTGGCAATGAGCAGATGAGGGTCGGAATGGCGAAGATGCCGGTGTAAAGCATTAGGCAGAGCTTGCTGTCTGACAGGGCCCCGAGTGCGATTTGACCGGCGAGAAGCTGGCTGCCAGTTGCGAAAATTGCGAAGATTATGGTACCCAACGAGAGGACCTCGCGTCCCAGAGGTCCGAACAGGATAAGCCCAGCATCACCCATGTTGTGCACTTCGAGTCGAGGGTCAGCATTGAGAATGGAAAGGGACTTTCTAAATAAGAAGATCCGTTCGTGCTACGAGAAAGGAGAGAAGGAAAGCTCGCTTACCCTCCGGATGCCTCAACTTGAATTGGATCAATATCCAACTCGTGAACAGCCCGAAGGATCCCAGGAACACAATAAGGATGATACCAGGTACCAAACCCACGACTGCAAGCGATGATGGTAATGATAGCATGCCATTGCTGACGATTTCAGCGATCATGAGGACGGCCACAAGCTCCCATGATAGAGTCTTATAATGGATCTTGTGAATAACAGGTGGTTAGCTGAATCAACGTAGCGAGGAAGGACTTCGACGAGACTAATAAATTGTTTAATGCAATAAGAAAGAGCTCACATCATGATCCTCCTCATGCCCAAAAACATCCGTATCATGATAGGTTACCTCCTGGGGGGACCCTTCATGAAGTACCTCCTCACCCGCCAGAGAAGGGGACGACACTGATAATTCCTGCTTTTCCGACATCATGTACTCTGCCAAGATCGGCACTGCTGCAGAGCTGCAGGTAAAGGAAAGGATTCATCTCCATTTGCGAGCTGAGGAGTACTTTACTTCAGAAGAGGGGGATTACCTAGTGAGATGTTGCGGATCTACCCGCTAAAGTCGAAAGTCATTGTCCCAAAAAGGAAGGTGCTTAGAACATGCATCAGGCGCAAACATCCTTCATCCTCACAGCCCCCCACAATCATGTGCATTGTCATGAACTCCGAGCCTTCTCTAACAGTGCTGGATTGAAGAGGTCTGCATGAATTGCAGATCCGCTGAGGCTCAGAAAGAAAACATCAAATCATCAACGCGTTCATCAGCATTGGCGATTGTCAGACTTGGCAGGCGCAAGTCATGTCCCCTTTCAGTTTGATGAACACAATTTGTTCATACCTCAGAGAAGCTGCATATAATTGGCAAAGTTCTGAAACACGACACGTTTCAAGGTGAGTCGCTTGAAGGTGTATGTTATTGGTCATAGTAAGTCTTAGAAAAAACGGTCTGTTGATCCTCCGAGGTACGTACATTTGTATTCTCGTCTGCGCCATCATTACGCTGCTTGCAAGTTTCATGACGATGGCTACAAGAATCTTCTAATCATTGATCATCGTACATTCTAACATTGCATATGCCCTACACCGGACGTTAGCTTCAATTCAATATGTTATCTTCTTGATTCTGGTCCGCTACAACATCAACAAGCCTACAGCATGTTCTAGATGCAAAGGACGGATGATCTGCTAGTAGTCCGCCAGCTCCGAACGATTGAAGCGTTTGACCTTCGAGCTCGTCAACTCAATGACCTAGCCGGGAAGTACAGACAGGCTGAGCTTGCGATTCTGTCCATGGCTCAAGAGGTTGCTACTATTGAATTGGCCTGGACAAGAATCAAACAGTGGTCTGAAAGCTCTGCGGCTGAAAGCATGGAAGCTACGTTTCTAGAGCGACTCGACCAATCGCTCGATTGCGGCAGTCTGGTGATCAATGCTTTGCAGAGAGACCTCTTCGGCTGCATTGGCACCCGGACCGTTGGCCGCTTCAAGCAGCGATCAAAGGTGGTTTGGAATGAGAGGGGACTGCATGACCATCAGGATAGTTGAAGAGGGCAAGTCACAGCAACGACTCTCCTACTCCAGGTCATCCTGCAGTGCCGAAAACTTTATCGTTATGAAAGGCGCAGAAAGAAAATCCATATGGAGCTTCTGGCATCAAACAACGCGATAGGCCACCCTAAGTATGCCTCATTGGTCTTCTACCCACCCATACTTAATGACCATCTGTAGAGGATCAGTACCGTGCGGATTTCATTCGTGCAGTCAGGACTTTGAAATGCGATTAGAGGGCCAAATCTGACGCCACAGGGGACATCATTACCGATTACCGATGCTCGACCATAGACAGCAACTCGACTTCAATGATTGTAAGCTGGGGACCGGCACATAAAGCTTGGGTTGTATCACCGCTACACTTAAGATATTCGAAAGGAATGACTGTTACGGTAGAGCTAAGAGCAGACTGAGAATCCAGTGCGAGGACACTATGCACAGCAAACAATTTGAAAACCTCAGACGACGCTTATCGGTGTGAAGACAATCAAGATATTGCGAGAAGACTTCTAACAAAAGGCGGTAGAGAGGTTGAGGCTTGAAGAATAGGATGGGGCAGTTCCATGACTTCAGATTTCACCCTACATTCGAAGCTCGTCACTGACATGCTGTCGGGTGGAGGGCTCTTATGGGGGTGTGAAATTGCAAATGTAACGAACTTAGAGAACATCGATTCCGCTGTTGTGCTCCAGGCCTGCTGAGCGACTTTCTGAGAGATTTTTTTTTCGCGAACAATGAAATATCGATTTTCGCAGTGACGGTCACCAGGCCTTCGCTACCCTCTTATGCCATCCCTTCAATGAGGACTTCAATGTGCCCTTGCTGTTCCTTCGAAACCACTTGGCGCCGAGGAACAGGAGAATGTACACTAGTCAGTCAGAGCAGCGATGACAGTCGCAACATTAGATTTCGACAAAGACCGTGCCTCCTTTATGCCGCAATTGATGCATCCATCATTCAATATAACTATCAGACGATCGTCCTCATAATCACAACAATATAGAGCTGATTCATCGCTGTGCGCCACAGGCAGGATAACCGTAGATTTCGCATCAGCGTGTTTTTGCGAGACCGTGCCAACGACTACAGAAGCCAGATATTCCGTATCTAGAGCGGCCTTCCGAGGATGTTTACACTGGCCGACGCGTAATAACCCTGTAGCTTTGGAGACTGCTAGCGAAAGGTTGACTAGTCGCTTAGTATGGAATTTGTCCTCTACCGTGACTGCAATCGAAAGTTTGTTCTCACATTCCTCACTCAAAGCATACTCCACTTTTTGGAGAACGCCGTGTCCTTCCTGCCGCAGTACTTGATTGATACCCACTCGTGCGAAATCAATCTCCTGGGTGTCTCTATCTGTCTCCGATGCTAGGAGGAGATCGTTGAAGTATTTGTCTTTGTAGACAAAGGCCCCTCGCAGGATGCTTACGCCGATCAGCCAGCTCTGCTCCATGTCCGGTTGGATTGCAGACGATAGGAAAATGCACAGTCCATTAGCAGCTGAGCCAATTCCATTGTGATTGAAATCAATTTTCAGAGAACTCGCGAGAAGCCCCAATAGCTGCGGGTGTGGTTTGATGCTCGGCTTTTCACCATGTAAGAAAGTTTCAACTACTTCGAGAAGCTCTTTGTCGTCTCTGTCTAATTTACTGGAATCCGCTATACTAATTTGGTAGTCTTCCGTTGAGGTCGTTGAGGTGACAAGGGATAGCGCAATAACCTTAAGAATCATCAACACCATAAAACAATGAAGGCAATACTCCATGCAGATACGATTACCCCTATTCGTAAGACCATGAAACACATCGGACCCATGGTCCTCCCCTGGAGCGCGTATTTTAATAAGGCCGAGCGTGTTTTTACGAACAAGCAAGTCTTCAAGCTCATCTGCTAATTGAGTATTGGTCCTCAACGAATCTACTGGCGGCGTCCCACATGTCAGGGAAAGAGTCTGATTCAAGCGAGCATTGAAGGGTCCTCCAAGATAGTCCATGAAGGGAATCGACTTGCTTGTAACTGCGTATCCGGTACTAGGAACCATGAGATTGTGAGCTAGTCGAGATGCCAGTGTTGCAAAAAGGACGCAAGCTCGATCAAGATCTCCATCTTCTGGAATGCCCAGCGTGCCAAGGGCTTCAGGGATAAATCTTAGTACACGACATCGTAGATTGGACAAATACGGCCTCGTGTTCACTCTGGGAATCACTTGACCCGTCTCGGTTGTCGAGTCTTGCGTATTTGGGAGAAGGGTATTCAGCGAGTCAACTCGCCTTTCCAACCGCCAACCGAAGTCTTGCCGCCCCTTGGTAACGCGCATTGTAATTTTGGGCTCTTCATCTTCACATGGCCAAATGACAAACCCCTCAGATATAATCTCAGTTGATTTTTCGAACCACCATGAGGCCGCTGCGCACAAGAAGCCCATACCAGAGTCACCCCAAACTTGCAATTTTGATACATTATCCTGAGAAGACGAAAGTATGTGCTGGAGCACGGTGGTAAATTGTTTTGATGATGAAGCTGAGTTGAGTGAGTCCTTATACCTTTTGTCCTCGCCGGTCCTTTGCCGGCGAATGGCAATCAAAAGACGAACGTAATGCTGGTGGAAGGTGAACTCATCCAGGCGAAGTTTCAAAACGTTGATACATAAGTTTAGTTCTCTGGGACTCGGTATGACCATGTCCGACGGCACATTTCCTTGCGCCATGCTCATCATGACTTTGAGTACTTCATCACTTTCGAACATATCCGAGGCGACGACGATGAAGGCGATGGACGAGAGTCCGGCAGTTGATTCACAGAGGACAGTAGTCAAATCCCCTCGACGATATCCCACTGCTACTTTCAATGCGCCTAGCACGGTTTGCTGATACTTCGTGCCGATGGTCCTGACCACATTCAGAATCTCGAGTGATACTGGGAAGCGAGCTCCGAAAGCATCGAGAAACTTGACAGCTGTTGGCGAGGTGCCGTCTGTACTCATGATGTCCATTGCGCCTTTGCTGATGTTCATTAAACTCAGACCACTCTCCCCGGCATTGAATTGTAGTGCCATGGCGCACGATATCACGAAGGCAGGTTGTATAAGGACAAGCTCCTGTCGCCCAATAACTTTCGGAAATGGCAGGTGAGAAGAGCCTGGAGAGTTTCTCGCACATTGTGGAATTTCCTTGCCATAATAAAAGAAACGTCATTAGTCGCTCGGGTTGACTCGAGCTGCGAGTAGCCGTCGAGAGGCGATCTGACGCAAAATGGTAGGCTGTAAACATATAGAACCTTTTTCAATTATCGTGGGTGGCTCCATGCAGGATGCAGGATGTTCTTGGCTAGTATGTAGCATGGCAGTCGACCAGTATTCCGATAGCTGGTAACGCCGTCAATAGAATATATTGTTTCCGAATGGTCAAACCAGCCGAGTACGTTCCGCATTTTTGGACCAGCTAGCCAAGCATGCATTCTATCACCTTGGAGAATAGCCATGATGAGACGTGCCAAAACGTAGGATGAAGGAAAGATGGACTCTCAGACCAAAGCCTGTCTTGAAATGCGCTAACCATTTTCGATTAGCTTAGAAAACCCTGCATACTTTACTCGAGTAACATTATTGACGAGGACAAGCCACTCGATGTCGCAACCCTGCTCACCTAGCCCAACGCTGTGATCTCAGTACTACGTTCCTGATCTCCTTACGGCTCTGCAGTTCGCAACCTTATGCCAGTTGTCCATCATTACCCAGTAGTTGTAACCCAAATGAAAGCTCAACTTGAACATTGATCCACTCGAAGTACATGACATTCCAAATCCTGCCAGTCTCAGTGACCAATGAGTCTGCAAACGCCCTTGAAGCTAGGTAATTCATGGCAGTAGAGATTCTCGCAACACCTATCCCCATCGTACACGTTGCAAGGTGCATCATCTGAACGAACCGTTTTAGCATGACGATTCTGAAACCCTGTGAATGGCGAACTTGGAGAGCACTGACCTAGGAGACACTCCTTCCTCTGCTCACCAATGAGTTGATATTGTTCCTGAGACCAAAAATAGTCCATCTTCCTCTCCCGCCACCTCCGGCAGCCTTCGTCGTCGTCACAGGATGATCCAGGCACGGCGTCCCTTAGGAATGACTGAACAGCTTGCATGCCATTTAGCTTGGAATATTTCTCTCTTTGGGACAAGTCAATGCTTCTACCGTTTCGATGATGAACTAGTACACCTGCGGCTGCTAATGCACACATGAAGACGAAGAGGTGGAGGCTTCTCGAGAGGTGCATCGTGTATAATGCGAGTCTGGCTGCAAGTTGGAAATGGAAGTCGTGAGCAATTGATTAGTTCAATCTCTAAGCTGGGAATTTGTCTTGGTATGAATGCAAATATGCTTCGATGTCTTGGTAGCAGCTATGCCACCGCCCTGTATATTCAACAAAGACACTAGAAATTCATCTTAGGAAGCAGCGTCAACATCCAAAAGCCTGTCAATGAAGATTGGAGCAAAAGAAGGTTCCTGAGCTGCGTCGAGTAGGTAAATTAAGATGACAGCGGCCACATAGTAAATAAGGAGCATAAGCAGAAGTCTGAACTCGACTTACGTCTGACCGTGCTTCTCCATCTCAAATTATATCTAACAGAGACCTCGGGCATGTTCTGAAAAAACCCTGGAGAGATTCGGTCCAAGTGAAAAGGCAGCGCGCAGAGACGAGGAAGTTGAGGAGTGGAAGAAAAATGGTCCTAGATGATGATTCCCGACAAATTCCTTCATACTCTCCTCGATTAATTAGAGCGCTGAATGCCATTCGATTTCGCCTGCATTCTCGGACTGAAGGACGAGGATCCTAGTGATCCCTTTCTAACATTCCCTGAATTTTTACAACCATCTTGCAACGAACCATAAATTGAACAATGAGCTCGGACATCGCGACCGGGTACCTGCATCAATGCTGTTATGCTGATTCCGAATGACATTTCGTTGACATGAAGGATTTGTCAAATTCATGCGGCAATCCGAAGCTGGAGCCCAATCCGACTGATTAACTCCAGATGATTCTACCAAAGCGTTTCAGTCAGAAGGATAGCAAGCCTCATCCTCAAGAAAGACTTCCCATGAGGAGATACGCCAAGGGAAGAGTTGATACCCGCAAAGCTCAGATTTGATAAACGGCATGACCCAGCAACACCACCTATGATCACCAGTTCAACGGCAAAAGGCTCCAAAACATCACACCCTCAAGACCGAGGGATCACTCACCATCATTCAGCCGAAAATCAGCGCTAGATAATAGCGATAACAGTACTCCGAGGCGTCAACCCCTTCAGGCAGACTATCCTCCCCAAACAGCTTTACCACAATACCAGCTCCGAAATAATTTCCGTATCCGGACCCATTGACGAAGTGTGGATGACACAGTGGATGCAGCCATCCCGTCCACCCCTGGCCGAGTCGACTCAGCGTTCAGATCCTGTAGGTGAGATGGATATACGGCAAGCCATTCCCCCTCGGCTTGGATAGCGGCATTCTAGCCCTCACTGGCTTCCTTTGAGGCCAATCGTGTCCGTGAGATACGGAAAAAAAAGCCACCTGTGGCAGATCTTGGGAAAATCAAATCAAGTCCAAGTGCCACTGTGCCCACTAGTCCTAGTGATAATGCAAGATGTAGGGCATGCCAGGACACGAACAAGCCAAAGAGTCTTAGCTAGATCGTGTACGTTGAGAGACACATGTGTAGGGAGACGCTACATACGAGAGCTATATATTTCAAAGCCGTCCAAACATCCTTAAGTAGAAGCCGCCAGACCTTATGACCAGCTCATGCGCTTACCAACCCCGGAATTCAATAGCACCCACAGTGGTGATTATCAAACACCTCCGGGCAGGCACCCTAGGTACCCAAAACCGCCGTCTTCCCCCTGCCCAGTATGGATTATGAAACTGTTGGCAAGGCCCAAACCCCAATTTCATGTCCCATGGTCTTGATAGCGTTCCTCATCAGCCATTAACACTGCCACAGGTCCTAAGCCAATATATATCCAAAATCGTCCCGGCATTACTCATTAGTCATAGCTGGTTAAATCCAGTTTTGACTATCCCTGACTAGCGCCTGCTCGTCACTATCCGCACTTCCCCTTTCCACATCCCACGATTTCTCCACATATATTGCATCAGGTGCTTTTTCGTTCTCTTGCTCCCAACGCCTTGGCGCACTGTATGTCCCACTCTTTGGCGGCACGGGCGGCCTCGAGCTCTTCAATGCAGGGTGTGTATTGGGATTCGAAGTCGAATCTACATAACGTGGCGGTGGACTCCGCTGGGTCTCTGGTGGAGTTGCGACGTCTGTTCTCTTGCTCCATCGCCAAGGTGACTTCTCATTCGATGGTGGTGGCTTGTACGTCGAGGTCTGCCTCGATTGATTCGGTTTCCAAGCGCTACCCATTTGTGAAGGTCGCATAAAGATGGGGATAGAGCCGGACATGACGTTGCTGAGCCAGGAAGATGCCATTGAAGAGTAAAGCTTTATGAAGATGGGTTTCATAATTGGGAGGCAGGCATTGGTGATGCCGAGGAGGGCTTCCAAATTGGTAAACAACGCGACCATGCCGTAGACCTTTTGCGCGTTGTCGCCGTGATTATCGGAGCTGATTTTGATGCGGATGAGGGTCAATATGCAAATGCTGTGATTCATGCGTCAAATGATGGTCTTTGGTAAGCTTTAATAAATGCGGATGAGCATACATAATACCGAGTCCGAACATGCCGCTCAATACCAATTTCCTGCTCACAGCCATCTGCAATCCCCAAATCACTGGCATTGGCAGCACCACGACCGTGATATCCACGAAGAGATTGAGTATACCGATATATAGATCCAGACTCTTCTGATCTCCACAGGTTCCACCACGTATGCTTGGGTCCCAGCTGAACGCAAGTGGTCGGCAGATCAAACAAACAGCAAGGACTGTGGATGTGAGGAAGGCGGCATTGACACCGTGGACAATGTAACCGGTGATGCGGAAGGATTTGGTGCGAAAGATGCGCATGTAAAGGGCGAGAACGGAGGCACGAATGAAGAAGACGGAGACAGACCAGGTAATCTGGCCAACGAGGAGGAACTGTTGTGACTTTGTCAAAAAATGTACCGTTAGGTCTGAGTGACTAGGGTAAACTTGCCTTTTTTTGAAGGACGACCAGGTTATGTATCGCTTTCGGCATACCCTCCTGCGTGACATCTCTACCCAGCTGCACGTAAGCAGTAGCTGTAGTAAACTTAGCACATTCGTTTCTGATCCAGATCATTGGCATTGGAGACTAACAGAAAATTGTAAAGAGACTCAAGCCTAATGCCCAGACCTGACACCAGTCAATGTTTCTCCAGCATCCTTCTTGGCGCACCACGTACCAAGCCTGCTACGATGAGATAGTCGCTCAAATCCCAAGGATTCCTCTGGATCTTCCGTGCCCATGATCGGAAGATGACCACAACAAGCGCAATGAACGTGAAAATGGACAGGACAGTGACACGCGTTACCCTATCCGGGTCGTCCTTGAAATCCATTTTGGTCTTTTTGGGCGCTTAAAGGAGATGTCGCTCACACGAGTCCTGCTGATGGGCGAGAGCTTGCTCTCTGAGTAGAATGACCACCACAGTGATGAGATGATAGGAGCAATAGTACAGGCACAAAGTAAGAGTAGGAGAGTTAGAACGTGGAAACAACGAGCCTTAAACATCTAATGATTCGCCGCAGGGTACCCATGCAAACCACGACGGCAACTATTTCACCATCAAAGGAAGTGTCCACCCAGTATGTTTTTTGATGGCCCGGCACATATCCGAGTACACAAGCCGATCTTCTTTCCCAGTGGGAATGTGGTCATAGAGAAAATATCCATGATCCTGCATGCGGCGCAAGCACTTCCAAAACGAGACTGAAACGAGAAAACAGGACGAACGGGAGAGAGGCATGTGGACGGAGCGTCATATCGAGTGCCGAGGCAGGAGCCCAGCTCGCAGAATTGGCATGATGCTTCACACCATCATGTCTGCAAGACAGAGGATGGCGGTATTCACACTGACGAACAGGAAGGATTGGTGGTTTTAGGTCGTGGTGAGAAGCCAGCGAGCTGCATTGGACTAAGGCAAGCTAGTGGCCTGGACCGCGCCGAGAGAAACCTCGGCTCGAAGAGGTTTGGCTTCAGTCACCATCAAGATAAAGTACCAGCCGTCGTAGAGTAGAGCGTGCGAGCCTGCTTTGCCTGCGCCTGCAATTCAGTTGGAGTGAAGCACTAGCCTTCTTGAGGATGGAAGCGAACGTAGCATGCTGACGTAGGGGAAGTCGTGTCCAGCTATGGGACGGGACGCGCTTTAGCGAAGTGGTCATGGCTCGAAGCTGTTGGTTTCAAGCGTTGACGAGAGAGGCTGGAAACGTTGATGAAACTGGGCCTGAAGATTCAGACCACCTTGGTTTCGTTGCAACACTGCAGGTGCCTCCCCCAGATTCTCGTCATTGTTGGAAGTAGATGAGTCGGCGGACCAGGGCTAGAAGACGACGGTTTCGAGAGCTCTTATACCATGAACGTCTAGGCCTCGGTGACCGATCTTTGCATGACCATCACCGAAGACTGCAGATCCTGAAACTTGAGATTGTCGCCAAGTTGTGAAGTATGGATGCACGGCTGCGGCTCGGTGGAAAGAAAATGTCATGATCGTAGGTTAAGCTACAGAATGCCATTGCAGGCCACCCACACGGATCCCGCGCCACCTCCCAGATCAAGCGTCCTGAACTGCAACCGAACACCGCCAACCCCTCGCTTCCCAATCTCCATCGAACCCAGCTATGCGAGCACCCCAATCGTCATTTCGTCGTTACTGTTCTCAGAACTTCTCCATGAAGTTTTTCCTCACGGTCCACATGCGTGCCCTCTTGCCAAATATGTACATCGGCACGGTCGTTGCCAAACAGGCCAACTGAATACCACCAATGGCTATGAAAGTTGTTTTAGCTCCGTCAGCGGCCAACCATTTGTTGAAGAACAGGGAGAAGACTAGGCCGTGGAAAATGTCTGATTTCTCATTATCAGTGTGTGAGCCAGCTGTTCATCTGGAATGACCTACTTTTGGAAAAGTTCAGTGTGACAAGTGCCTCCCCTGCATACTGGCGATAGCTGTCCACAGCAAATGTGATGGAGGTGGTACTACCTAATGCACAGCCAAAGCTGATGACGCCGAAGAAAATTGTTGGTACAATCCAGTTGTCTCTCTCCTCGGCACTCCATCCAAATCCCATTAGGCCAATACAAGTCGAAATCGTCACCGGAATGGCCATGACTAGTCTAAACTCGGGTTCGTAGATACCTCCATTGCGCCGGCTCATGAAGCGGACGATAATGTCGCTGACTTTGCCTGCAACGGCTGTCCCTAGAATACCGCCCACGAAAGGAGAAACGTACACTAGGCCAGTCTGAAGAGCAGTGAAATTGTAGGACTCCTTGTTCTCGTAGATATAGGAAACGGTCTCGGAAAGGACGATCAACCAGCCTATGCTGAGCGAGTAGACTAGCGTACTCCACAGAATTGACGGATATGCAAACAGGATGAACGGACGAAATGCGACAAGAAACCAATTCTCATCCCGTAGTCGCCCGTTCCAGGGCTTGAGAGTCTGTACATATGTCTTTGGTGGCTGCGTTCGCAGGTAATGGGTGTAGCGTGGACCCCCAGATACAGGAAAAGAAGGGTCTGATTGAAGAGAGCTAGGCGTTTGTGGGGTTGCATGAGGTTCCTCATGCTCGAATTTGACATAGTCAGTGTCTGGCTTCTCATTGGTAACGTAGAAAGGCGAATTGAAATTGTGCAGGCCTGGCGTTTGAGGGCCTTCACCCTTGGGCATGACTCTGGCCGCATCTGTGTGACTCGCGGGCGTTAGGGGCCTGGGCGCTTCCTCACTAGACACAGGTGGATCTTCAGAGGGAACGATCGAGTCCTGAATAGGGGAGAAATTAGTTCCTGGACTCATTCGAATCGTGTGAGTGCTTACGTGAAGGCCTGTCGCAGGGTCCAATACGGTCTCGTCTCTCATTTCACGATGATCTTGAGCTTGATCTGCGAACCCGACATGCTGAGCGTGTCTCTGTTGCCTCCTTTCAGCGATTGACAAATTGCCAGTCCCCGCCGCAGAGTTCCCAATTGCAAGTTTCCTCATGTCCATAGAACCGTCGCCGCCTGTAGAGAACATGCTTTTCCCATCATTTTGATTAGGAGAAAATATCTTGGACAGGTTGCTCAGCCCAGTTCTCTTGCTCTTGGAATGAGGCCGAGGAGTGCGGTCCCAAAACGTCTCAGGTACGAACGAAAACATGAATACGAAGCAGAACCCCACAACCATGGCAACGATCCTGTAATGTATTGATTAGACGGATGACATAGTCTAGAATGTACTCCCCCTCGACGCGGGCTTACCAGAAGACCCATTGCCAGTTTAGACCTTGGATGATAGCTGCACTGACCAGTGGTATCAGATTCTTCCCACTCAAAAGCAGCAAAGTGTATATACCCAATCGATAGGCTCTTTCATGTAGGTAAAAGATCTCCGCAATTGTGGCCGATGGTAGGCATTCGACCGGGCTCACTGCCAGTCCCATCACCACCCTAGCAACGACTAACGATGCATAATTTGGTGACAAAGCGCACCAGATGGCGCTTACGATGAAGAGCACGATTCCTGCAAGGTATACTGGTCGTTTCCCAAATAATATTGCCGTTGGAGATGCGACCACGGACCCCACACCAAGTCCCATCATGTACAATCCAGTTGTAAGAGCCACCTTTGGGATAGAGACACTATATTGTGCCGCGACTTTGTTGAAACCGGCGGCCAGTGCTGGCGTCATTCCACCACCGATACAACAGTAGGACCCTAGGGAGAGTAACGCTATATCTCGCCTCCATGTCGGCCAGTTGAGAGGATCATTCATCGAATCATCGGGTTGAGGATGAAGTATGATTTTCCCATCTGCGGTCCTTTTCTGTTCCTCCACCGACTGCTCCGACGTTTGCCTTCGGAACGATGGTCTCTGGCTTGGAGGCCTTGAGCCTGGCGGAAACGGGGAAGGTAAAGATGATGCCGAAGTTCTGGCCGGCGCGTTGCGCAGACCGAGAGGTTCATTGCGAGTCGTATTGGACATGAGAAGAATGGAGCCTGGTGAGGCGTGTGTCAGCCTACGGCCAGCCCAAACGAAGACCAATTGTCCATGTTGAGTCTCCTGAAAACATTGAGCGGCTGTACAGAAAGGTACAGCGCTCATTGCTCACCTGGAACCTCTTCGGTCTCGCGATCGTTGAGCACGCCCATGCTCCATTTCTCGGGTTTGGCCTTCATCTCCTCATCACCATCCGTTGATGACTTGGGGCTCGCAGTAGCGAGCCCAAGCTCGGCCTTTGACAAGCCTAGATATTGTCTCCATTTCGGCACATTCCTCTTCGGCGGGGCGGAAGTCGGAGCTGCAGGTTCGGAACTGCGTTGCTGGTCTATCGGTGCATCGCCTGCCTTCTCGCTTTTGGCCATCGTGAGCAAGTTTGAGAGACCGATCGAAGAAGGTAGCGAGTGTCAGGGTGTGTTGCTGTCAGTCCTGAAGGCAAGGACTTCGATGTAAGCCGCAACCCGGCTGTGTCACCATGAAGGAACAAAGGGAGGTCAGGGTCTGCCGCAGGAGTGCCGAGCATGTGTTATTAGGAATATTCCGTAGGAATGAATCATACATAGGTAGCCTATGGGCGAGAGGTATTCAAATAGGTGTCAAGGACGCGCTTTCAAGATTGGTTGAGGGCATGACCAGAGCGGTGGGCGAAGTGTATCTATCCATGGTTGAGACCCTTGTCTGCGCCGAGCGTTGGCAGGCGCAATGGACGCACAAGGTTCCCATATTGATATAAAGCGTAGAGCGCTTTCACCGCTGGTCTCATGTGCAAAGTGGCCCAACCGCCTACAGCTGCGTCTGGTCACATGGATGCATCTTAATTTATCATCGGAGCGACGTCCTACACCATGACAAAGCGACTCCGAGAAGTCCATCTCAACCCCGCCGCGCCCACCCCACGCCCCCGCTGCCCCGCAACCCATCCCCCCAGGGAAACACGCCAGCTCATCTCTACAGCAAGATAGCCTGCGCTTCTATTTTGCATTGAACTTCATGGCATCAGTGAAGCGGCATTCATAACCCAGTCGCGAGATAATTTTGCTTGATACTACGATTGGTCTTCGCCGCACCCTCTGACAAGTTACAGCCGCCAACTGCTGCAGCTGACCACCCAAGGGATCCGTCGCGTGCTGCGGCCGAAACACAAGGAGCTTTCGTGACCATCCCATGACTCTGAGCTGCTTCATCTCGAAACCTCAACCGTGTATTGACTCCAACGATGCGATCACCCGAGCCGTCGTCAATGACTTCCTCGACTCAGTCACAGCGGCGTTTCCAGGAAAAGGTCAAGATGTCTCATCGTTACAGGTCTTCTTTGGGGATGCGCGCAAGAGCGTCCTCCTGTTGCGATGAGAATTCGGGCAAGTTTCCGGAAATGGCCAAAAGGAGAACGGGCTCCGTTCTTCACGAGACTTTTGCTTGGGGTCGCGGTAGATCCTATGCAAGAATCATGGCTCCACAAGTAAGTCAGAAGTGCCAGACAATAGGCTGTAGCTAGACATCTAGCTGCCAAATCCTGATAAAGAGAGCGTGGCCTTTCATTCGGTCTACCAGAGGAGCAGCGTCTCAAAGAGTCACTCATTGCTCTGGGCGTTGTGAACGATGACCGCGCCCGCTTGTGTTGATTTCTCCGCCTCAAGCTGAAGAGAACACCACCTCACACGCCTATCATACCTCATAGTCAGTGTCAGAGTCCCTGTCGTTCAATGTTCCATTGCCAGAGCGAAATCCTAATTATAAAGAAAGATCAAATTGATATGTTCGCAAAGAGAATCTATTTTCTCAATCTTTACAGGGGTTTTTACATTGGAAATTGGAGCATCTCTTGCAAGATACCGGCTGCATGAGACAAGTCAACTCCTTGAAAAGATGGACGGTCAAGTCTTGGCATGGACCGATCTGTTCACAAACGGACCGTGTCTTCATATCAGGCCCTCCAATCAGGTCGAATGCTTTGATCACACCCACAATAGCGCTCCTTGCTTGGGAACCACAGCTCACACCATCAAGGCTGCGACAATAATAACGTTTGAAGAACGAAGGCAAAACTGTAATAGACTGACATCTAGCACCTGGCAGCCCGTGGTCTTGAATAAAGTCTCCGTCAGACACCGGGTTCTCGTTTCCCTCGAATAACGAGCAGACGCTTATAGATGAGTCAAGGGCGGCTCGATGAGCGATCAGTATTGCCGACCAGGGGAAAGGTGCTTCAGGAAGGTTATTGGCGAAATTCGACGCAGACGAGAACAGAAGAAGATCCAGAAAGGAAAACGACTTAACGGTAGATGGCGGTGGCTTGCGTGGAGAGCGCAACTTCATGCGAGATACGACCGACTAGTCGCCAATCATCACAGGCCATCTCCTGAAGTTTGATCTGGACTCCAAACACGTGGGCCGCATTATTCACCATGGAGGTAGGGCTGGGATCGATATAGACTAGCCAGACACGAGAAATGAGGAATCAGGTCACTGACCACGAGACGGGCCATTTAGAAGGAGCAGCGTCCGCTCAGCCTCCGTCTGAGCGCAGGAGACTCACATGGTTGACGCAGTGGAAGAAGTTCTTCCCAAAAATACCGAGATCGCTTTTGCTGAAACCACGAAAGACTGCAGTTGAAAAGAAGGTGTCTTGAGCGTATCCGGAACGGCACTGTGACCATCAAAAGTAGGTGGGCGTAGGCTCAGACTCCTCAGCTGAGGTAGAGTGGTGGAGTAGTATTCAGGCCTTCCATTCTGTCAGCGGCGCAAGGGATCCATTTTAAGTTGGATTAAGGCCTGCTGTCTGGCAATAATTGGTGGGTCACTGGGGCTTATTCGCTCAGGTTGGCGGGACCTCGCGGCAGCCGATGGTGCTTGAAACCGAAGCTTGAATCTTAGCGCGCAGGGCCGATCATGTCTTGGAGTTACCCCTGCAAGATCAGAGTCTCTCACGCGCATCCTAAGGCCCACCACGGCTGAAGATGGACTCGACTGTCTTCGAGTCCTCGGCGACTCTTCAGCTGGGGCGCTCTAGGCCTCGACGTTGTTGGATTTCGATGTTTTCTTTACTTTGCAACACTGCCTTGACCGCCAGCTAGCGAGCATCGGCACACTAGCCCTCACATTTGGTTGTTTCTTTCTTTTGTTTCCCGAATAATCAACGTACAAAGACTCGTTGATGCCCTTGCTTCCCTTTGCTCGATCGCTAATTGCACCTCGTTAATTGTGCCACTTCGGCGTCTATCCTTTCTTCCTACGTGCGTTGTATATCAAGGCTGCACATCCGTCGCCAACCAATCTAAATGCTGCTATTTGCATAGGATTTGGCGACCGTTGTTCTTGTTGCAAAAATGATTTCGGAACAACGGATTCCGACCAATGCCTACTCACAAAGCAGCTCGGAATCATCCTTCTTGGGGTACGACAAAGAAGCTAATAATGCGTCAAACAATGATATACCGCCGCGTTGGCGGAGGATCCTTTCCTCCAAACGTGTCTGGTCTATCGCCATCATGGCACTCTTACTTCTCACTCTTATACTTGGCCTCAGCATTGGTCTGACGCACGCCAAAAACCCCACACAGTCGTCACACCCAAATCGGCCGGCCGATATCCATACACCTCCACCGGCACAAATCCTCGGCCCCAAAATCGACCTGGGCTACACGACTGTACAAGGCCTCAGCTACCCTGGCGGTATCAGCCAGTGGCTAGGCGTCCGGTATGCCCAAGTACCGGTGGGAAACCTGCGATTTGCGGAGCCCCAAAATGTAACCGCCAATTCGACTCTTCAACTGGTGACGCAAGTAAGTCTATCAACTGTTCTAGATTTGATATGAATTGTATGCTAAAATCGTCCATAGCGTGGCAACAACTGCATAGGAACGCGGAATTCTGCCAACGACCCTGTTTTTTCTGGCGCTGAGAGTGAAGACTGCCTGAACCTTGACATCTATGCACCTAGTAATGTCACGACAACGTCAACGCTCCCAGTCTACGTCTTCATCCAAGGCGGTGGATTCAATAAGGCTTACCCCACCCAGAATGGCAGCAGTCTTGTCCAAGCTTCCGGTGGCCAGATTATGGTCGTGTCAATCAATTATCGTGTCAGCGCTTACGGTTTCCTCGCCAGTTCTGAACTTGATGACCATGGGAGCCTCAACAATGGGCTGAAAGATCAACGCATGGCACTGAATTGGGTCCACAACAACATTGTCAAATTTGGCGGCGATCCAAAGCATGTAGTCCTCGGGGGCGACTCTGCAGGCGCCGGCAGTGTTACGTTGCAACTTGCGGCCTATGGCGGCCGCAATGATGGCCTTTTCCACGCTACAATCGCCGAGTCCCAATCTTTTGGTGCCCTCCGCACAATCTCTGAGTCTCAGTATCAATACGACGATCTCGTCAGGCGGACCAATTGTGCGGGCAACGACACTCTAGCCTGTCTCCGCAAACTCGACATTACAACTCTGCAAACCAATAATATTCTCACCCGCTTTCCCAACACATCTGCTGATCCCCTCTTCGCCTACAACCCGACCCTCGACCACGATTTCATCCAAGATTACACCCTGCATCTGTTCTCTTCTGGCAAATTCGTCAAACTTCCTGCCATCTACGGTGACGTCTCCAACGAAGGTACAGTCTTCGTCCCTCGTGCTGCCGGAAATAACATCGACACCAGCAATGCCTGGCTCCAGGCCCAATTTCCCTTACTCAACGCCACCCAGCTCTCTACCCTCCAATCCCTCTATCCCCCTGGAACCCAAAACTACCCCAAAATCGGCAGCAATGTAGGTAAATACTGGCGCTCCACCACCACCGCTTACGGCGACCTCCGGTACCTCTGTCCCGGCTTCTTTGTCAATAATGCCACCGCACATTACACCTCCAAAGATCCTGCAGCCGGCAACTGGAACTACCATTACAACGTCACCGACCCTAGCAACGTCGATGCCGGCATGGGCACGCCGCATATCGCGGAACAGAGCGCCATCTGGGCGAGTCCGAATCCGCCGAGTTACAGGACTACGAATTTGCCCATCGTGCCGCTTATGCAGGGGTATTGGGTGTCATTCATTAGAAGCTTTGATCCCAATAAGTACAGGGCGCCTGGGGCGCCGACTTGGGATCAGTGGGGGAAAGAGGACCACATGGGGGGCAATCGGTTGTTGGTGCAGAATCCGGGCCCAGGCGGCAATGTGAATACGACAAGTACGGAGAATGTGGATGGGCCGTTACGGGTGAAGTGTGCGACGTTGTTGGAGTGGGGGATCGCGATCAAGCAATGATGGTCGCCAAAATCGGTATTTTGATTAATGAATATATGTCTGGATATCATAGCGGTGGCGTTTCTTGGGGCAAGAAACTTAGGATACCCTTTTACAGCGACATGTTGGATACCTTTGTGGAAATACTTTACATCATGGCATTTTTGGCGGCATTTGGGGGCTTTTGTTGGGATCTATATGGTCATGTGGCATATGGTAGCATTGCATAGCGATGGCGTGAACGGAGATGGCAGGCCTGATCTTGATCAGCCATTTGCATTAAGATTTACCATACACTAAACTATGAAACTGTTGGAACATGGTGCTACTCGAATCGCCATTCGCCGGGTCGTTCTTGCATTCCAGACCTTCCAATATTTTGGCGAGACCGCTGTTGGATTTTGGGGCTGTCGGTGCCCCCGTGGTTGTTGTCCCCGTTCAGGAGTACAAGGCGTTCTGGACAGGTAAGGCGAGCCATTTACTGTGAAATCGAGCGCTGGAAACCGTAAATTGATGGTATAAGTCTCCGTGGTTCGGAAGAACGGATCGGTCGGTATGCGCTTGGCAGGCCAATCCTGTGGTATAGAAGGTCTTTATATTGAAGGTAAGACAATCTTGCTCACCGAATTTGTGTTTCAAGTGATAGAAGAGGCAGACAGAACCACAATGTTGCGTGTATTAAAGCTAGCTCCTCCGTGCACTTAGTTCAGAAAGGCAAGGTATATACATTGGTTCATCAATAAATCTGAAGACCTCTGTAGTAGACGGAATCCATGGGGGAGAATTAGTTCCCTAGTTGTGAATGATTCCAACCGATGTTCTACCATTAGGGAAAGAGAAAAATCAAATGAAGTGTCATCCTGGTGATGAGCCCTTCTCATCTTCCCCGCTGACCCTTGGAGCACTCATTCGGCCATGAACTTTTATGTCTCAAAAGGGTGAAATCCAGAAATCTCTTGGCATCTAGGGATTTTGCCCGTCCCGTCAGCATCTTGGCAGGAGCCGGATCAGAAAAGGGGTGGTCGCTTTCGCCTTTTCCCTGTAATACTCTCATGTCTTTCTCTCTTTTTTACACGATTTAAGATATCCCAATTTGTTTAAAAAAACCGTATTTTAGATTCCAAACATGATGGGATAGAGTAGTAACAGCTCCTAGATTTTTGGTAACATAGCGAGAACTTGGATGAAGGAAGTATCGCCTATCCTCCACACGCATTCGCAACAACAATCTGCATTACTTGTGCAGAACAGTGTCCACTTCGTCGCAGAGAGTTTGAACTTCTAAGGGAACACCTTAGAAAAGGGGCTTAGAAAGGTCTGGGCAGCCCCTAGGACAGAGACTCACAGGAATTCTGCGCCTTCTCTCTTCCCATCATACAATACACCACAGCGGGAGCAAAATCTCACAGATGGAATTCGAATTCCTTGCAAAGCTGATAATCGTTCATCAAATTGTGTGGGAAATATCATGTCTTCCGTCTTGGCCAAGACTCGCGACTCAATAGTGTCAGCTTCCCATACTTTCATGCCTTTCGCAACTATGATAGAAGCAGTATCTTGAGCTTCACGAGGATGCTTGCATTGTGGTTACGACAGGAAATTCTGGTCTGACGTAAAACCAAGTCAACTTCAATCTAAGATTTGAGTGCAACTCATTGAAGGTGAAAATATTTTACTATTTGACACGCCAGTAAGATGAGTCTATGTTGCCTTCACTCTTACTAAATCGCATGACTGGGTATCATGAAGACCAGATGTACAACGCGGAAGTGGCCGAGAATTGCTCTATAGTCATTTCTCCAGGCAATTCTGAGTTCAACACAGGTGAAGATTGAGCTTCACCTCTTATCAGCGCTGGAGATCGACAAAGCTTTGCTTTTCTCAAATGGAGCCCTAATAAGACAACAATGTCATATCCCACAGAGTCTCGTCAGTGCTACAATGTTGTACCCGTGTTGCGCTGAATGTTCAAGATTTCCAACGTCCCCCTTTCCGGTGTTAATTGCGCGCCAACAGCAAATGTCGCTTCACTCCAGACAATAGCAACCACTGACAAAATTGAAGAGGTTGGTAACTCTTCTGTGTGTCAATGGTGACAATAGCACCCACTCAAATGGTAGGGAGGTTGGTCATTTTTCCATTCACCCCTGAAAACCTGCCAGATGACTCCGATATGACGATAGCAACCATTGTGGAAATTGGGAGGTTGGTATTCTCATGCTTTCTTTCGACGTGGGCATAAATATTCTTATCTCCTCCTCTGTGTTTTGATCTCTTCTTTCCTATACAAATACCCAGGCAGCTTACACTTTTACACCCTCATACACCATTTCTTTGCGCTGGACGCCTCTCATTCTTCTCACCCATTGCACCCTTTACTCATTTGCGCTGGCCGCATCTCATCCCTGTCCCTTACCCACACTCCCTTTTCAGTCTCTCCACCAATTGCGCTGGACGCATCTCCCCCTCTTCCTCTTAATCATCAACACCTCATTATAATGCCCTCCACCCTCATCCACAAACGAGCTGCAGGCGGCTCCAGCACCAAGCCATTCCTCTCCAAAAAGCGCAAAGCGGGCGTCAAGAAAATTCTCAGCTCCTTCGATCGCACCGCCAAAAAGCTCATCAAGCGCCTCGTCGCCCTCGAAGTACAGGCCCTTGATCCAGAGATCAAGGTGTGCGGGCTTCCGGTCAAGGAAGCCGATGTCAAGTATATGATGAGGAGGATGGCGAAGCGAGTGAAGAAGTTGGAGGCTGATAGGGAGAGTTTGAGGAAATCAAGTGGGTTTCGATCTTCTTTTTCTAGAAACGCAAAGGAAGAATTCGAATGATCACTGACTTGCTTGCAGACTCCGAGTTGACAGCACGAGTGGACAGCCGGACCGCAGCACTAGAGCGTGCTCAAACAGCACGAGATTTATGGCGCCGCACAAACCGGGATCAGGAGCAAGCAGCGATCGCGGAGAAGGCAGAGCGTAAGCACCCCATCCCTCCAGCTTCTTCATCACCGACATCCACTAACACGCATGGCTAAAAGTCCAACAAAAAATCAACGCCCTCGACAACGAGAACGAGGAGCTCTGCAAGGACCTCAAACGCTACCACGAAGGTCAAACCCATTTCGAAGAATTGGACAGTGTCCCTATGCTGTGGGGTGAATATCGGTTCGTGACTTCCCCTGTAGAGGACACGCATGCGTGTGCGGTGGCAAGGAAGCAGGCGCTCCGGGAGTGTCTGCCCCGGAGGTTTGGGAGGATGTCGAGACTGTTAATTCGATCGCAGAGTGTATACGGAAAGGGGCGAAAGGGGCCACATATTGATTTTCAGCGAGCCTTGACAGGTTGAGGGAGATTGGGGGTTGTATGTGGGTGCGTTCTTGCTAGACGCTGGGACTCAAGTTGTCTGCTTTATAATGCTTAATTAGGGATGTGGTGTTGGTCGAGATGCTTCTTTCTAAAAGTAATTGTGACGAGTTCGCCGAATGATTTTACCCTGCTTGTTCTGGATTGGGTCATGGCTTTGAACAGAGAGTGACCACGAACGCGAGGCCAGCAGTCGAAAGTGTGTCATCTGCAAGTAAGAGAGGTACATGTCACAAGAATTAGAACACACCTGCGTCTATTACTCTTGTGGCACGAGGAAATAAAAACGCTTGGGAGCTGGGGAGCATAAGCCCGGGGAATTTCATCATACGGATGTCTGAAATGCTGCTTTCATGAAAAAAAGAACATAAGGATTTGCGCTTGGCAGACCCGATAGGAGGCAAGGGAGCTCAGATTTCTCAGTAGTCTAATACAGCCCTTTGGCCATGACAGTTACCGAATGTTGAGGTGCAAATTGCATGTCTTTTACGCCCAGCAGCGACAGGATCTTGGCTAGAGAAATCTGAGCACTTAATTGTAAGAGCCACTTCTGTTCCTTAGCAGAGCAGTGATAGGCTCCGCAAGGTCCGAGTAGATCTAATGACCCCTTCATATGGATGACCTGATTGAAGTGCTTAAGTTTTCCTAAAAGAGACATCCTAAGGCAGTTTCGTTACCAGCTTACCCGTATTCGCCCCCTCAAACAAACGCATCCACGTCTTAGGCACATCCTCGAACTTAGTCTCCACGACAGTCTCATTGGCCTCCCCAACCTGGATCTTGCCCTCCTTCCACGCCTTGATCATCTCACCTACCGCCTCCGGTGCCTTACCGGTTGCTAAGAAATCGAAAATGATAAACCCTTTAAGTTCAATTCGATTACTGATCACTTCGAACCAATTCTTCAGTCCCGTCGGATCGGACTTATTGTAATTCGCTACAGCTCCACAAGCGGCTACTCTGCCGTGCCTCTTCATGCGTGTGAGCATCAAGTCAAGAATTGAGCCACCAACATTGTCGAAAAAGACTTCTACGTAACCTTCAGTGGCATCTCTGAGCTGTTTCTTAAAATCTTGGGCCTTGTGGTTGACACACACATCAGCTCCTAGGCTTTCTACCCATTTGCATTTCTTATCGTCGCCGGCTATGCCAACGACTTTCTTGCAGCCGATCATTTTCTTTGCGATTTGGACCACCATGCTCCCGGTCGCCCCGGCTGCGCCACTGACCACGACTGTGTCTTCAGGTCCTGCTCTAGCTATGATCTTCGTTCCGTAGTATGCGGTCAACCCCGTCATTCCGAATGCGCCGAGGTAATGAGTATTGCTCAGCCCAGGTATCTGCTCGATTCCTTGGCAGTCTTTGGCCTCTTGAACAGCATATTCCGTCCACCCCGCTGTGGCTCGCACCATTTCTCCTTTCTTGAACTTCGACGACTTTGATTCAAGAACCTCAGCAAGGGAGCCAGCGCGCATGACATCGCCTTGAGGTACGGGAGGAACGTAGAGACGTTCCGGGTTGGCGCCTTTGGTTATCCATCCCCTCTGCGCTGGATCATTGGAAAGGAATAGTGGCTTGACGAGGATCTGATCCTCTTTGAGAGCAGTAATGGGATTGGTTTCGAGTTTGAACGTAGCATTGGGACCGGAGAGCTCAGGAAGGTCTGTAGGTTTATTGGTGAGGATCCATTGGCGGGTTTCAGTTGGGAGCGACATCATGGGCGAAGGTGAATTGAGATGCTGAGCAAGTTGTTGAAGACGCTGATTTGGCATAGGGGTGTGCTCTCCAAGATGCGAATTAAAAGAGAGCAGGAATCAATTCACCAGCGTATTTATAGCTCGTGGCGTGACATCTGAAACCCAGAGACATCCCATTGACGGCAATCGGGCCTCGGTCCACGAAAGGCAGCTCGAGCACACATCGACGTCATTCTGGGCCGAAATTGCAGCGCTTAAGTGAGCGCATTGCATTGGACCGAGGACGACTTATTGTACGGGATGGGGTTTACCTCAAGTGGACAGAAGGGCCGGGTGTGGAGTAACTCATGTAACTCATGAGGGCAACAGTCCGAGGTGTTCGGGAAGGGAGAGAGTGAATTTGATTGCGCTTGGCACCAATGGTAAGAAACATGTAATTGAATTTTGACCATTTCTGGTGTGTCCTGGACGACTTCTACTCCGCCTGGTTGTATCCTTACAGGCCCAATATCCCAACCCAATGCTATGATCCAGTGAAACCCAAGCCAAGCCAGCACCTTATATGATATACATCGCTTCAACGAGATAAATGATTCCAAAGGCTAGGAAGGCAAATCCGCCCCCTAGAGTTACTGTGGAGACGTTTGTCAGTGTGTGGCACTCCAAAAAGTCACAATTCGTCAACTGCATGCACTTACCAATTCGTAGGCTGACCCTCCCCGCAATGGCTCGCCCTCCAACGACAGCGATTGCGGTGCAGAAGCCATGGCCACTCACTGCACCCCCAGTCACCCACCAATAATCTTGACCCGCGGCCATGGCGATCGTAGCGATTTGACTTCGGTCGCCCCACTCCCCGAGAAAGGTCATTATGAAGGTTTGCACCCACGCCGGGCTCAGAAGGAGTGAAAATAGATTGTTCAGCCCTGCAAAGATACTCATGATACTTGGACCTCTGCCAGGTGACGGACTTCGTGAATGATCTGGAGATGAGGGGGGCGAATCTGGAGGAGCAGGGAGGCGGGTGTTCGAGCGAGTCTTTCGTGGATTGACACGCCCGGACTCCAGTATGTAGGGTGATATCGAGGACCGCCGGCGACCCATCTTCCGCGCCAGCTCCTCCTTCTCTTCAAGCTCCATTTCGACCTCTTTCATCTCTTCACTAACGCCCTGCTGTGGTGGAATTGAGTAGCCTTCTCTAAGCATCTTTGCTCCAAACACGAGGAACAGTAAAGCCGCTAGTAAGTTGGTAAATCGTTTTGGAATGAGTGTCGGGACAGCATGACCAAGGACTGCCGAGAGAATTGTCATAGCGATCAGAGCGGTGAATGCAGCAGAGAATACGACGAGGCGAGGATGTTTCATTGCCATGAGAGCGGCAATCAGGAAAGTCTTGTCGCCGATCTCGGAAAAGATTATCATCGTCAGAGAAAGAACGAAGGAATGTAGGGGTTGTATGATGGATGCGGGAGCCGCATTTAAGGAGGGGAAGGATGGGGTGAAGGGTTTGAGGATGGCGAGAGGATCGCTTTTTGATGCCGAGTCTGGTACAGGGTGTGGAATGTCGTGAGGTTTTTGAGGAAGGTCCGCAGGTTTCTACGATCAAAGTTGTTAATAATGGGACTTAGGGAGCGTTGAGTTCCCGAAACACCAACCTCCAGTCCCCCAAGCTCCTTCTGCTTATTGTCTTTCTGCTTGTCATCGTCGTCCAGTCCGGTCTCTTTACCCTTTTTCCCATCATCCTTCAAAGCCTTTTGCCCGAGGGTTTCCTGCTCGCTGTGCGGGAGTGGTGGTATTTCCTTTGGTGGATCTGGCTTTTTCTCAGACTTTCCGGTCTCTGTTTGGCCTTCCTTCCTATCCTTGCTCTTTTCCGAGATGCCACCTTCCGTACCCCTTGTTCCCTCTTTTGGACCAGTCCGATTGGGATCGTCCATTACCCCGTCATTCGTCTCTGGCATCTTACGCACATCTTCGCTTGATGCTCCTGCCCCCGCTATTGATGATGGAATTGGTTTTGAGACCTTCGCCTCTTCACCGCTCTCCTTCGCCTTTTTCCTATCTCTTTCCGCACTCGTCTCCACGAAGGGGCCCGAATGTGGTCTTCCATCTTTGCCGTCTACAGGCGCATCTTTCGTCCCAACTCCGTCGACTGCAGGCTTCGAAGGCGGTGTGACGGGTGACTCTGCTGAGGACGGGAGTTTCTTGCCGTCTGCTAAGGCAACAACTTCCTCTGTCGTCAAAAGTGCGGAAGTAACGTAGAGGTGCGAGAAAGTCAAGAGTAGTAAAGTTGACCAATGCTGTCGAATCTTCATATTCGTTGGGTTAGGCGGTTGGAGCCGAGCAATGCCCAGAGGACGTTGCACAGGCTCTTCTCCTCCGTCGTTGCAGGGGTGTTTCGACAAAGTTCTGTACAGGGGAATGTGCGAGTGCCTCTAGCGACCTTACATCAGTATAGTCGGCGGCGGATGATAGGACAAGGCGTAACTGAGCGTCGACGTCTCTTTCAGAAGCTTCTGAGATCGAACCGTGGGGAAGAGATTTGTGAATATTCAGGTACCAAAGGTATGAATAGATCGGAGGACGCGGCTTGGCTGTCAGGGCGAGGGGGGTTGAGGCACGCTAACTCAGAAACAGCTTAGCCCCCGCTTTCTCGGTGTTTGTTTGGTACATTAGTCTGGCTCGTCTGGTGAGAATATCTAGAAAGTCGCAACCATTACACAGCACAAGCACACAAGAACAGCTCCATTCAAGGCTGGCAGGTCCTTAATCGCCTCATGTCTCGTAAGAACCTAATGACCTCAATCTGCTAAGCTTCAGATTAAGTAAGAACGGCGCAATGGCGGAACGCACTTCAACTCGAACTGCCAGCCGACGGACAACACCACAACCAGCGTCCTATGCTCCTCGGACTACCCGAGCTACAAGAAGCCAAAGTCGTGATATTAGTGACAGCGATGCGGGAGTTAATGGAATGAAAGCTCGTAGGCAAAGAACTAAAGTTTCCTCCGAGAGCGCCGACGACGCTGCTGGCCAGAGTAATTTGAAGAGACAGAAGGGAAGACCGGCCATTGATTCGAGGGCATTAAAAGGTAAGAACCCTTTTAAGCACCGCAGATCAAGTTCAATAGTGGCGAAAGGCGCGAAATCATACTAAAGATGAATGTACTTAGATCTTTCGACTGTTCTTGAGGATGCCAACGTTGTCTACCCAGACCTTCGCAGCAATGGAAATAGCGAAAGAGAGCAGGCTCTCGAGTCTGGTGAGAAATTTGATGAAACACAAGCTCACTCAAAATCTCCGGGTGGGATATCAGTCTTCTCAGGGACGACGGCGCGAACCTCTCGATCGGCGCAAGAATTGTCGCTTCTCAGCTCAGAAGACATGATGGACGCATTTGAAGACTTGACAAGATATTCTGATAAGCTTCTCGGCTTTCTGATACCATCGGAGATATCAGAGGCGTCTGTCACTGCACTGATGGCCCAGCTGCAGACCAAGGGCTCTCGGGCAAACAAAACTCTAACCCGACTGGTCACCATGTTCTCAGTGCAGCGGGATAGATATGGAAGCGATTCGTACATCCTTCATGAAGAAATACTGAGAACGCTGCTTGGAAAAAGGCATATATCGGACCGTGAGATTGGTCAATGGCGGCCAGATGCTTTGTTGCAGAAAGCGAATCTTGCAGCACTGGCCTTTAGCATACTTTCCCGTCCATGGCAGAATCGAGACCCGCATTTAGTAGAAGAGCTTGAACACGTCTTTCCCATGCCATTTGCATTAGGATATGTGGCTCCTGAGAATATGCAAGTCGGCTACAGCGTGTTGCAAAGAGAAACATTCGAGCTTGCGCTCGAATTGCGTACGCAGTACGCGATAACGCTACTTGCTCATCACGCCACGCGGCCGAATTTTGACTCAGACGTGATCCTGCAGCAATTGTTTTACAAGGATGCTCACAAACTACGTGGTTGGAGCGTCCTTGGACTTCAATCCGGAGAATTGACAGAAAAGTTTCAGGAAGCCATCGTATCAAGGTTAGAGGCAATACGAGGCGCTTTCAACACATTTTCAGAAAACGCCTTCAAGAGTGTCGAGCTTCTCGGTATCTCCTTTCCGTGGGTCTCATTAGTCCCACGGGCGGTCAGATGGGCCAGTCAACGGCTTGCAGAGCTTGAAAGTCAAATTTCAGCCAACGGCGGTTTTGATGGGATTTTCAAGGCTCTAGTTGATGAAATCCAGAGGACAAACTTGAACAACTCGTTTTCGAAAGGAGATGCAAATGATGATAGAATTCCGCAAATCGTTTTAGACTATGATGTGCCCTCCGAGGCGTCAAACGCATTGCCTGAGCCACAGAATAAACGAAAATCTGCAACTTCGAGCATTCTAAAATTGGGGCAATTCAAGTAGGTGTCACTCTGTTCCTCATATCTTACCAGAATCACGGGAATTGATGGCCTATTGTAGTGTAAACTCCCCAATAGCCAAAAAGGCGGTTGCATCCTTGAAGCGGATAGAGGCGAGTCGAAAAGCAGCTTTAGAATCTGAGCCAATCTCTAGGCAACAAGATCAACCAACGGCGTCAGATATTCAGGTAACAGCTACAGCGGGGCCGTCTACTCGAGCATTGTCTCCTCAGAAGGACACTGGCTCAGTTGTCCCTTCTTCTGCGTCCGCCAAAATCACAGACCAGAAGGCAGCCGAACCTCCGCAAGACGATTCTTTGCGTCCGCAGGAGATGGACGACGAAGATGAGCTAATCATGACGGATTCTGTAAGCCACCTGAAGGAAATTGGTCGTCAAGTCTTTTCCAGACAAGCAAAACAACAGGCAGAAAGTAACAAAGAGAACATCGAATTTCCTATGGCTCAAGTAGAGCCACAATCTGGAATTCGCCAAAAACGCAGATTCATAGACCGTCAGCCAAATGCACAACGAGTCGAATTTGATAACACTCAAGAGTCCGATGGAAATTTCCAGCCAAGCCAGATCGAAGATGTAAGCGAAGACGAAGGGTTTCGAACCTCACACCAAATAGTCAATGTCGCGGCAAGGCGACGATTGAAACCCTCGCAAGAGCATCCTGCATCACAGCCTACGAGACCTCAAGGTCCAGCTCGAAAAAGGGCTCGTATTCAAGAGACCGGTCCGCCTGGAACATTGGATGTGATACCGGATAGAATGAATGACGAGCCCTCGCCATCGTCATTATTAGAGGTATACAAAGTAGCAAATTCCGCCGCCAAGGAAAGGACAAATCTTCAACCAAGATTGCCGCAGATTCGGAGACCATGGTCCGACGAAGAGACAAGCCAGCTCCTCGACTTGATCGAGGACCATGGTATCAGCTGGAGCTTGTTGAAGAAAGAGGACCAAGAAGGAGGAGGACTGCTACAAGATCGGGACCAAGTCGCATTAAAGGACAAGGCTCGAAATATGAAGGTGGACTACCTAAGGTATGTAAACATCAAAGGTTAATTGATTGATTAAAAGACTGAAAGACATTGACAGAGCTGGCCAAATGCTGCCGAAAAATTTCGAATTGATAGCGATTAGTAAGCTACAAATCGACAGACTCCGGGCCGTTGGTATCGTATTCGATCCGGAAACTGGCCAAAGGGAGGATGCCCTTGTTGAAAATCAAGACACGTGAAGGTGAAGGAGTGAGATACAGTTTCCTGGCCGTAGTGTGGATCTAGCTGTAAGATTTCCGTTGCTTGTATTGTTCATGTCTTGTACTTGCGGTTACTCTAGGATACCCCTTTTCGAATTCAATCCTTATCGTTCTCTACCAATTTTTATTGCGCCTGGATACCGATGATATCTGTCTTTGCACGGCGAGCATCACGAGTATGATACCTACCCTTATCCGAACAACTAAGTATTGCTCTATCTCTTCCCTTGGGACTCGAAGACATCGGTCGTAGGGGCGTCTGATGCGGCGATAGCCTTGTTCGTTATAGACCTTGAGACATGATTCATTTCGCAAGCCTTGTCATCGCCATATCCACAGCTTCGAAGTGGCTTTTCTCACTACAAATTGGTTCATATGCTCACCACGCATCACACCTGCCTGCCTCGTTCATCTCAGTCCTGCGCGTATGGTGATCTTCTCTAAAACCTGGCAAGAATGACGCAATGACCTATCAATGTCAGACCGTGGGACAAAAACTATAACCATAACACATCAAAGGCTCGGGAGTAAGCGCAGCTGGCCTTTCCTTGCAAAAGCTGGAGATCATAGTTGAACCTTACAGATATGTTATTGGATTCTTGACACCTCTTCAAAAGATCAAAAATTGCGGATCACAAACTCCAGATGGGCCAAGCTTAGCCTTGTTAGTACGATATTCACATTTGACACTTTGAAAAGTGTCAATCAGAGATCCAAAGTTGCGAATCTAGAAATGGACGGATTAGTACTAGCGTCTGGGTGTACGTCAAATCGTACTCGGGAACTGCATTTAATATTCCTTTGTAAAGTCCAGCTTGCCTCTCCACAGTAGCGTCAGCTGCCTATATCATGGCGTTTCTACTCCTCACACTATCATCTACAGCTCAATAACCACAACTCATATTAATTAACTTCGCCTGCGCACATGGCGCCCTCAGCACCAACCCGCCGCAACGGCACCACAACATCCACACCCTCTCGCGCCCCAAACACCACTCAAAAGCCATCCTCACCGGCCCATCACACCACCGTGCGCGTCCTTCAGACGCTCCTCCCCACCCCCCTCGAAACGCTCCTCCTCCTCCTCTACCCCACCCTCCTCCTCCTCGGCTCCCTCTTCTCGATCCTCGATCCCAGCGCCCGGCATGCCCCCTACAACCCCACCACACAATCACACCCCGCGTCACATGCACCGAATTATTTCGCGAAAAAGGGAAATATCTTCAATGTCTTCTTTGTAAAGATCGCCTGGTTTTGGGTTTCGAGCGCATATCTTGCATTTCTTATACTTTCTTCAACTACGGGACCACCAGGTGGATTAGTGTTCACGGCGCGAAGACTTCGGGGATTGCTGAGGTGGGCGATCGTGACGGGATGGTGGGTGCTGGTCACGCAGTGGTGTTTTGGGCCGGGGTTGGTGGATAGGGGGTTCAGAGTTAGTGGGGGGGCTTGTCGTTTGGCTGATGTTTATGAAGGAGAGGGGGGAGGCAAAGAATTCTGGAGCAGTCAGGCTTGTAAGGCTGTCGGAGGCGAGTGGAGGGGTGGGCATGATGTCAGTGGACATGTTTTCATTTTGGTGTTGGGGAGTGCGTTTTTGGTGATGGAGGTATTGCCGGGGCTGGTGGGGAAGAGGGAATTGAGAGATGAGAGGAGAGTTGTAAGGGGAGATGGGATTGTGGGAAGCGTAGAGAGAGGGGGGGGAGAGGAGGAGGCGGAGGCGGAGGAGGAGGGGAAGTGGGGAGTTGGGGCGCCGATGGTAGTAGCAGGGTTGAGTTGGTGGATGTTGTTGATGACTGCAGCGTATTTTCATACGTGGTTTGAGAAGGTACGTTGGATACCATACTATTTGCTGAGCAAGGGCCAGACTGCTAATCTGCCAGTAGTTCACAGGACTCTTGACTGCATTTCTAGGGATCTTTGTGGTGTTTTACTTACCACGAGCTTTTCCGGCTATGAGGAACATTGTCGGTATGCCTGGTATCTAATGCTCAATGTCAAATACGAGCTGCATCGAAGCTGTGACTGAACTTGCATTTACCTTCTTGCTAAGCGTGCTAATCGTCTTATACTGAACTTAAGTATAACGTCTTTTCGTCGTGCCATTCGGCCAAAAGCTGACGCATAACCGCCTCCTGTAACCAGAACGTTATCTTGCAAGATCGTTTCCATCAAGTTCCCTTCAACCTCCCCCACTCCGCCCTTGTCTCCACTCCTTCCTTCCCAACCACCTTTCCCCGATCCCACTCCCTCCCCTCCCCCTGTCCCTGCCACCTAACATCCTCCTCCCTCTTCTCCCCACCCCTCTCCCACTTCTCGACCTCCTCCTCCGAAAAACCCGCAGCCTTCAGCCTCTCAGCCCCCTGCTTCTGCCACTTCTGCCGATCCCGCAGCGCTTCAAGCGCCATATCCCAATCGTCGTGGACCGTGTCGGGGTCGGGCTGCACGTCGGCGGAGGGGTCGTAGTGGGACGAGAAGTGGCTGTCTATGCCCGAGGTGGAGGCGAAGGTGCCGCGGCCGCGGGAGTTGACTTTGGGGGGTGAAGGTGCGGGTGGGGGCCCGATGAGGGCTTCGAGGGGGTCGGAATCTGAGGCTGGGGAGTGGACGCGGGGTTCTGAGGTGTTTGGTCCGCTTTTCGTGGGATTTGGATCATTGTGAATGCCATTTAACATAGTTTTAGCGGGCCGGTTCTCACTGTCCTTTTGGGACGGCGACAGCCTTGATCTGCTCCTATGACGGGAGTGATGTTGGTGGCGGTGGTGTCTTTTTCTGGAGCGTTGGGACCGTGAACGAGATCGTGCAGGCCTTCCAGATTTCCTGCGGCTAGCTTTACTCGAACCCAGCGAATCCCTTGATCTGCTCCTGCTGCGTCTGCGATGGCTTTTACGGTGGTGATGCCGGTGATTATGGCGAGATCTTTCGCTTCGATCCTCCTCACTGTCAGCAGAGCTGCCGCGATGTCTCCGACGACTGCGGTGTCTGCGACGGCTTCGATACTCTGCGCTTTCGTCGTCTCGCCGAGCGTATTTTCGTCCATGCGTCCGAGAAGACAAAGGTCTCACATCCTCCTCATTCTCAATTCGCCGGCGCTTTGGGGGATGATCATCTTCCCTGCTCAGCCTCCCGTAATCATCTTCCGGAATTGAACTGGCCGCATTATTATCGCGGAATTTTTGTAGTCGCGCTCGAGATTCCGAGATCTCTTTGGCGCGCAAAGCAGCATTGTGGTTGTCGGTCTCCCTGATGATGTTTTTCAAGAATCTCGTATTGGCCTTGGGCGCATTATAGGTTGGCCTATCCCAATCAGCTAGAAAACGGGATCGAAGGCACACAAAAGATTTCACCTTTTAGGCAGTAGCTCTTGTAGGCCATACGTAGAGTACTTGGCGTTACTGGTCTTTGCATCTTTGGCGAGGAGGTTTGCAACATAGTCGTCCGATAAATGCTCCTCTGCTGGCATTGTGGCAATTGATAATATAAAAAGAGGCGATTGAATACAGAGGATGCAGCATGATATGTCGAACTGCTCTACAGGCAAAAGCAAAACGCTCTGAATGGACATACATCACGTATTGCATAGCGAAGCCCCTCACACAGCATTGAAGGATGACAACGCCAAGGGATTCCCGATAAGATAAGGCAAGTATTCAGAAGCTAATCCCAATCAGGGCTCAATGTAAATAACGCGATCCATGTCATCACTTCAAGTACGAGCTTACAATTACGCTGACATGGCAGACCTCCAACACGTGCAAAATGCTCTCCAAGGCCTTCGTGCTTTACAAGGGGAACCATTGTCCATCATCAAACTCAGTGAACCCATCTCCGCATCCACAACGTCCCACCGCACATCCGATGTCTCAACCTCAGCGCTCGAGAATCCCTCGCCTGCTTCTTTAGAAGCCGATTTGAGTCACTACAAGGTACATATCATGTCTCAACTCAACCTTCACAGGAATCACTTGCTAATGCCGCCAGGAACTCTTCTCCAAACTCCGCTTCTCCTACCTCGAACAAGTAACCAAAGAGAAATTCCTCCGGGCCATCGTCGGCGACCCCCCCCTCATCGTCGAACACACCGAGAACCTCGAACTCGAATCCCAACTAGCGGAAATAAAAGCCGTCCTGAAAGCCCAAAAAGAACATGTCGCGGAAATGGTCGCAGAGCTTGACGCCCGAGGGAGGGATCTGAGCAGACGCTATGAGACAATCACGCTGCAATCGACACTCCTGTCCTCGCTACCGCCACAAATCGAAGCTTTAAATCGCACGCTGGCGGATTTGAGGAGACAGAACCAATCTGCAGATACACATGAAAATCCCAACCCGGGAATGGCGATGCCATTGCCTGCAACTTTGGAATTGCTGGAAGACAGGAAAGCGAATCTCGATGAGATCAATGCGCAATTGAAGTCGTTACAGCTGGTGTTACCGCGGCAGACGAGGACGTTGGAAATGGAGGAGAGGGAATTAAGAAAGTTGGAAGCTGAGAGGGAGAGAGCTGTTGGTGCTGCGCGGGAGGCGGTGGAGAGGAAGCAGGAGGGGGGTGGGGCTGGGGAGTTGGAGATGAGGGGGAGGTGGTTGAGAGGGGTGGAAAGTGGGTTGAGGGGGATGTTGGAATTGGAGGCCTGAGGTTATTCGTGATGGTTAGGCACATCTTGTGATTGGCAAGAGACTTTTTGATGCATGGAATTATGGCGTTTGATAGATATAGTCGCTCCGTAGCGCGAAGTGTACTTTTTTAATATATACAATTTCCACTTTTTAAATGTCGCAAGCTTTTCCCTCGCCGAATTCAAGGCCGAGGCAGGAGCATGACTGTGATAGGGCAACATGATATTTCGAAGACTATATACGCTGAAGCTATAAATGTAAAGGAGTGACAGAGGCTATTTCCCTTCGCGAATCCTATATCCCCAAATGATATCAATGCTTTTTCAATGCTCCCGAATGCCCAAATAATGCATCTTGGTGTCCGTGGTATCCCAAAAGCGACACTCAATCATTAGTATTTTCATTAAAACATTACTTTTGAGCCTTGTGCATTGTTCCTCGTTCTCTCCAAGGCTCACGACAGCATCGCATTCAGAAACAGTTTCCTTGACGAGGTCCCCACGTAGACTGTCTTTGTGTACTTTGAGATGGCCCAATTCTGCGCCACAGTGTCCCAATTCGAGATGTCACGTCTCGTGATATCCGCAGTAAAGGTCGCAGTTGAGCCAGGTTGAATAGAGAGCCTCTCAAAGTTACGCAATACGACCTTTGGATCGTAGGGTCCGCCAAGTGAGACATAGAGTTGCGGTACTTCTTCGCCTGGGATTTTGCCGGTGTTGGTGATGGCAGCGGTGACGTGATACAAAACATCATATAACTCAGGATTACCGCCTGGTGCGCCACCGCCTGGTAGTTTAGGCTGTGGAGAGCTATCATGTGAGCCAGCGGGAATAAAGCTGTTGTCACCATAATTATGGCTCGAGTTTGCAGCGGTTTTGAGGTCGGTGCTATTGAGATACGGGTAAATGTAATAAGGAATTGCAGTCAAATTCGAAGGGAATTGGTAGTCTCCAGAATTGTTCGAGATAACTCCATAAGTTGGTGCGGCTGAAGTAGTCCCTGTCGTTGGAGTGTATGTTCCGTTTAGACCAAGGACACGAGCGACTTGCAAGTTTGAGTAGGAGAAGGTGGTATAACTCAAACCATAACCAAACTCATAGACAGGTGTGACGTTATTGTAGTCTAACGATCGATAATCAATGAAGATGCCTTCGGTAAAAGCCACTTGAGGCGCAGCTTCGCCGTTGTTTGTCTTGTAGAGAAGGTCGGTACCATAGTCTGCTCGTTTTGCTGCAAGCGTAAATGGAAGCTTGCCACCTGGATTGACGCGGCCATAGAGAACATCGGCGATTGAGTTTCCAGACTGCTCGCCAGGAATTCCCGCCCAGAGTATGCCGGTAATGTTTGGATTATTCGAATAATTGCCAAGGGTGACCGGCCCTGTCGAATGGATGACTAGAATGGTGTTATTGCATGTAGCAGACACATTTTGGACCAACGTGTCTCCGCCGTCCCAAAGGGTGAGATTATTCCGATCCCCCTCGTTGCCGTCTATATTGAGGTATCCTTCGCCGCTATCGGCATTGACAAATACTATGGCAACGCTGGCTTGGCTTGCTAATTGTAATATTTGAGTACCTGCAAAGTTGTTTGTGATCGATTGAAAGATTGCATTATTGGATAGAACCTCGTTTTGGATTGCAGTCTCGGGAGTCACCAGATACGGGAAGTTCGCGCTCCCTGATCCCCAGGCCATCCCTAGAGTGCCATTGTCGCAACCTCGATCAGGACAGCCGTTGGGACCATATGGATTGTCTCCCGCATCATCACCGAACACTGCCGTGGATTTTTCTTTGCCTGTCAAGGGCAGCGCATTGTCAGTGTTCTTCAGCAAGACTGTACTTGCTGAGCCAATTTGTCGGATAAGATTGGCATGCTCTTGACGCACATCAACATGCTCATTGATCAATGAGAAACCCTCTTTGGCAAAGAAGTACTCATTCCCGAACGTATCGGTCGTCCAGGAATCGAAATTGATGTCTACCGACGAGGTGTCACGGCCAACGTAGTACCAGGCTGCTATGATGCGGGTGGCCATATCATCCAAACGCCATTGAGGTACAGTACCGTTTAGAACCGCCACGGTGAGATTGGCGCCCCAATATGAATCATCGGAATTGAAAAGAACATCACCAGGCATCGACATGTCCAGCCCCGCCAAGGCAGTACTGACGCCAGAATGTTGCGCCTGCCAATCGCTCATGACAAAGCCCTGGAAGTCTAGCTCGCCTTTGAGAAGGTAGCTGAGCATGTGGCTGTTCTGGCAAGCATAGCTGTTGTTTATTTGGTTGTAAGAACACATGATTGACCCCACACCAGCCCTAACAGCGTCCGCAAATGGCCTATGAAACATTAGCAGGTCATTCACAGAGGGACGAGAGGCAGCGTACCATAGGTAAAGCTCATGCATGGTAACGTCGTCGATGTTCGAACTGAGTGCATCGCTTATCTTGTAGCCATATCCAGCAGCCTCCGGGACTTGACGAAAGTGCTCTTGCTCGTTGCCGATGTAATGTTTTGCGCATGCAATGACTCCAGAGCTTTGGATACCTTGAACGGTCTGGGCGATTTGGATACCAGTAAGGACTGGGTCAGGACTGATGTGCATCAGCGACATTGATAGTGTTGGTGTTAGTTCTCGGAGGGCTTTCTCACCTGAAGCCCTCCCAGTTTCGCCCACCCTCGGGTGACCGACCAAGAGGCCCAGCTACGGGACCCAATTGCACGTCCGACCCTTTATCTCGATGCTCAGCACCCATCGCCTGGCCCCGAGCGTAGGCAAGACCCCGATCAAATGTCGCAGCAACATTGACACCGGCAGGAAATACCGAGTTGTAATCGGTGCTTCGAACGCCGACGGGCGAATCTTGCATGCACATGCTTCGAAAGCCCAAGCGAGGCACGCCCCCATTCTGACCAACGCATCGCTCACTCTGCCAGCTGTCCCAGATTAGACTCCAGTCACGTTGTAGTTGCAAGGTACTGGACGCACCCCACGCCCGTCGTCAAATTGACCTTCTCCAAAAGCGTGAGTTGGCTCACGAAAGCCTGCGCTTTGGCATAGGCACTCTCCCAGCCGCCATCGCCGGATCCCCATGGCGAAGGGTAGTACGGCGGCGAGAACTCGGCATTCTCTTGCGCCGCAGGATCTGGGGAGGTAGCATTGGGATAGGTGGCACTGGGGAAAGGTGCGGTGGAGTTGTCATCCTGCTGCAATGAAGGGCGGATGAAGCTGCTAGCTAGGAAAAGCAACGGCGCAAGCCACATCATGACGTGCAGCTCATGCAATCTTGACGTCGATAAGAGGAAACAAGCACAGACAGACGCATCAAACGAGTGAGCATCTGGTGGATCAAGTATGCAAGAACGGTAGCAAGAGAGCTGTCTGCCAGAGAGGGTCGGGGTTGTTTACATATTGCAGACTGTGACACGCCAACTCCAGCCGAATGCAAGGTCCGCATGATGACGATGACGTTGGCCGGTGCGACGGCCCCTGCCCGGCAGCTAGGGTCCTACGGCAGGCTTTGCGTAAAACAGACCAACAGACCACCCCCTAATTGTCTCCGTTGGCAGCACCGAGCTCTGCGTACCCCAGTCCTTGGAGTTGGCGAGGAGGGGAAACGGACAATATGATGATGAAGCATGCAGATCACGATGCCCCATCAAGTCTAAGTACTGACAAGGCTAGTCATGCACCCCGCATTTACCTGCAGCGCCCATGCCTCGGTCAGATGGGGCCACCACAGGAAACACCTGATCATATTCCGATCTCTCCATTCGTTGAACCTCTACACCTGCACCTGAACCTCTAACGCCTCGATTGCGGTTCAGTGGCCAGGCCGCCACAGTCCCAAAGGCTTCCCTGCCTTGGTTTCGATGACATCTGTCCGGGGGGTCTCAAGCTTTTGAATGCCTCTGTGCATTGCGAACCGCAGGAGTCCGAAAATCTTCAGTGTACGGTAAGCCTGTATGACTATATGATGCTATCACGGCTAGGTTATCGATTTGCCTTTGCTCATGCTCCGCAGACGAGAACCCTACATCCTCCTCCCAGCCTGTCTTGATGACTGCACCCCATGCTTTAGGCGGAAACATCTCACCTGTAGGAGTCAAGATGTCATAGGTACCTCTAACGACTCGTGAATGTATAGATTCGACGCGTGAATAGGATTGTCATATCAAGTGCTCCATATCCTTCACGACGGTAAGGTATCAGCGCCGATGTATGCTAACAGGCTAGACAGGCGGGTAAAGCGACTCACTTGCCGTATCTTGCAATTCTCAATAGGAAAGATGAACCTCCTACCTAAGCTATCTTTCAGAGTTACCGGCTGAGAATTCTGCGATTCAAGGGTAGACTGTCGCAATTTCTGCCACCTTGCCTTTGTAGCGGAGGTAATGCTACTGAAGCCACTGCTTCTACTGATTTGTTCCGGAAAATATTGCCTGCGCAGCGATATTGACTAACCAAACTAACCAAAGCTTTGTCCTGTAGAGGTGGCGCATTCAATAATGCGTATAGCAGCTCGATTACATCCAATACCATGTTCTGAGGGTCGTGGTCTTCTGCCGCATCTATCTCTGGATTTCTTGCTTCAACAGGGATACTACCTGCCTTTAAGTCAGTCGGCCGCGGAGGATGGCAATGAGGGCGTTGGAGGTCTTGGTTGTGGCCACAAGGTAGAGCGGGAGTTGAGGCGGTCTACATGTTGGAGTACTTCAATCAAGTATGATTGAGCGCCCGTCATTTGCCCGCTTAGTGGACCAGGCGTCACCGTCTCTCACCTTCATCTTGGGTTTTCGCTTTCTAGGCGAGGATCTGGTAGCCTCAGAGCTTACGCTCGTGAGATCCATTTCTTCTTCCTTGACGTCTGGTGCAGAAAAGACCCTTTCTTTGGAACCCCTCGTCTTGAGAGATAGCCAAGATCCAAAGCATTCACTATTATGCACTGAGTCTAGTCCTTCACCAGGGACCTGGGGTCAGTCGCAATTTAACGGAAATGAAAGCATGGCTTCAACGGAAACGTTTGTAGATTCATCATCTGAGAAGCATTCTGGTTTGTCGTAAGTCCACTACCGCATAAGCGTATCTACTGTCTTCTCTGCTTTCGCCTCCAGAAGCATAGAGCCCGCGATATTTTGCGTTGTTATGATGGCCTCGTCGGCTCTCCTGTGCGGGAGAACATCCAAAGTGAGTTGCGAGGTTGTTGGCTCGAGTGTTATTGTTGGCGGTGGCTTTGCATAGATGAAGAACCTTCTCCATTGTCACCGTCATCTGGTGGAATAATCTCAGCTTCGGGTCTACGGTCATTTGGACCTACTTTGTATGATCGTCGTTTCGAGTAACGTTAGATCGACATGCTACTATGACAATCCTCTCTGGTGACTCGCTACGCTGTCTACTAGTGGATATTGGTGGCATAAGCAGGGAACTGTCAACGAAAGATAATGAAGGTTCGTTCGCTATCGATTTCGCGCCAGCGCGGCGCTTCTCTTCCTCGAGATTTTTCTAATTTCTCCACATTATGGCGGTGGTCCATGATCTGGTAGACAAGACCACGTCGCTCCTTCCTTCCGTACCAGTGACCAATTGGCTTTACTGTACTGTAGATATTCAAACCGGTATCCTTGAAACTGTTCGCTATGCTGGACTTATGGGTATTCTGCCAAATTGTTTCTTGTCTTTGCCGGTGGTTTCCCCTGAAGTACAATAATCAGAGGCGACTTCAGTGAGTTTAGACAGAGTCGCAATGGCTCAATTCGTTCTTTCCTAAAAATGTCATGCAGTCTTATCAGAAGACTTCTTTCCTTCTTGACCCTTGTCCGCGCCTGTGTGCTTCCTAATATCTCTTAAAATAGTGGCACACCGAAGGACAATCATTTGGGCTTGTAGTGTATATCATCTTGGCGAAGGACTCCGTCAAGCTCCTCGAGGACCGTAGAAAGCAGTGAAACGTTATTGGTGCTATCCTATAAGGGATCTTGGAAGCTGCATCCCTGCAGCAGTGGCTCCGGCAACGGAGTCAGCAGCTGAGAAACCGTCCATCAAGAGGAAAAGGTCCTGCCGGACTGCTACAAGTCCAATTCTGCCGAAGCTCAACAGAGTATCGCGAACACACAATGCTCCACTTTCTTTTTGTCTCCACATCAGATCAAAGATAGAGAGAGAGAGAGAGAGGAGTGATCAGTCAATCTTACGAACATATCGTAAAATACATCTGCGTAGCGGCTCTTTAGTGATGGCTCAGCCCTCGGGCCATAGATACTTTGGAGCTCGATTCTTTCGTTTTGCACGACCTCCCCAGTCTAAAGGGCCGATCCCTCAACCATGTAGAGCAGAAGTAGATGCCTGCGCGGGGAGACCCTCGAACTTTTCCTCGGCCGCATAGAAAGACATTGCGAGCATGGAGGAGGCAAAGAATGTCGCTCATCCCGTCAAGTTGCGCGTCAAATCCAAACCGGACTAGCTTACTCCATACCACTCGACATCATACCTACCTATTCATCCCAATTTCCAATGGCCGCAGACCAAGGGTAGCAAAAGTCGGTTGAGCCGGCAGCCCCCACCATCATCCTACATACACCAGATTCCGATCATGGTCTCAACGCGCAACCACCCCTCCAACTTCCCACCACCCGACCTCTCCCCCTCAAAAGCCCTCACGCGCTCCCCACGCACATCCCGGAAGAATTGGGTGCACACACCCTCGCGCCTCACTCTCCTCTGGCTCATCATCTCCCTTCCCCTCGTCTTTTGGGACATTGGCTATGTCCTCCTACGCCCTCATTCCATGCCCGGCGGCTGGCTGCATTCTCCCATCTGGACTCCATACGCGCTCTACGGTACCATTGACTATATTTATGGGGAGAAAGCATGGAATGAGCATAATGGTTTTACAGCTGCGCAGACGAGCTTGAACGTCGTGGAGAGTGTGGGGTATGTGGGGTATTTGTGGGTAGTGTGGAGGTTTGGGGAGGGAGAAACGAGGGCTTTGGCTGGCGGTTGGGGAGGGTTGGCTTGTTTGACGGGATTTGCATTGAGTGTTATGACTGTCAGTAAGACGCTACTGTATGGTGAGTATGGTCACTTTGCGACGTTGCCGTGTGATTGGGCGCACAGTAAAGAAGATAGAGCTGATGAATATGAAGGAGCTAACGAGTTCTTCTCCGGCTTCGAAAATATCGGGCATAACGATTTGTTTTCTTTGACCTTTCTGTGGATTGTTCCCAAGTAAGTTTGCAGAAAGAGAATCAAGATCTATTTCGAGAAAAGCTTGCTAATTTACTTGAAAGCGGAGCTTGGCTAGTATTACCCAGTTACATGGGTTACAAGTTTGCTAAAGATATCCTGAGTGGCCTAGCTAAAGCTAGTGGCGACTCGAGCAGCAAGCCGGCTCGGGCAGTAACGCCAACCAAGTATGAGTAGTGCATTCGACAACACGATGGAGAGACGAGTGATGTATTGAGCAATGACATGGCGCATGATCAAAGAGCAATCTCGGGGCAATTTTCGCATAGCGTTTTTTGAATTCCATATACCCGCTGGCTTTCGAGGTCTGGCATTTGTGATTGTGATGCATTTAAAGAATACCTAAACAAATTTAATCATCGGTCATTAAACCAATGGTACGTGACGGACTGTTCGTCTCCCACCTTTCTTCCCAAACACAGGGAAAAAAACCATTCATCGTCAAATTTCCAAAGCTTGTATCAATCCAATGGAGCCATAAAAGACTACGGTCGCACGCATCAGACTCCCTTCTCAAGATCTACGACCTTGCCTTCAACAGCGCTCTCGAGCGCCACTTCATCATCTCTCCCAGTCCGGTGTTCCTTGTACGCCTCTAGTGGGAGAAGGTGGACTTCGATCGTTTCGAGTTTGCAACTATATCCAAGTTTTTGCTCGATTGCTGCGGCACTGAGTCAGAGCCAGCCTGCATGGTAGTAATTCCGCCACTAGGGTGCGGCTGGATAGAGGCGAGATGCTGGTAGAGGCGTGGAAGTATAACAAGACAGCTGCAGACTAGACCAAAGGAAATCCCCGCGATACTGCCAACGTCTGGGCGAGGACCTTAGTTCTGAAGGACTGAGACTTACGCCCAAAGAGCTGCTTGAAATTTGATAGATGAGTAGTCTTTCCTGTGGATCAAGATAACATCAATTGTGAGGCGCATAATGCTAGAGATGCCTGCTCTGCGGTTTCATATCAGCAACTGATCTTCAAAGGACAAAGCCCCAGTGAAGGTGAGGGTACTGATGATCCACCAGTCGCGAAGATAGTCGAGATACCAATCTTACGTTGTACCGACATCTGAAGATTCCAGATCAGGTAGACGATGTCTGAGATCACGTTGAAAGTAGCAGAAGCAAGGTACAGAGCGTCGATGTTAAGAAAATGGTCGGGCTTCTCGGATGTCCAAATCTTGGTGCGTGGAGAACAGAGGAAAATCGGGACGAAAGTGAAGGCGACATAGAAGATTCCGTTCACCCCGATCAGACCCTGTGGAAGCCAATAACCCGAGTCACGATGGACAGAGCAGAAGATTCGCAAGATCAGGAGCGGGCCTTTCGGGCCAAAAAGCGAGAGGCTATAGATAGGGTCTGTGAAGTTCGTTTACTATCATTCTATCAACGCAAGTGATTCAACATCTTAGAAAACGGTTGTTTATTGTAGTTTAGAGTCGATGACTTACTCTCCGCATATATTGAACTTTAGAATACTGAAGATTCCACATGTGTTCCACCACAGTGAACAGGGATACAGTATTCAAGTGCCACATAGACCAGGAATGTTGCTTAGATTTGGTTGAAGTAAGCTGTTTGTCCTGAGTAGTCAGGTATACTTGAGAGCAATTGCTTCCCAGGAGATTAGAAAAGTGAGCTCACCCAACCAAAAAAGCAAGTATCTAGCCAAATCAGCCAAGAAGTCCAGCAATTTAAAATTGAATATTTTCTCTCTTTTTCATCAGGTTCACATGCAGTCTTCCCTTTTCATAGCTTTAAAGAAGAATTTTTTTTGGTATACAAGCGCGCAGCGACCATGTCCGTGGTCACAATGACGCTTGCCACAGTCGTCAAAGCTTGATATAGCTGGAACGTATACGGAATGTAAAACTTCACTGGTAGCCAGAGCGGAGCGTCAAGGCTGGCTGGTGTGGAGAGATGGGTTGAGGCATTTTGATCCTTGATGCAACATTTGTACGCAGACGAACCCATGCTCGAACGGAGCAGAGCAGATAGGATCATATCTGGATGTCGGGACATCCATGGCCCTATCTGAAACATGAGATGACATGCCTCAAAGACACACCTGTGGGGGATGGGAAACAGACAAGAAACGGCACCTATGTCAACGGCACCTGTGTCAAAGGCACTGCTCAAGGGAACGCATTGACCAATAGCTTTGAAGCACAAGTGCAACGCCATATGCAGGATGTTCGGGTAAGAGGCGCATTTGTAGGGTACTGCAGGATGTTCAAGAGCTAGAGAGTATTAAGTGTGGGTGGGGTCTGAATCTCCCACATAATCGCCAAGCTACGGATTTCCCATCTGGGTTCACACCGCAAATACTCGACAAAGCACGCGGAAGCTGAAGGATACATAAAATCTAACAAAAATAAACCAATTCTCTGGAGGATCATGATGCGGACAAAGCCCCTAATGGATATCCTAGAGCCCGATAGTAGTTCAGCAAGTCTGCAGACGTGGTCGCGTTCATAACTTTCTTGCTCGCCAGGTCTATGGTGATTAAATCTGTCCCTTTGAATTGAATTGATTTCCCAGCCGGTACAGTACTACAAAGTTGTCAGCTTCTTACACTACCTTCTTCTGAAAGATGATTATAAGCTGAAGTAAACATTATCTCCCCTTCCTTACCCAACATCATTGGTGGTCACAGCGTTCTCCTGCCATCTCAATGCTATTCGATGGCATGTATGAAATGTGAATACAACGTCGTACGTAACATTCGTAACGCCACCACCTCCATAGGCCGAGGCGCTGATGGATTGGTAGAGCTGATCGTAGTTTTGAACGTAGGGTATGGTAGACCCATTCTGAGCGCCTTCGTCATAGATGTGGATCTGCACAGCATTGTCAGGGGAGACATAATAATAAGCGTTCTATGAAGTCGCTTTGCGTACATCACTAGTAACTGCATCGGGTAGACCACCAATTCCGCCTGTGGCGAAGGCATTCAGCCAACGCTGGGCGATGCCCTCAACCTCATTCTCTTCAATGCAGGTCCCGTTTTGCCGCAGTGCTGATGAGGTAGCGGTTATGCTAAGAAGCAAAGCGTACATGTATGAGGGTCTCATCTCTTTCGTGAAGTGCAAAGATTGATTGTCGAGTCTAGTGTAGAAAGGCAGTGAAGGGGAGCGTTTATATAGGAACGTGCAAGATTATAAATACTTCAATATAACAGGGGGAGGTCTCATCTCTTGTATATGCGAGATAGCGGGTATCAGCGGAACAAGCCCCATGGGCCACCCTCCAGAAAGCCTTGGTACAGCAGCCGCATGCAACTTACTTTTCAATCTGGTTAAGACGTTCGAACGGAGCTGGATGAAAGAGCCTGCCGTGAGCTAAAAGCAGTCCAGGATGACGCAGAAGGAAAGCGATGAACATGCATCTCGGAAGACATTCCACGGTGGTGTAGAATGAAATTTCCCCACGCGCAAACCTGGCCATGCTGCGCATGAAGCAGTAGCGGTCGGCATTGCCAAAAGCCAATCTTGCGGAAAAGATGCATGAGTAAACATAGCCAAGATTCTATTCTCCGAGCAATACAGGATTTGAGTCTATGTATTGGAAGGACAAGTATACATGACCACAGAAAATCCATTGTCACTATTCACTAAACTGCTCTAGTTCGCCAAGTGATTAGATATCTATCGCTAACTCTCATACTACCGAGGTTCGCCTTGGTACATACATACATCGGATAATATGACCTTCCTGAGTCCCTTCTTGCTTCAATTTCACCATATCGAAAGACTGGCGGAAATTCAACATCTGGAGCTAATCTCCTGTATTCACGGCATGCTACAGAAGGTCAAGTAGATCATGTTGCAGGTATCTTAGATCTTCAGATGTGTTTCCGACTTTCCAGAATCGATTGTCTTTCCTTCCAATTACTTTTAGCTTGAGCACGAACCCTCCATGTAAGTGCAGCTCGTCCTTTTTGCTCTATACTACAAAGCTTTCACCCTAGCTGTACAACTTGAACTCCGCTCAGAGGGTCTCCTTGATCGGAAAAACTACAAGTTCTCCCCTTGATTCTTCTTCCGGCAGGCCAAGGCGCTCAAAGTTCAGGCCAGGACAGAGGGCCCACTATTTCGAGCGCTCTTTTAGGGTTTTGAAGCCCAATTATCTCCGCTGTCGCGGGATAGATGACATCCTTTCGGTCGGGGTAGATCCATCCATAGACCGATTTTATGGAGTCCTCATTTACTCCGACAACACCAGCCAGAGCCGTCATAGAGCATGGCGAACCAAGTAAGTGGGAACCCACCAGAATACCAACCGCTACGGGTAGTCTGATATTGCAATTATCCCCAAGCAAAGGCACTATATCCTGAGTAAGTCGTAGACAAATGTCCTCAGTGATTTTGTCATAGCCGAGATCGAAACAAAAAATGCTGCAAAGCTGTTCCAGGAACCTGTTGTACTCGATTGTATTCTCATCAGATTTCTCCTCGCCACTCTTGTCCTCTTCCTCTTCCTCATCCTCACTGTCTTCTCGATCCTCGCCGTCTTCTTCGTCCTCGCTGTCTTCCCCGTCCTCGACATCTCCCTCTTCGTCGCTATTTCCATCTCTGTCAACGTCCATGATGGTGTCATCTGTGAACATAGGAGCGGGCAGGCATGCTATAAATTCTTCCACTTTGCTCGCACAGAAATCCGTCAGCAGGCATGGAGGTATGAGGGCGTCGCGATTGCGAGCAACGAGTCCATAAACATAACGGATATGATCCGCAAATACATCCGAAGCTTCCGAAACCTGGTCTAGAGACCGAGCTTCATGCATGATGTGCGATACCATGTACATAATGACTGCAGCCTTGCAGCGTCCTGTGTGGCCTGCGAACCCATTCGCATTGTCCAACTGACGGACCATCAGATGGGCGATAGCCAATGCAAAGGGGGAAAGCCGGATTCCTTCGTTTATCATGTCACAAAAGCCGACAATGTCTTCTTCTTCTTCCTCTTCCTCCTCTCCCTGATCGTCGCTCAATAGAGTATAATCCTCGGCGGTTTGTTCCAATGGAAAAAATGTTCGGCGGCATAAAGGGCAAGAGTTGCGACTCCGCAGCCAAGTACAAATGCAGGCTGAACCAAGCACATGAGAGCATGGTAGGCGGATAGCTATTTCAATCGTTCCAGTCTCTGATGACAGAGTTCCACATTCTGAGAGACAAATTTGGCATAGGACTCCCGAATCAGATTCGACTCTGTTTTCAATCCTGAGGAGCTGAGTCAGAAAGCGTTCGGACATGTCGAAGGCCAAAGAATGGACAGGTAGTTTCCCGGATTGCAGAAGAGGTGCTTTGAGATGGTGATCAGGTTAAGAAATTGGAAAGCTCGTAATTAGTACTCGCAGCCGAATGAGTAGCATGCTGCTCATCACATTGTGATTGTGCTCTTTGTTTTGAACCTTTGTCGTGAATTCGCATTGTGTCGAAATGCCACCCAGTGTTCAATACTGAGATTCTTCCAAGGAGTAATGATCCTTCTATACCATTGGAAAGGCTCTTGTGTGGAATGACCGCAGAGTTCGATCTCTGGATGATACTGTTCGAGTAGTGTTGTGTTCACATCTTTTCATAGAAATCTTCTTACATAAGATACCTTCAAGAGTATGCCACAAGAGCCATTCAACAAAGTAGGACGGGAGATAGACAGGGGTCCACGTAAGTGCGAATTGTGCAGTACATATCTCTATGTGCATGTGGGTACTGGGGTCAATATGCCATGACTGAGAAGTCGACATTATACAAGACCGACGGCGGAACTTCCAAGTGACTGCTCTTTGGACAAAGGAAATGAAACAATGTTTGCGGCGAAAACCAAGATGCGACAAATTTGCGTCTAGCCAATATCTCACATTCTGTCATGTCACAAAGCCGCCTAATGGTTCCCAGTGCAATGCTTTATCGTCCGACATAAACTGGAAAATCAAACGGCCATCCAGAGCCGGAGTGATTCTGATACTCAGAGCTGATCTGACATACATTCGTACCTAGAAATATCTCTTGCTCGTGAGATTCAGCATTGGTTGCCCCGCAATCTCAGACTCTGGCAGACTTGACAGGGTCTGTCAGCATAGCTGATATTGGAACAGGTAATCAAGGCTACCGCCAGAGGATACAAATACAGGGTCAAATCTTGAAGATGGAAGTGTTGACGGTCGCGGTAGTGATTGGTTGCACAATAATGTTCCACGTGATCAACAACACACGAGAGAAACGCAACAAGAAATCCACCCTTCATACAATTAAAAATAAAACAGAGACTGTAAACGCTCGCAGATGTAAGGCTCAGTGACGTGGAATTTAAAATAGCAAAAGACTCACAGCATAGCATCTTACTTTGAACAAAGCAGATGGTATACTGCTACAGAAATCTTCCTCAGAGAGAAAGATTTACTTCCGCTTGGATTCGAACCCTCAAGACCTCAGGCTAACTTGTTTAAAGTTAACGTTTGAAATGAGCGTTCATAATCCGGTATGCCTTTGAGCTAGGTCTCCGAGTTTGCCTAGGGGATCTCCTTCTTTATTAGGAAATATATTATTCTTTTCAAAAGGGGGACATCCTTATTGTTTGGACTCCTGCCGCTTCTCATTTGCAGTCTCCAGGCTACCTATTTTGCAGCATCTTGGTTCTTCCTCAAATATCCTTCCGCCCGCTGTCATTATGCGAGGAGCGTAGTTTTCAACTCACGCGGCATCATACCCTGGCAAATTGTAAGAGATCACGGTGCAGTGTCCCATGAGGTATTTCGACTGGCTGAAAACTCTTTATATAAGCTTTTTATCCGTGAAATCCAAGATGGGTCCCAATGTGCACGTTTTCAGACGCACTGCTCTACGTCGAGCGCGAATGGCCGCTTCAATTGCGCCTCTGCCAATGATTGGACCTTTTATTCTCCCGCGCAAGAGGTGCAACTCAATATTGCCACAACAATCTTTCGAAAAATTTAATCATGTATTACCTGTTTCACTCGTGGTCTTAAAGTAGGGGCCTTCCGTGTCTCGAATCCGATAACGAACAGTAATTCCTTCACATTATTTGCAGGGGCCACGATGGCTCACCTCTACCACACTTGTGCAATCCTCCTACTACTTCTCGTCTGGAAAGCATCCGCATACCCGCACAGCTGGTTTGAAGAATCGTCATTAGATCCACCTCCAGGCATCAGAAAGCGCTCCGTAAATCCCACTCTAGCCCTGGAGAACAACACCAGACATTCATTATCAGGCATGATGCATTGCTACGAACCAAAGCCTGGCCGCAGCACAACATCCGTCAACGGCTGCCGTCCGACGCTCAACTACATCCGTACATTTCCCAAGTACCGCGTAATTCAAGATTTCCTCGAAGGATGGTGGCCCAAAGAGCCTTCCATACCTCCCTACGCAATACATCTCGAAGCTGGCGACTGCGCCATCAAGCTTGCAAGCTATGATGCTAGGGTGCCAGATATGTTCTCATTCGAACAGGTTAGACAGTTGGCAACTGATATTTTGACGGATTGTGAGTCGAAAGGAGGGGTCGGTGGTATTGCGAATATTGGAAGGGGGAGGGGTTGGACTGTGGCGGTCATTGGCTCTACTGAGCCCGGATTGACTTCATTGGAACTGAATAGCACGTCAGTACGGGAAGAGTAAGACGGAAGGGATCACCAAGGATTCCCATTTCAGATCCTGTCTCCTTTTTGAAGACGATTTTGTGTTGGAAGGGAGACCATTGATGATAAGAGGGGTCGCGAAGCAGTTTGGCTGTGAAAGCGTCTAGTAAGCTCTTGTTGAGCTGAAAAGACTCTAGCTATTTCAAAGAAAGGTCTGTATTAGGACTGATGGATTTGATCAGATACTCATAGTTGACAAATTTTAATCTCTGTCATCTTTGCCCAAATCTCATTCCTCTAATCGTGGCATTGCTTATGCTCTATTGCGCACAATCTTAACGACTGGGTTATGTATCGTTAATTCTACAACCATCTCTGAATCTCCAGAGACTCTGGTGACCTCCCCGTAATTCAAGCATCGTGCTCTCATCTAAAAGGGCAGGTAGATAGAAAGTTAGATTCGAAGTTCTGCTCATAATCACACAGCCAGGACAGTGTATGAGGTTTAGACTGATACTTTGCTTGCCATTATCGTAGGGCAAACCGCGTGCTCTTCGAAACTCGCAATCACTCTAGGTCGTTTGGTAAGATCTTTCACGGGTACTTCAAACAGATCATTAGGTTCGGAAATAGCTTCTGCGTCAATTTTCCTTTGTACTTGAGGATGGCTGTGTAAAACTTGTGCCTGCTACTTGTGCCCTGTAAGCCAAACGTGAGCACTGTGAATACATTGCAAGACAATTATGGGCCTGGAAGTCGTGCAATCATGGCTCCACAGAATGCCATTTTGTGTCAGCCTTCATACTAGGCGAGAAATTGGAGGGTAGTAGGCGAAGGGTTCTCAAGGAGTCAAGGACGTAATCTACATCGTGAATTATTTGATGAGTGTATATTCAATCTCCGAATCAAACTTTGCCAGCACTTTGCCATAGAAGCTTAGTTGTAGCCGTAATAATAACATAATCCAGATAAGCCCTCAATCTTTGTTTCCACGACAAATGGCCGAGAGGTCAAGTGGCCTGTATTCGGATGCTTGACAAATGATTTTAGTACGACCCAAGGTGGACGTTCTAGCGGAAAGCATTGTGAGAAGTTCGATAGTAAATCGGTAAAGGTTTCTGCAACAGTACACCCTGTCTCGGGCTGTGCTAGGAGTCTTTTGCCATTTTGAAGGTCAACTTTTGAGAAGCTACGTGCTGAGCCATCGGCTGAGTCAGGTATTATCCTTGCTTACTAGAGGGCAAAGATTTGAATGTGTCGCCGATCCACTGTCCGAGTATTACCCAAGGCTCATCCGCGTCCCGCCAACCAAGCGTAAACGTATTTCTGCCTTTCTAAATCATTTCAAAACTTGCTTTCTTCAAGATTCGTAGTGTCATTGAGCTCAAACAAGAGAATGCGTTGGATGGTCCTAAATGATACTGGATAATTTTTGCGAAGGGTTTACAACTCGCCAGAAACCGTTCCTCTCAAGGACCTGTTCAAACGGAGTGCTTCTATATTTCTAAATTCTTCGAACGTGAAAGTTTGTTCCTCAGTACGAGGGACTCGCGGATCTTGGTTATCAAGTGATACGTTAATTGTACGTTGTACTCCACCTGAGAATCGGCTGAGGGCCTCAGGTTGTACTTCTGTTAGAATAACCTATTCTTATACACCAAGAGCTGGTGTGGTGACGGTAGTGCAAACCAAGATCTGGATGAGATTCTTGAAACACTTGGTACAGCCTTTGATTTTTCACTGTCAAACAGATTTCCGCGGTGTCAACAAATGAAATCGACACACTCTTCAACTGAATAGAACCGACCTTTTGTTTCGGTGTTTTCTATCTTGTTTGCTCTGCAGTTGCCTTAATCCTCGCATCGGAATTTAGTCCTCTCTGTGCAGCTCAGCGAGTTCCAGTGGCTTGATAACGCTAGCCATGGAGTTCTAGTGTCCAACTATGAAAGCGCAGCACTGCTTGATTCAATACCAACCTCCAGAATATTGAGGTGTGTCTATGTTCTCTTGCTGGACCCAATATCCAAGGGCGTTCGTATACTGCTGTCGTTACCCTAGAGGGACAGATCGCTAATTCTTCTCCTAAGGCAAAGCTTCTCGAATGCTACTTTCAACTGAGGTGCGAGCGCCTTCAGTCCTAGACTTCAGCGCCCTACAGAGATTGCACTGTGGCGCAAAATGGCAATCCTGTAGCTTCGGTCCAAATCATCAATAGGATCCAACGATTTACGCTCTTAGCTGTCGACAGTTGCATCCAAGGGGTCGAGTAAGTGCCCACCGATCCGATGAGAAATGCAAAGTTCCTTGGGAGATGGGAAAGCACATGCTGTCGTAATGGTAAGGGTACCGTAAGATGACCAGTCTACCCGAAGACTCAGATGCCTTGGAGCCATCACCAGTCTTGCGGGCGCCACAGGGCTTACCCCGGGACGCATTTGCTGAACTTGGGCATGTTTGGACCAACGATTTTTGAAAGCAAAAAGGATAGAGTTGGAGGTGAAAGAATCCAGGGATACCCATGGGGAAGGTAATGTTGCAAACGCTAATTTAGCCCCAAAACGCCTCAGCCGGAGTCTTTTATTTGGCGCATAGCAGCACTCAGTGATACATCGCCATCTGATGTCAGGCCTTTAATCAATAGGGGGAGACGTCTGTCTCACAGATAACATGGGAGAAAGACGTGAGAAACAGGCGGCTAATGCAATCAATGTTGGAGAAAAAGGCAACGTAAGATCCATCCGAATAATTGGACCTCAATTGATTATCAACCTGGCGAGATGCAGATGCGCCTCTCGGGACGAATAATGATATACTAGTGCTACCATCCAGCTCACTGATAATCACCAATCCCAATAGTGACTACTGTCTAATACTCTGCAAGCATTACATTGTTACCACTGGCTTCATCTCCTTGACTCCCCGCTTCTTTCTTACGAGCTTTCGCCCTCTTTCTCGCCTCATTTCTCTTCTTGGTCTTTGAAGATCCCGCAGCTTGCACTGGATTGTCGTTCTCATTGCCTTTCTGCACGGTAGGAGGAGCGGTAGTACCAGCTTCAACAGAAGCACCGACTCCGCCATTCGCCGTCTTTCTTGCAACAGCTTCATTGATAACGTCTGCTCGCTCATTGATATCCACCGATAACTTCCAGCAATATCTGTACTCAGAAAGGAGTTCTTCCCTGTGAAGCGGTGGATCATCATTGACTTCAGCGCCAAATTTGTGCATGAGAAATATCAAATCCTCCAACGCTGCCTCTGCTGAGTCATTTTCTGCATTGCTCCGAAAGAGTTCATCAACTATCTTGCCGTCCTTCAAAATCACGGCACGGCTGCAGAAATGTCTGTCCCTGGTTGTAGCTACGGAAATGTGCACGTCGTCTTCCTCGTCATTGGCGGGCGGTGGCCTCAAAAGAGCTGAATGATCGTTAGGACATATTACATTTCTTGATATTAACCTTCAAGAGCAGTGCCAATCGATGTACTGACTTTTAGCTGCACCTATCAGGTACGTTGTGTAGGATCTGTTGTTAGGCAGTGGCATTGTAACACGGTATGGGGTTTCAGTCTCGTTCGGATAAATTGGCTGCCCAAGAGCTTTGTCAGAAGTGTGCATTGATTGTAACGCGCTCAAGTCGAAACATACTAATCTCGGCAGACAAAAGTCTTCAAATGGCTGGTCCGAGCCATAGTCGTCTACACCTGCGCTCGCCGTGAAGAGGTCGTCAATTCTTGGAGGTATTTTGCCTGACATGCTAGCAGAGAAGCACAGGATTCACTCAGCGATTTGATTTTGTGGTATTTTGGGCGGCGATGATGCTCTAATATGAATGCTACTCAACGCACGACATATTGGATACAGCGAAAAGTTCGGCGTTGCAGAAAAAAATGGATGTGAGGGGTTTGGCAGATACGGAAATTGTAAATGTTTGAGTACGTACACCAAATGGCTCACCCATAGCACCTGCCTTGGTACAATCTGACTCTAAATTTGGTAGGTAGGTCATGAAGCTTTGAGAGAGACAAATCAATACATACTGCTGCTAATTGTCTAGCGATACGTTTCTCTAGGGCTGTAGGAGATGACTTAGCTAAATACTACTGCAAGACTCCAGGTGACAGCAAACCTCCCCTTGAATCACCAGCAAGGCCTGATGACCCGAGACCAGTCTACAAGAAAACTTAGGTGACACCCACAAGGAATCCTTGCGTCGACACTCTACATACAAGCACGTAAGTCTTCCTCTAAAATCCCGAGTAACGTAGTTGACTCTCCCATTTCTGGAACGTCATTCGAGGACCATTGAATAGTCGCACCACATCTCATTGTTCATAGAGTCTGAAGAATAGATGCCAGCCAATGCAAAACATAGCTTAGCTCGTGCTGGTACTGATACTGGTATTGCTAGATCGCCATCTTTCGGCGAGGTCTCATCAAACCACAAGTCCACACACTCTTTTCCATGTACCGCGCTCACGCTTCCACCTTACACAGCGCCACGCAGAAATCTCCAAAGTCACCTTTGGTCCCCTCGTCAATAGCAGATTCCAGTCGCTCGCTATACTTCTGCTTGTAAGCTACCTTGATCCTCTCCATGTGGCTAGGCTCCCAGTGAAAGCGCACGAGGCGACTGACTAGAAGATCACTCCGGTCCTTGGAGGTTTCCGCCAAGGCTTGGTGGAGCAGCAAAGCGTCTCGCACAGGCCGGTTGAGTACGCCATTGAGGATATGAGCAAGCGTCTCACCCTGCACAGATAAGGTCAGACGTAGAATTATGCTGAGAATGGCCTGGTAGACTTACCACTAAATTCGGCGATTTCTTGATCATCTCCCTTGCAAAATTCTTGCGATATTGCGCTTCAAACACGCGGAGCACTTCAGCAAGATGTTTGTCACTTCTTACAACTATGACGTTGATCATCGCAGTCTCTCCGCCCTCTTTCGCAATCAATGCCTTGTACAGGTTCTGGGTGTCCTGGCGAACTAGCTCAATGTGGAGCTTCTCGCTCTCCAACATGCGTTTTTCCTCCAAAGCGAGTAGTACAGCGTTTCTGAATTTGTCCTTCTTCAGTTCGGTCTGCATGCACTTCTCTAGGCTGTTGTTGTATCGTTGATCACTGAATACATCCTTGATCTTTACGATTTCACTATTAGTCCGGCCCATGAGACTTTCGATCAGAAGTTCTCGCCTCGAGGTATTCGACTGGTACCAGAAATTGGCCCAATGAGCCTCGCTTTCCCACCTTCCTAAAGCCGTTGCATATGCAATCTTACCGAGATTGCCGCTGAGCTTCATTTTGATGTGTTTGGCTATGTTAACGCCCTTGCCTTGTGCTTTCATGTGCTTTTTGTACTCAGTCCTCAGCATTAGCACGTGGTCGTCAGATAGACGAGGTAGGATCTTGATCACAGGTTTGGTCTCTGGAGTGGAATGTTTCAAGGCTGCTGCCATGGCTAGAGCGTCAGGTTCTGGATCGTAGAAGGAGACCGTCTTGACGCTTTTCTTCTTGAGCATCGAAATCGAGCGATGACCCCTCGAATCGTCAGAGTCTTCGCCATCCAAAGGTTCAAGGTCAGAAAGATCTTCATCTTCGTGCCCATGCGCTGCGAGCATAAGGGGAGAAGGCATAGGAGAAATCGATTGGTAAGTGCCACGATAGGCCTCGAGTAATGGACTTCCAGGTGGTAAACCACCCGGCATAGGACCATGTGGACCTGGGGCCGCCAACCCCAGCATTCCTCCGGCCGCTCCTCCTGATACTGACAGACGATGGAGTGAAGGCGGATCGTGGTGATGAGGCTTTGCTTCGACAAATTGAGGCTGAGAAGTCATGCTGTAGGAAGGGTGTCTGCCATTTGACGCATATTTGCTACCCCGATCTCCATACTGATATTCGGCATATTCGGGACCATGTGAGCTGATTGATCCTCTATGGCCTTCCGGTCTAATCGTAGCTTGTGGCTGGGCATATCTAGGGTTCAATCAGTTAAGATACGGGCTCAGCTAGTTTTATACATGGGTCATTTATACTGCGGATGTGGTGAATGACCACCACTAAAGCCACCGGGCATTGAGAGCTGTCGATACTTCTCACCTCCATCAGCACTACTATTGCTCAAGTGGCGTTTGTAGTCCGTCGGCCTATGCTCATGATGGTCATCGTGACTGCTATGCCGGTCTCGATCGTATTTTGGTTTGGAAACCTCGACATATTCTCCTTTGGTCGTTCGAACCACTGTGGGACGAGCATCGGGAGATGAACTGCGGTGATGAGAGCTTTTGTGCCTGCTCTTCCTATCGTCTTCACTGGAAGAGCTGGAGGAGCTGTCATCATATTTTTTCTTCGAGGACCTTTTCTTCCTTTTACCATCAGAGTCGCTATCGCTGTGTTGTTTCCTTGACGACCTTTTCCTGTGCTTCTCGTCTGAATCGCTGTCATCACGATGCCTTCTCGATGACTTCTTCCTCGACCTTGGGTCTGAGTCACTATCATCACTGTCATATCGCTTCTTCGAGGACTTCTTTCGGGACCGAGGGTCGGAGTCGCTGTCGGAGTCGCTGTAATACTTCTTTGAGCTCTTCTTCCTCGACCGCCGATCCGAGTCGCTGTCGTCGCTGTAATCTTTCTTCGGGGCCTTCTTTGACTCCTTCACTTGAATCACAACTGCGGGAGACCTGTCGTCTCGTGATCTGGATCTCTCGTCTCTGCGACCAGGGGATTTGGAGCGGCCACGAGAGCGCCCATCATCGACCCTGAGAGACATTGCTGGTACCAGAATTGTCTCAGTGTACCCAGGGAGCTCGACTGTTGCCCGAGAGTGAGATTACTCTGAGGGTGAGGTGCCATCTTTGCGGCTGAAGAGGGGCCGCGTGAGGCCGCCCAGGCTAGCGGCATCTCATAGTTCTAGAATTTCAAACCCCAAAGTACTTATTCTCGACGGTCGTCGCTTTTCGTGACAACAACGCCATAAGGCTCGAGCTGAAGGGACGAGAATTGTCCCCTGCCGCTAAGCCTGTAGCAATCTTGGCTCAGAGTAACATCTTTGGCCATATGGACAGAGCGTTAAGGTGAAGGTGTGTGTATCGATTCGCCCCCAAAGAAATGGATGATCCAACCTTCGACCCGGACAGGCACTAGCATCAACTTCGTCGTACTGTATGGCCGCAGACGAAGAGCCGTGGAAGCGCAGAAGCCATCTTCATGGCGATTGTGCTGCATCTCCTGGCTGTCTGGTCGTCAACCTCGCCAGGACATCCCCATGAATCCCGTTAGGCTGTGGGGTTGCCGAGCATCTAAAAGTAGCACCTAGCCGAGCGTATTCTAGGGCATGTTGGGGGCCACGGACACCACAGAAGAAGAGGCGCTCCTAGCAGGAATGCCAACGCTGTACACCTGCTCCGATATACACGGGATGGCAGCGGGCGTCCACCAAAACAGCAAGTCAGCCCGTACCTGTTCTAGCGGGTGATGCCCGTGGTCCGGGGGTCCAAAACGGAAGGCGCCAGGTCCCTTTGCTGCCCGGCCAATCTACGACGTGCCTGCCGCCCACGTTGTGCCCACACACTGCGCCGACTGTCTGGATTTCGGATGAACAACATCATCGAGCATGCACTTTGAAGGATCCCCCCGTCACGCCCAATGCCGTGCATGACTGACGGCAACGACATTGCTGAGTGACCGTGGCCAAGCTCATGTCCGCCAGGGCATACTACTGTAAGGTAGGTATCCTTCCATTCTTCCGTCCAATGAACATGTCATTTCGTAAGGCGTGTGACCAAGTAGGCTTGTCTGCGCTCCCGGGTGCAAGCAGTTCTCCAGGTTATAAGAAGAGCGTGCGCTCCCTCTCCACTCATGTGTTCTCAAGCTCAAAGTCTTCTGCTCCTTGTCCCTCCGTGAAAATATGCCTCTTTCATCAAAGCTTTCCTTGGGCCTCCTTACCGCTTTTGCGGCGCCCTATGCGGCGGCGTTGCCTTCCTTCGCTCCTTTGATGCAGCGTCAAGCATCTGAGCTACCGGCATACGTATCAACATACGGTACGCCGAATCTGGAAAACTTTCTCCGCTAAATCTGATTGTTCGTGCAGCACCTGTCGTATGGCTCTATTCTGGCGAAACATACTTCCCAAGTGATATCGCTGCCCAACTTGACCACACCAAGCCAGAAGTCAACTTCACCGTCGTTGATGGCTACCCAACCCCTTTGACCTTGAACAATCTCGATGCGTTGAATTCCGAGGGAGGCAAGAGCGTCTATCTCACATCTGATGACGATGTCACCACACGTCCAGCTTGGCTTAATGGTGTGAAGCCTGATGGTACCGGCAAGACCGACGGAGCTACGAGTCTTGCAGTGATTGTCAATGACCGCGGCAACGGCGAAGTCGATGCATTCTACATGTATTTCTACGCCTACAATTGGGGAGGCGTTCTCCTGGGGCAGAACGTGGATGACCATGTTGGTGTAAGTATCCATACCCAGCATCCTAGTCACACAGACTGACAACGGTACAGGATTGGGAGCATAACATGATCAGATTCCAGGACGGGGTGCCCTCGCAGGTCTGGTACAGCCAGCATGGCTTTGGCGAAGCCTTCACCTACAGCTGCTTGGAGAAACAAGGCGTGCGGCCAGTGACGTATTCGGGCAACGGCTCTCACGCCAATTATGCCACCACTGGCACTCACGACCACACCATCCCCAACTTGAACTTACCCGGGGTCGGGGTTCTGACTGACTACACCGACCAAGGTACACTCTGGGACCCGTTGCTGAACGCATACTTTTACAGCTACAGCCCCAGTGCCAACACATACACTGCTTATGACTCTTCGTATCCTACAGCCTGGTTACAATTCATCGGAGAATGGGGTGATGAGCAGTACCCTGATTCCGACAAGCGACAGCACAAAATCCTCGGCATTGACGCAACAGCGGAATACGCGGGGGGACCTACCGGACCAGAGGATAAGCAACTCAACCGTACTCAGGTTTGCCCGACGGCAAGGGGATACATATGCGACGTTAGGACATCTTTGACAGCGTAGAGAGGAGCTAGAGTTCATGTACTTGCTGAGCACTCTGAAACTTGTATCTATCCTCGATCCACACATAGCACATGCGGTGGCTTGAAAATCAACTCATGTGGAAGCACCGGCGTTTCTTTCGTATGCCCGTTTTTTCATGCAGACATACCAATATTGCATAGAAATCTCTGCTCGTTGCCGATTAAACGACAGCGAATGAACCCGCACCAAATGCTGCCTCGCTGAAATCTGTGTGGGCGAGGGTGTGCGTCATGTGGAGGAAAGAGATGAAACATGCTCGAGACAGAGAAGCCTGAGTTGCACCATCTCCTAGCGGACGATCTCCCGGCACCAGCCTCCCCTCGTCCGTTCCCTTGGCTTCGAGGCCCCTGATCTTCATTCTTCAGGACGTGAGCTGCCTGACTGCCTTACCTTCTTGATATCGCCTTGATACTCTGCCTGGAGAGTCACTTCAGTCCGTGACAGGCGCAGTCGCTCTGCTGTAATTCTGGACATTGTTGCTTACCGAGGGCGCTGCCTCAATAGCGATTGCGTCGCACTTGATACAACGTACTGACCCATCACAAGCCTAATCTCAGCTTGGTAGCTGGGGGTTGGGATGCTCAGGGCACAGAGAAACGCCTGAAGAATGTGGTTGAGAAGCTGAAAGCGTGCATGGAAGCGTGCATGATCGATCCTAAGTGCTGGGAAAACCGCAGCCATCTTCGCTCGAGAATTGGTTGGTCACCGAACCACACCAATCGCTAAGGTACTTCCCTTTTCGCCGACTCTATAACAAACCCTCCAGATCTCGCGCCTTCCACCTATGCAACACATGCGCTGAGCGCTAGTGTCAACAAATCATCTCTCGTCATGGTGCGCTCCACAACTCCCCAGCAAGCTCGTGCGGTGAGCCAACCCTTGCCCCCTGACGAGAGCTACCGTCTTCCCGCCGACTCAACACCTCCCTACAGCAACGGCTCATTGCGTCGCAAAGGCTCCTTCAGTTTCCTCCGCCGCAGCAAATCCCGTGACAGATCCGCGTCCGGTAGCACCCCCCCTCAGCGCAAATTGAGCAAGAAGGAGCGTTCCAGGATGCGGGAACAGGAAATGATGGCTGAACAGATTCCCTCTCGACCTCCGAGAATACCCAATGTGCCGCGTCAGCCTCACCTTCAAACCTTTGGCGGTGAAGACGAGAGACCAGACAGTGTAAACATAATGTCAGACCGTTCAAGAGGTTCATTCCAGCATAGACTAGCTCAAAAGACGTCGCAGGAAACAATCGGCACGGACACGTACCGAGGAATGCCAATCCCACCCGTTCCTCCAATACCCCCCATCCCGGGAGCTATACCTGCAAGTAAAAGTCCATACAGCGATGCTTTCCCCAGGACGGAGAGTATGACGCATCGAGGACGTTACAGTTATGCTAGCAGTGCAATAAGTACAATCAACAGCCCACGGAAAATACGGCGGAGGAAAGACCCTACACCCTTCAAGTAAGTCGGATTGCGCTAGTGGTAAGCAGTGATAGCTAGAGCTGATAATTACTTCAGTATACTGGTTGTCGGCGCACGGGGCTCAGGCAAGACATCGTTTCTTAACTTTCTCCGTACCTCGCTCGCACTTCCCGCATGGAAGCAGCGCCAACAATCTCACGAGGATGATTTCATGAAGCCCTCATCTGCTTCAGCCACCGCTTTCCCTACCTTCACCTCGCACTTCGTTGAGACAGAAATTGAGAATGAGAGAATCGGCGTAACCTTCTGGGACTCGGAGGGATTGGAGCCAAACGTCGTCGATATCCAGATACAAAAGATGGCTAGCTTCATCGAGAGTAAGTTTGAAGATACATTCAACGAAGAAAATCAGGTTGCTCGTGCTCCGGGATTCCGCGACACCCATATCCACTGTGTCTTCCTCATCCTCGATCCTGCCCGGCTCGATACCAATCTGACTACGAACCAGAAAGCCACTGCTTTGAATGGTGTCAAGGCTAAAGCAAACTCCTTTGCCAGGGGCCACCCAGAGCCATCACCTAACGGACTCGATGAGAACCTAGACCTGAATGTTCTGCGTGGAATGAAGGGTAAAACTACAGTGGTCCCCATCATTGCCAAAGCCGACACCATCACTTCGGCACATATGGCGCACCTCAAACGTGCGGTCTGGGAGTCTCTCAAGAAGAATAGCCTCGAGACTCTTGAAGCACTGAGTCAAGAAGAAGAGGAAGAAGAAGAAGAAGATTCAGACACAGCTTCAGACTACGGTGGTGCAAATGGCCTGGACGAACGGGACGAGGATGCAGCTAATGCTGAGAAAGGAGGGGACAAGTTTTCCGTTACTTCTGTCCTCGACTCTCGCTCAGATTCGGACTCCGAGTTCTCGGCGTCTGATTTCGACCTGGCCAAACCTGGCAAGCCCTCAAAGATGTCTCCCAGGCGACCGTCCTCTCCAACAGCCCCCCGTGCGCCGGTGGAGCCTCCAGGCCTGCCACTGTCCATCATCTCCCCTGACCCTTTCGAGCCGGGCATCATAGGCAGAAAATTCCCTTGGGGATTCGCCGATCCTATGAACGCCGAGCACTGCGATTTTGTGAAACTTAAGGGCAGGGTTCTCACCGACTGGCGGACTGATCTGAGGGAAGCCAGCCGCGAGCTGTGGTATGAAGGATGGCGAACGAGTCGACTAAACAAGAAGGCGCGGAGAGATGGAGCCTTCATCGGCGACGTGACGACTCAAGTCTGGGCCAGATGACGGCCCGCTCAGGAAGCTGGCCGAGCAGCAAGGCGAAGGTGGAGTTCTTCACGTGCAAATATTATACGTTCGATTCTCATACCCCGTTGTTCGATGTTTTTATAAGTTTTACAGCCCTTTACTGGCATTGATGCCTGTTGAGAAGGGGACGGAGGTGAGGTGATTTACGCTGAGCGTAGATTGGCGATGCTGTTGGTCTCATTCAGCTTGCATCCTAGGGTTGCCTGTTGTAATAGATATCATCGAAATGACTAGCCAGGAGTCAATACATAGCATGCACATATCACCCCGGAGATGATGTTGATGACCGTCGTGCAACTGATGTGGCCGTGCATCCGTCAATGACTGTATTGTATCTTGCATGATTCGAATTGATCTGACTTTGATGTGCTAGCCGCTTCAGATTACAAGTACTTTAGGATTAGTGGATTTCGGTAGTTCTCGCGAGTCTAAAGTTGGTACTGCAGCCAATTCCATGGAAGAAGCTTTTGGCATATGCAAGTTTATCGGGATTCCTTGGCACCCTTTTCTACACTCAACCCCACCCCGCGCCGCCCGCGCCCGCATTTTAGAAAAAGAAAACCACCGAAATTATATTACCAGCAGACTTATTAAAAGAAAAACCGTGATTAGGCTTAACTAAAAAGGGCGAATTATAGCTTAGACTCCTCCGAGTACATTTTATATAGCATGTTACCCTTTATCTTATATTATCATAGTGCTATTAGGGTTTTTCGTAAAAGTTACTCACTTTTATAATTTTCTTTTCGGATTTTTTTCTAAAACGCGGGCGCGGGGTGGGGTTGAGTGAAGAAAAGGGTGCCAAGGAATCCCGATAAACTTGCATATGCTAATTAGCAAAAGCTTGATTGAAATGACGAAGTGGGTCAAGCGAGATGGGATCACCTGCCTTCACCACCAGACCTTGATTACTCACCTCCTCCTTTACATCCATCGCTCCTTCATCCCCATGGCTCGCCAGCTCTCTTTCTTCACACACTGACTTCTCCAAGGTCTTGTGCTCACCTAGACATGGACCAATAACGCTCACTCTCCATTGTCGAGACCCTCCAACGCGCCCCGACCACCCAGCTGGCCCTCGTGCATTATGAATGACCCCGGGCTCGATGAGCCAATCAAGGAGACTTCCAAGGCGGTACATGAGCGCAAAGCAGAGGGAGAAGACGCGAAGGAAGACGAGCAGGAAGATGACCAGGCTTTTCTCAACCCGAGGTTCAAGCCTTCCACACGCCCGAGCGGCTGGGAATCTACTGATACGTGGTCATAGTCGATGGTGGTTCGCTTCTACCGCGTTCCCTCTCCTTGCCGTATGGAAGGTGATCTGTTGAGGAACATGAAGCAGCCATGGCTGAGAGAATTGTCAGGGCACTTTTGGACCAGTGGCCAGCGCCTTCAATATCTGCGCCCTGATCGAGCATTGGAGAGTCCAGATACCACCTGGCTTGGGAGCCAACGAGGCTCATGGGATTGATGTCAGGGATCCGAAATGGTGCGCTCCTGTAATCCCACTCCACGTGCCTTATTCTTTTACCACCACCTCTGGCGTTACAGTCGCGCCCTATCTGTGATCCGTTTGATGCCTGATGCTGACCAAAACGTCAGGCTGCTGGCAGTCAATGGCCTCTCGCTCGCTTTTGCTCTCATCTCCAACTTTTCCCTACTCCTTAACATGGCCCGGCGCGTTTCCTTCTCTGTCGCTCAGCCCATCACCATTATCGGCTGGTACCTTTCCTCGCTTCTGCTTATTGGCGACATTGCAGCTGAAGTCCATATTGTCAAAGTGCCGGGTGAAAGACGTGCTCTTACGCAAGCTTTCTACTATGCGATATTTGCTGCTGCACTATACTTTATCATTTCTTCATTAATGGTAATCACTGTCTATGGAGCATGGAAGGGGCACTATTCGAAAGAGTTCAAGCTGAACATGAGCCAACGGACATTGATGTTGCAGACCATTAGCTTCATGATATACATGGTCGGTGGGGCAGGAGTCTATGCCAAAATCGAGGGCTGGCTGTTTCTTGACGCATTGTATTTCACCAATTTCACACTGCTTACAATAGGCATTGGCGACTACGCGCCTATGACACACCTCGGTCGCGGTTTGCTCTTTCCATACGCCATCGGCGGTATCGTCATTCTCGGTCTTGTGGTTGGGTCCATTCGCTCTCTCGTATTGGAGCGGGGGAAGGAAAAGCTCGGTAGCCGTATGGTCGAAAAGAAACGGGAGCTCAAGCTTCAGCGCTTGCTCGAGAAAGGCAAAGGGGACAAGCTCAGACCTGTGGAGAGCAAAGAGATGGCCAGAGACATTGGCATGTCCGAACGGGAACGACGAGAGGAGGAATTCAACTTCATGCGCAAGATTCAGCAAGAGGCCTCCTCTAGACAGAAATGGACTGCCCTTCTCATCTCTGGAAGTGCATGGTTCTTCCTGTGGTTTATTGGCGCTCTGGTCTTCTACTTTGCCGAACACGAACAGGACTGGTCATATTTTCAATCTCTTTACTTTACTTACACGACACTGTTGACAATCGGGTATGGCGACTTCAAACCCTTCAGCAATTCTGGGAAGGCATTCTTCGTCTTCTGGTCCCTACTAGCTGTTCCAACCCTCACGATCTTGATCAGTAACATGGGTGATACAGTCGTAAAGGGAATTCGTGATCTTACGTTATGGTTAGGAGAGTTCACGGTACTGCCAGGTGAAGCTGGTGCCAGGGAGCGAATCAAGAACCTTGCAACGCAGGCGACAGGCAGTAAAATCTTTAGAGGCGCCTCAGATGTAGAGGAGCCTCCCAGCTTGATAAGTGGTGCCAAAGATGAGGACGAAGAGAAAGCCAACATTGGCGGACCACGCGCAGCTGGCACGGATCTTCTGGCAGGGAAAGTAGAAAGGGAGGAACTCAGTGCAGCGCAGCATGCAGGAGCCCACGGCGACAAATTAGGCGGAAACATCCATCACTACCATTACCTGCTCGTCAAAGAGTTCCGCAACGTCATGAAACACCTCAACGAATCCCCACCTCGACAATACAGCTACGACGAATGGGCCTGGTTCCTCAAGCTCATGGGCGAAGACGAAGGCAGCCATGCCTCTCACCGTGCCCCTCCCGTCAAAGTCAACCATCTTTCTCCGAACATGGAGCCGGATATTCAGCAGGGGCAGACGGATGATGAGGAAGGGGGGTTGAGGCAGTGGAGCTGGTTGGGGAATCGGAGTCCGTTGATGGGGGAGGCGGACGAGGCGGAGTGGGTGCTTGAGAGGTTGTCGATCACGTTGGAGAAGGAGTTGAAGAGGCAGAGTGAGTCGAGGGCGAGGGGGGTTGCGGGGACAGAGGGGAGTAAGGATCAGGTGCTGGTGAAGGGGAGTGAGAGTAGCGGGAGTAAGGATTCGCTGGAGAAAAATGTACAGCAGGCGCAGAAGCCCAAGTGATACCCCAAACCTGTATTCCAACTGACCTGGATATTTGATATCATCGTCTTCGTCTTTCGGCTTCTCGCAGCTTTTCGAGGCGACTGAAAATGCCAATACTGATCGTCCAGCGCACGAAACCGTGCCAACTCGTCTTGCTCGGGGGTACGATATATTATTTTAAATCATGAACGCTGCTTGATTCATACGCTAATCCGATCAACTATGACCCATAATATTCTTCGGCACATATCCCTCCTCAAGGTGCCTCACCTCTTCCTCCGTTAACGTCTTCCCCCTAGCCTCCAACGCCTCATCCATCCTTCCCACATTACTAAACCCACAGATCGGACTACTAATCCCCTTGTACTGCAACCACGCCAAAGCCACATGGCTCATCTTCCACCCCTTCTTCTCCGCCAACTCCTCCACCCGACCGATAATAGCTGCATCCGCTTCAGGCAGCGAACCCTTGCCAGAAGAGCGAGTAGTGCTACCACTGACATGATGGGGCCGTGCCAATTGACCTTGCGAGAGTGGCGACCAGGGGATTAAGCCCACGCCGGTTTCCAGGCAGAACTTATTCATCTCGCGCTCTTCTTCCCTGTATATGAGGTTGTAGTAATTCTGCATGGAGACGAATTTCGTCCAACCGTTTTTCTCGGCAGTGAATTGCATGCTGGCGAATTGGTAGGCCCACATGCTGCTGGCGCCAATGTAGTGCACCTTCCCGCTTTCGACGAGGTCGTGTAGCGCTTTCATCGTCTCCTCGATAGGTACGGTCTTGTCGAAACGGTGGATTTGTAGGAGATCGATGTATGGTGTGTCGAGACGGGCAAGGGAGGCATTGACGGCAGCGAAGATGGCTTGGCGGGACAACCCTCTCTGGTTCACGTAGTCGACTGTCTTGTCGATGTCTTGCAGGGCCATCACTTCGGGGCTGTTGCCTTCTCGGACGGTACCGCAGCATTTAGTGCAGATGACGAGTTTGTGGCGGGGGATGTTGTATTTTTTGATAGCGGTGCCGATGATGGATTCCGAGACGCCGTTCGAGTAGACATTGGCTGTGTCCCATGTATTGAGACCACGGTCGTAGGCGGCTTTGAGTAGGGGGAGGGCTTCAGATTCTTCAATTACCCAGCTGGATGGTTTGGAGTTAGCGAAACCTTATCATAGAAGACAAACAGACTCAGAACGTGTGTTTTGTCACTCGACTGCGCAGAACAGAGTGCTTCATATCGAGGTAGACAGTGCCAGATGCCACGCAGAATTGGACATATGATCTCTAAAGAAGTCTACTCACGGCTGCCATCTCTTATCACCAAAGCTCATTGCACCAAGGATGGGAACAGAAACCCTCAAACCACTTCTGCCGAGCTGTCTGTACTCAGCGTTAGGGAAATCGACAGCCATGTTGCTGGCACGACGACAGAAGACGCTGTAGGATGTAGGATTGGCTGTAAAGATTCCAAGTTTGCGCGGGGCCTTCTGTGCAGACGAGGGTACCTGCAGATTTATGGAGAAGCTTCTGGCAGCGATCAATGGCTGTTGCTGGACGCGAGCTAGGATGGCGAAGACACGATGCTGGGCGTGCTTGTGATACATATCACTGAACGACGGTTGGAAAGGTGGGGAGGCTGAAGCCTGAAGAGCGAACGATCGAAAGCGCGATTTTCCAACTTCATCTTCGCAGGGGACATCATGTTTGCGAGCGTTCTCTATATGTAGGAGAAAAGAATTTCAAAGCGCCAAGGCACGAGAGTATGTGTTTGTACTCAAGTCCAGATGGTGACTGCAATGAGGTTTCAGCCTTGTGAGCGCGCGCAAAGGATGTCATCATGGCTGAGGAATATAAAATTGAGAAGCCAGTCACCAATGATTAAGTTCCACCATTCTATTTCTGACGTTCTATGAGATTCACACATCGTTATACATCAACGGGGTATCCATTTCAGACATTCATATTTACCGTCGTCGTGGCGCCTATTTTACAACCCCTGTTCGCAGCGTCCTGCAGCCCCCAGGCCGGAGTCTCGGGTCTGGAGTACAAGTTTTGGCATAGCTATGTTGCTCGCTCCCAAGACTTGATCTACCCGTCCATGATGTCCCGTTTGTAGGATTTTGGGAGACTGCCATATTGCTTGAAGGTGCGTGTAGGATTTTGGGATGGCGTGGGTCAACGATCCTCTAGATCCGTGTCAACCAAGTCTTCATAGCTTAAGCAACTAGTAGCCAGAGTCTCATATGATGTCCCGGAGCGTAGATGTTCGGGTCTGCAAACAGAAAAGCCTTCGCAGTTTCGACGTGTTCGTTTACTGTCTTGGCTGGATGCTTCCTCAGTCACCACCAGCGGCAAATGTACTCCTTGCCCTCAATTTCTGGCCAAAGAACCACAATAAGAAGGGCGCCGGAACACCCAGTCCCACAGCAATGAACCCTAACAGGCTATTGCCCCACCCGTAACCTAGTGCGTTGTACATTGTAGGCGCGAACAGGGGAAACCCGAACCCGGCCAGACTCCTGAGTACAGTGGCCGCTCCTATGGCCGAAGCAGCGAAGCGTGTGTAGGCATCTACAAGGTAGGTTTGAACAGATTGAAATCCTATGATAGCACCGGCCGAGAAGATTGCTGCGCCAATATTCGGACCAATCCAGTGGGTATGCTTCTGAGCTGTCCAAGCGTAGATGAACAGTCCTATTGGAACGAGAAGGCTTGCTGGAACCATGAGAGGGACACGAAACTCCGGACGGCCGACATTGTTGTTTTTCCTCTTTAAATGCCGGTAGATGCGGTCATTTATTGGGGCAGAGACCTGGGCCCCAAGGAAAAACCCGACACCAAGAGAGATGTAGTTCAAACCTCCAATCCCCACGGATTCACGATACACCGACGACCAAAGGCCGGGAAAAGTGGAAAGGAGGAGATACATGATTCCGTAGAGGTATGCGCCATAGATTGCTAGAGCCTGCACTATCGGCTGTGTACCTAGGAGGATGAATGGGCGGACAAGGCTTCGTTTCATTGTGTTTGCAAAGGAGCGCTCAGGATGCTCGAATTCCGTGTGGAGTGCTGTGTTACCGGTCTCCTCGCGAAGCCTCTCCGCCTTTCTGTGGAGTAATATTGGTGGATACGTTTCTTTGAGAAAAATGAGACCTGATATTTGGATGAGACCATCTGCAATAGAAGTAGCCCAAAAGGTCCAGCGCCATGTAGTGTTCTCTGAAATAAATCCGCCTGCTATAGGACCGACTGCAGGGCCAAGTAAGGGCGCAAGACTGTAGACACTTATAGCTCGGCCTCGTTCATCCGCACGCCAACAATCGCCAAGAACACCACCACCAATCTGCTTTGGTTAGCCAATACTTTCCGAAATTCATGGGATTGTAAACTTACAGCCAAAGGCGCGCTGCCCCCCAGGCCGGAAAGGAACCGAAATGCAATCATCTGACCCTTGCTTTTACTGGCACCGCAGGCAATATTGAAGACTAAGTAGAAGAGATTTGCAATCTGCAAAACAGGAACTCTGCCGTGTATTTCAGACATGGGGCCCAGGAACAAGGGGCCAATGGCATATGCAAGTATGAAAATGCTAAGCACAAGCTGCGATTCAACTTCGGTCGTTATTCCGAATTCTTTGGCAATCGAAGGTAGCGCAGGCGCCACCATGGAAGACGATACAGGTGAGATGAAGGTGAACGATGAGACCACGAAGGTAGCCGCCCATTTCATACTCAATGACCAGTTTTTGGGATTCGCTGGGTCGTCGGGACCATCCCATGAGACCTAATGGTCATCAGCAGCTCCCTTCAAACTCCTGCGAGACATCGTATGCTCTTACAAGATTAGGATCCCTAATAGACTTTTGGCTTTCTTGTTTCTCTAAATTGTTGGCTTCTAGATCTCTCGTATCACGAACGCCCATTCGCACCTCCGGCACTGCATCCTGGCCATGTCTTCGAGCGTCATCTTCATCATCTTTATTCATCTTTTCCAGCGTATCGGAGTCTTCTGCGTCTTCAGCTTCGTGACATTGAGAATCGTGATCACCACCGTTGTAGACAGACGTGTCATCAAGGTGCTGAGTAGAAAACACCGGACTCGGATGAGGTGGGTTTGAGGTGTTGGTGTGGGTGCGATGGAAGTTGATTCCGATCGGTGCAGTGGTTGTTGTGGGCACCGAGCGACTGGGCTTCAAGTCAGGCATATCTTATTTGTTGACTTTGAAGAGGCAGCAATTGCGCCCAAAGTGGTTTATAGTTTTGGCTCACACGTGGAGGCGACACGCTGACTGTCAGGAAGACAAGCTATTCAAGCGGTAAAGGGCACATTGATTTTGGTTCTCCAGTCAAGGGACCTGCCAATGAAAGCGCAAAGCAGGGTGTTTGAGAGGAGGATGGAGACCAGTCGCACTGCATTGTCCATGTACGAACATGATCAAAAAGGAAGACGGGCAGTTCTTTTGTATTGGATATATCGGCTTCTCGGCATTGGTGTAGGATGCGACAGTGAGATTGAAAGACCTGAAGAGCTTTGTTGGTCCTGCAGCTAAGGGATCTCCAGTCGGAGTTTAGAGTGGGACTAGGCGAAAAGGCCGGTTCTCCGTTGGCTTGCATGACTTCAATCCTTCGGTCCTTCGAGGACAAGATTGAACATTGGGAACATGGATCTGTGCTAAGTATAGATAGAAGGATTGCGCTTGCTGCCGTCTGTCGTGAGGATCTACCTTGATATCGCAGAATTCTCGGGGGACTCTGGACGCCAAATCCAGAAGGCAAAGGGGGTCCATCATGGCAAGCGTCCGGAAAAGAAGCTAAAGCCTCGATCGACCAGAGGTGTTAGACTCCCACATCTTTCGGCAAAATGTCGAATATGAATGCTGGCTGGAAATCCGCTCGTCCAGCATTGCCGGATCGAAGACCTTCCCTGCTTGATGAGACTATTCTGGCCCCCGGCGCCGTAAGGATCAATGTCCAAGGTGCATTCATCGTGGATCAAGCGGAGGCTCCTGAAGACAGCCTTAGTGATGATGGAGCTCAGCACGATTCCAGGGACATCCGACTGCCCAATCACAAAGCTGTCGTGAGCCATGTAGCTCTCGACATTGGTGGCTCCCTTGCAAAACTCGTCTATTTCTCTCGCGAACCCCGCTCTAAAGAGTCGGGAGGCCGACTCAACTTCCTCAAGTTCGAGACTGACAGCATAGGTAAGTGTTTCGAATTTGTCCGGGAGCTCAAGACCAAGCAGCAAGCTCTCAATGGCTCCAAGCCCGGAGAGCTGTGCGTCGTGGCAACAGGGGGAGGTGCCTACAAGTATTATGAGGAGATGAAGAAGGTCCTGGAAGTCGAGATTTTGCGCGAAGATGAGCTAGACTCCTTAATTTCGGGAATGGATTTCCTCATTACAGAGATTCCTCGTGAGGTCTTCACCTACAGCGAGGCCGGTCCAATGCACTTTCAAGAACCTCGCGTGGACATCTACCCGTATCTTTTAGTCAATATTGGATCGGGCGTCTCTATGGTCAAGGTTTCGGGCCCAAAGCAATTCGAGCGTATTGGCGGGACTTCTCTCGGCGGCGGAACGTTATGGGGCTTGTTGTCGCTACTTACTGGAGCGGGAACGTTTGACGAAATGCTTGCGATGGCGGACAGAGGGGACAACACTTCGGTTGATATGCTGGTTGGTGACATCTACGGTACCGATTATGGTAAGATTGGCCTGAAGATGACCACAATTGCAAGCAGCTTTGGTAAAGTCTTCAAGATGAAAAGACAGGGCGAGCTTGATGCCGAGGATGGTAGTGGATTATCAAACGGGGACGGAGTCCCGCCTGACGGATCATCTACGTCAGAGCGTCCTTTCGCCCCTCAGGATATCAGTCGAAGCCTGTTGTACGCTGTCAGTAACAACATCGGCCAGATCGCATATTTGCAGTGTGAAAAGCACCAGCTCGAGCACATATATTTTGGCGGTTCTTTCATTCGAGGCCATCGGCAGACTATGAACACATTGTCATACGCTATCAAGTTCTGGTCGCAGGGCGAGAAGAACGCATACTTTCTGCGACATGAAGGGTATCTTGGTTCAGTTGGTGCGTTCCTCAAGCGACAGCCTCGCGGCTGGGGCCGAAGGAACAGCTTCGAAGAATGGACCTAGGCAATCCAATGTCGTAGTTTCTGTCTACACAATATCACCTTTGCTACAAACGACGCTAGCCCTTTTGACTGGACCAGCCGGACTACTGTACAGACGCCTTGACTCCCCATAATCGCTCATGCTCTTCGCTGACTCAAACTATAGCAGGACCACAGACCTTGCAATTTGCAGACGCCATCATACCCATTAGAAACAGTTCAATCCCCGCAATCTATACAAGGATCCTATTGCTTGACTTCTCTCCCAGCTTGTTCAATTCTCGCCCAAAACCAAGGCTTCGCTATGACTGTGATCGCCGGACCCAACTTGATTTTACTGATATCAAGAGCCTCTATCTCTCTTTTCTCTTCTATAAAGCAATCATTGGACAGCCACTTCAAGAAAGCACCCGTGCCAGTCGCATTTTTCTGGTCTAAATACTCCCAGCCTTGTTCCAGTCTATTCTCCGTGACAATAGCATTTGCAAAATTCTCGACTCGCTCTCGGTTGTCCTTGTCAACAGCACTTGCAGGCAACTTGCTGCTGTTGCTTACTGTGAATAGATCACCCTTGGATTTAAACCAGAATTTGGGATCACCGCAGTAATCTGATAGTCTCCACACTATGCCTTCACCAGGACCAGACACGCTCAATGTCTTCGCGAATGGGCATTCTTCCTCTACTTCATCGGTCCAGTCTTTGATCAATTCTTCTGCGGCGGTGATGTTGCTCATTCTCATCTGAAGGCTGTAGATCCCAATTTTGCTAACATTGAAGATGCTTGCGCTCTCGTTAGAAATGTCGCGATATCCGCATTCCGGTTGCCAAGTATCATTAATGTTGATGGAGATGATAGCGAAGAATTTTGGTATTTCGTTGATGGCTACTTTCTTCTGGATTCCAGCTCCACACCATTCGCCGGCGATCACGATATCGCCAATAACATCCTTTTTACGATTGTGACTGTGATAAATCTCCAGTATCCGGTCTCGCAGATCTAGGAGTGTTTTCTTCTCAGTCGCGGCAATGAAGGCAGCAAACCCGGCATTGTCCTTTTCAGGAGTCAGCGCTAGCCGGTTCCTGGATTGCAAACGAATTTCATCGGAGTTGTTCACAAAGACGATGTCGGCATGGGTTCCGTGCAATTTCACACTTCCGATCAGGTGGAGGTGCTCGACTGGTGGCTGCAGCTGCTTAACCTGGTAAAGGAAGTCCGTGAATTTGCCGATCTTGGGAAAGAGAGTTGTCCGCTCCTCTGCAGGATTTTGAGGTTCTTCTATTGCTGCTTTGTCGGCGACGTCCTTTGTATTCAAGGCAAGGTTTTCGATTGGCGGCGTGGCCATTTTGGTGATAGGCTCTCTCTTGGATAGAGCAACTTCAATGCTACTAGTACTGTGCTTGCTTTTTGGATTTGGGGTTTTGGGCTTTCAAGAGTAGACCAATACAATGGGGTTTATTTGAAATTCAATATGTCTTCGTAAAAGAAATATGCTCTAAGAAGTGATCTGAAGAGTGTTTCGGTGATTCTGTTCTTGGAGAAGAGGTAATGACTCACAAGAAGCAGTAACTCAGCCAATCCGTGCCGTCTAAGTCCTAGCACAGGTAAAACTGGAAGGAACGCTCCTAAATGACACAAACCTAGCGAGGACCAATAAATCGTTCGTGAGAATTTTGCCTCAATTCTATGTCGATTTAATTGTTCATTGTCAAAATTATTCGCTGTCGAACCCGTTCCGCAAATCTGCGTGCAGAGTTATTTGGCGTGAGACTTATCCCATCTTCTAAGCAAGACGAACAGTGTAGTCGCTAGGATGTGGTCTTTCGTGGATGTTTTGTACGGTCAGCTGTACATATTTGAGATGGTAGTCCGGGTATGGGGGTTTTGTGACGGGCTCTGGGTTGCGCTTCTGTCCGATAGCTCGCGCATGTCGCCACTGTTTGATTTGAGATTGAAAATTCGGAACGCAAGAACGATTCGAGCTCGGCGAGCTTCAGAGCAAGGAAGGTAGTGGAGGGCCTGTTGAATCTTCTGGTCATGCGTTCCTTACCACAGTTTCCAGGAGAAGAGTCATCAACTGAGCGCTCATAGTATGCGAAGGGAATGCCACGGTCAGATTGCACTTTTTTCTTGCAGGCAGAGGATCACCCTGAGGCTGCGCAGAACTTCGAGGTGTGTGAGACAAGGAAGAGCGCTGTCCAACTGCTGGAGACTGATGTATGGTCTAGTAAAATACAATTAGGTTCCAAAGTGACCTGTCAATGCAACAAGCAGTTGATTTTGTATTAAGGGCGTCTAGGACGTCTATGCAGATGCAGATTGTTTCACTGAGCTGATTTACTTAAGCCACTGTCCTTTCGAAAAGTCTAAAGGTTTCGGTGGAGATAGTAGCGAGGGGGTCTTTCACAGAGTTTCAGCTCCTAATTTGATGCTGAATATAGCTTCACCATTGGATAAGCGCTTCCTGCTTCACGACTTCCCTAGGCCGCTTTGCTCATAGGATACTTCGTTTCCGTACGGGTGATAAGTTTGTATCATGATATGATGATTCAACGATTTTCCATGCACTTTTTGCTACCTGATGATGCAGCCGATGCTCTTACCATCAGCCAAGGACTTTCTCCCCTTCATCACGCCGACTTATTTCCATGCTTCCGTACAGGTCTCAAGATGGATTCGTCGTGGTCCCCCTAGCTCCCTTCGGCGCCCCAGTCTGGAAACCATTCCTGAACTTTCGTGGAATCTCCTTCATCGATCGCATACGCCCCGTACCGGTAGTCTTTCTCCTCTTCGCTTTCATGCCCCAATTATCTGCGATTTTCGTATTAGACATCATTTTCTGGGAACGTTCAAATTTCGAGGAAGAGGAGTATTGGATATAAGAAGCCGGAGGTCTGGGAATTTATGGCATGATAGAGCAGGAGTACGTACATTGACGAATCTTAGCAGCGGGATACCCGCATGACGAGCAGGTGTGTTTTTGGATGTGGAGGGAGCGACGACCTAGGCAATGTGATCCCGTTAGCTATGGCCCACGGTGGAACGGTTGGTGGAGACCCAGTGACAGGCTTGCTCGCCAGGGACACAGCTAGAGGCTGGGTTACGAAGTCATACCACAGCGTCTGCACAGAGTGTGCGTCTTGTTGTGGCGCTTGCCAAAGGACGAGGTACCCTTGGCTATCGAATGCGTTAGCTGTTTCTCTTACGACGTGTGCTGTCGCCCGCAGTACGCACTCATCTTGCTTCAGGTATCTAACTCGCTATGTAAGTACAGTCCAGATTTCAAGGCATAGGCGATTCTGCTCACCCTCGTATCAATGATATGTCCTAATTTGTTGCTGGCCATGGAAGTTCTAGGTAGTCGCCATTTCGTGTGCCTCGCTAGCCCTCGGCTAATTAGCGTGGATCTAGACTGAATACGGACCTAGTCAGAAGCTAGTCCAAAGATGACTTGTCCATTTCAGACGTCCGGTATCACTGTCTTAACGAGCTGATTTGCGGAAGTCCCTTGAGGTAAGTTCAGAGATTCGCAAACTAAATGGCCCCCTGACGATAGTGGTACGTTGGTCTAGAAGCGATAGAACATTGAGTGTGATAGCATTCCAACATGAAGGGCAAACATTTAGTTCACGGACGTAGCGGTCCTTTGCGAAGGTTGCCTGATATCGTAAGGCTCTGAATACTGTGATAGATGACTTAGACATGTTTGCTTCGATTGTCACGTTTGCTCTGCGAATGAATCATCCTAAGGCATCCCGCCAAAGTCGACAAGTGCCTACACGACCTCACTGACAGGGTTTTACGAACAGAAAGAATAGGTTTTGGAGAGCAGAACATGAAGTATTCAGTGAGGCAAAAGGGGCCTCCACCACTGCTGCGAAGCCCAGGCCCCAGAACGGTCCCCGACCCAGGTGAATGACGGAAATTGATATCCATTTGGACACTACGGATGACGGGACAATTGATGGCCCCATGGAAAGCATCTGGCCCTCCTGACGAAGGACTTGTGTGAATAAGGTCTGTGGGTGCTCCTATAAATATCGTTGTCTACCGCGAAGATTTCATTAAGGCACAGCCACAAGATGGCCGATGTGAAATAAGTCTCCTTGCTTCCTAGCTGAAGTCTGCTTCTGGTCTGGCCTCGGGATGCAAGAGGTGCTTTTCCAGCTTTATGACAGGTTTCGCTGTTTGTTATTGCAGCACTGCGTTTGGCTCTCAACAAGCGCCCGACAAAGCAATGGATGCATGGCGGGGTAAGTTTGGTCGGAGAATTGCAAACATTGCAGAAACACAACCCAATGGTCTGCACAGCTTGCACAGCTTGACTGTTCCGCGAGCATTGACGTCCGACTTCTTGGTTGTGTTATCAAAGCGGCGCCCATCTAGATTGATCTTTCTTGAGCGCCCTAGGGGTCTCGACACTTTCTACAACAATCTTCCATTCTCCCTACACCAACCCCACCTTGACGTCCGCAGGACAAACTCTCAAAGAGAAATCCAGCTTCAGCATGCGCATCCTAAAGTTTGACACGCGAGGGAGATCATCACTTCCCATACAAAGGTAACACTTGGAACCTTAACCAAAGACATCTGTTCTCAACAGCGACAATATCTATCAGACATCAAGTATCAATATTAAAGTAGTGCTGGGGTCACTGATCCCTTGAGAAGACAGAGTGAAGCGGCCGCAACTTCCCATCAACGACCCAAGAGGGCCACTAGCTCTCCGCGCTAGCGGTACAGCCTCTTCATTCACTACTTCTTCACTTAACACCTCACCCGCACCTCCCTCTATTTCAGACCGGCATAGTATAACGGAGACATTTTGATCAATACTCCATCCCCCGTAGCTAAACACCATCCGAGAGACAATCTCTCCACAATACCGAGCCAGTGCGTCTCCAAAGACAGTGGCTTATCACGCGTGGTCTGAAGACGCCTTCATACGTGAGGTGTCTGAAGCGTTGCAATCTGCAGAGTGGGAAGATTGTCGTGATCAAGTCATCGGAGCTGCTAGATCGACGTCCCAAAAGAACCCAGCTGCAAAGCAGTAAGAGGACCATCAAGGCCAAGGGTCCCACCAAAGAATCAGAGTCGGTCAACGAAGCAGTCGGAAGAATCCCAGGGCAAATCCACTCACACTTCTCCAATCAAGACCCAGAACTGAATCTGCCCTATCCACATCAAGTAGACCCTCGGTGAGAATCTTGCAGCTTCATCCAATGATGACCGACCCCTCGAAGCCAGGCGGGCAATCCACAGGGATCCATGAGAAGTCTTCGTCATCCAGTCGGAGCGATAATGCTTCTCAGCGGCCCTTTGCTCGCCTACACAATGGCTCACCTTTCCGTTCACATGCATCAAACACGTTTGGCCGCCCACATCAAGCAGAATGGACTACGTGGCAGGAGTTGAGTATAAGGATCAGTGACCTTCCAGCAAGCACCACCACTCGTGACCTCTGGAGATATTTCAGTGCACAGGGAACCATTATTGGAATCGAGCTCTACGAGAATCAGAGAGGCCAGCGTGATGGCAGAGCATCCGTCAGATTCAGGTACGCGTACCTGCATTTACTTCTAACCCATCTGCTAACCATCAGGAAAGCCCGCCACCAAAGAATGCGTTCTGGAGGAATGAGCGACACTCGTTACCAATTGCTGCTGAGGGCACCGCAAGTGTCCGCGTGAACCTCGAGCCTCGCAAACGGACTTTCAAGCACCCTAGTCCGGTCAATTCATGGAAGAATTACGAGGAGGTCATGGTACGTTGATTGAATTGGGTGAATTAAATTACTCTGATCCATTTGGCAGGTGCTAAATGCAAGCTCCTTGGACTTTGGCATTATGACCAAACCAAAGACGATGATGAAAATGTGCACAGTGCTGCCAACTCTCGAGAGTTGCATCCAATTTCGATTAAGTCTGCTTCACCGAGAGATCACCGTAGAATTCCTGCTCGACATTCGTGATCAGCGCACTGGACGTGGCAATCCGAAAGCTCCCCGCGTGGGGAAAGACGACAGGCAAGATAGATTCCGCTTTCGAATTCCCCTTTCCCAATTGGAAACCATTCATCATGTGGACACGGAAGATGGTAAGCTTGTTCTCCTCATATCGCTTGAAACGCCGCCGAGATTTTTCAAGAAACTGGATCCAGTACGGACACACGACGACGACGCGAGGTATTGGTCGGAACATGATGCATGGTACCGTCAGACCGATGTAGTCTATGCGCAAAGTCTCCTCAAGAAGTCTCCACTGACTTTGAAGAAGACAAGACCTATTATTGATCTCGGTATGTGTTACGTTTCTCCCTACTGTGCGATTCGACTTGGCTAACCTATGCAGGACGCTGGACTACCTATCGTTTGGTGTTTGAGAAATCGAACAATCCGTCATCCCCATATCCCACGATCCGCCAGGCTTTGCAGGACTACAACATCAAGATCATGCCTTTCGGTCACTTAGAGATCCTTCAGCAACTCGAGCCACCTGTCTGGGAATTTTTAGACAAACCTATTGTGTTCCGACCGGACGTGAGGGCTGATATGATTGAGCTCAATACTCCTAAAGACAATGAGCTGGCTTTCCCGGTACGGTACCAACTAGAAGCGTGTATCTCAAATGGCTATCTCAATGAGCACAACTTGAGTCAGGCATTCATTTCCCGCCTAAAAGAAACAGACGTTGGCCAGGCCCAAGATCTCCTTGAGTACGTCGCCAATCACGCAAAGCGCATTTTCGATCCAATCTCACTGTTCGACCTAAGAATCGCGGAAGGGGCCACGTTGAGAGCTAATATTCCTCACTACTGCGTGTTCATTCGCTCGGCCACAGTTACCCCAACCACTGTATACTTCCAGACCCCTGTACCGGAGACCTCAAATCGTGTCATACGCGAGTATGTCCATTATGCGGACCGCTTTCTACGCGTTCGATTCACAGAGGAGAAGACAGAAGTATGAAGAACCAAATCCTCAGCCGTAAATCCAAAAGCTAATTGTAACAGGGTAAAATATACGCTACCGACAAGGATACCATGAACGAAGTCTTTACTCGTGTGAAACGAACGTTGACCAACGGCATTGTCATCGGGGATCGTAAATACGAGTTCCTGGCTTGCGGAAACTCCCAATTCAGAGAGCATGGTGCCTACTTTTTTGCGCCGCTTCCCCATCTTCCGACGGAGAAGATTAGAAAATGGATGGGACTGTTCACAGAGATCAAGACTGTGCCCTTATATCTTGCTCGCCTTGGCCAATGCTTTTCAACCACGCGGGCCATACAAAGCGCAAAGACTAATCTCAAGGAAATGGAGGACATTGAACGTAACGGTTACAACTTCTCTGATGGCGTTGGCAAGATATCTCCTCTTCTTGCACATCTGGTTGCAACTGAACTGGGAATCCTACAGCATCTTGAAGAACCACCAAGTGTTTTCCAAATCCGAGCCGGCGGTTGCAAGGGGGTCGTTGCAGTGTGGCCGACACCAGGATCGACTGAAATATATATACGACGAAGCCAATACAAGTTTCCGGCTAAGCATGATGGCTTAGAGATTATCCGTTGGTCACAGTATGCTTGCGCAAACTTGAATCGCCAACTTATCCTTATCCTTTCTGCTCTGGGCGTTCCAGATGATGTCTTCAGTCATAAGCTACGACAGCAACTCTCGAATCTTGAGCTTGCCATGACAGACGAGAGAACAGCCTTAGCGATTTTGCAAAAAGACGTTGACCACAATCAAATGACCTTGGTAGTCGCTGGCATGATCCTAGACGGCTTTCAGAGGACCGAGGAGCCATTCCTGACCTCCTTGTTGCATTTATGGCGGGCTTGGTCTATCAAATACCTTAAGGAAAAAGCGAGAATCACCATTGGCGGTGGTGCCCATCTCCTTGGCTGCGTGGACGAAACGGGGATTTTAAAAGGCCACTACAATGACACTCCCAATCCTCCGATCGACGCCCCAATCAGCGAAAAAGCCAAATTAGTACCAGAAGTTTTCGTCCAACTATCCAAGAATGCTCAAGGTAAGCCTGAGGTGATAACCGGACCCATGATGTTGGCTCGCAATCCGTCCTTGCACCCTGGAGATGTTAGGGTTGTCTGCGGTATCGACGTTCCAGGGCTTCGCCATCTCAAAGATGTGGTAGTGCTGCCTCAGACTGGAGATCGAGATGTTGCTAGCATGTGCTCTGGTGGCGACTTGGATGGCGATGATTTCCTCGCGATCTGGGACAAAGATTTGTTGCCTCGAGAGTGGAATGCGGAGCCTATGGATTACTCCCGCCCTCCGATGGTCAGGCATGGAAAGGATATCGGCATCGATGATCTTACCACCTTCTTCGTTACATACATGAAGAATGATACTTTGTCACGGATTGCGCAGGCACATCTTGCGAATGCTGACTATCTAGAAGAAGGTGTCAAGGACGAGAAATGTAAGCTTGAAAAAGACTCGGTATGGTGTTGTCGCTAAACCTTCTGCCAGGCCTCAAGCTCGCTAATCTGCATTCTATGGCTGTCGATTACGTCAAGACAGGTCACCCTGCCCAGATGCCACGAGATCTCAGACCCCAGAAGCGACCCCACTTCATGGACAATACATACCAGAGGAAGGAGAATACCTACGAGTCACGAAAGATCTTGGGCCAACTCTACGATCAGGTTGAGCGCATCGACTTTGTCCCTCTGTTCACGGCGCGGTTCGACGATCGTATATTGAGAGCTTACGAAGTCGACAGTGAACTCCTGGCTAGCGCACGTGAGATCAAGAACGATTACGATGCGCACATGCGTCGAATCATGGCTCAGCATGAAATCAAAACGGAGTTTGAGGTTTGGTCAACCTTTGTTCTCGAGCACTCCAGGACCACCAACGACTTCAAGTTCCATGAGCAAATCGGACAGATATCTGCAGCCCTGAAGGCTCAATTCCGCGCTGTCTGCTATCAGCGAGCTGGAGGAAAGATGTTCGAGCAAATCGGACCGTTCGCCGCTGCGATGTACAAGGCTACTGCTGATGAGATGGCGCAGGCTGTCCGAGAATGCCAGCAGACGCGCTTGATAGGAGGCCAAGAGAAGCCTCTGAGGAGGATGGTCCCGGCGGAAATGCCCCTGATGAGCTTCCCGTGGCTATTCCAAGACTTCCTCGGGAAGATTGCCAAGAAGAGCGAGCACAAGGCGAATGGAGAGCAATCTGAAAATGCCAGCAACGGTAGCGCTGCACAAGGCGCTTCTAGTTCGACACATGCTTGGAGGCCTCGTGGTCATCCCGACAACATCGTCGGGATAAGTGACCTTGAGACTGCTGGAGGTACCACACATGCTGGAGATTTGCTTCAGCTTTTTGAGGACTCTCATCTCCATGAATCATGGGACTAGTTGCAATTGCGCTTCAGGGAGGGCAGAGAGTACATACTTAAATGGCGATGGCAAAAATGATAATCAGATAGAATGGGCTGCATCTCAATCAAATTGACTAGCTCGTTTCTCTTCCTTGTACATATCACACCCTGGACGTTCATAAAGACCGATTGGCCGAATCCGTGCTGGGACACGGGCTGCATAGTCAGTAGCAGTGTGTCTTTGTAGACCTTATTCTTTTCGACGTTGACACATTTCTTTTCGAGGCTTCCTCGATTGTCCTCTACACACAAGAGTCGAATCAAGAAGCTAGTATTTCATCAACAGGAACAGCCTTGATGAGGATATCTGATTTGCCTGATCCATGATTTGGATTTTGCTTTCCTATGTGCCTCTCTCAAACACCCTCACGCCCCCATCCCCTTCCACAAAATACAAGTATTCCTTCTCCTCGATATCTGTTTCCACGGGCTCCGTTCCAGCTCCTCTACTTATCCTCAGTACTCCACTGACGTCTTTTGCATATCCCGTGTCAAGCCCTCTCCCACTCATTGCCGATGTCGCTTGATGTGCCATACTCATGACAAAAGCCGCGTGAGACGTTTCTAGAGGTGTGTCAGAGGATTGGGTCAAAGCGATATCGGCGCAGGCAGCGACGATGGTGCTATGCACGTGCTGTTTGTAGGGTTGATGTTAGAAGATCGCTGTTCGGATGCATGTGTGGAAGAGCGCACACCTCTCGTAATTCTCCAATCATTTCCAAAATCTGTACTGCTGGACAGCCAGAAGCGGCAAGTAGGAAATCTAGTCCATCTAACACGAGCAGAATTTCCCCTTCTCCTTTACCAGCTGCTGTAGTATCATTGATAGCCTTGAAGATGGTTTCCTCCGTCTTGTCCACACTATCAGGACCGAACCCCAAACCATTACTGAGCGCATCTACAATACAAACTCGTTGGAAATTGATCCCAAGCCTCCGTCCTCCATCTTTCCAGAAATTCGCATCCCTTAGCCAGCTCACAAGCACGACCCTCGTCTCTCGTGCGCTTTCACGGCTACTGGCACCGTCATTGCTGCTGCTTAGCCCTTTGTGTTTCAAGGCGGCAAGTACAAAGCGTAAGATAAGCCAATTGGTTGTGGCGCTGAGGGTTGAAGTTAAGAGCGTGAGAGAGGTAGAGGGTGGGTTGATGTAGGGCGATAATAGTGGTGGGATTGGTGGGTGAGAGGGCATCTAGCGCGGCTTCGTAGAGGATGATGGTAGTATGCAGACCATCGTGCGAAGAGACAAAACAGGGCTTCTCATTGACATATTTGACTTGGTGGTGCGATTGACTTGGTTCTCTCAATGTTGAAGGTGCGAGCTAGCGCTTGCAAAAGTCAGCGGGTTTCTCATTCGTTGCACGGGCAACATGATGAATTGATTACATGCATGCCGAGCATGCGGAAAACCGTCTTCTAGGCCCTATTGAAAATCAGATTGGAGAATGGACTTATTTGACAGATTGTCCGTAGAGGTCCGGCGTATAACGACTTGTCCGTACACTCCTAGTCTCAAGGTGGGTTGTGTTTGATGTAATGTTTACTACGTTTTGTTTACCGTTTCAAGAGCTTGGCACAAAAAACGTGATTAAATCGGATCTGATGGTTTGAGTAGGAGATACATGAAGTCGTTCAAAAAGCTGATGCAAGTCTACTGCAACGCTGGGCTCGGGGGAATCCTTGCCAAATTGACTCGTTGACTACTTCAGTCCTAGAAGGACTTGAGTTGTGGCCATACGCTCTCGACCTTCTACGAATATTATGTAAGTGGCATCCTTTTTGTTTGAGTATCAGGATTTTGGACTCAGACTGTCTCGAGCATGCATCCCAGCTTTTCGAAATGCTGCTTTGCAGCAAAAGCCCACGCTTCTGCATATTCTCCTTACAAAGGCAATCGAGTCAGATCGGAGTTTCGACAAGGTCAGAGATGATTGCCTGTGCTTTCAAAAATATGCTCAAGTGATTTAGTTTTCTCCGCCATGTGTTTCAATGCTTTCAGCAGCCCTAACAGTCGCTGTTCCTTCAAATGTTCCAATTTTCTTGGAGAGCTTGTTGGAAAAGGCTGTCCAGTCAAGATCTCCCGAGGCAATCAGAAGTGTCAACCAGACTCTTAGTGGGCTAGGAACCAGCTACCTTGATAAACTCGCTCCTGACAGTCTTGCTCGCTTCCAGAGCCACCTGACTGAACTGCTAACGAAGCTTGACATGGACGACCCCTTTGCCAACCTCTTGTGTTTGGCCGTGTTGGCTAAATTCGCTTCAAGGCCTTGTGGACCGCCGGACAACTTTGCCCCTGCTCGGAAATACTTCGTCGGTAAAAGAGCCCAGAAAACCTTTGATCTGGCCATCCTCAAGGTCATCAATGCGTGCTCTCGCAGCAGCATTTTAAGTTCGACCGGGGCTTTGGAAACCCTTGCTCTCTCTGAAGAAATCGTCGATGCTCTTAGCAGCGACGAGAAGAAGTCTCGAGTAGGCAAGAATAGTGGCATGACCAGAAACCTGTACGCAAAGATTCTTCGCCCAGACATTGATAAAAGTTTGCAAGCCGCTGTAGGTGATGAAATCTACGCTTAGTGCCCCTATATTGATACATCCGTAGGCATTGAATTTCGTCACCGCGATGTCTGACGGACAGGAGCTACCAGTAGAGCTCAAACCAACTTTCAAGAAAGTCCTCTTGGCCCCCACGACTGTTACCTTATCGCTTAGAACTTTGACTTCATGCTTTGTAAGAGCGCCAGCGGTCATTATCCAGGAGACCTGCTCATATTTACAGGAATCGCTTGGTACCCCTGTCATCAGCGAGAGCGTTTTGGGACTTCTATGCCTGGCTTGTGCCACCTCGAGTCCGAGTAGCGATACTTTAGCAAGATTTGATTGTGGGTTGCGAATGGCATCCACCATAGTTACACTCGCTCCTAATTTCGATGACCTGCGTCAAGCTATCCTTGAATATCTGACGAAGAACGATACTTCGGCTCTCTTACACCAATTCGCGACCCAAGAACCACCAAGGATTGACTTTTCGTGCGGACAAGGTTTGTCGAACATTTGTCCTTCCACTTATGATGAGACCCGAATTCGATTACACCAAAGACTGACTGTTATGATCCTGAGTATTGGGTTGCATTCGTCGCCTTGCGATGCAGGCCTCGGCGCTGTTCTGGCCATCTTACTGGACAAGCAGACAAAGCTATCTAGCTTGAAATTTCTATGCACGGCCTGTCCTTCATATAAGAGTCAGCTCCAAACGTCCGCTTTATCTCTGTTCGAGGCTGGCAGCACTCCTCAAATGCAAGGTGTCAGCCAGAACTGGAGAGAGAACCTGGCCCGCGAGCTCTCTCGAGATGTCAATCGTCAGCATGAATCTGTCACGAGATTAATTGGCGAAATTTGTCGAGATCTAGAACTTCGGTGCAGCGAAGCTGAACGGCCCTTCCGGGAGGAACAGAGTAGGTCTCGCGATCTACAGGCCAAACTCGAAGATTCTCAGATTAGGGTGGATGAGCTTGAGGTGCAGGCACAGTCTCAAAGGTCCGAGCTGGATGATCTGAGGAACGACAAGAACAGCCTCAAGGAACAAGCTGACTCCTGCGAGGAGCGTCTGAAGGATTTGGGCAAAAAACTTGAGCAAATGCATCAAGATTTTGACCAGTCTAAGAGACACCATGAACGTGCTACGCAGGCTGCGCTCGAAAGCTCTAGACAGCGAGACCTTGATTGCATGGCGATTGTGGCCGGAAAAGATCTTGTTCTGGATGAACAAGCCATTAAACTTGCTGCATCCGAGGGTCGTATATACGAGCTTGAAGATGAGTTGGCTCAGCAGCAATCACGTGCTCTCCAAGATGCAGAGACGATTAAAGGCGACAAGGCCCGTATTCAAGAACTACACACAGATGTGGCATCGGCGAAAGAACTGGCCGCTTTGAAGCAAGTCGAAATAGATCGGCTGACCGCATCGGAGGCACGATTGATCGAGACCAAAGAGCAATTAGCGAAAGAAGCCCAGGACAACGCGCACCGTCATGAGATACTGATCTCGGATCAGCACAACCAGCTCAAGGCTGAAAAGGACAGATCAGCTGAGCTGAGGCAGAGGCACGAAGATTTTGCAGGTACTAAAGACGCAGAGATCCAAAGGCTAGAGGACTCCCACAGATCCTCAGACGAAAGATTACAAGCAGCGTTGGAGGAAGCGCGTACGAGTGCAGCTATAGCTGACCAGGAAAACATCCTTCAAATCACCGATCTCAAGAAGGGAATCAAACAATTACGTAAAGAGCGGGAAGAACGAGCTCAAGAGGTTTCTGAAGCCAAAGCTTTGAAGCATGGGTTCATGGCTTTCATGGGTAATATAAATGACCAGCCAGGCCTCGCTGGAAAGCAGTCACGGACTTCTATTCCTGATATTGGTACAGGAAGTCCAGAGCAGCCTGCCCCTGGCTCGAACCTTGTCTCCTCCTTTGGTACAGGCACTTCGAGCAGAAGCGGGCCCACACCCAAGCGAACAAAGAGGCATCGAGTTTCTTCCCACGTGCCCACATCGAAGGCTGCTCAGCCTGACGGGGACACCAGAAGCGTCCGGCATCGAGTCCTCGGACCTCCTAGATCGCCGCTCAAAGAATTAGGCACAGCGCGGAGTTCTGGTCAGCTGACCCCGACTCAGCGTATAAGGTGGGACAAGCCTGCGCGAAATGAGAACGCTGAGCCGAGAGCCATGCAGGAGAATCTTGAGGCTCAAGGTTGGAATTCTGACGATGAGTCCTTTGGCGGAGGGGACATTTTTACGAGTACAGATCAGCGCCAGCTGTCTGCATTGCGGAGCAGGACACCACTGAAGTCACCGAGAGCTGGCTTTGATGAGACAACGACGGAGTTCTGAACCTTTGTATTATGTTTCGAGATAAATTGGGTACCAGGGGCTCTCCTGTTGCTGTTGGATTGGGTAGTGAGCCTTCGATTTCAAATTTAGCAAAGTAGCAAAGGGCGTTGCTGGAATTGAGCACCTACTCCTTCTGCTCTTATTCCTCTATGCTGGTCCATCACGTTACTACTCGTGTTAATAGCCTTGTTAAGTTTCACCTGTCATGCTCGTCCAATGCGATGCTAGTCGAATGCGAAGATTGGTCTAGTCGCCATGTCTTCCCATGTTAGGGGAGCAAGTGTGAGATTATCGTCCCAGTCCAGATCACTATGTAATATGGAATTGGAAAGCCGACTGTCCTCGTCCTCCCCGCCAAGAAGACTACAAGAAAAGGATGGTTTGGATGCTGTCTTGCCCTGGTTCCCTTCGCCATTTTCGTTCTCTTCGCCTTGAGTAGTCGAATTGCTCGACTCCTTTGGTAGAGCTGGCATCTGACCGAACTGTTCTCTTTGCTGAGGCCCACTATCGGTAGTGGCTTTATTCGCTGAATGGGTTGCGTCTTGCCCTTCGTACAGGTTCTTGAACTTCAAGCGAAAGCGATCCCGAATCTGTCCGCCTGATCTACCGTCAAAATGCAAGTCGGCGTCTTTCACCATCGCGTTCCAATTGTAGCCATGGCGTCGAAAGCCTTTCTCCATTTCGGCGTCCTCCGCCTCGGTCCAATGCCGTTTGCGCGCTCTCTGGACAGGGCGGTCCTTCGTCTGTGGGATTTCTTTTGAAGCCACTGGTAGAAGCAACTTGACATCTGCCGAGCTATTAGTGACACAGTATACAAGGAACTGCGCTCCGAATACCATTCTCAGACTCGGTCTTTTTTGGTATCGGCTTCGCCGATTTGCCCTTCGCATTTGGAGGATAGCACACACGAAATCTTTGAAAACATTAGTCACTTATTTGATGAAATCTCCCGGCGCCGAGTGCAATTTACCTGTCTTTAAGGTCCGTGGGCGTTCTCCCTTCTCTAAAATGCAAATCAGGGTGGTCAAGGATGTTCTTCCACCTTCCCGTGCCATAAATGGTCACCCCTTTAATCAGACAGTCAATCTCTTCCTGAGTCCATTTTGTCCTCCCCCGGTTGTACGTCCTTGTTACTACGCTGGGACTGATAGAGCGTTCGCTCGATTTCTTTCCTCTCGCGGACCCCTGGCGCTTATCAATCGGCTGTTTGGACGATTTGTCTCTGGAGACGAGACCGTCTTCTCCATCTTGGCTGACACTTGGCGTGATCGGAGGAAAGAGTGCGGCACTTGGAGGTGGCTCATGCAACTCGGTAAGGACTGAGACTGGGCGAAAAGGACGTGGTCTATCTTGTTTGATTTTCGCTGGAGGCTTTGGTAGCTGAACAAAATCAGCGACCTGGTCGTCATCGTACGATTGGCGTTTCTGTCTTTTCCGCGAACTCTGCGGCCGAGTATCCGCATCCGCAATCGCAATATCTGAATTCATCTTGGAGGTTGGGAGTGCATCCCAGTCGTTGGGCTCCAGAGCATCGAGGGCCTTTGCCTGTGCGAGTGCTTTCCTCCGACCAGTAAGCTTATTTGCGTCATCATCGATGTTGACATGAGCATTGGGTTCGAGAGGGGAGGGTCTGGTGGAGGAGCTTGAAAGCGTGGGAAAAGGGTCTTGAAGTGGAGCAATTCGCAATGAGGGTCGAGTCGCGTCAAAAAGAAAGTCGTCAATCATTGGCACCGTCATAATTGGTATTTCAATGATGGATGAGTGGATGTACGCCGAGCATCACATTCGCGTAGACTCAGTCAAACATTCCCGTACAGTAAAGTACTCGCCTGTATTGGCCTAGTACTGCCTACCTACCTACCTACTGAAACTCGTCATGTCACGTGCAGATGCCCCTCGACGGGCCGAGCCACGTTCTAGGGCTGACCTCCTGGAGCATGTTTGGGCTAATGCGGGGCGGGGACATCAACAGTTTTCATAATAGAGGCAGTAAACCGCTCATATCGTTGCAAAGGACAAGGACTCACTAAAGTCACCCACGATCTTCACAGCCAACTCCGAACTTCCTTCGAGCAGACATAACCGAGAAGTCCTTCAATCGCCTGCCCCTTAGAAATTGGGACTGAATCCTTCCCCCAACTCTCATCAAGACTGAGCATAAACCCTCAAACCATCAAACCAGTACAACATGCAGGCCATGCCTGATGCCCGTCAACAAAGCTTCGAAGAAATATATGGCCCGCCGGAGAATTTCCTGGAGATAGAGGTCAGATCCGCTTCTGCTTTCTCCCTAGCTTGTCCATCAACTCCTATACCAACATCATGATCGCATTTAGGTCAAGAACCCTCAGACCCACGGCACATCGCGCAATATGTACACCGACTATGAGATCATCTGTCGCACAAACATCCCCGCTTTCAAGCTCAAGCACAGCACTGTGCGACGCCGCTATTCCGACTTTGAATACTTCCGGGACATATTAGAGCGAGAGAGCGCACGGGTCACCATACCGCCACTTCCTGGAAAAGTCTTTACGAATCGATTCAGCGATGATGTGATTGAGCACAGAAGAGAAGGCTTACAAAGGTTTCTCCAGATTGTAGTCGGTCATCCGTTGCTGCAGACGGGGAGCAAAGTGCTAGCAAGCTTCGTGCAAGGTAGAGCCGCTCTTCATCATAGCCACTTTCTCTATTCGACGGATTAGAGCTGACAGGTACAGATCCAAATTGGGATCGAAACTCGTGGTAAAGGTACTTTTAGCCACCAGAACAATGGAAATGCCGCGAAGGAGATTGAAATGAATAGAAGTGCCATCTCCCTTTTGTTCTCTTACTTTCACAGCGATTGGGTTCGAGGCATTGCAGTGGCGACTTGGGTTCCATTGAATCATTGTATATTGCTCGTTGGTAGACTTGGCTTTGTAGATATGATCATGACGATACCCCATACTTAATAGCGAGCTTAATCCTACACTTTTCAGCAAGCTTTCGGCAAAGATGTTACCGTAATCATTGACTGAGGTAGTCTCTCATCGCTTCAAACACTGAGAGCTTTGGCTACAAAATACAATGCTCGAGAAGCGATGTGGGAAGTCCCAAAGTAGAAGATAGCCCAGACAGCGGACTTGCCTCGGACGCTAAGATTTCTCGCTTATCTACACGAGCTTAGCGCACAGTGAACTTCTAAACCTCGCAACAGGGTATCTCCAACATCGAACCACCCTAACAGTCTCAGATCCAGTGATACTGCAATCATGGGTCGTGGACCGTAAGTGCATGCTTTCTTAATGCCCTTTGTCCCAGGCTGGCAATGCGAAAGACCATAAAGGCAATGGTGGTGAAGGAAGCAGGCGCACTGTGCGGAATTTGATATCGCTAACACCTACAATTGCTCTGCAGGAAGAAGCACCAAAAGCGTCTCAGTGCGCCGTCGCACTGGCTGCTCGACAAACTCTCCGGCGCATATGCGCCTCGCCCATCCCCAGGTCCTCACAAGCTCCGAGATTGCATGCCACTCATTGTCTTCATTCGCAACCGGTGAGTCTTCTTGTTTTTACAGGAGTCTTCGCGGCCGAAAAAGCTGGTGCTGATCATTTTATGACCTATGTAGCCTCAAGTATGCTCTCAACTCTCGTGAAACCAAAGCCATCGTCATGCAGCGTCTCATCAAAGTCGACGGCAAAGTTCGAACGGACGCCACCTACCCAGCCGGCTACATGGACGTGATCTCGATTGAGAAAACTGGAGAGCACTTCCGCCTTGTCTACGATACGAAAGGTCGTTTCACCGTTCACCGAATCAGTTCTGAAGAGGCGGAATACAAATTGGCGAAAGTTAAGAGGGTACAGCTAGGCAAAGGGGGCATCCCGTACTTGGTTACGCATGACGCACGAACGTGAGTTTGCTGCGTTGATTCAGCCGTTGGACCAAGTTTCGGTGGATCCAAGAGCCAGGAGCTGATGAAAGTTCGGAACATAGAATCCGCTACCCCGATCCAGCCATCAAGGTCAATGATACAGTCAAACTAGATTTATCGACCGGGAAGATCACCGACTTCATTCGATTCGATACCGGTGTAATCGCAATGGCAACAGGTGGTCGTAACATGGGACGTGTGGGTGTGATCACGCATCGTGAGCGTCACGATGGAGGCTTCAATATCGTACACATCAAAGATGCCATCGACAACTCGTTCGCAACCCGAGAAACAAACGTCTTTGTTATTGGGAACGAAAAGCCATGGATAAGTCTACCAAAGGGCAAGGGCGTGAAGGTAAAGCAATGCAACCACTGCCATCCATTATCTCAATAACTCATGCTAACAACGCACAGCTCTCGATTGCTGAGGAGAGAGATCGTCGTCGTGCATATGCCATTGCAGGTCATTAGAGATGACAGAATGAGGGAGCTTTAGGCGTGCAATTAGTGTCAGAAGAAGCTATAGAGCTTCAAGCTTCAACAGTAGCTGTCGGTCAAACAATTCCAGCGAGATCCTTAACGTGCACCCCTTTTTTGCGCTTCGGATTTCACCCAGAACGTGGCTAGTTCTCCGGTCCTATTGAGATCAATCTGATTGATCATCCAGTGTCGAAAAGCCCGGTCCTGGACATTCAGGCAAGGGGCATTTCGTCTACCATTTCCCTGACGCTTCAGAGCTTCATGTGCTCTAAACGCCAAAATAGACTCTCATTTCGCCCAGTAATTTTACCTACCTATTCTTCTTCGTTTCCTGCTTCGTTTTCTCGAGAACCCTGTCGTTCCCCAGTGCCCCCGCAAGATACAAGCACCTCACAATAAACAAGAACCCAGTGATACCAATATTGCCCCAAGCCACATCATTCCACTGGGCCACATCCCAAAAGTCCTTTCCCATTACCGCATAAGTCACATAGAGATGTCCCACATCGGCGACCGCACAGGCCAGCAAAAAGTTGCGCACCACTTTCGTTTCTGTAGTCTGATATAGTACGCCTACGCCAATCATGCCAAGGAGGCCGTAGACATTGCCGAGTTGAAGGGCAAGGATCTGGGTGGTGGGCCAGGTGCTGGTCGCCCATGCGGTGTTGGTAGAGGGAAGTTGGGCTGTGACAAAGTATTCGGTGGAAAACGTAGGGCCTAGCCAGCCGGCGACAAGGGTGAGAGGCTCGAAGATTGTGAAGATGAAACGCGGGATTGGGGGGAGGATCGAGGCCATGGCCGTGTTGGTAATGGAATTGGTGAAGATTACGAGGTTGATTGGGAGTTGGACTCTGTATGGTAGCAGCGAGTTACGCGAATGGCATGACATAAACCAAGATTCGAGTTGATGACGAAGGTCAAACGATGTACTGTACAGCTTAACTTGCTAATTTTGGGTCATCTGAAGATGAACCCTTATACTACCACAACGTCACCTTCATTACCTTGCGTTCGGTCGACATCCGCGATACTACTATACTTACAATCGCCTGTAGAGTAATGAAAGCGCTCAGAGCAAGTGTGGCTCTCTGGAGACCTGCTTAAGCAACATCCTTCAAACGACGCTGCTAGCGCTCCATCAACTACAGTCACGGCATTTTCGTGGTACAAAGTACCAAGATTCGGAACAGTTGATTGACACTGTCACTTCGGCACGACTTCACTTCCCGTTTTGCTCATCGTAATGTGGCAGTCTCTGCCATATCGTGAGCGTTTGATTCTTTCGTCTTCAGGCCGGGCAAGGGCACATTGAAAGGAATTCTGACGAGCATAGACGGAAATAATTAGAAGCAGTAAGAACAACAGGGTCCGGTTATACATATTCGATTTCCAGATTTCAATCGACGCAACGCCACCCCGGGGTATGTTGAAAGAAGATGCGCTCAAACGATCTTATTGTGCGGTGTGCTACCCTACCAGCACTTGGTTGACCGGAATGTGTATCAGCTTGACCACATATCCTATTGCGCCCATCACCACGAATCCAACACCGACTGCCTGGGATATCTTCAGAAACTCTCGCTTATCCGCTACAGCGTAGCGTTAGCCAATGTCTTTCACATGTTCTATCAGATTGATATTGGCCTACGCTTTGTGCATCTGCAATCTGTCAGTAAGTAGCCATGAAGAAGCAAATCGAAGCAACCGGAAAGCTGACCTGTTCATGAATTGAGTACCGTCATGTAGGAAGTCTCGCGGAACGTCAAGGAGCTCTTTTTAGCGTTAGTAAAAGCGTGGCCGATGACTTGTTCATATGTCGCTCACCTTTGAATTGGTCTGACATGTCGAGAGTGCTTGTATGGAGAAAACTTGAAGGCCGGATAGATCGAAAGCCTGGCACAGGATTGGAGGCCAAATAATTACTAGGGGATTGAAAGGATCCTGGGTGGTAGACAGCTACGCATATGTAGGAAAGTGAGTTGAGGACAGAATAGAAATTGGCTGTCCGCATATTGAACTAAATAGCCACTAACCCGATTTAGTAGAGCTCCTAGCGGCCAGCGCGTCGCCTCCCCGAACTTCGTGAGTTTCATCCCTCGTAAATGCTCCCCTCCACAACTCACTACTTCCATCGACCACACAGCTTCACCATCAACTAATATCCCTCAGTATTGCGTATCTTCTCCTGGTCACCTCAACATCTGTTCGTACAAAAATCAAGCTGGTACCAACTAGCCCGATTGACTTCAATCAGGCTGAGCTCCACTATCCAAGCTGAGCAGTCTGCTACATACGTAGTACATCCAAAGTGTTCTTACTGACTCCAGCGAAACAAATTCTCATTTTCTGGCTCCAGGTGTCAAGGCGCTGGGAATTTGCTTTCGAAGATCTCATCAGAAGCTAAACCGTGTCTTGTACGCTGTTGTACCTATTCAACTTCAGCCCGTCATTTGCGAAGGAGGCATTGAACCAGGGGTTTTGTTGCATACACATCAAGTGTTTCAAGCAAGAATTGTTCTTCTGTTAAGCTTACTTTACTTGTACGTATGCCTGGCTGGCTTTCTTGTGAAGGCATCTTTCTACCTATAGCAGCCCTTCTGATCTGCAGCCAGTGAAGCTGCAAGTCACGATCATTAGCGAGCTCCAGGCTTTTCTCTACATGTATCTTGCTGAAAGCTAATCAAATCCCTGGCGCTCTGCAGACCTGTACTTCTACCTTGAATCTTCGAGAATTGTGTTCATAATTCAAATCTACACTCAAGGTTCCACTTTTGAAAATTGATAAAAGCTTTCTGAATGGCTTCTGAGGAAGACAACTTCGACATTGACATATATGGTGACGGGGGAGAGGACTACGGGCAAGACGGAATCCAAGAGGAGATCAAGACCGAAGACCGTCCGGATCAATCCGCGCAGCCCATGGATGCCGTACCCGATTCTTCGACCAATCCAATCCCGAATCCACAAATAGAAGACGTGGGCATAAAGCAAGAGAATGGCCATAGCGCAAGCGATGTTGCTCAAAAGATCACTAGCACTGACCAGTCAGCCCCAGATCCTGTACAATTACCCAAGCAAGCTCCCCAAACTCAAGGGTTGAAGCGAAAAGATGGAGCTGACGATAGACCTGTTGATCCCGGCGCAACAGGTGCTCTTTTCGTGTCAGAACTGAACTGGTGGATCAATGACGATGATGTGCGTGGATGGGCAAACCAGAGCCAGTGTGAGGATGAGCTTGAAGAAATCACATTCAGTGAACACAAGGTGAACGGAAAGAGCAAAGGGTACAAATGATTGTTTACAAAGTGAAGGCAGAGATGCTAATAGTGGGATCACGTTAGTCAAGCCTATGTCCTATTCAAATCACCACAGGCCGCAACAGCCACAAAGCAGAAAATAGAGTCATTCGGCGAAGGTCAGTACTCTACGAAGAAGTTTACTGTGAGCTACACCAATCCATACACCAATCCATTCAAAACGCTACCCAAAGATGGACCAATGCGGAACACCGCCGCAAGCAATAATCGCTCCAACTCAGGCGCATACGGCGGTGCCGGAACTGGTCAAAATTCAGGCTACAACAATTATCGAGGGAATCGTGGAGGTGGATACAACAATCGTGGAGGAAACATGAACAATCTGTCAGGTTTCAACCGAGGAGGCTTTCAGCAACCTATGACCGGTGGATTCCAAGGGTCGGGCATGGGTGGTTATCAAGCCACTCCCATGGGTGGAATGCAATCCTACGGAGGCTTTCAAAACAGGGGGGCAATGGCCGGAGGTATGCGAGGGGGGCCCATGGGTATGCGGGGCGGAAGAGGCGGTATGAATGCCAGTCCAATGATGGGGATGCCCATGGGTGGAATGGGGCTGGGAGGCATGGGTACAATGGGCATGAACATGCCGCAGTTGGGTGGCGGAATGGGAATGCAAGGTATGACCGGATCTTATAGTCAGCCCCCAGTCAATCCACCTGCAAATTATGGAACGCTAGCCATCGCGGTGGGATTTTCTGCACAAAATATCACCCAAGCAGCTCATTTCTCCCCTTCTGGTGGTGTTGATGCATCGGCCCCTGGAGCGCTTTGGGGAAAAGGCGATACAGCAGGCAGCAATCCCAGCCTGGCCTGGGCGAAGTACACGCAGTACCCGCCGCAGACTTCGAGCACTGCTCCTGCTCCTTCCCCTTTTCGTTCACATTACACACTATGATTGATTCCTCGCAGAGGGGAGAAACGCTAAATGAAGGATTTTTCGTGATAGGAACCCAAGCGCACTTCAACCCTGCTTTCTTTCCTCAAGCACAACAGAGTGGCAATACAGGAGACGTGAATTGGAACCCCCACGGTGCGAAACGAACAAGACAAGAATAGGACCGCCTATCTAGTAGCAAACCCATCGATCCATCCATCTCGACTTTGATTGGTCATGCTCCTTTGAAAGCCAACGCTCCTACATTGAATCGCCAGCATTCGAGACCTGGAAGTCAGCGCGTATCTCCAAATGAGATGATAAAAGGAGAGGGAAGATAAGAACCGTTTTCTGCTCTGTATTGTTCTGCAAATCGATGACCGTGGCAGCAGCTCAAGCGACGATGTCTTCGTGGCCGCGGGCGACAGTGAAGGAACCCGAGTAGTTACTGGTGGATCGATAGCGCCTCCAGGACCAGACCAGAATCTATTCGAATGGTCATTTTTAAATTACAGGAGGGAATATGTATTTCTCTAGCGAATGATACCATGTTCTCTCCATATGACGCATTTATGTTTGGTAGGGACTTAGTCCTGTCCCGCATGGAGGATAGCAAAAGCCTGCACAGCTAGTCTAGATCTCGAGTGCATCATGCGTAGTCCTTACATATTATGATTCTCATCTAATGCATGAGGCTCGTTGTCACCATCTTAAGGGATCCACACGACGGGAACCCTAATTTCATGCAGGCTAAACCCCTTTGAAGCATCGATGCTGAAGCAGAACGTCATTCAACACAGCTTTCCAGAAATTAGAACATAGCAGCTTCTTTTTCTTGCGGGCTGCCAGCGATTCCTCCTTCTGCAGCCTTATTTGACTTCTCACACAAAGCAGTCTCATGCGAAAGGTCAAGGTCCTTACATGACCTTCCCGACTGCGACAAGAAATTTTGCGCCGGCTCACTCCGAGGCATCAAGCGCTCATGAGGCTTCGCTGACCCAGTCACGAGAAACGGGAGAGGTAATCCCAAACCCACATCTTCATGATGCATCGATAACAAAGCTGGGGCCGCCTGAGGCGAAGCCATGGGCGCATTTTGTAGCAGGAGGGTAAGGTTCATGAATGCAGACTTTGTTCAGTCGGACTGATTTTCTCCAGCATCGGAGGAATGACCTCTGCAACCCTCACATCTCCACTCGACGTCCTGAAGACACGCCTTCAATCCGACTTCTACCAATCTCAGATCACAGCCTCCCGGAATGCACGTGGCATCCCTCCGCCCTCATCCCTCTCATTGCCTCGTAGCGCTCTCCTGCATTTCCGCGAAACCTTTCAGATACTCTTCTCCATTCACAGAGTCGAGGGCTGGCGAGCACTTTTCAAAGGCCTCGGCCCCAATCTCACTGGTGTTGTCCCAGCCAGGGCTATTAATTTTTACACTTATGGTAACGGCAAGAGAATCATAAGTCAAACATTCAACCATGGACAAGAAGCGGCATGGGTGCACCTGTGCGCTGCTGTCAATGCTGGAATCGTCACAGGGACAATCACAAATCCGATATGGCTCGTCAAGACCCGACTACAACTCGATAGAAGCCATGCCGAGAAGACCGGGACGCTGTCGAATCGGCAATATAAGAATTCTTTGGATTGCGTCAAGCAGACATTGCGTGCAGAGGGAATCAGGGGACTGTATCGAGGCTTGAGCGCAAGTTACCTTGGTGTCACGGAAAGCACCCTTCAATGGGTTCTGTACGAACAAATGAAACTGTATCTCAGAAGGAGGGAGGGAAGACTGGCTGCATCCGGGAAAGCGCCAACTTATTGGGACAATACGCTGAGCTGGGGCGGCAAAGTTGCTGGGGCCGGTACCGCCAAATTTTTTGCTGCGATTGTCACATATCCACATGAAGTCGTCCGAACGAGATTAAGGCAGGCACCTATGAGAGACGGCCGTATGAAATACACTGGCATCGTGCAATGCTTCACGACCATTTGGAAAGAGGAAGGCATAGCTTCTATGTATGGCGGGTTGACGCCACATATGTTGAGGGTTGTGCCGAGTGCTGCTATCATGTTCGGAATGTGAGTTCACCTCCGTTTGCCGTCATGTGATTCCGCTAAGTCATTGGTAGGTATGAAATGATCTTGCCTCTCTTAGGAGCACAGGCATGATTGTTCAGATTCTATCCGGTCAACTTTCCACAATCATAGTCACGAGTTGGTGCATGATTTTCTCTGGAGTCAAGTCTCCTCTCTGCTTGTAATATGCATAGCGTGATAAATATGGGTCAAGGGCCCACAGGCGTCGCGGATGTACAGTAATTGGGGCATCGAATGATGCGGATTTAATGGTGGACAACACGTGTAGTAAAATCTGTCTTCAATCGATATTGAAGATTTGACGCTAGTTAACAGTACCTTTCTATGAAGCTGGACCATTCTCGCGCATCTGACATGCCAGTAAGAGGAGCTCGATGACTCGCCACTCCATGTTCATCTACTCCTCTTCCTCGTCACCACCGTCTTCATCCTTCTTCTCAGCAGCTTTAGCCTTCTTTCTCCTAACACGACCCGGACGCCCTCCCCCAAAGGGCGAGGTGAGAGCAAAATCAATATGCTTCTGGGAGTCGAGTCGGACGATAAAGGAAGGGACATTGACGATCTGCTTTCCTACACTAAAGTCGTAGCCTCGTTAGCACCTAAGTCCAGCTCCTCGATGGGCCAGAATCGTAATACCGGATGTGCCTCTGCCTGATCAAGACCCGAGCGTGATGGATGCTCTTCGCCAAGCCCAATTTGTACACGCAAGTCTGCAATCGTCGCTCCAAAAAGTCCTCCACCTTGAGGGCCAACACGTAATCGAGCTTCATGCGGGACTCATCAAGCACACCCACACGGACGAGACGTCGAATCAGGGCATTGCCTTCGAAGAGACGCTTGGGATCTTTTTCTTCCATGGTCAGAAGTTGACTGCGGTATCTCTGATTAGCCAATGCAAAATCTGCCACACCAAGGTGTAAAGACCATACCGAGCAGCACGACGGATTTTGGAAAGGGTGAGCATAACGCGCCACACCTCGCGCTTGTTGCGGAGACCATATTCACCGACGATCTTGAGCTCGGAATCCCTGTGGTGAGAGTGTTAGAAGATGTCCATCGACTTGAGCAGAGACAAGCTCGTGCTTCAGTGGCCGAGACCAACATACAGACGAGCGGCCTCGAAAGCTGTAACATTTGGTCAGTGATCACCTTTCTAGAAGGGTACGTTCGATGATTGAACTCATTCAAGATAGAACAACGGAGGGGTGGAAGGCACGGGAAATTGTGGGACTATGTCAGGAGTACGACTTACGACGACGCGGCACCTTGTACGTCTTGCTGTACGAGCGTGGTGCCATGATTACGGTTGATGGTGGTTGTCGTGGTGGAACAAAGTGGAAAGGAAATCCGCTAATAGGTGCGCGGGCTAGAGCGCGCTAGTGAGTCGTTTAGCGAGCTCCGCACCAGAGATTTCTCATACGCAACTTCAAAGACGTATCTCCAGAAAGGTCAACGACCACGATCGATCAGCCGCCATGGGTCACTCAGCTGGTCTTCGTGCCGGTACTCGGGTAAGTTCAAGAGCCTTGCTATTCGAAGCGCAGCTCAGCGCTTTGCTAGAGCTTTCGTTGTCTACGTTCAGCAACTAACAAGCACTATAGTATGCCTTTTCGCGGCAATTCAAGAAGAAGGGCATGATCAAGCTGTCTACATACTTGAGACAATACAAGTACGTTTCGCTCAGGTTCCGCCCAGTGTCGCCGAGCACAAGCAATCAGGGCTAATCAATTCCACAGAGTCGGAGATATCGTTGATGTCAAAGCGAACGGAGCAGTCCAGAAAGGGTCGGTACCCTTGCCCATCCCCCCCTCTCATCCTGTTCGTAATCACATAATTGATCGACAAGGTTTTTTGACTTTCCTACAGAATGCCCCACAAGGTCTACCACGGCAAAACCGGAATAGTATACAACGTCACAAAATCAGCAGCCGGCGTCATAATATACAAGCGTGTTGGCAACCGCTATATTGAAAAGCGTGTGAATGTCCGAATCGAGCACGTTTCGTTATCTCGTTCGCGAGAAGAGTTCATCAACCGGGTCAAGGAAAACGCAGTGAAGAAGCAGAAGGCCAAGGCGGAGGGTGTGCACATGTTCTTGAAGAGACAGCCGCTCGGACCGAGATCGTCGAGGACGGTAGACGCCAAAATGGGGGTTGAGACTGTAGTGCCAATTGCATATGAGACAACGATTTAAGTGCTCGATTCTCTTATGGCAAAGAGAAACTAGCTTTATATGAGAAGAAAGCAGATTAAGTCTACATCAAGAGTTTGGCCTAGTTCTGTGAAAGAGACCCAGTAATACTATGCTCTTGACCCCATCACACCAGCCAAGAGGAATTGTGGGCGGTGGATCTTACGAAACTCCCGTGATCCATGCAGTCTGCCTCCGTCTTTCACATGCTGCCGAAGACGCCGTAAAAATGCTCGCACATTGCCTCGAGAGTAGCATGTGTTTAAAGAAAACACTCGAACTACCAAGGGGAAGGCGTATCATCGTCATCATCTGCAGCGACGCGCCGGCTCCGCAACCTCGTCCGAGGTCCTCTTGCTTGTCTATCTCGTAATCGTGAATTGTCATATAAGTCGTCGTCCACCTCCAATCGCTGATCCACCCTCAAGCCCATCTTTGGCTCGCCCTCGTCGTCCTCTGCGCCGTCATTCCAGCTATGTGTAGTGCAAGTGCCTGTTGACATTCCCCAGCCGTTCCAAGACGTCGCTACATCGTGAGTCAGTACTCTGTAATAACAACGGTCCAATTAAAGAAGGAGAGGAGCTTTATTCACCAGCAATGATAGGTGCGTTCGGATGCCAGCTGGCGTCTCGTACGCAGGTCTTCCATGCTCCCCTACTTCTGCTTTCTTCCGGCGGATAGCTGCTCATGTACAAATCCGGATCTTGAGGGCGCGAATGATATGTTGCTTGATTGACATCCACCTTACCTGCAAGAGTGGCGTCCAAATTGTAGATGTAGACACTTCCATCCTCGCTGCCAGAGTAAACATATCTTGAATTTGTGCTTCCAGGAGGTGAGAAATGACACCTTATCAGTGTCTTGAGAACGCGGTGGCCTCGAAATGTGACAAGGGAGCAATCGTGAGGATGAGGGTCGTAGTCCTTTTCGTCATAATTCATAAATCGATAATCAAAAGAAGATGTAAAGCGACTCGGGTCGATCTTTGAAGCTTTCTCTGTTGGCATCATCTTTCGTAGATCCCAAAGCTTCATCATCTGATCCTTGCCATTGCTAAGAACATATCTCCCATCACCTTTGCTATCAACGTAGGTCAATCCCTCGGTATGACCCATGAAGACTCCGGCTTCCCGGCTGTCGCCCATGCTTCGTCGATCCCATACCTTAATGGTAGAATCATCGGAGCCAGAATAGAGTATATGCGGTGACGACTGGTCCCCAAAACACACGGCGTTGACATGATCCGTATGTCCTGGGATACATAGAATCGATTGACGGCTCTCGAGATCATAAACATAGACCGAGTGGTCTGATGTTCCGGCTACAATCTCGCGACCATCCCCGGAAAACCGTATCGACCATATCTGCGATGAGTCAGCAAACTCGATGTTTTGCAGTAACTCGAGGATGAAATACGCCGAAGTCACTATATCCTCCATAGAATCCTCCTCTTCTAATACCCCTCCTACCCATATCTGAGAAATCGCAGAGATAGGGGTCGCCGCTCGCGCCTGGATCAGTTGGGGCCAGGCAAACCGTACTGCGGATGGAGCTGTATGCGAGCCATTTATTGTCTGGACTCAAGGAAGCATCTGTGATAGTCCACTGGCCGTAGGGATATATCACAGTCTTATAATATTTCCACTTGTATGGATTGGACGTGTCATACATTCGAACCTTGAAGTCCTGAGCACAAGAAAAGAAGAAGTTTCCATCCTCGGAGAATTGACCTGAGTAACATCGGGAATTGTAATGGATTATCGTATCAGCATTTGAGGACGGTAGCATACCCTGATTATGTCAGTATTGAGCTTTCATAGCCCGGAGACAAAGCTCACCTGCGATATAGCACTTGTCATCCGGGTAGACACATTCCGATCCGTACCAAGTTCACGATCCATCAATTTCTTCGCTAGTCTCGTCTTTCTGCGCATCCGTACGTCTCTGTAGTGTTCATTACTTCCAAAGGTACCCCCATCCATCAGTCTCTTTCCCTCTTCGCTTGGGACCGAGGGGTACTTGTCTTTCCAAGACTTTGTTCTCCGCCTTCTTCGAGCTCCTAGACCGCCATGACCGTCTTCTAGCTCGTTTTCATCTTCCTCACCAAGCCTCAAAGCGATTCCAGAGCCGCCTGCTCTATGATTCGCAAGGATTCTGCGAAGCCCAGCATGCCCTAATAGCCGCATTATCTGCGCAGGAACTGCCACAACATGTCAGTAAACTTTTTCTGGTGGTCCGAAAAGGCTTGGATGACCTTGTAGGCGTGAGGCTGTTCCAGTAGCTGTAAGAAGAGGAGCTGGGGCCTCTCCGGTTTCCGTCTCAGCATCCTCACCTTCTTCCTGTGTCCCGCTCCCGCCGTTCTCAACAGAAAATTCAATTTCAACTCCGCTCATTTCTTCCTCGGCATCTGTCCAAAAAGGAGCAAAGAGGTCAGTGAAGGTACCTAATCAAGAATTCGCCGAGTAGCTTCCTGTGTAGGTTTCATCTCGTAAATTGTGACATACCATGGAAATCTGCGTCCGGGTCCTCAGTGGGATCGAAGAACTCAACATCTTCGCTTTCATCTGTTGTCGGTTCGAAATCCATGTCGTCATCATCTGTCTCATCCAGCCACTCACCTTCATTGCCCGAAGGGTCGTAAATGTTTGCGGCATGGCTAGCAGGGTCTGGGGATTCGCTGCGAATCGAACGAGGAGCGTGCGGAGGAGCCATGGCAGCAAAGAAGCAAGGTGTGAGGGGATTGAGGCAAACAACCCACGACCTAAGCTCCCTCTTATTCTAATCGATATGCTAGCGGCGGGCTTAGGGACTTATCCCCGCAATCCCACGGGTTCAACCGAGGATCGCTGTGGCTTGTGAGCTGCTGAGGCTGGCACGGCTGATAAGATTCAGATCACTTCAACAATCACTGCTCGGTCTCGTCTGTCCTCTTCGACAGAGACACTGAGTACCTTACTCAGTGGCAAGCATAAGATCGTTTCTCTCAATTGAATTTGCTCTACCAATTTGTCGCCAGCTAGTGTTTTGGTCATAAACGAACCACCTTGTCTTATCCTGAAATCTGCCTCCCTGGGATGTCATTCGAGTGGTGATAATTCCACACCATAGCCTCCCCCAATGTCCAACGCCGACGCTGAAAGCAAAAAGCCATATTACATTCCGTCAACTAGACGGTCTTTGCCCAAGAAGCTCGCCATCGGGTCATCTGCCATCACCTTCGATCTTTTGTAGGCCTCTAGATCTATCTCACTAATGCCACCCTTCATTTCTGCCAAAGAGCGCTTTGTGGCTCTCTCTTCTGGTTTCGTGTCTTCTTCAACCTCCTGCCCTAATTTTGCATCCGCCACTGGCTCAAGGGAGCTTCCGGCTTCTTTGAATGCTTTCCTTGTACGTAATCCATCAAGCTCGCCCCCAGTGCGCCGTTGATTGGCCTCTTCGAACGCTAGTTTGCCCTCTTCGCCGGTGCAGTAGCTGTTCTTGATCGTAGAATGACAGCAAGTGTAACCCCATTGAAAGTTGGACCACCAGCTTCCCCACACCGAGGTATGATTTTGTATGAGAACATCCTCGGGGTACTTGGACTTTGCTTCCACTTTTAGGGCGCCTTTAATTGCCCCCAATTCATCATACTCAACATAGCGCTCATTCTCGATGACGGCCATATCTCGTAATTGAGATGTCTGCAGATGCTGATCCCCTCCGTACTTCTCCAACAACATCTTCTGTCGTGCTTCCTGTTTGGCTTCTCTCTCTTCTCTCTCTTTTCGCAGGAAGTATTCACCGGACGTAGGATTTGCTTGGACATGGATTTTGTTCTTGTCGCCCCGCTCCTGTGACTCCCAAGCGTACTTCTGTGCCTTTTCGAACTCTGCAGCATCCCCCGAAGCTCTCATGAAATTGTCTTCGGCCACCAAAGCAGATGCTTGGTCAGCCTGAGCACCCATGTCGACCATAGATCTCGTCTTGGGATCATACTTGGCAGAGTCGAGATCTAGATTGAGCAGATACTTGGCTGTATCCTCCCGTAGTCGTAAATTTCTTGTGGCAGTGCTTTGCTGTCTTCCCATGTCGGATTCTTCGGCGTATTTCGCCTCCTCTTCCTCCTTTCTCTGGGTTTCCTCTCCATCTTCTATTAGTGCTCTCTCCCCTCCTCCCTCTCCAATCTCCTTCATTTTCTTTTTCAGGCTATCTAGCTCCTCGTATTCTTCAATGACATTCCGATAGTTCTGTGCATCGTACCCATTCCACCGATCGCGCTTCGCATCCCACCCCAAATGAACATCCTGGACCACTTCGTCTGCTTGAATGTCTTTCCCAGTCCACTTTGCGCCTTTTGCTCGAGGGCGACTTGTACATTCTTTGGCCTTATGCGTCATCGAACCGCAATTCTCGCATGCGCCCTTCCGAAACTTCGTAGCAGCAGGACCAAGCCGTTTGCCTCTGTCGTACCATTTTGATTGATCAGGTGTAGAGCTCTGAAGCCGTTGATGCTCGAGATAGTCATTCTCACTGTCTGCAGATTCGAGGTAAAATGGCTTTTTGGATATGAATGATGGGATGTATTCGTTTTGTTCCTTCTTGGCTGGCTCTGCAGGTTTTCGTGACATTGCAGGCTATTTAGGTACCCTAGTCGATTATCACGTATGAAGGGTCGGTTCGGAAGCCCTCCGAAGCTTCTGTCTGACCGCGCAATGTATCACCCCCGGTTCTTCTTAACTCCAACTTAGGCCTAGATGATGATGATGGCGGTTTGGGGAAAGGAGTCAAAGAAGCTTTCTGGGAAAGATGAGTTCTTTAGACCTCAACCGAGTAGACTCAGCTACTTCATTAGCATATACAAGTGGTTAATCCGAACCATCATTATGGTGCCGTCCGGGATTACAGCTCGGCGGGGGTAGGAATTAGCTGAGCGGGGGTAGAAAGTTTAACGGGGGTAGGTTCTGCCCCCGCTAAGCTATACGCATTAGCTTAGTATATGCCGAAGGTAAGTTACGACGAAAATAATTACGCGTATATAGTAAGAGCTTTTAGATAAGTTATATAAGGTATAAGCTAAACGTATAGAGAGTAGAAAGTACTCTTAGCTACTATATAGTAAGTATTACCCCGTTTTACTAGGGAATTATACTAAGTATATATAAAGTAGGCTAGATACCCTAATACTATAATACTATAATATAATATATAAGAACCGTAGCCTAATAATTATATATTAAGTATATACTAGACTTTAACCCCCTAGGAGCGTAAACCCTCGCGAGTAGCTAGAGTTAACGTTAGCGAAGTATATACTAAGTATATATATATCTTAGAACTTACTAGTTTTACTAGTACGCGGCTTCTTAGCTACGATATAATTAGTATATACTAAGAATATAGAGGGTAAACTTACCGGCGGGGCGGGCGTTTTTATAGGCTACGGCGTCCGCCGCTAGAGACTCGTTATAAGGAGGAGGAGAAGGAGAGCGCCCGCGCTAAGTATATAGTTAGTATATACTACGACCCTAGCGTACCCCTACTTACCTTTCGGGAGCGGCGGGACCCCGGCGTCGTATTATATACTCTCTATTAAACTATAGTTAGCGTATACTTAGCGTATTCCCTCTCTAATAAGACTCGAGAATTACTACTAACTCGATATTTAGGGCGACCGCGTAAGCTAGGCGTATACTCTATTAGTTAGCGAGGTATTTAATATACCGTATAATAGAATACGGTACTATAAAGGCTAGTAAAGGCTAGGTTAGCCGCCCTAGATATATTAGCTTTATATATATAGAATATACTCTAGACTTACGTAAGCGTCTCTATCTTAATAGCGTAGATATTAATATAGCCGCCGTAAGGCCCTCGTCTACTAAGCGTAAGCTAAGTATATATCGAGTATCGACTTATATACCCCGGTTTATAAAGGTAGGCGGAGCTCCGCTAACCGCTAAAGTAGACTTAAAGCTTAAGAGCGCTACTACGCATTAGCTAGGTATATACTAAATATATATATAAATTACTTCTCGCTAGCTATAATCGAATTATTTATTATATTACTATACCCGGGATTACGAACTATATATCGTTAGTATATACTAAGTATTAGATAGGAAAAAAAATATACTAGTACTAGAATATTTATTACGTAGATATCGTCGGAGCTATATACTAGTAAGCTTATACTTAATATATATCTAGTATATACTCGGCTTATAGAAGGCTACTACCTAACGCCTTTATTAAAAATAGACCTATATATTATCCCGGCCTATACTTCTACGTCGTATCTATAACTAGTAAGTATATACTTAGTATATACGGAGAATAAGTAGGACCTATACTCCGGATTTAATAGTCGATAGCTAGGCGCCTAGATTTAGGGCCGCTACGTATACTTAGTATATACTTTCCGTATCTCTAATATCTTATATACCTATATTTATAGCTACTATAGTTTAGGGGAGAGCTACGCGTATACTAAGTATATACTAGTATAACGGAATAGAGGAAGCGTACGGCGGGTTCTAGTAAGCTTAGCGGCTAATACCGCTAGGTAAAGGGTTAGTATATACTCTATATCTACTTAAAGTTTAAAGACTTACTTAGATACCGCTAGCTAGGGTTAGTATTTAAGATAGGGCCTATAGTAGTATATTAGTATATACTACGCGTATACTAGGTATATACTAACTATAGTAGTAGCTAAATTAGGGGGACGAGTTAGCGGTATTAGTAACCGCGGCGATATTATATAATAGTCGGTAGGCTACTATTATACATATACTAAGGATATATAAAAAATAGAAAGTAATAGAGAATAGAAGAAGAGGGGACTAGAAGAAGAGGGGACTAGAAGAAGAGAGGACTAGTATACGCCTAGCGTATATAGCCGTATAGGATAATACTCTAGTAGTAGATACTAGGTATATACTAGTATAATAAAGGTTAAGAGCTACGTCGTAGTATATACTAAGCGTACGCTTAAGAATAAATAAGATAATAATAGTAATACGCGTATATACTAAGGATAAGCTAAGTAT
>JAABUP010000336.1_pt1 | contig 106357 bp, 105 predicted proteins | sample 5559201 | NCBI WGS metagenome assembly JAABUP01 (sample SAMN10711887, study PRJNA513373) | rock metagenome | isolation source: Antarctica rocks | place: Antarctica
TTTTTTCTTAATAACTTTAATTAGAAGACTATAGCGAAATTCTTAATAATTAAGAAGTTATTACTACTTATAATAATAAATAAGTAATAATTAATTATTATTATTAGTATATCTTTCTAACCCTATAGTAATATCTATATTTTATAAAAATCTAACTATATAGATATATAGATACGCTAATATAATAGCTTAGTAAGCACTCCCGCTAGCTATATACTAGCTAGAAAGATTTTTCTATTCTTAGTCTAAAATAGTCGACTTCTAGTCGAATAAATAGTCGACTATTGACTACTACATTTAGAAGTCAAAGTCGACTATGACTTCTCGATTTTGTAGTCGACTTTTGACTTTTTACTACAGAGCCTTCTGTCCAACACCGTGAGTTCAGGACATAAAATTAATCTTGACGAGATGTATGCTACACCGGGATCAAAGGTAAAGAATTCTGGGCATCTTCAGTATGTCCGCGACCAAGACCGCCCTCAAGGCCGCCAAAGCTGCTCTTGATGCTCATAGATATGAAGAGGCCATCGAGCAAGCCAATTTGGTGATTGCTGTCGATGCAACCAATTACAATGGCAACATCTTTCTCGGACTTGCCCATGACAGACAAGGTCAACATGAAGCCTCCGAAGTGGCTTATAAAAGAGCCATCAAGGCCAAGGAGGAGGACCCTCTCGCATGGCAGGGGCTAGTCAGCTTGTTCGAGAAGCAGAAAGGCGAGAAGCTTGATGTATATCATGATGCGGCCTTTACATTGGCTGGAATTTATATGGAAAAGGACGACAGAAATCGGTGCCAGGCAGTGCTGGACAAATATACGAGTGATGCCAAGAAGTATGGGTCCCGAACACAGCTCAAGCACTCTTTAGAGGTTTATCTACCCACAGGACCTTTATATGAATATCTGGAAGGCCGAATACCTCAGCCTGCTCACATCTACGTCAAGATAGCCGACTTGGTCGAGGCGGAAGAAAAAGAGAAGACCAATACCGAAATTGGTCAGCGACGGACTCGCTTGGGTGCGAAAATCGACCAGGTTACGGTAGACGTGAAGCGAGAGGTCCTGGAGGGTAGCCAGCTTGAGGACTTATATGGCGCCATTGTTGACTGGACCCATGAGGAAGAGGTTCGACGGCAATATGAGGAAAAGCTCCTCCAACGCGTCCATGATCATCTTGCGGTGTTGCCGGCCCAAAAAAAGGGAAAGAAAATGGCTCAAGTCCAACAGCTAGCGGAGGGTCTGGTCATCTTAAAGCACCCATTTCTTCTTGCTTGGAGTATCAAACTGGAATGGAGCGATGTCGAGGAAATCAAGGAGCTGGATGTTGGTCTGCTCAGAGAACACATCTCCCTCTTTCCTGACGAGGGACGTAGTAAGGTACTCAAAGGCTTTCTTGAAAGTGACATGTCCCCTTTTCCGAAGCCCTCGGAGATTTTAAACGACGAGACCAACGGCACGGACTCTGATCCACTGTCCGCCGAAGATCGTCTGATCCTTATGAGTGAAGGGATGGAGGAGAGCTCTTCTTCTGTTCTGGCGAATCGGATCATGGCAGAATATTACCTTTACCTGGAGGAATACGAAAGTTCAGCTGCTTTAGCAAGGCAAGGCCGGGCCCGAATCCAGGCAGATGCCAATATATCTGGCCTCAGCTTTACAAAGAGCATTGATGCCTTGAACACAATCTTAGCAACCACATTGGTGCAGTATCAAGCACCCAGGCATCATCCAGAAGCTAATGAGCTTTTCGAGGGCATAATCAGCCGGAAGCCCACAGAAACTTCAGCATTACTAGGACTAGGACTGATACTTAAAGAACAAGAGAACTACGCTGGGGCCGTAGACTTCCTTAGCCGTGCGCTGAAGCGCAGTACTGATCTTAAAATCAGAGCAGAAGCGGCCTGGTGTAAGGCTCTGGATGGAGATGCCGGAACAGGCCTGCAGGAGCTTGAAGCTTGCCTCTTGGAGACGGAGGGCTTAGATAAGCGATCGAAGTCTTTCCGATCTCAAACCCTGTATCGGATTGGTATTTGCGTGTGGAATCAGGACAGGTCGAATACAGCACGTAGAAATCGAAATGGCGCATATTCACGATTCCTCGCTTCCCTGCAAGCAGATTTGAATAATGCCCCAGCATATACTAGTCTTGGTTTCTACTACGCCGATTACGCAAAAGACAAGAAACGTGCTCGCAAATGCTTTCAGAAGGCTTTCGAGCTCTCGTCTTCTGAGATTGAAGCAGCGCACCGTCTTGCAGAGTCCTTCGCGATATCGAGCGAATGGGATCTAGTCGAAGTCGTGGCTCAGCGTGTGATCGAGTCTGGAAAGGTCAGGCCGGCTCCTGGTTCGAGGAAAAAGGCAGTAACCTGGCCATTCGCCGCTCTAGGTATAGTACAGCTCAACAATCAAGAGTACACCAAAAGTGTGGTGTCTTTTCAACATGTTTTACGGACTACGCCGACAGATTACCACTCCTGGATAGGACTTGGCGAGAGTTACCAGAATTGCGGACGTTACATTGCAGCCACAAAAGCTTTCGAGCAAGCCCAGAAGCTCGAAGTCAATGCTGATGACGAAATTGTCAAGGACAACTGGTTTTCGAAGTACATGATTGCGAATGTGAGACGGGAATTGGGTGAATACGATGATGCAGTCTCTGGATATCGGGCGGTCTTAGACACAAGACCGACCGAATTTGGCGTGTACATTGCTCTTCTTCAAAGTCTTGTTGATGGTGCTTGGCAGAACATTGAGCTTGGATTCTTTGGTCGTGCAGCAGACGGGGCAAAAGAAGCGATGAGCGTTGCCCAGGAGATTGCTGAATCACATAGTGAAGCCTTCAATCTTTGGAAGCTGGTTGGCGATGCCTGTTCCATATTCACATTCGTCCAGGCGTACGCTAGAGAGCTTCCCAGCCACAGCTTGAGATTGTTGCTCGGAAAGAATGCTGCCCTTGAGGTATTCGACAGCATTGCAGACATTGACGGCATAGGTCAAGACTCTTTAGAAGACTTTACAAAAGCGAATGCTGAGGCCGATTATGTCCAACTCAGCATTAGAGCGGCGATCCTAGCCCAGAAGCGCGCAATCTATTCTTGCGCCAACGATGTCCACGCCAAAGCCGTTGCGTGGTACAATCTAGGCTGGACAGAACATCGAGCACATGTGTGCGGATGTGAGAAGGCCAAACCATCCTCGAAAAGAAAGCCTTTGAGGCACCTTAAGGCTTCTGTCCAGTGCTTCAAAAGAGCCATCGAGCTTGAAGCAGGAAATCCAGAATTCTGGAACTCATTAGGCATCGTGACATCGGAGCTGAACCCAAAGGTATCTCAACACTCATTTGTCCGTAGTCTCTATCTCAATGAGAAGAACGCGAGAGTTTGGACAAATCTCGGTACGATGTATTTGATCCAGGAAGATAATCAGCTTGCGAACGAAGCCTTCGCTCGTGCCCAGTCCTCGGACCCTGACTATGCTCAGGCATGGGCTGGACAGGCTTTATTGGCTGATCGACTAGCAGACCCTAAGGAAGCTCGGACGTTGTTCACACACGCCTTCGAAATCGCAGATTCATCTTCTAGTATCATCAAGCAGCAATACGCGACCGCTACCTTCGACCATGTCGTTTCTTCTGCGGTCTCAAATCAGACAGTTGACGTTCTTCAACCATTGTTCGCCCTGCACCAATTGCAATCGCAGGTCTCTGCGGATCTTGCCTTTCAGCATCTCTCCTCACTCTTCGCTGAGCGAATAGGTGGTTACACGGATGCTATCTCAAGCAATAATCTTGTGTCCAAGAAGCTCGAAGCCGACTATGAGGCTTCAGAATCAGCCATTGTTTTGAAGCGGTTTGCACAAACTAAGGCCGGCCTCGCTCGTGCTCAACTCGCAGATCGAGATTTTGATGCCGCGGCTGAGAATGCAGAGACGGCGATAAACCTTGCTGATGATGAGGATCAGGAAAGCAAGGACCATCAAAAAATCAGACTTTCAGCATACGTGACCGCTGGTTTGGCGTATTACTACCAAGGTAATATGGACCAAGCTCTCAGCATGTTCCGAAGCGCGTTGGAAGAGACTCAAGGCGACCCTGACATCATCTGTCTTCTTGCTCAGGTGTTATGGGCTAAGGGTGGCGACGAAGAACGGAACGTCGCTCGAGCGCAATTATTCGATTGTGTTGAGAAGCATTCGGGACACGTAGACGCCATCGCACTTCTCGGAGCTATTGCTGTTTTGGATGACGACCAAGATACCCTTGAGGCAGTGACAGCTGATTTGAAAGATCTGCGGACACGGGACGATCTTACTGAGAAACAGCAGAGCAAGGTCGGCCAACTTCTTACAGCCATCGCCACCCTCTTGCCCCACAAAGAAGTCGCACACCTAGCGCAAGCGACTGAAGCAGCAACCGCAGTCATGTTATCACCTTCAAAACCACATGGTTGGTCGCAATTGGCTGAGTTAGGTTTGGTCGAGGATCCATATCCTGCTGAGATGGCAAATCTTACGGCAAGAAAGGCTGCTCCACCAGGTGGCACTCTTGACGCAGATGATCTTGCAAAGACTTTTATTGGAACGGGAAGCGTCGACGATGCTCAGCGTGCCGTAAATCTTGCTCCGTGGATTCCTTCCACCTGGGAAGCTCTTAGGTATGTATAAACGAGCAACGCCATGATGAGAACATTTGCAGCATTTTAGCGATAGACGGGTACCAGGCACCTAGCGGTTTAGCTCATCAGAAAGGATATCGGTGAGACATTGCCTCTCACGTTACGCTGTAATGTATTGCTGTTATGTTGTGGTTATGTGAACATGCACCTGTGTGCATTTAACCTCCATGGTTACACTGTGGGGCCTAAGGCCACTAAGGGAGGCCCGAAAAGCCCCCAACGCGTCGCAAACCCGTAGCGCGCGAATGATATCCACCCTCAACAGGACTGGCCATGAGGTCGAGCGATTTGCTGTTCAAGGTAATGAGTCCTTCAGTCATTGCACTGATGAAAAGAGCGAGACACTTGGAGGCAATCCACAGGTATTGATGACGCGATGAGGCCAATGAGACATCGCGAGGTGGGGTGGTGAGCTCTTCTTCAGGCCATCGCATGAAGCGACGACACCAATGAAAAGAAGATCACCTTTAAGGTGTTGGCCATCAAAAATTCCGCCGGTGAGATGCCCGAAGACAGCTCAACAAGTATTGCCGCCGCGCTGTGCAATGCAGGGCTCTACTCATAGCAGACCCTCTTCATGATCAGGGTCGCTCCAACAAGGTAAGTATGAAGAGAGAAAAGTGAGGGAAGGGGAAGGGGGTTTAAGTACTCAACACGCCAACTAGCGGGGACGCTAACGGTGGGAAGAACTCACACGAGATAACCCGGCGTTCGCTTGTTCGGCGCTACGCCCCTGGACTGTCTGTGGCAAGTGAACGAGCTGTGTAGAACTTAGTGTTGAAATAAAATATTCTGGTCTCCACTTAAGACAAGCTCAACAACACAATTGATCGAATACGACTATAGTGAGACGATCTAACGTCGGCCAGAGGTGGACGATCAAACAACGGGGTAAACTTGGGTCAAATCTTGATTTCCACGCCAATCTACCTCGTCTGGCGAACCCATATGCTCCGCCTACCATCGACTTGATCAATTCTCCAGCTCCTGATATAGGTTGAGTTTGAAAGCTGCATTCTGGGTTTGATTTCTCTCATTCCTCTGTCTCTGTGGATGCTTCCATCATTTCATTTGTTTTGCGAGCTCGTGACTGCATGATCTGCACCAAAACCGTGATTTGACATGCGAGAGGCGACAGACCCAGGGGATAGATTCAGTCATGACCAGCGGGAGGACAGTCCGGGATTATAATCGAACGCTTCGAATGTTTTTCAGCAATGGATCGAATCTTTCAATTCCCGCCCATAATCCTTTCGCACTCGTCCTTCAACTCGTCAGCCCCCTGTACCGCTTTCCACTTCCCTAAAATCCCCTTCACTTCATCCCAATCCTTGAGTGCCTCCTCCTTATCTCCCTTATCAAGCAGTCGTCCCAGTCGTCGCGGTGTCGTTACGACCCACCTTACAGTATCCCTTTGCATCCTCTTCCGCTCCGATTCCTCCTTCTCTGCCTCTAGTCCCTCTGGATCGCTCTCTTTTGCCTGTCCATCTGCCTGGGATTTCCCTGCAGACGCCAAAGTCGCAGCCGTTTCTGCAATGTATCCCACCGCCATACCCAAGGTCCCCGTTGTCGGCGTCAATGGATCCATGTTCGCTCTCATTTTCCGGATAGTATCCGTAGCCGTAATCAACTTTGAGTAGTTGTCATAGACCAAAGCCTTTCTCTCGCCATCTAGTCCTTTGATCTCATTAATCAAGCCCCCTTCCACGTTCAAGACGCCTTCGAGGCTTTGATTCGCCAGCACGGACTCAATGTAGGCGTCTGCGTCGAAACCTTCTTCGTCCAAGGGGCTAGTCTCAGTTTCAATTCCAGGACTTTGAGAGTGCCGCTGCGCGCTATTGTTAGTGTCGGTAGGGGAGGGTTTGAGATTGTAGTAGTCGCGGAGGGCGGAGCGATTGGCACGGCGGGTTGTGGGTGCGGGAGAGGAGGTGCGGGATGTTTCGGGGGTGCTATTGAGGGAAGTCGAGGGAGCGGAAGGGCGCGGGGAGGCGATTGTTGACATCGTGAGCTTGGAGCAAGGGCGGACAGCTTTCTCGTGGTGATGTTTAGATACAGGAAGTATATACAGTGTAATGCACCTCTTGGCATGGCTTACAGGGTACTTGTCTCGGCTATGACTGCCCTGTCGCTCCCCGGAGCCGGGGCCGTGTCCTCCCTCGTCCAAGGGGTCTCTCCTCCAGCATCGATTTGACTGTTATTATCACACTCGCAAACACGACCAAGATTCTGTGAGACACCTAGTCATGCATGATCTTCTCACTGCTTGCACACAGACTAGGCATGGATCTAGTCCGGACTCTGAGGCTGAGCATGGCCTGGTCAACCAGGTATGTAGGGCAGGTCAAATCTTTTTAGGCATCCATCACCGATAGGTTCTTCACAGTGACGCCGTCAACCTTCATTCTTTTATGCATCTGCTTCAGCTCTCTTCTCTACATATACAAGATTCGTACTCGTTGCGTGATATCTATAGAATCCCGTATCGTTTTTGTTGTATGTTCGTTGATTTACAAAACTTCTAGAGTGAATTATTCGATTCGGATTACGCTTCACACCAACCTACACTAATATGGATCCGGAGGCAAATTCGGTCCTTGATACTTCCTCAGGCGATGCGGCCACAAACACGACCCCTGTAGCGTCGAATGACAACTCGCCTTCGTCTGAGCCTCGCCTGGTTTCGCAAGGACCTAAGTATAAGTCAAAGAACTGGGAAGGTATTGAAGAGCAAATTGCACTGGATAGCTTTCTTAGTGGAGAATCGGAGAGACCTCTGATGGAACTCCTCTCGAGCTCCGAGGGATTAGATGTCAATAAAGCTCACCTGAGGTCCACTCCATTCTATGCAGCAGCCCTAGAAGATGGCTCTGAGCTGACCTTTCTCGGAGCAGTAGACTCCCACGTTGATCTTGAGACTCGCTATAAGTTCACCAATTATGAGGGGCCTATTGAAAAAGAGATTCTCCAGCAAATGCCTCCGGATGGTAAGGCCACGGTATCTGAGGATGTCACACCATTGAAGTTGGCGGAGACTCGCATGGCCAGCTCCATTCTCAAAGAACCTGAGGACCATCTCGACAATGAGAGCTATGAGGGACCACACGAAAGTTTCAAGTATAACTCTCTCCCAACCAACAGTAAGATGTTTCGCTTGGTCTGCAGCGGAGCGCAACACGAGGAAGGGGTCATTTCCTCTCTGGAAATGCATACCTTTGATATAGATGCTCCTCCTACGTTCCATGCACTCTCTTACGTCTGGAACAGCCCTCAAAGAGACGTATCAATGACATGCAATGGGCAGAAGCTCATGGTGACAGAGAGCTTAGCGTTGGCGTTAAAATGACCTGTAGTGTGGAGTCGTGATACCTTTCTCTGGGTGGACGGGATGTGTATAAACCAGGATGACGTTGGGTGAGCGTAATCATCAGATTAAATTTATGGGTGAGATATATCGACGCGCTTCTACGGTGCTTGCGCACCTGCCCTACCACAACCCAAAAGATCATCAACCGGGCGAATGGTCCTCCATCAGTCTCATAGCTTTACTTAACCGGGTTTGGGAGAAAGACGAGGACTATTCTATGAAGCCTGAAGAGGAGTGGGAGAGAATTCTCTCGACAAACTACAACAATTTCGATATGTGTGCGACTTCCCTCACATTCTGGATGAATACCTGGTTCACACGATGCTGGATTTTGCAAGAAGAAGTTCTCAACGACGTAGTGTTAGTATTCTTCGGAGCGGCTACTTGCAGCTTGAACGCAGTGACAACATTCTGGGATCTTGCGCGGCGCCGAGACGTCCCTAGGGTTCTCAAGCATGGCCCTCTAGCAGACGTTTACATCACAAGCCAGAATTTGAGCCAAATCGGATCTTTGAAGCGAATTCAAGAATGGCTCCAAAAGCCTTCTGAGAGAGGGAAGACCCGCGAATCTGTATAGACTCGTGTCAGGGCATATACTCAGCAAACAAGGGACTCCCATCTCAGTCTTCTTAATCTCCTCATCATGTCGCGCACCAACGGTGCCACTGATCCAACGGACAAAGTATATGCTCTTCTCTCACTAGCGAACGACAAGGCAGTTGAGGGAATAAATCCCGACTACTCTGACGAGAACACCGTAGCAAAAGTATACCTGGATGTCACACGAAGGTACCTTCAGCTGGGTTCCGGCCCAGAATTACTTCATTATGCAGGTAACGATCACCTCGTGGCCGACCTACCCTCTTGGGCAGTAGATTGGAGCCACCAAACAAGATCGTCATTCAATAAAAGGTTGTACGACTGTTCTGGACCTGCGATTCCATGCATGAGGACATCAGAGCCAGGCAAACTCGAAGTCCGCGGGGCCATTGTTGATCCCACTGCATACGTTGGATTTGCTTGTCGGTACTATTCAATGGATGTTTCTCTGGATAGACTTCATCCAATGCTCGAAGACCAAGCTAGCTCATTACCACTCGTGGATACCGACCATCACATGCGCCAAGTCGTCTACGCAACTGGCAAAATGTTCTGCGAGAACTTCTGCTGCACTGGTCGATACACGGAGCCACCGGACTTGGTCCTTGGTCGAACATTAGCGGCCGACTGTACGCGCTCCGGGCTGAGATCCGACACAGCTTTCTTTGAAAGCTGGGCTGCATACCAGCGTTACAACGATGATAGCCTACAAATGCAGGAGATGAGCAGAAAGATTGAGCCTGGATCGGAGGAAGAGTAGCTTATCGATAAAGCGTGGCCGTACGAGGCCGCTCTGCAGGAGGTTCAAAAGGGACGCAGGATCTGTGCTACCAACGGTGGGTATTTTGGTCTCGTTCCGTATGATGCCCAGAAAGAGGACCTGGTCATGATTTTGGAGGGTTTCTCCATGCCTTTCGTCCTTAGGCGGAGAGGCGATGAGTTCGTTATCATTGGGGATGCTTACATCCATGGTATCATGGACGGTGAACTAATCTGTGCAGTGGACGAGCGAATCGAACTTGACGATTCGAAGATTGGATATGACAGTCAGGGTAAGGCGTTTCATGCTCGAACGCCTGGTGATGGCTTTGCAACTCTGCAAAATTTCTCGCTAGTTTAACGGGCCAGCCGCTACAATTTTGATAGCAGTTGCAGTCTTGGGCCTGGATGATCACAAATAACAAATCCAGCTATTCTATCATCTTTCATGGATCATCTTCAAAACACGAATCCCCTGTCCGACTTCAGGATTAACAGGATATTTGCAGGCTGCAGGCATAGACGTTTAACAAAGTATGATATTGCGATTCAGCGATACAGCCATTACAACCTAATCTCAGCTATTTGGTGGCTGTGTGCATGCAGAGAAAAAGCTCGACACTAGGAAAGGAGGCTAGTTTGTCCCAAGCTACCTCTTGATTGGACGGGACCTTCCATGCAGCTGAAGCGGGGAACTATATATGTGCCGCGCTCATTGAAGGTTGATATTCCGCCTCGTCAAGTCCAGCTCATCCCACATTTTCCTGTGTCATAAGTTTCTTAACAACTCTCCACAAAATGGAACCCATTGGGGCAGCAGCATCCTTGCTCACCTTGATTGAAGCGACTGCAGTCATAGGCAAGGCTGCTGTCAAGCTCCACCATGATTTACGAGATGCCCCACAAGACATTGCGCGAATTGCTGAGCGTATACTTGTAGCGCGATCACGACTCGAGGCACAGCTTCGTTATCACAAGGAGCATTGTTCAGTATCCGAACGTGATGGAGTCAAGCTTGTCAACTACCAAGGGCTTGCCGCGCTGGAAATGTCGCTCCAAAACGCAAGCAGCTGTCTTGAAGAATTAAATGGGGCACATACTCTCCGTTCACAAAAGCTGACTAAGAGCCAATGTTTGCGTTGGATTCTCCGCGAGAGAAGGCCGGTGCTGAAGCTGATGCAACATCTGCAGGATGTCGAAGATGGCCTGTCTAAATTGCAGATTACAATTTCCCTGTCTGTATTTTCAAGTACCTGCGTCCCGGTGACTCCACTGCTCACATCGCTCAGGTCTATCTCGGCAGCTTCATATTCTGCTATAAAGGACGTTGCTGTACAGCAGTCGGCTTTCCTCGATGAGGTGCGAAGGAAGAAGAACTTCGAGATGGCTTTACCAGAAACCGAACCTCAGACCGGTAACCAAAGCATTGTCGCATCTGCGTCTTGGGATTACTCCTTGTCGACATGCCATGAGGATCGATATCTGACTGCAAAGCCAAAAGTGTGGGGTCGACTCGCAAATAACGAGAATTCATGGACCCTGAGCTCTTTCGTCCTAACGAATACTCACTGGAATCTCCTGAGCTCTGCATATTCTGTCACAAGCCTGCTGAGGCTACCGTATTTTTTCTCGGACCGTGCAATATCGATACAAGCACAGCTCCAGTGCTTTCAGCTGAGCTGGCCTTCAATCTCGCATTCGGTGACCTTGAAGAACATTGTTTCTCAGAATTTGAGATTTATGAGAGCCTGTAGAGCGGGCACAGTTGGCGAAGTGAGGAAATTAGCAATGTCAAGGCAGGGAAGCCCCACCGACATTGACGAGTTTGGCACCCCAGCGCTTCATGTAAGGACAGGCCATCAAGTTCCATGCGGTCCACTAATAAAGTTTTTAGAATGCTATCAAAAGTGGGTCCCTTGAGCTCGTACGATTCCTGCTCGACAATGGCGCCGGAGCGAATGATCTCGACACTAGAGGTCACCGGTAGGAGCGTCTACATCGGCCGTAGAACTCATGCTAAAAGTAGTCAGGAGTCCGTTGGAGATTGCCTGTAGATGGGGACTGCTGGAGATTGGAAGGCTGCTACTAGCAAGAGGTGCTTCGATCGAGCACATCGACTCAAGCGGATGCACTGCTCTGACCATGCTTTGGTTCAACATGAACTTGTCGTTTTCACGCACAGAATATGCCAAAGCGCTGCTCGCTCTCTCGTCTCTTCCTTTGAGTTTAGAAAGGCAGGAGTCCCTGAGTCCTCTTGCATGTGTCGCTATGAGGGGAAGCGCCGAGGACGTCAAAGCATTGCTTGATCTAGGGGCCAATGTGCATGAGCTGGATGCATCTGGAAATCGAATCATGAAATACTGCATTATAGGGTCCAATCTACGTACTTACGACTGCCTAATTCCGTACATGCCTCCCGGATGGATTTATGAAGTGGACAGTCGGGGTCGGAGTCACCTTCACCTCGCTCTGGAATTTCCGGGCTCCAACACCAAAGATATCGCAGAGCGGCTCCTAAAGGCTGGCGCTGACGTCCATGCCGTTGATGCGTCGGGAATTTTACCTGAACATTTGGCAAAAACCACTGACGAGAGTGCAAACAGATTCAGGGTATGGAGGGAAGGTGAATGTGGCAATCTCAGTGCTTACTTGCAAGCGCTCGCATCATGCGGATTCGACGTCGTAATGGATGACGAAGGGGATTTTCATTGGTCTTCGGAACCGCCATTGAGTTGAGACTCGTTATCCACAGTATACGAGCTTTGGTAGGTATTCACAAACCCGGTAGTTGCTAAAGCTTCAAAATACAAGTCTTTGACTGAGGTTTGCCTTGGAGTCTTGTCGCTTCCTCCCAGAGCACGGAGCCATGTGCATTTGGTATCCAAGCAGGCGCACCAGCTCGGGACATTGAGAGTGGTGCTAGCGTGTATCGCAAGGGACCACTACAGATGGATCGCCACGCATCCGTGGGGACGACTACCTCAGGACCCGGAGATGGAGGTACCATTTGCTGTAACTGACCTAATCAATTCGGATGGCTAGGAAGACTGAGGGCTCCTAATATGCGCTTAACAAGATTGCATCATAGTCTTCTTCTAGTATACCTCTATTCAGGACCATGTCATCACCTTTGGGCAGAAGTTCTAGACGATGAACGATCTCAAACGAAGTTCCGAGGTATGGTATTATAAGGATGAGAAAGACTGCAACTCCTTCGATCGTGCTTAGGCTCATCCCCGGTGACTTACTGTCTAGCTATATCGCACGCTGCCTCTCTCCTAGAACGGGACTGGCACGATTAAGAGTGAAGTTCTCAAGGTATGCTGGCAAACGAGTGAGGCGTATGCCGTATTGAGCGCTAAGCGGTTTGAAGGCGGTTGCACCTTGCTCTCGTGGAAACATTGTACCAAGGACTTTGCCAATTGTAATTGCAGAGGATAGCTCGTTCACACCAAAGTTCGTTCGAATTGATTTTCCAAGATTGGAAACTACTAGTGTCATGGTGAAAGAAAGGCTTGACTCACCGTGGTTGAGGATGGCTCTGATGCTCTCCTATGTAGGTTGACCAAGAATTTCAGGTTAACTATTGTGATAATGGTCGGACACATGAAAAATTGATCTGCGCTGGGACATTACACAGCTGATGTAGGGCTACAGACCTCACATCATTTTGAGTGACGGTTAGGCTTCCCACATGGCGCATGGGTTTCCGTGCTTGCATTAGTTCCATGCACTTTTAGCGACTGTCAGTTTGAAAACAAGCATATATGTAAGACCGCTAGGACGATTTCGATCGCAGGTGGATGAGAGAAGGCTAGAAGGCAGCAATAGGCTGTAGGATATAGGATATACCAGGCTGTCGAGATGAGGCCAAGCCAGAAGGCTACCGATCAGAGGCAAGCACCGGTGTGCGATAATAGCATCAGCACAAGGCAAACTTCGGTGCACAGGCTAGTAGAAGTCTTTCTGGGGAATACTGTCTATCCTGAAGAACAGCTTGCCCCGTAGAGTAGAGCGATCATAGTACAGGTTTCGGTGTGACACGCCACTGAGAGCTCAATCTCTAAAGATGTCAATGTGATAACGGTTATAACGTTGACGATATTGACGCCAAGCTGCCAGGACGCAAGTGCCAGTCGCGCCAGTCGCGCCCCAATTCCGGCTAGGTTTAAATAGCGTACACAAGCCACGTCAACAATGATGGGTTCGACAGGCCAGCTTGACGCGTACAAGGTACGTCGATTAGATACCTCGAGGTTGCTGGTCTCTACGCTGTGGGCATTGCTGGACCTCCGCCGGCTCGCCATGGCTCCAATGTCCAAGCACCCAAAGATCTAAGAATCAGCAATGTCGAACCCATCCTCCCAAATATCCACCCAATTGACCTCCACCAAGTCCCTCACCCCAAATGAGACTTGGCTGTCCGACTTCCTTACCACGCAACGGCCCACCACACCCTTCCCCGCCCTGATCCAAACGGCCAGCTTTCGCCTGCTAGCCTCCGATATCACTACGTCTCTGACCACTGGCGCCTCCACGTGTCTTCCACCAGATGTCCACAACGCAAACGTCAAAGAGCGCCGGCTCGCCGGAGCCATCGCGGTGCAAGTACTGGCCGTGGAAGATATGAGTAAAAGCCGCTGGGAGCAGATCGAAGCGATTGAAGCGCTGGAGCGCGGGGAGGGGACGAAGGGAAGGGAGATCATCCGTGTGGTTGCTACGGAAGATGGGGATGACGATGCGGGTGGGAACTTGCAGAAGGGTGGTGGACCGCACAAGTTGTTACTGCAAGATGCTGCAGGAAAGAGAGTGTATGGGATTGAGTTGAAGGGATTGGAGGGAGTGGGGCTGGGGATGAGTATTGGGTGTAAGATGGTCTTGAAGAATGCTATTGTGGCGAGGGGTGTTGTGTTGATGGACGCAACAACGACTACCGTCCTTGGGGGCAAGATCGAGGGGCTGCACAAGGCGTGGAAAGAGGGGAGGAAGACTGAACTAAAGGCAGCCATTGAGGCTGGTGAGCAAGCTGCCGGAGGGAGAACTTGATGGCACGGTCAACGACCGTTTTACCCTTTTACGAAATTCGATTATTCAATTGGTGGATATGAGTGCTTCCGCTCAACATTCGTCTGACCACGATATTTTGGGTACTATCTGAATGATCGTCCAATCTAGGCCCAACGTCTTGTAGGCTCGACTGAGATCCTTCCGATCTCATTTATGCGGAGACGTAACATCTTGCCCCGAATTGGAACCCACGGCTGGCTCTTCGTTTCTTTTGAGATACCAAGCCTTTACTCCGGGACAAACTTGAGCCTGGAATCCACTGGCCGTGAACCGAGTGGGGGAAATGCTCTACACTCTGTCACTCCCTCCATGCTTGACAACCTATTTCAAATCACGATTGCGATGGCAATTTCAACAAGCTGAACATCAATTTTGGATTAGGTAGTAACATCGACCGATCCCGATATTGCTTTCGCTTATCCGACTTGTTGAGCGTATGGGATTTTCGACGTCTTCTGGAATATGGTTACATGTGTCATTTGGTAATGCAATCTGACTCCGGAGCAATTACTTGGAAATTGCCGTAAGTGCATCGTTCCACTGTGAAGGCGGCAAGCATGTCAAAACCGCATGGCGCCAGACAGAGATTGGACGGTGGTAGTTTAAGACCATATTCTGTTTCAAGTCAAGGTCTCTGCTGAACGTCGCTCGAGAGACTACTGGCGCCGCTGATATTCCAAATGCAGAGCTTCCTGTCATAGAAGCTGGTTGATACGAACATGTCGTTTTCCTCATTCGGCAGAATATCGCTGGCATAGTTCATGCTTTCATGCTCTGTGAACATCGCAAGGACTTTGATGGACCATATTCCTAAAGCTGCTTGAATGTCTAGAATGCTCGCTCCAGCGTGCATGCAACTAGCTAAGACCTTGAAGTTGGTACTATCACCATTGGCTGTAATTTGTGCGAATGGGCTCGAGATCCTCCACACTCCGCCGCCTAGGTGTTTCTCGACGAGAATATCTGCTCTCCCACGGCCATGTAATGGCAGGGCTACGACTCGAATATACTCATCATAGCTTCCAGTTAGGAGTATCTCTCGACCTCCCTGAGATATAGGCAAGACCACAATTGCAGTCACACCCGCTCCATGGGTCTTGGAGTCCCGACTCAGTGATTGATACTGGTCAATCCCGGCTTCGCGCTCGTCAATGCGATGGGGAAACATTGCGATGTGCTTGCAAAGTATGGAATCATCTCCACCAGAATATAGTGAACCTGGGCTCGCAGGGATTCCTTCTGGTGCCTTGGACCAGGTTACTGTCCATGCCTCTTGACTATGTACGGGGAATGTGACAATGTCTTGCTCGTCTTGCTCTTCGTCGAACACTGCGAGATGGCCATTTGAGAGTGAGACCGCTATAAGTGGAGACCCCCTAATTGAATCTTGAACCTGGTAAGCAAGAGATAGGACTAAGATAGACGAGTCGCAGACTTGGACGGATCTGATGAACATCAAGTTGCTGTCGCGAGCAAAGTCAAGCGAGAACAAGCTTACACTACCTACACTTGTTGCTACAGCGAAGATCGATGGATTCCTAGGAGAGAAATGGAGATCGAGGAGGGCATATGGGAGAGCCTTGGTTTGGAGAAGATTCGCTCTTTGCTTCGTGATGTGAAATACCAGAATGCTTCCAGTCCGATTTTGGGCCGGTGTCTCGCGTTCCGTGTCAGTCGCATCATGACTCGTTTCTTGCCCGTTGATTTGGCCAGATTCAAGACTGTACGTGCCGACGACCAAGATGTTGTGCGACTTCGCGAATTCGCAACAGCTTGGTTGTGAGTCTAGAGAAATGCTCACCGTTGATTTGGCAGATTCGATTAATCCATTACTTGGATCCAGCATGTTCATTTACCAAAAGGGTTGGTCATCCAGAAGTCCTTGAACGCCGTGCTGCTCGTCAATACTATCAACGGACAACGGAAGAAGTCCTCAACTGCTGATATGAGATGCTCCAATCTTCAGCAAATATGGAGAACGTAGCTTCCAGCACGTACTTGGCTTTACGTTAGGCTTCAGCCAGTGTGAGGATACGTTGGCTGATCTGTCTAAGCCTGACCATACCCGCTAGCGGTCCTTCTAGGGAGTACCCGCAGCGGCTCCGTCTTCCCCTACGCCCCGGGAAGCCCTACAGTCGGTCCGCCGAGACAGCCCCTCCAGCCACTCCAGCCAAATCCTGACGCGAGCCTCTCGGGTTCGAATGGAGCAGCTCCTTGGAAAGGTGACCTGCGAGCATCATGGCAGGGAAGGAGGATGAACATTTAGAGGAATGGGAGTGGGGAGATGGTTACTTCTCGGACGACTCAAGCTTCTACGGTCCGTTACAATCGGTCACGGTTTTCTCGGTCGTACCTTCCATTAAATCAAATCAGGAGACGACGAACTCAAAATAGACCTTGAAGACTGCTCTGCAAACTTGGACCAGTCCGAATTCTGGGCCATGCATCCCTCTCAGCCAGCTACCATAGCCTTCGCCAACATGGCCAGAGAAGCAAAGAACCCAACGCCTAAAGTGCTGTACAACGCTTACGAAGGAGACCTGTGTGGCCGGCAGCTCTCTGAAATCGTTCCTGAATTCCTCGCTCGTTGCCCCCCTCTCACGACCCACATGGCCAATCTCGGCCCATGGATCTACATTGGCAATCCCCAAACAAACTTCCGCCACACCAACGAGGACAGACAAGGTTTCATGGTTCGAGGCTGCGAAGTCCTCCAGGACTTCGACTCGGTAAAAGCAGGCATCGAAGCTTCCATGGCTGGTAAAGCCAAAACAACCATAACGCGAAAACTTACTCCCCTCCGCAAGCGGGTCCAGACCGACCTTCTAGCCGCGGCGCAAGAGAAAGGCTGCACGTCCGGCAAATGGATGCTCTTCCCTAGCCCTGACCATGTGAACTCTTCATGGTCTCTGGTAGCTACGGCTACCGCGAACGATGAGCTTGGAATTGCGGCCAAGGTAGCTGCGTACGATGGCGATGACGATCCGAGCAAAGCGAGGCTCATTTGCGTGTACACAGAGAACTTTGAAGATAAGGAGGACGTCAAGAGAGTGCTTGAGAGAATATATGCTATGGGTTTGTGTAATAGGAATGGAGCAATTGCAGAGGGGAAGGCGATTTATTACAAAACGGATGCTTACACATATCTGGACATAACGGGTGGAAATGAGTGGGGATTGAGGGCTAGTCTCTACTCGTCTAGGGAGCTGCTGGCGGAGGGGAAGTGAGCTGTGATGGTGACATTTCTGATACGGTTGGTCATATTGCTTGTCAGCGTTCTGAGCGAATCTACCCCTCCCATAAGAGCGACATTCATCGACTCCTGTGGCTCAGCGCAGGCTATTCATCATTCAATTAAAGCACGATCAACGTTCAAAGTAGTGGACAGGCAGACAAATATTCATAACGTGAGACTTTATAAACGAAATTCATTGAACGCCAGGCTAAATGCATCTACTCTACCGCTCTTTCATCAAGCACGATACACTACACGATGGTCTCTAGCTCCCTAGCATACCCTATCGTATGCTCAATGACCTGTCCACTCATTGCCAGGATCTCCTTCTCTGTCCTCATCTCCTCCCCTTGTTGCAGTGGGAAATAAATCCTCCCGTCCCGGACAACCCAGCCTCTTTCATGTGCGAAGCTGACCACGCTGCCTTCACTCTCTAGGAAGAGCAGATTCTTCGCGTTAGCAATGGGCAGGGATGGATAGGCCTTTTCTGAGCATGAGGCGATCTCCGAGCGGATTGTGCCAATGAGGACCTGGACAATCAGAATTAGCATGAGCTCATAAGCTCCCGTGAACCGCATGTCTCACTTCACTAAAGACACCGAACTCCTCTCCTGGAACACCCTCCCTTTTTATTGCCCCCCACACCCGATCATAGCTCCCCTCCATCAGCCACCGCTCCAGCTTCACTGGATACCCAATAAATTTATTCGCCTCCAGTCCTGCGCCTTGAGTAGAGCCCGCCGCTTTTCCTTCCATCTCGACCTCCAAGCCTTCCAACACGGTATGGAATCCGGCATAATCCCCCTTTGTCAACAATAGCAGCAAATACAGCCCGGTGACTTTACTTCTCTGCCCGTCACCCGGCGGCTTAAAACTCGAAGAAGGAAGCTCATAGAAGGGCTGCAGTTGCTGGAAATAGCGAGTGAACGCGTCGGGATCTTGGAGCCGGATGGAGAGCAGCGCTCCGGATTCGAGGGTTTGACGTGCGAGAGATAGGATTTGTGGGGATGTAATGGGCGTAGGTAAGAGGGCGTTCAGTTGGAGCAGCTGTTTCTTGGCTGCTGTGAGGAGGGAGGCGATTTTTTGCGGTGACGGAGGGGGTGTACTTTGGAGATGGGTGAGTGTGCTTTGCAAATCAGACGTAGACATTTTGATTGATTGAAGGGAAGCAGGCCTGGAGATTGATGGGACTTGTGGAACCCTTGAAACTCTTCCAGAATTTGATTTCGATGTCGTAGCTGGTCCTGGTAGAATTTGAGGCAGCGCGCTTAGCAGCGGCCGGAGAACGGCCCGCATAAACGCAAGAGGCCCCTGCCAAGGCTGCCAAGCCATGCTTCCAGGGTCCGAGGGTCCAGGCCGTTGTTGATTGCTGCCCCTCCTTCCCAACTACCTTGTTTCTGATACTCTCTTTCTCTCTTTGCCCTTCCACCGTCTGTTTTCAGTCAAGTATCCATTCTTACTGAACCTCTTTATTGCGTGCCGACAAGAAACCAAGTAAGTCCTGCATGCGCAACCGTCATGTGGTTATCAGTCACAAGGAAGCAAATTCTCCCCCCTATCTGGTCACCAGGTCTTAAGCGGTCATCTTCCAGCTCTTGCTTACATTACCTGACTCTCATAGCCCTCACCTCGTTCCCGGTCTTACACTTCCAAGCTTTCTGCATCCACTCAGAAATCTCCCTCTGCCCTGGAACAGCGTCCACAAGTCCATTCTACTAAAACTTCACCTCTCCACCATGAATTCCGCTCCAGCCGGCAATCCTGGTGGCGACAACCGAGACTATCTGGATAAAGGCCTTGACGCTGTCGAGAAGAAATTTGGTGGCCAGCGCTTTGCCGATCCACAGAAGAACCGTGCAATGAACGAGAAGATCACGGACTTTATTCGCAAGATGGTGGAGAAAGTGACTGGAAAGAGAGTGCCCAGTAAGGTCTCGAACTAGGCTTGTGAAACTGGGCATGCTGCGGGGGCCGTATAGAGCCTGTGCCTGCCAGCTCGGAACGGTCGAATGATACCCCTGATATCCATGATTGGCTTTTGTTGTACGGTACCAGGGTTGGGGCACGCGGTGGCAACAAGTTCTTCGAGGTACCCTATGCAGTTCTAAATAGGTAAATCGGCATGAAAGACAATGCCGTACCACATTTGCACTGCACGTTCTGCAATTTGACTGGAATGAATCTCATTGCACACCAGACGTATGGCTAGCCGAATTACTAACTACGTTAGGCGTGTATCTTTAAAAGAGTTGGAGCAGCCAAGCTATGTACATTTTTCACTCCGTCGGTCACTCGTATTGCAGCAACTGGATTTTACTCGCCATTTCGGGACTCACTTCACCATTTTCCCTCGACTGATATTCGCTTCTCTCGACAGGTTCATCAAAAAGAGAATCCTGGTCTGAACCCTGAGCGACTTCGTTCGCATCCGCTGCCTCTTCATCTCCGGTCATTGATACGTCTTGATCAGTTCTATCAGCATACCTATTGGCTTTCTCTGATCTCGGAAGAGTGGTGTAGCGATTATTGTTTTGTAATTCATCAGCGGCATCAGCCTCATCCTCATCGTCGCTTTCTTGAACGAATTCGTTGCTCATAATAGACATCTTCCTTTCATTACCCCTTTGATACCTTCCCTTACGCTTCGGCCTCGCACCTCTATCTTCCTTCTCCTTCTCCTTGCCCTTTGCTTTCTTTGACTTCTTCGTTTTCGTTTGAGAGACGTCTCCGTGCAATTCAGGATTCCACCTTTCATCAAGCTCCATAGCGCCTTCTGCCAGGATATGCGTTAGCAGTCGGTTCACTACCTCACGATAGTCCATGGACTGAGAATTTGGGATAGTGTCCTTCATCGTTAGCCAGGCCTCTTTCTTGTCTGCAGCGTTCCATGTCACTCGGAAACCATCGTCACCGAGTAGCCTCCAAGGGATGTTCCCTTCAGTCGGAGCATTAGAACCCGCTACTGCTTGGAGCAATGTGTACCGATCTCCTGTCCTCATGTTCGCCACTCTCTTGGAAGTACGTACGTGTCTCCAAGGATTCTTGGTAGGGGCGGGCCTTTCTACCTCGAATTCTCCCAACTCTCTGATTGCCTTCAAGAGATTATTCTGATCTCTTTTCTTCAATTGGCTCCATTTTAAGCTGCATTGCAACCGGGACCGTCCATTTCCATTCTCGCCCATACGATCACTGACAACTTGCCAATTAATAACTTTCATATCTTCGACCTCCTGATCCGAGTTCTCATCCACCTCGGCAGCACCGAGACCATACTTTTCTTCTCTCGCTTGTTGTCTTTGGTTCTTCATGAGCTGAATGCATTCCAGGATTGCAATACACAAATTCCTGACTTCGGCGTCTGTCCATTGCTCGCGGTTGCGGTGCTCAGATTTAAAAATATAGTTCCGCCATCTATCGCGACAATCGCCTGGCATACGATCGATTATCTCTCCCACAGCCTTCCAGGACTTTCCTTTCTCATCGACCGCGTGCTTCAACATCTCATCCTCTTCCGCAGTCCACGTTCCGCGGGCAGTATAATTGTGAAATCGACGCCTAACATACTTTTGCACAGACATTCGTGGACGGTAGGGAAGAACCTCATGGAGTTCGTTGAATAGAGCAGCGACTTGAGCGTTGCCTCTCATGGGGGTTTGGATGAGGGAGTTGAAGTGTCCATAGTTCATCTTATTAGCGTCGCAGTATCTCTCACGAAAAGAGTCTAGCTTAGCAATCTCGGTAGAGGCAAAGGGACCTCCTTTTTCCGAAACCTCTTTTAATGAGCGCTCAGGATGCTTGTCCTTTTGGCTGCTCTCCGGCTGAGCTGCCGGTGCGCTTGCCGAATCCCGGGCCGCATTCTTCTTGTGCCGGGAGCCTTTCGTAGGTTTCGACGCGCTATTGAGATACTCAAGACCTCCTCTAGCTATGTCTTCCATGAATGGAGTACCAAGCTCTGGGGAGGTCTGCCTTTGCATGTCTTCTAATCCTGGTAGCACACGGTCTTGAAGATTCTCTTGGTCATCATGCGTCATGTACGGACTGCAGTACGAACTTCCTATGTCAACGCTTGATTGGGTATCCTGCATACGTCTGCGTTTTTTTGGCGGTAATGACCGATTCTGAACCGATTTCCTCGTCTTAATTGCTTCAATATTGATGTTGCTATCATCCAATACACTCAAGTCCGCCGCAGGTTGTAAAGCGCTTATACTGTGTAGCTCTGGGTCAATTGGCATATCGTAGTCTTGATGATCGCCAAAAGGATTAGCTAAATTTCCGCTGTATCTGAAATACACATCAAAGCTTTGGTATTCGCAATCAAAACTAGAAGTAAAAGAATGCTGACCTGCTCCATTCTCCAATGGTATTTGATGCTCATTGAGGAGTCCTGATTGTGAAGTATCACGTCTCTTCCGCTTCCTGTGCTTCTTGGAAGCTTTGTTGGGTGCATGTGCAGGTAATTGATACCTAGGATGTAACGAGTCTTGCTGGCTCAGGGATAGCTCTGGCTGTTGGGAAAAGCTGAAGATATCGTGAACAGGCATTGTAGGTTCAGCGCTCGCAGTGCCCGTGCCGAATTCCTTCTCAAATTCATCATCAGTAGGGACTTCGTCGAGAGCATGGTGGGATTGTGGAGCGGTCGGTCGGTGTGGCAATGGCGATGAATAATCGGTCTGCCCCGGAGGTGTAGAAGGAACTCGAGGGTATTGCGATCCCGTGTCGCCATTGTCGCTACTAGAAAAAGTAAAGGTATCGGAGCCCCGTCGCTTCTTTTTCGCCTTTCCGGCGCTCTTGCCGTGCCTCTTAGGTCGGTGAGAGGTGGTCGTATTCGGACTGGCGAAGTTTGGGGGCCCATGAGACGGTAGCTGGGAGTGTCCCGTGACAAGCTGTTGGGATGCCGCAAAATCGTCGCCGTAATGCGAGGCTCTGTTTTCGGGGACGTCCCCTCCCCGCATCTGTAGCAAAACCCTCGCACTCTCTTGCTCTGGATCAAGACTTTGCTCTGCGTCCGCGCTTTTCCTCTTATGTTTTCTAGACGTCCGTTTCTTGTCACTGCTCATTGCTGCGTGCTCCTTATTAGAAGGCATTGCAGATGGGTTATCAAGCTGAGAAGAGGTCTGGCCCATCTCAGCCACCTCGGAAACAGCAGCCCAAGGCTTGATCATCAGTTTTGGCCTCTTCTCATCACTGATTCATGGGTTTCGGAAGGCCAGGTAGTGAGGGTGAAAATGAATCGAATTATGAATGTTTAGTTAGCGTGGTCTTGGCTTTCTTGGCTTTGATTTTTAGGGGACCGAGGGGACCTCAATGGCAAAACTTCGGCCATGCAACAGGTCAACACCATTCAAATATGTCGAATGCTGAAATCCTCGATGAGATGATCGCAGTCAGGGCACTGAAGCCACTATGGCGACGACAAGCTCCAATACCGGATCTCCGGTCTTACATCAATCCCAAGTATGTAGAGACTGACGCGTTCATAAATTCACATCTACTGACATATGAGTTGCTAGCTTGATGATCACAACACAGATACTAGAGTTCTGACAAAGATCACCGCTGCACCATGGAGCAAGCCTGACTTGGCTCCATCAAGGCTTCTCGCCTTGGCCCTGGAGCTGAGACAAGGAATCTATGAATGCTTCATTGATCGCAAGCATGGGAAACCATGCCAGTACTTGAGAAAAGTGCAGACAGGGACAACCAAAAGTGCCATTTCTCGTCAGGGCGTCTTCTCTGAGATATTTTTAATCAACCAACAAATATATCGCGAAGCGCTGCCAATTGTCTACGGTAAAATCCAATTGCATGTCGATGTCGACACAAAAGCACACGATCAGCACTCAACTCTCAACGATCTTTGCCATCTCAATTCCTTAGTGGGCTTCCAGTACATACGTCATGTTAGCATCAATGTCAACATCAGGATGTGTCTGCCTCTTGAAGCCGCTTTTGATCACGATACACCATACATCATGTCCGGTTCAAATGGTCGAATGATCGCAAAGATAGAGACATGGACCCACATCGCTAATACTCTGAAGCATGCCCCTGCTCTTAGATCTATTGGGATCACCTGGAACGATGAGCTCTACTGTAAGTTTGAATAAGCCTAAGATGCGTGTTCTTTAACTGTGGGATTCGTCGTGGGAGTCAATTCTTTACAAGCGTTCTCAAGACTTAGTAGAGACATTCGAGAAGAAGTCTGCTGACTCCAAAAAAAATTAGGCAGCGAATCGTACCTCAAATTGAGGTGTCTCGAGCCACTGTATACAATGCCGATTTCCTGTGAGGTAATTGATGTCATCTTAGAGCCAAATCTTCGCTTTCCACAATTGCCGGAGCAAGCTGAATACCAAGAGGAAGTCTCACGTGTAAAAGAAGACCTTCGCGCTTTTTTGGCTAAGCTCAGACAAGATTACTTCGTCCACCGCGAAATGCTCGACTACCACAGATCAATCAGAAAGAGGAAGTCATACAGAGCCAGATTCTCATCACTCGCTCTCGCACCACTCACTTTGATATCACCAATTTCAGCTCCTCAGGCCGAAGTGACTGTGAAAACACTAGTCCAAAAACCAGCAGTACAAGCTCCAGCAAGACGATTGAACATTATGGCATTGTCGGCGCCTGCAGCTCACGTTCCTCTCATAATTTGCGACATCCCAATGCCCGCTTTAGTATTTACCATTTCAGCACCTCGTGTACGATTTGATCCAATGAGGACTTTACCTTACTATTCTAATCCTCGTCTCCGAGAGTTTGCTTTCCCTTAGCACAAAGGGGATGGCAAGACTTGCCCTCAAATACCACGTCTCTCGAAGTACTGGAAGTCCAGGACACCGCAGATGCCTTTATCTGTCACGAGTGGCACAAACCTTGCCAAATTGTGTATCCCAGTGCAGACTCTCCTCAATAGCTTCAGCAACAGACTTTGCTTAGGAGATGTGATAAGGTCAGTCTCTTTATAGTTTTTAGAAGCACAAAGTATGCTGACAACACTAGGTCCACGTTCACGTCAATGCTTCCGTAAAGAGCTTTTCTCGCAGAACAAAACCATCGCGCTCCAATGCAGACTCCAGAATAGGTCCAAATTGAAATCTATGAAGAACGTTGCCTATATCATCGCAGTGCATGGCTTCCGTTTCTCAAGAGCCCCTCGTCCCAATTTATCGCTGCCAATCAGATGACTTTTCTAGCCTCTTCAAAGCCACAGGCCCAAAAGGCTTGCGCATACTTGCCATCATTACAATATTCACAGCACATGCATAACATTCCCCGATGACTGCCATGGCTCGTCGAATACAATGCAAAGATAAGTATAAAGACTACGATATCAAAGATCATTCACACACGTCATATTGACAAAGTCTCATGCTCACACAATTGCTGTCTTTGGAGTTACAAAGGCATGAACACAATTACTTGCGGATCTTGAAGAACAAGCGTAAGAAATTTCTCTATCTTTATCTTTAGAAAATGGAGGTACATCTTATGATCTACAAATATTCGATCTAGTCTTGTGCCCTCTTCATCTGATAGGGCGCACAGCCACCCAGGCTTAAATCTGGTATGCCATTGACTACTGACCACCAAGCCTCTGGCAAGAACATTAAAGCGTCCGAAGATGCAGAAGACAGGTATGTCCAACAAGAACAAAGCCAAGGTCAGTCCCAGGAAAACGCCCAAGCTGAACGACTACAGCAGCAATGGAAAACCAAGCAGATTGTACTGACTCTAATTCCACGATCGTCATGGGGTTGGGAAGTGTTTGCGGAACAGGTCAAGAATTCGACTGACGAGGGCGCCAAATACACTGCAGAAGATGATCGGTTACAGGATGAAAATAGCAGCCTGTCGGATCACAATTTTCAAGATGATGACAAGGCGTGTTCTGAGAGCACGCAATGCACTTCGGAGTACCACAGAGAGAACTTTCTCGGAGGCTCGTTCCGCGAAGTCCACTGTTTATACAATTATCTCATGCTAAGTGAAGAAGAGTGTTGCCGCCAACTTGTCGAGAAGTACCTCCACGATAAGCTAGCAAATTACGATTGGCGTAGGGAGAAGCTCTATGATCCAGATCTCCAGAACTCACATGACCGCCAAAAGGGAAGCTGTTTTGCGATGGCGGACAAGGATTGGCTTGAACGCGGCCAGATCGAACTCGATGGTTGGGAGTATCTCTTCGAGAAACTCGATTTTCTAGAAATCTCACCTGAATACAGGAACAAACTCTTCGAATGCCTGGATGATTTGCGGCAGGCCGCCGTTCACCGCAATCATTACCGTTTGAGCAAGGATTCGTTGGAGACTGCTCTTCAAGTTCCGAGCTTATTCGGCGATGAACATCGCGCCTCTGAGATGCAACGAGTATACAGAATTGCACTTCAGGAGCCATCTGAGAGACATCCAGAGGACCAGACTTTCTTCAAAAACTCATATACACCCAGCAGCACAACGCCCCCGTTCTAATTTCCGAGCTTCTAGGCCAATTCCGGTATCTGTTGGAGTGTAGTGCCTTCAGGTTCGCTCATGACAAAGACCCCGAATTTCTTGAACAGTGGCAAGCTGAAGTCCCCGAGCAAATCGAGCTACAACAATATCGTCAACGTTGGGCTATACAGACCACTAATGTAAGTTAACACCAGGACTCACTGGAAATGTACCCCGATCTCAAGGGTTACGGACTGGATTGGCAGAGCGCACTCTACCAAGTCAAGGACCTACGCAATGAGGCGACACATCGGAGTCTCAGCGCTGATCCTAAATTGAGCACCGTCTCCATTTTACAGCAACGTGTTGCATGGGCTAAGAAATTGCAATTATGGTAGGAGATGAAAAGCAGGCTGACAAGATCCAGGGAATAGCGGACGAGTGGTTCGCAGAGTATCGCCCGGACTCGGGCTTTGAGAAGTCCACTGACGACCCTCTTAAAACGCCTGAAACCGTTGAGCCAGACTTCATCTGTACTGACTACGACGCTGATGCGCGTGCTGAGACGGAGGCTCTTTGGGATGCAGCTTTTGCTGGTGTTGATCCTGCCTAGAGCCACGGGACACGGTTTTGATTGAGGACGGTAAGGGGTAATGGTGGGGTTTCAATTCAATTCATTCCTGGCTCTTCATGGCGTTCATGGCCGTCGCGTCTCCTTTTCGGACGTTCGATCCTTACGTCTTCGTTTTTTCCATTCGTTCTATTGTTGATGCGATCCCTGACATTCTTTGCGTTAAGCCTTTTCCCAGTCTTCGTAATACCCTTTGACATTGGTCTTGATGTTGACTGTGTAATGTAGTAATCACTCATTAACCCTGTATTCGTTCAGTCAATTCTAGATTTTCCTTTTACCAATTTTACGTGTTAAGAGGAACACTATGGTATGCCTGATTGATGGTACTGGGATCCTCGGAAGCATCCTCCTAATGTACCTTAGAGCAGATGAGTGAGGTCTAGGGCAAAGTCTTGGAATACCCAAACGTTTATCAGAGAATACATTGCACTCAGTGCCGAAATACTGTCATCAAGTACTTCGAGTCCGAACTCCGTACGATTTGCTTTCTTCTCAAGTGACTGCCTCTATTGAAATGGCCGAGATAGAAAAGCGAACTTCGAAGCAAATCATGAAAGCTTCATTGAAATACAGAGCTATGATTGTAAATGCTAGATGAACTAATTGGGAATTTTCGTCAGAAAACATCGAACCTCCTCGATCTCAAATGCCGCTAGACCTAATTGAGCCTTTTTCATGACTTTCTCTGTCGAGCGCCGTGGATAAGGTATTTTCTCTTTCCTCAATGCTATTTCTGCCCTTGCTGAGCCTTGTGCTGGACTCAGGATGACTATTCCGATCACTCTTCATGACTTTACCTTTTTCTCGGTTCAAGCAACAGCCTTCCTCCGGGTTTGGTGTCTGCAAATCCCCTACCTTGTTCAAACACTTTCCTCCCTCTAAGCCAAGTCTCTTGCACACGTCCACGCATTTTCTTTCCCTGATATGCTGTGACTTTGTTTCTGAATAAAATGCCTGCTCCATCATCTCCAACCACCCATTCGGTCTGGTCGTCGAATACACAAACATCTCCATCAAACCCTAATGCCAAGTGGCCTTTAGTCCTTTCAAGACCGACCTGTCGAGCGGTGTTGGCGCAGCACCAGCGGGCTATGTCTTCAGGTGTGATAGCCCGCTTGTTATGAGAGGCAGATGTGTGGAGTATTGGTAGGCCAAGGCCGACGGACGAGATGCCGCCCCAAGCGGAGAAAAAGTTCCCGGGTACTTTGTCATTTTCCGACGGAGGTGTGGGTAGTTGATTGCTAGCAAGGTTGGGAGGAAGCAGTTTGAGTTCTGGAGTACAAGGCGAATGATCAGATACTACAGTCTTGATGACACTGTCACCTTCACGGAGAAGCTCGTCCCAGAGTCCATCCTGGTTTGACTGGGCACGTATAGGTGGACAGCATTTTTGTCTCGTGTCACCATTTGGAATTGTTTCTGCTGCAAGAGAGAGGTAGTGGAAACATGTTTCTGCTGTGATGTTGATCCCTGCTGCGCGTGCTTCGCGAAGTAATGGAATGGCTTCTATGGTTGAGAGATGAACGATGTGTAGTGGAAGGTTTGGCGCGAGATGGGCGAGGGAGAGAATCTCAGCTATGGCGCAGGTCTCAAAGGACGACGGACGGGAGGCAAGGAAGGTCTTGTACTCGTTCAGCGGACCGATGGGCGCAAGAGGTGGCAACGACCATTGTACGTCGTCACCGACGGAATCAGTTATTGGTGGAATCATCTCAGCATGAAACATTAAGGTGGTAGGCTCGTGAGCTAGCTCATTCATCACGTCTGCAATCTCAGTCGAGGAGACTGCCGGAAATTCGGCAACCCCAGAGTCAATGAGGAAGCCTTTGAAACCTCTAACACCTTCTCGGACTAGGGGCTTCAATTCCTCGACGTTCCCAGGCACGATGCCGCCATAGAATCCCACGTCTACCCAGCATTGTCCCTGCGCCGCTTGCACCTTCTCTTTCAGCCCACTGACGGTAGTAGTTGGTGGTATTGCGTTCAGTGGCATATCAACGACTGTGGTGACGCCTCCAGATGCGGCAGCCTGTGTTCCCGTCCAAAAGCCCTCCCATTCTGTCCGGCCCGGCTCATTGAGGTGTACATGTGCGTCAACCAGGCCCGGTAGGAGTATGTATGGCGAGTGATCAACATAAGGAGTGCCAGCTGGAAAATCGGAGGGTGGAAGGACGGAGTGGAAGATTGAAGAGATTTTGCCAGTATTGAGGGATATGACTATGGTTGCGGCGGTAAGCTCGCCGGAGACCACGGCTCGTGAGGATGCGAGGACGGTAATTGGGGGGTTAGGGAATAATGTCGACTTGATGTTGCTAGTGGGAGGTGAGGGCTCTGGCGTCGAATAGGAGACGGCGGGAGCCATGGCTGTAGTCTCTTAAGTAATCAAAGATGCGAAATCGCTGCCGTTGTAGCAAGACTCATAGGTAAGCTAGAATATGCTGTAAGAGGCAGAAGACTGGACAGGCGCTTATCAAAGAGATAAGGCCGTGAGACTCGATACGAGCAAGAGATAAGAGAAGCGGACAGACAGACAAAGAGTGTGCTCGCAGTAGAGATGAAAGACGGATGCGAATAAGAGACTGGTGGGGTATACAAAAGACATCTCTTATGACTCTGGCATCATTCTTGCTTACCCCGATTCCCCCACAGGGGATTTTGATCAGTAGATCAGTACCCCCTTCGGTCCATCGGGACAAGCATGGTGCCTCTTGCGGTGCGCCCATGCGTAGTCACGTTCCAATTATTACTCGATGGGCGATCCATGCCTTATCTCTGGGAGCTTTCCATCGAGTAAGACGGAATGATTCAGCTTTCGAGCCTTGCCCAAAACGGACGATGCTTTGTTCGCACAATGGTTGTCGGACGGAAAACCTTGACCTAGCGAGTAGGGACTTAGGCGCGTTAGCGCCCTGATAAGGAGCCGCGGTAGAATTAGCTGCCGATCTCGGTGTCCCAAGACTCCCAACCAGGCTCGCCAGGCTCAATTTCTCTGCCTTGGAACAGTTGTTAGCTTTCCTATCACAACAATGACATGTTTTCTTGGGGTGCTTGCCGATGCCATTGCGTGGACTGTCGAACCCTCAGAAGAAATCTTCGTCTCGGGAGACATGGCAAGCCTACTTTAGTCTTGATCGGCTTCACGCTAGCCCAATCTCATCGAGTAATCGTTACTCGATATGATGCTTTCAACATCCCATGATTCGAAAAATTCACTCTCCCGCACGGATGCTCAAGTGAATATCGTCGAGAGTGGCGAGATAGATCAAGTTACGTCGCAGTGCTGTCATCAAGCCTCAAGAATGTAGTGGCGCGAGAGGACCGGAAATGTGACGATTAGCCTTGTCCGATAGATCTTGCTTGACATTCGGAATTCCAAGTCTGTTGAAAGAAGCAAGGCATCGGCCCTTTGGTGTCTCATCAGAGGTGCTGGATATCTACCCCTACTGGGCTGGTCACTTGGTTGCTCGTTATCTTGTCCCTAAAATCAGTCCTTAGTTCTATGCGTAGGACATTAGGGCTGTTGCCCGGCTTCAAGCCCCGGACCTACCCCAAGACTTACCCCTGAAACGTGCCGAAACTTCTGGAGAACTCGGTCATATATTCGTCATATTTGAGGAATCGGCTAATCCTGGATTTCCTCTTTGCAACTCGATCTGGTGCCGTCACACTGTGACATTTGGAGCACCACAATATCGGCCAATTGTTCAGTAAATCGGTCCTTCGTAGTGATTGACATTCGTGATAATTTCAGAATGCTTGTAACTGAAGTCGCTATCTTCTAGACAACTCAGTGGTTTGACTAATGGATCATCCTGCCAACACTATGCTCAGCTTCCCGGCAGTCGCCTTCCTGCGATACAACGACAATGGTGACACGATAAGGGAGAAATCATCTCGATGTTCGACGTTAAATGTGAGTGTCTACACTCGACAGTGGTCGTCCGACATCGATGCGTACCTTGCATTAGATAGTGCCGTATGCTGAACTTTAGAGGCGTGGACATTGATGTAGGACCGCACCCAAGTGTGTATCACTGACAACATAATCAACCTTCCTGAGACACGGATTTCCCAAAGAGTCCAAGTGAATTGCAAAGTTGTTGATTGGTGCGCAAGTAACTCAGATAGAAGCTAACGCAGGACATGCATACGGAAATACTAAGAAGGCACGACAGCACTTCAGAGTATGTTTCACACAGAGAAAGGGCCATGTCTCGGTGTAGTCATCGTATGCGCATTATTGCTTTGTTCCAGCCCTCGACCCAATTCCTGCCCATTGCCCACACTTCATCAGACCCAGCGGCTAGACCTGCATTTCACCTCGATGGAGACGGCCCAGGTCTTTCTGTAGCCGCTCTTCACTGGTGGGAATCAGTGATATGAGTTGCATCCACCAGCTCCTCGGCGAGCTTCGAAGTCCCAATTGGGGACTCCCCCGTGGTCTTGTCGTACCATGCCCAATCTCGGGATTTGTTGGAGTCAGAGCTTCGCTGGAATGGAACTCCTGAAGAGTAACTCCGTCATGCCGCCGTCCTCGTTTGGTGCCCGTTTCACTGCGGTGGGCCTCGGTCGCGAAGTATTTCTCTTTGCCGTGAAATCCGGCTGGCGACTTGATTTCGCTGTTGAAGCCAGAAGACTCGGACTGAGATCTTTCCACAGTGACGGGACTTGTAGGTCCTTTTGCCAACGATGTAAGGCAATATTGCTGCTTGGGTGAAAGAGTTGCCCCATCTGAGCTAGGCTTGCTGATGGCGACTGGGCGTGAAGCGTCTGTCCACGTGCTTTTCACGTATCGATTTCCGGCATTGAAATTCGATGCCTGCGATTGTTGGGTGACGGACATCAATTGATTCAGAACGACGAATTCGATTTTCAACTTGAAGGCGTATGCAAAGTTTTGGATCGGTTCTTTAGGGATGTGCTCATTGGTATACGCGAGGACCAGGATGATCACATCCACGAGAATGAGGTACGCGTTGATATATAGTAAGTCCCACTTGACTCGGCGGACGTCAATTTTTCCATTTGGTGTGAGCACCTTTACGGCTGCCCAGACGTAGAGAAGCGACAGCGCCGACTCCTGGAGCAGGAATGCCATCTGTGAGATTCTAACCATGATGCTGTCATACGGAGACCAAAGTTTCGTAACACTCAATTTCGTATCAGTGGAAGCCCATGTGGTAATCCATTGGGGGATTTCGATGACGATGGCCGTAGTGATGATGGAGATCAAGACACCTCGGAGGATATTGTAGTCGCGAACAACAAGATGAAGCCTTGAATAGAGAACTAAGCTCTGACAAGTGACCATCATCGACCAACCGAAAAGGATACAGGCAGTGTTGAGTATCCAGGGAGACATTGGGATCCACCACTGTAAAACATAGCCTATAGTGTGGAAGAAGACTCCCCACGCTGATATCAACAGGCTCCAGAAATACAGTCCTCGGCGCCTTTTAAAACAGCGAAGGACGGTGAGGTTGATCTCAAGCACTAGATAAAATGCGACTCCCATGAAGGCAGTCGCCATGGCAAAGATCCCGGGTCGCATTGGTGGAGGAGTGCCAGCATGGAGGACATCTTTCCAAGGTGATGTCTGAACCATGGTAACGGTCTGTGAAATCCAGAGGGGATTGATCTGGGTATTACGATGGACAAGGAGATATGCCCGACCAAGATGGAGCAGAGAACAGCAGGAAGCAGAAAAGGATCCATACCAGTAGTACATCAAGCTAAACCACCCATGACTTTGGATACAGTCATTATGGACATAGTACTACTGCAGCGTTGAAACGAGAGAGCTGCATGATGCATGTCGGGATTGTTTGCAGGTCTAGGCATAATTGCCGCGAGGATCTCGACGGCAACAGCAAAGGAAGAATTCGGCAGTAACGAGATGCATGTGCCTACCGTTGTTGTGCCGTATGTGCGTGCAAAAATGTAAGCGTCAGGGTATGATTTGCGCATTTCAAGCCCCCCCGGCCCCCAGCTTGTCTGCAGAGCGCCTTGGTACGGACAACACCACTCTCTGAGATCTCGAGCTCTTGGCTCTGAGATCGAGGTACGGGTGACCTGTTTGGTTGACCCACCAGCTAGGGTAATAGCTGTTCCGTTACTGTCTTGGGTTCTCTAGACCCTCTATCCCAACAACTTCTCAGAGGCAACAATATCAGGGTTTTGCCTTCGAGACATCGATTCTTCAGATTGAAGGACGCAATATTCGGATGGTACTTACTCTTTACGGCGCCAACTTTTCATTTGCTAGGTAACGAGAAGAGATGACAATCAGCCAGCCTGGATCCTCTAACCCGATTCAGCTAAAGCGCCCAGTATCAATATTCACAGCTGCCCTGCCGAGCCTGCGAGTCTGCCAATCCATAGTTTAAAGTCCTCGTCAGGCCTTTTGGGGATCTGCGAATGGCTTCAGACTTTTGGAGAAGGGCCCGATGCAATGTATGTTCCAAGATTCCGAAGTGCTGTGATCTGTCCAATTTCAATTTCAAGTCTTGGAGAGCCGGCCACGGAACTTGAATAAGGGTGCCGACCAGAGGACGATCGCGGCCCAGGAAAGCTGCGCCTCTCGACCATGCGAATTCGAGAAACTATAAAATCCTTTCCACTCCTGGATTGTCGTGACTCTTCAAACTTGAGGAAATCGAAGTGGAGTGCGCGGAATTACATACCATGCCAGCAGAGACGAAAGAAGACCCAGCCAAACTGATTCTCTACCGAGGTTGGCTCGATCAAGGGAAGCATGTTTGGTCTCCTTTCGTCATCAAGCTCGAAGCTCGACTTCGCTTTGCTGGAGTATCATATAGGACCGAAGCAGGCTCGACACTGAAGGCACCAAAGGGAAAGATTCCTTATGTGCAGTATCAGGGACTCGATGACGGGCAGTCACTATGGCTGGGAGATTCTACACTCATTACAAAACAGCTGTTGGAGCGACAGATCTTGCCGGATATCAATGCGAGATTGCCACCCGCAATTCGAACACAAGACCTTGCAGTCCGTGCTCTACTAGAAGAAAAGTTGTATTTCTACCATGTGTGTGGAGCTTTCTTTTCATTTCATCTGTATCCATGAAAGTCATGTCTACGGGCTTGCCACCATTTCGATAGTTGAGCTGCTGACCGCGGATTTGATGTTCAGACCAGAGAACGGTGGGAGGAAAATTACTATCAAATGCGGGAGCATATCCTCTCAGCGTTGTCCTATCCCATGCGGGTAGTAGTAGGACTTATGATATACCGCAAGACAAGACAAACATTAAACGGGCAAGGAACCGATCGCTATGCGGCTGAAGAAATCGCGTCTTTCCGTCAAGAAATTTGGGAAGGAATCAATGCTCTTCTGATTGATGCAAAGTGGAAAGCAATAGAGGAGCCGAAGAGGCATCTATTTTGGGTTCTTGGAGGTGACGGTCCTACTGAGGCAGATGCAACCTTATTTGGATTCATTGTGTCTGTTCTTGTCTGCACTGCGTAAGCCTGACAATGCCGTAAGTGGTCATCTGCTCAGTTCGCTAATCGCTCTCTAGATGCCCGGATTCTCAGGGCTTAGTCAAAGGGTTTCCTGTGATTCTTGAATATGCCAGCGGAATACACGACGAATATTTTCCAGAGTATGTCAAATGGGTGTAGAAACAAGTTGTCAGTCAAGATGCCCTGCTAGGTAGGAATCTCCAGGTTCGCGCTCCCATTGCAACGGGTATCCGCCAGCTCACCCATTGAAGTATCTCGAAGATGCCCGCGATGGAGGGAATTCAGAGTATCAACGGGATGGGTCAATCCGTGACAGCTTTGTAACCAGCAAAAGGCAGAATTAGACGGCAAGGAAATGGAGAAGCGTGAGCTAGACCCTCAGTAGCTGGAACGTGAGATGAGGGAGGAAGATGCAATATCAGCGGTGGTTCAGGGGTTTATGGACGTTTACTTAGTAAATCCAACTTTCGCCCTTCGAGCGGAATAGACCATCCAAAGAAGCTGGAGGGTCCGCCAATCTTTGATGATTGCGATCTTGATATATGCAAGCAAGGTCTGAGGTACTACGAACTCGAATTCGTATTCATATTCTCTCACAATTTCCTTGAAACAGTCGACTTTTACTATCGGCAAACGTCTCAGCTCAGGGATTTGGCACGAAGGCCGCCCGCTCTAGGGGCGGCTACCCTAAAACCAACGCCTCTTTTTGGGCGTTACCCCTAATCTCAAGATGCTATGAAGTCGAAGCATTAATAACTTTCCAGAATACGGGATGGGCTGGTCTGATCAATGAAGACTCCGGTTCCATCGTAGTCAGCCAGCTCGTCAGTCAATACGAGAGTCGGAGCCTGACGCTAAGGCCAGCTGCCTTCGATTTTCTATCCAGGCTACGTTTATGCCTCAGATACGCAAAGAAGGAAGTTTCAAAAAGCATCCTCCCTGGCTTAATGAGTGCACGTATCGTGAGAGCACATTGTTGATATGCAAACCATTTCAGTCTCTGAGCTTGAGTGGAAATACACACGTAGCTCTTGGCCTGCCGTAATAGAAGGTATCTTGCTAGACCAGACTGCAAATGCTCATCTACAGCTTTTTGGTGCATAACCTTGGTGGATATCTCATTGATTAGGAAATAGTTAAGGCCTTTGTGGCATATTCAGGAAATCTAGTTTCTTGACCAAACGGGGTTGTAATTAAGAGTAATGTTCCCTGTTTTGACTTCCAATTACTGACAATCCCTGGACAAAAGCAGGCCGATAAGATATCAGGGAGCGTAAGACCCGAGTTTGCTTCGTAACGGTGAGCATCTCACTCAGGTTTTCAAATGTCTTAGATCTGCTAAGATTCGTTTCCGTCGCCGCATGGTCCGCGCCAATTAGGACATCATCATCTGCATCCCGCGTTTCACCCTTCCGAGTCTCCCCAGGCCGCCGCAGTTCTCCGCCCGTTCCCCGCTCGTTGTCACTTAACTTGCTCTCATGATATGTTTGCGAATGTTCCCATTAAGATGTGTTGTTTTGTGGTCAGCAACAGCGTCCATAGACGATTCTTCGTTCTTTACTCAGAGAGACAGGCCTCGTCTCGTTCCATTCCTTCTTTGTACAAGAATACTTTCTTTCGATATCAATGTCCGTCATTTACACAATGTCGAGCATTATGTGCTTCATGCTACTGGCTGGCACCACAATCGCAGCCTCTCTTCAAGGCTCCCCAAAGATGCTCTCCGTCCTCGAAGAAAAAGTAAAGTCGTGGTCTGGCAACGTCCAAAACGTGCCTGACGGCAAAATGTTTATGCTGCGAAAATCCCCTACCGACAAATCTGCTGGCTTTATTATCAATGCAACCCCCAACAACTTCATTTCCAGCACCAGTAGCTCCATTAACGACATCACCACGCCTTACAACCCCCCTTCTTCCGAATACGAAAATGGGACCGACTCCGGCGCCAACTTCATACTCCTTCCCCCAATATCCCGATCCCGTCAGCTTCGAAGACTAGTCTCCGTGGTGATGGCACCCATTTCGATAATGGCACCGTCTGGATTTTCAACGCTTTCCGCCTAGCCGAAACATCCCAACCAAACGCCGATAGCAACAGCCTAATCGGCTTTGAGCACAACGAAGACTACTGGGGCGACGTCGACCCTCACAGCACTTGCACCCATAAATCAATCGCCGTCCGATATAGCCAAGACCTCGGCAAATCATGGACACGTTCCGTCCCCATCCTTACCAAGAGCGTCCAAAACGCGACGTGCGACCCCAACAATCGCTTCACTGGTACCGGAGACTTCGCCACGATGTGGAACCCCTCTACCAAAGAATGGGTTATGCTCGCTCAAGAAGGTCCCCTTGTGATGTCTACTTCCACCTCCCCTCTCGCCTCCCCTGGAACATGGCAGCGTATTGAACCGATCTCTGGCAAAACCGCCCCAGGTTTCATTGGCGACGGTACTACGCTCGCTCACGGGGATCTTGCGTCTATAGGTGGTAGTAACCCGAGCATCATCCGTGACCAGGAGAATGCGATTTGGCATATGGTGTATGCGAAATGGGGAGGTTGATTGGCTTATACTAATAGTACAGACCTCCACCGCTGGGAGACTCCCTATCTGATTTGGGAAGGGGGTGATGAGACGCCGAATACGCAATATCCGACTTTGGTAGGGGATGAAGGCGATACTCTCACCACCAATGGAGCCGCTAGTTTGTATTCCACAGCCGCTAACACAGTCGATTGGGGAAGGCCGTTGTGTTCTGTCGACATTGATTTCGGTTCCGATGGCGGTGGGAGTACTGCTGGTAATTCGAGCCTACCCACCATGTCGGTGAGCCCGAGCAGCAGCGTTGAGACGAATGCCACGAGTAGTGTGGCAAGTCAGACGAGTGCTACTACTCCAGGTGGGCCTACTGAGGACGAGAATGATGACGAATGTGACGCCGAGCAGTGAGACTTTTGACGACCTTGGGAGATGGGCTTCTGCAACTAGCTGATGGTTCAGCCTCCAAACGACACCAAGCACCTGCCCTTTAGGTACCAGCGTTCAAAATGAAGTCCACGAAGCAAAACGATTCAGAAAACAGACACAATCGCGATAGAACTTCGCTTCGGACCCACCTCAGTGTGGTGCTTTCCATGTACATATATAGACACATGTATTTATCTGGTTCGCACAGAATACTTACTTGACTTCCTTGAATGCTTCGAATCAAAAATCTGAGAGACCCGAGCCACTGAAGATGTAATAGAAGCTAAGGCCAGGTGTGGCGGAAATTTCATCTCGACCATCTTCACTGCGGTCTGAGCGAGAAAAAGCCTAAGTGATTGCACGTGTGCTGCGAAGTATAGAATCAAGGGCGCGGTGCTGATAGAAATATCGAAATTCGATTTCAAGATATGATTTTGAGGCACGGTATACACTGAATTCAGAAGGCAGCTGTGAAAAGTACCACCAAGATTATAGGCGAAGCCCAAGAGCTGGGGAGTCTATGACGATAGAGCATTATACAATTGCAGTTCACTTAGTCATGCTTTTCATATTTCTCATGATATAATTCGATCATATCATTCGCTAGTCATTCGTTCTGCTGCTGGGTCGCCTCCAACTTGCAATGAAAAATCTTTCCCTGCGCGAATAGCCTCTTGAGGTATTGATGATTAATGCAGCTCGTTTTTTTGCTGTACCATCCTTTATAAATAAATTTCAAATGGCCTAAAATGACTTTTGTGGGGTTTTTCCCTGCTGCTTGATAGAGATTCTAGGAGTCATTACGAGCATGGTAAGATCGATGAAGCCTTGATACCAGTTGGTTGACAGCAGGAAGAATTGCTGCAATTCATAGCAATGATTCTTTGGCCATTTCCAGTCTGTCAATTAATCCTGCTGTCAACTCTTCCGCAAGCATCAGCATTTCACACCCAAAAGTTTCTCTCTTGGTTCCCCGGTTTCGAGGACGCGCTGAAGTTTTCTTGGGCACCAGGCGGTCAGTTTCATGATCTATATCGCAACTTCGTCTTCGAAGGTAAAGGCGAATGCGGCTTCGTCCTCAACTGCATCCTTGAAAACACCGATGAGCGCCGCAAAAGCACGATCTCTAGTGCCCAAGTCGTCCTCGGTGTCGCGCCACCGCTGTTGGCTGCGTTGGGGAGCAGTGTAGCCGAGATCTCACTCTTGACGGAGAAAAGCCCGGTGCTCATGCTTTTGCTGATTCTTGGGGCACCGGCCACATACCAGACGAGGGTATACGAATTCACTCACCCCATTAAATCGTTGAGAGCGTTACCAGGGGGAATGGCGGTATCCCATACTCCACCGTCAATTTAACCGCCGATAACGGTCTTGCAATATTTTCTCGCCGCCGCCGCTGCAGCAAACAACATCGAGCTCTCCCTTAGTATCGGATCCCAGTCCGTGCTCGCATGGGCCTGCAAGTCCTGGTGGATGCCAATGATTTGGATCCTCTTCTCACTCACCATCAATATTGCCGCAGGTCTGAGTCAGTCCATCATGAAGAAGACCGATCGTCAAACAGCCCATACTGAGCCAAGACGGGGCATTCCTCTGATGCGACCGAATGATTTTCCGAGAGAATCCAACAGGCTTGGAACAACACCTGTCATGGCAGTGCTCCTTCAGCTCTTAGCATCTATTCTTGCATTCGTACAAGTAGTTTTGGGCACACTGATGTTATCTTCTCTCATATTCATTGGCTTTCACGATACATTGAAGATCTTAGCAAGGCTTATCTCCTCAGCTCTTGTCTGCAGGGTCATAGCCATGTTCGAATTAGCGCGAATCCGAAAACCAAAAGAAGAATCCGAAAGGAACGATACTACTATGGACATGGTAGTGCGCTCATAATGAGGTAATCGAAAGGGCGGGCATTATCGAGGGGCAAGCATTGATGATCTTACCGTCGCCATTGCGTCCTGGTGTCTGGGAAGCCACCAGCGATGTAATGGGTGAACGATGCAAGTTTCAAGGCGACAAGCACAAAAGCAACCGTTAATGCAGAGATTTTGTCAGTCCAAGCTTATGATAACAAAATTAGAAGCAGCATCATCAATTCCCTCAATGAGCATGCCAAATTAAGCTTCCTCAAGGGAAGGATACAGAATACCGAAAAGCACCTTTCCCAAGGCTTCCAAATCTGGAGCGGATAGCCTGTTGCCTAGAAGCGCACTGAAACGTTCCTTTACTAGGGTTCTCGTCCTGAGCTCAGTAATCTCGTCGTCCGTAAAGAGCAGATGACCACGACTCTTAGGGACTTTGTCCTTTCGAAGCTGGTCTCTTAAGGACACCCCTTTCGCTTCTATCACCATGACGCCTGATCATCGTTTCAGTAGCAACGAAACACCTTTCTTGATGACATGATCACTCACCACATTCACAAATACTACCTTCACAATTTCCAAAGCGTAAGTCAGTTGAACGACGAAGGACACGCGACGAGTACCTTACCAGCGGTTTCAAATGCGAACATCTTCCTTTGGCTGTAGAGCTTAGCCCCAACCTCGTCCAAAGTGATCTCACGCGCGAGATTATAATCTGGGTTTTTGATGAGGCGAACATGAACAATTGTTGCGTCATGCATTAGGCGACGGAATCGTTCAGGTCGAATTAGGATTTCAGCTGCAACAGCATTAGAATTAAATTCAAATTGTATGGCAGAATGAGAAATTATAATTTCCTTTGGCAATATCATCCTCTGCTCCCGCCATTTCACGGTCTGAGAATCCCTGTGCTCCAACCCTTCGGTCTGGCTTTTTACCCTTGAGAAGCATATACCTAAGGTGTTTGAGATAAATCCATACCCGCCGCGCCGGAAGTTGGCAAAAGAGATCTCTCAGCTTCTCTCGAATATCCTGCCTTACGGGCTCAACGAGTCCCTGAGACCAGACGTCAATTTTGATCCTCATATTGAGCATTTTGGCTGCTTGGTCCATGTCTTTAGGCAGGCTTATGAGACTTCCACCTTGAACGAGTAAGTACATCAACGTGATCTATCATAGCTAGGAGATAACCTAGTTCCATGTACGGCTTCATAATCCCATCAGGTTCCTTTGGAACATTCTTCGCCAGCATGCGACCCAACTGTTCGAAGTTGTCTAGGACTTTTTCCTCCGTATACACCGCTGTAGTGGTGGATCCCATTTGGGCGACCGCATGCTCGAGCTTTTTCAAGCACAGCAGCCTTGGGTCATCGGGTCCTTGACCAACAATTTTGAAACATTGTACCCCGTCATCTTCACAAGGCATGCGTAAGTAGTGGTCTAAAGCCTTGCGAGCCGCGAGACGGGATTTGAATGCTATCGTTGAAATGCCGTAAGAGTTATCAAGCATGATGGAGTTGATTCGCTGCGTGTGCATGGTCGATATAGGGAAAAAACGAAAGCAGAAGCTATCACTCAAGCGATGCAATCCGTCCTCGCCATCAAGCAATTCCGTCCTTCCGTTCACAATTCTGGTATACGAATTCTCCGCTTTAGTGATGGGTAGCTCTGCGAGCAAGGATTTCATATCCCGAAAGCCACCGTGTTGGACTGCATTCAGGCGATACATCTCCTCCCTCCACGTTCTTATTTCTTGATTGGCGTCTTCCTCCATAACTGGTAAGATGAAGCTTCGAAGCACTATCATCAATTTAGGTGATATCACCGAGAACACATGAAGCTCGGTATAAGCTGTTGGAGCCCTTTCATTTGTGTGGGGATTTACCGAAAAGGAGTTCGGTCCCTCATGGACGCTGTAAGCGTTCTCCGTCAAGAGAAATTCGTCTCCTTGAATGGATGGCGTGCAGAGCGCGAGATAGAACATTTGAGAATGATTGATGAACCATTTCGCATCATCGGGATAGGCATGCTCCATCAACCACTCCATCCATCTCATTTCAGGATCCATCTTCAGCTCGAGCATTGCCTTGATGTTATCAAACCAGACATCGATTGGTTTTCGGAGACCTTTCCTCTGCATGTACTCCCAAATCCTCTCCTTGTCATCCTCTGTGTAGCTGTCCGCGTCTTGGTGAAAGAAACGTTCGTGGGCTCCAGAACCTCGGTATTTCATGATGAAGAGGAACTTGCGCAAGATGTCCCGATCTGATCGTATGATCCTTACCTCCTGATTACCCGCTTCAAAGGCTTGGTTGATTTTCTGAATGACGCTACTGGCACGTGCTTCAAGCTTGGAGAGCTGCTCCTCGAGATAGTGTTGGTTGGTAGTCCCAGCAAAGTCTCGATACATGTCCGTTTGCCCAAATGTTCTAGAGACTGGACTCTCAATAACCTCTGCGGTAGTCCCTGCGAGATTGATTGTATGGAGCATTGGGTCGCCCGGATAGTAGCCACCTATGCGTCTACGTCTCCCTCCCTTTCTAGCTCCTTCTGAATGGGATTTCAGCGGCTTATAAGGGTGGGCGAAATTCTTCAAGATAAATCGCGGAATGAAATGTTGGTATTGGGACTTCGCAGGAGCAGATGATGAGGCCATCTTGTTCGACGTTGATGCTACGCCTAAATTCTATGAGGGTTAGAATCAACGTGTTCAGGAAATGAGTAGCAAAAGTGCCACTTCGTGACACCACTGCTAATTTTAGACCCCTGAAATCTGGGATTCATGAGGCTATTCTTTCTAAGGAGCAGTCGATGGTGACGACCTACCCTGTCCAGTGTCCGATCAGTCCCTTGAAGAATGAAAGAGGGTCTCCTCAGAGCCTTGTCGTGGAACGAGAAACTGTCTTGCTTCAGGGAAATGCCAAGTCTCAAGGAAGAGGGTGGGGTGATAGATAGCGAATGGAGAGCTCAGATGCAAAGGCCGCGCTAGCTCCGAGCAGAAGACCTGTCACACGCTCGTGGACAACCAGGTGGCTTTGGCTTTATCTTCTTGCGAGTAACCCAGATGCTTCTCGTCAGAGACACACCTTGTCAGGAGCAGTTGCATTTCGACTTTCCTGCAACCCAGGTCGCTTGGCACATGCAGTAACCATCATGTTTGGAGGAAGCCGTCAGCTTCGACATCCAAGACTAGCTTGTCCCAAAGAATTGAAAAGCCGACTGGCTCCCCTTCCACCTCGTTCGCAGGAATGTGGCAACTCTAAGGTCTTGTTGAAGATACTGCGAGGATTCAATTTTGAGTTTACTTTCTCTTTCGAAGATTCTCATTTCCTAATTTCCTCGACATGATAGCCGCAGCATCTTGTTCATCTATTTTCTCATCCCTACCGATCACCCACGTCTTGATGATTTCCTTGACCTCCACTTCCTTTTTTCCTTTCTCACGAGCCTCTTTGAGTCTACGTAAATAACCAGCATAAACCACAGCCTCGGCGACTGCAACAGCTCCGCTGCCTCCCATACTCAACCCTAACCTAGATGGGGTACTCCAGTGACGAGCCGCTAGCCAGATGGCCACGCTACAGGCGACTATCGAGACCAGAATGTTGATGATGAGAGCCATCTGCCGGTTGATGTCTGCGTATGTGATCTCGTCATCTTCACCTATGTCCTCATGCGTCTGGGGGAATAGATTTGCGTGAGAAGACTTAGGGAAGCGTTGGGAGAAGGTTTCTGTAGGCAAGGGAGGGTTGGTCATGCGCTCATATGCCCGGTCTTCCTCCTCTCGACGGAGACGAGCCATCAAGGCTTGGTACTCTGTAGTCTGCTGCGAATTAGCATGTATTACTTGCAGAGCTTCGAAGCTGGTGTACCGGCTCGTTCCTGGGCTTTGGCGGCTCAATGTAGACGCGAGACCCCCGCAGCAGACTATCCAAAAGATGCGACACAGCATCGTCAGAATGTGTATTGCGATGCTCCTCGTTGAGCTGCTTCAGGGATTTCGAGACTGCCCAGATCTGCTCATGCGAGATCGGCTTCCCGACTGCAGGTCTATCCAGCGGAGGGTCATCGCAAATCTCCAGAGGTGTACTAGAATCCTCTAATTGAACAAGCGCCTGTACGAGATTCGGCGTCATTGTAAGGCGAACCATGACGCATCTTTGCTGTCCAAATTGTACAAGGACGCCGGGTGCCTGTTGATCTGGGGGCTTTTGCTCCGTTCCATGGCCGCATCTCGGCTAAGTTGCCCCTTTCAACACGGATTTTCGTAGAGAATATATACGTTTTACAGTCGGTCGAGTATAATCGGTAGAGGAATACAGCGCCTGTCTAGCCTGTTGTCGTAGGCCCCTAATCGCGTCTCCATCCTCACCTCGACCCTGAGCATGAAAGGGCGGCTGACCCTGCGTGCCAATCCATCTAGCTTCGTCGGACAGCAACGAGCCTACATTTGCCCCCAATGCCTACATCTTCGACGTGACTTTGCTCCCATCTCTAGAGCTCCCACCCAAGACCTATCAGTCCGTCGAAGAAACCAGTCAACATGGGCTCAAACAGTCTCAGCTGCCCAGCACATGTTCAATGGAGCCAAGACCGGAACGACATATGCTGGCGTCTCTGTGGATCCCCTGCGAATCGTTGCAAAGGAACTAAAGTTTCTCAATAAGAACATACAGCAATTACTGGGGTCTGGACATCCGATCTTAGATCGCGTTGCGAAGTACTACACAAATTCCGAGGGGAAACACATTCGGCCTCTACTGGTTCTTCTTATGTCAAGAGCTACCGCTCCTACAGGCAGATTACCGCGGCACCCATCGATACCTACGTCTTCCTCTGTCAATCACCCCATATCGCCTTCTGATGTTCTCGCCGACCTCAATCCATCCTTGCCGACCGCTACTCCGCTCTCTTCACCAAACAACGGTGCATATGCTCAAGAAGACTCAGCCATACTGCCCTCCCAAAGGCGACTCGCAGAGATAACGGAGCTTATCCACACCGCCTCACTCCTCCATGACGACGTTATTGACGATTCTATATCACGAAGAAGTTCACCCTCGGCAAACATAGCATTTGGCAATAAGATGGCTGTACTGGCAGGAGACTTTCTGCTTGGACGAGCATCTGTCGCTTTAGCAAGGCTACGGGATGCGGAAGTAATAGAATTGTTGGCTACCGTGATCGCCAATCTGGTCGAAGGAGAGTTCATGCAGCTGAAGAACACCGCTTTGGACGAAGCACAGCCTATATGGACCGAGGATACCCTTTCCTACTATCTCCAAAAGACGTACCTCAAGTCTGCGAGCCTAATCAGCAAATCCTGTAGAGCGGCTGCTCTTCTCAGTCAAAACCCTCCCGAAGTGGTCGAGGCAGCGTACACGTACGGTCGAAACCTTGGCTTGGCATTCCAATTGGTAGACGACATGTTGGATTATACAACAAGTGCTGCAGAATTAGGCAAACCTGCAGGTGCAGATCTCGAGCTGGGGCTAGCAACAGCACCATTACTATTTGCTTGGAAGGATAACCGGCAACTTGGCGTCTTGGTCGGCCGCAAGTTCACTACAGAGGGAGACGTTCAGCTGGCCAGAGACCTGGTGTTCAACAGTGATGGGCTTGAGCAGACTCGAGCGCTGGCCCAGGAATATGCAGACAAAGCTGCTCAAGCAATCAGCAAATTTCCAGACTCTGAAGCCAAGGACGGCCTCCTGGAGATGTGTATCAAGACCATGAAGAGGAGGAAATGAATGGCGTGATTTGAATGTCATGTAGCATACTTTCAGCTCATTTCGAGTGTACATATGGCATGGCCCTGCATAAACTCACATAGAAATCTAGACATAGACTCAAGCTCAATCGCTTCTTGGCTAACTCCCCTAGAATCACTGCCTTCTCCCCTCCGACACCTCGTTCACAAAGATCCTCACTCCTCACTCCCCACTCCCCGCCCTCACCCTTCCGAAACTTCCCCCACTTCCCCCGCTAGCAGCCCTTAGCCTCATCCACTCCTCCTCCCTCTCTTCCTCCACCAACCTGACCCCACCCCTCCCCCCACTCCCACCCCGGCTCCTACTCCTCGCCCTCTGCCCTGCCGCACCCGCAACCGCCTCCCTCATCCCCTCCCTTTCCCTCTCCGCCGCATTGACCAACCCCTTAAAATACACCTCTGCCTGCACACTGGCGGAATAGCTCACGGGCGTCCAGGACCAGGCGTTGCGAGCAGAGGCGTCGGCGCCGTGTTCGAGAAGGGTGCGTATGGATTTTAGCTGGCCGTAGGCGGAGGCGTAGTGGAGGGGGGTGTTGCCGGAGTTGTCGGTTGAGGACAGGGGTGTATAGATGGCTTGGGGTGTCGTTGGAGGGGAGAAGGTCAGAAGGAGAGGTATAAGGGGTGTGTGGGGGCTGCGGGAGGTGAGCATGAGCTGGGAAGTCGTGAGCTGGGTCTGCAAGAACTCCACTCCTTGGGATGGGAAGCATACAGCATCAGCACCCTGCTTGTTCTTCCAGGCTACACATCTCGGGAACCTGCTCGCCAACAATTCCGCTACCTCCTCGCTGCTCTCCACGGCTAGATGGAGCGGAGTATCTAAATTCGCGTTTTTGCTGATGCCTCCCTGTTCGTGGCCAGCATCGATCAAGAACTCTGCTATATCAAGCAACCCTAGCTTCGCGGCTAGGTGCAGCGAGGTATTGCCATTATCTGCAAAGTCCGGATTCTGCAAGTCCTTGGGACTGTTCTTGACAATGCGTTTGAGAAGGGTGAGATCTTGAAGGTGTATGGCGCGGCGGACGCGCGTGGAGGCGTCAACCCTAGACATGTGAGTCTTGCGGAGCAGGTATTGGGCTTACAATCTCACATCTTTGCTGTATAGCAGGGTCAGAGGGTTTGAGGGAACGCAGTCAATGAGATCAGGGGGCCTCATAATTGACCGTGACTGCCTCACCCAGCTTGTCGGTATTCGATAATATGGTGAAGGGAGAAAACAGGTTGAGGATGCAGGACTGATCGATTTCTTGAGCTAGAATACGCGATTTCATTGGCGAGGATAAAAACAACCGCTGCTTCAGCTGCTTCAAACTGTCTCAATCCAAGTACTTTGGAATAGTAGAGAAATAAATTTTATTGTCCTTCTATTTGTGTGCCGCAGTGGTTCCTCATTGGTGGTACCGTCCTTGCCGGATCATCTGAAATACCAGGCGAATAGCACAAGCCACATTAATGCTCCAGCATTCGATCAATCTGCCAGGCAGCACGACTACCACTATTGGAGGGGACCAATGGGGCCAAAGGGTGTTGGGTTAATAAGACAGGGGTGAAGTGACCATGTCCCCTCGCTGTGTGATGCATGTGATTATAGCAACGACTGCTTTCTCTACCCCGTCCTCTCACATCCCCTCAAAATCACCACCAGCATCGTCGTCGTCCATTTCCCCCTCGACGATCTCCTTGGCCAACTCTCTCTCCCTCTCACGAGCTTCTTGTGCATTCTTGAGCTCTAATCGATGTTGGTTCATCGGATACCTCATTGCCTAGGTCAGGGTGTTAGCTATGAGAAAATCTGACCAATTCACAGCTGTTTTACCTTGACGCTCTCGTCATGCAGTCCTAGGCACGCTCGTATTCGCTCGTGGAAGGCTTCGCCAGGTTCCCGAGTGGCGTAAACGTCGCCGATGTCCTTACTCTTCATAAAGCCATGCTCATGATCAATCGATGCCTCAATGACTCCATCACGAATGGCTTTGGCCACAATGTACTCTGCAGACTGCTCGCTCTCCAGGTCCAGCTTCAAGCAAATATCTCGGAGTGAGATCTTGGCGTATGAAAGAGACATCATCCGTATTCCCGTCTTAATCACGTTCTGGCGCAACCGAAGAATTAGAGTGTAAGTTCCGTCACGTCTGAACAGAGCGTTGTGTTGTTGCACCACGTTGAGGAACCCTTCGATCTTGCCCACGCGTACAGCTTGAACAAGACTGAGGTATGGCTGCATGGCGTGCTCAAGACTTTGTTGTCGGAAAATAGCTCGATCTGGAATGTCACCCATGAGCAACTCTACAACTACCAATAGTTTGGACGCTGCTTGATAGAAGCCACCAGCACTCGGAGTTGCTGGGGACTTTCGAGTTGCCCCGATGAGATGTTCGTGAGCTTCAGTATAGGACAATTGAATTGCACGTATGCGGCCAAGGTAGTAAAGGTATCGTGCGATCTGATTATTAGATGCAGCGGTGGGAAACTCAGAATGCGATATTAGGAGGTCGGCCTGGGTGATGTGAGATGTCGATAGGTAATTTCGAAGCAGAAGCGTGGTGACAGTAGCACGGGTATCTTGGTCTTTTCTTAGTACCGAAGTTCGGAGTGCAGCAAGTAGATGTGGCCTTATGGTCACAAGAGATGCCATAGGCGAAGGAGGTAGAGGGGCGAGCTGCTCAAAGAATAGCGAGTAGTAGAAGTAGACCCGGGCAGATGAGGCATCGAGGGTGCGGCGATTGAGAGTGCGGAGTCTCTCAACAAGGTTGGAAGAAAATTTGGCTCCAAACTCGATCGACTTGCTGTCATACAGATATATTTGAATGAGGATGGATAGATAGGTGTCTACCTCTGCAAGTACGTCTTTTGATTTTGCTGATGTCTTGTCCTTCGATTGACCGTCGATCTCCATCTCCGAACCAGCGTCCGGGCTCTCAAATGATGCGTCGGGTTTTCCTAGGGCTGCTAACAGAGTCTTCGCAACAGGGCTACTTGATGTATAGGTCTCTGTAATGATCTTGGCGAGGAGATCCGGTGAAAGATGTTTTCGAACGGATGACATTGAGCGAAGAACCCGCAATGTGAATCGGGCATCAAATTGGGTTACAGCCCGTTCCAGCAAGGCGAAATTGGCTTTGATATCTTTTGAGAACGATGTTAGCTATTTCCTTTGAGTATAGGAAATATGATTGCACGATCTGAAGATCTTAGTGCCTTATCACTAACCTGTCACAGCTTTAACTTTCGGATCGACTTGTGCCTCTGGGCTGCCTGTCTGAGATTTCTCTGGGTTTTCCATTGCAACATCCCCCTCTTCGTCCTTCTCGGGATCTCCAGACAACTTTGAGCCTTTAGGCGGAGGAACAACCACAGTCATCTCGTCATCACCGTCATTGTTGACCTTGACTTTCTCTGGACCATCATCTACCATATCCACGTCTTCTGTCCCATTAATGCCGTTTTCGACCGGCTCATTACCGTTTGTCTGAGGCTTGTCTCCGGCCGTGTCTTTAGACGAGGGCTTCTTGGAGGGTAATGTCTTGCTCTTTGATGACGTTGCTCTGGTAGGCACTGGCTTGTCTTTGCTGGATCCTGAGCTTGTAGAGTTCGACCGTGCTTTCTCGCCGTTTGTGGAAGATGACGACTCTTTGCTGGACCTCAGGTTCCGCCTCTCCCCAGGCATTATGGAGGTGCTATCGACGTGATCTTCTAGAACGCCGCGGGCGAGTGAAGTGCTGCAAGGACGAGATTGGGCAACAAGCGGCTCACCGAGTCGTGTATTAGTGACAGTGTCTCACACTTGATGTCAGGAGTTAGGAAGACACGATGATGAAGGCGCTGTCTAAGGTAGTGTCAAAGCTGCACCTGATGCCGAAGAAGGGAGCGCCGACAAAGGAAAGCTCAAAAAGCCGCGGCTGATGACCTGGAGAGCTTAATGACTTCACCAAGCGGAGCAAACAGCGTGTCAAACTTCCCTCTCCACCTTGATAGATTGGGTGATTGTATCGCGAAGTGAAGCTGCCTGAGGTGATCTTGCCGCCAACGATGATTTGGACGTCCAGGGCTAGGTAGCCGGGGCTTGCGCTTTCTAAGAATGGTATCACGTGATGACCCTTGGCAGCAGCACGTCGCTGAGACAGGACACGAAAGTAAATGGCCGAATCGCGTGTGATCTACCACAGCACACATCGCAAGAAACGCTTTCTCATGAGATAGAAGGGCCATGACATTACTAGATAACCATCTTGAGCAGATCTCTTTGTCTTCTACGGCCATTGCAGAGCTTCCGTGCGTCTCAATGGCCCGCAACAGTAAATACATAGCTGATCCATTCGGTATAGTTTTCCGCCTCCAAAAATCTTCACGAACTCGCTGCTGCACTCCCACGATATCACAGCCCTCATCCGGGACACTGAAGCTCATGAACGCGCTCTGTTTACTTTGGAGTCTCCCGATCAAGGTCTACGAGCGTCTGCGGTGGATCCTACCCGGCGCAGCACAGTCCATGGTCTGAATGGCGTTACGGAGCCTTATGGTAAGGGTGCTAGACTGATGAGGAACCCGAAGCAAGGTTCGGCCGTGGCGACTCTTCTAGGAGGGGAACTCGGAGAGCAAATACGAAAGGAAGGCTCGAGAGAAGGCAGAGAGCGCGGAGAAATCGATGTGCCTCTGTTGCTCCGAGGCGCTGAGAAGCTTTGTGAAGTCTAGTAGGTTGGTTCCAGGCAATGGTGTCGCCAACAGGTCTAATGCCATCTAGCCCTATAGCAGGTGCTCCTGAGAGGATAGCATCTGTGCGTTCGCGCTACGAACAATTGAATTCGTCCATAGTACGATATGAGTCGAAAGTAGCCAAACAAATGATACAATTGGAGAAGATGAACAAGTCTAAAGACAGTGCCGGGGAATTTGACGACGAAGGCGACGATGACTTTGATGCAGATGCCAATGATGACCAAGCTTCCCAGTATCATATCACCGAGGAAGACCTGAGAAGAGAAGATGAAGAGATTCGTGAATTAGAGAAGAAGAAACGTGGCCTTGAGGATCGGGTCAGCGGTATGGAGCGAGATCTGGGTGGGCTTCTAAGATGAAGGAATGCTTTGCAATGTCACGGAGGAAACACGCTCGTCAATCGCCTTTGAGAGGCTATTCAGCCATGGATGTTGGGATTCTAAAGCCGCGTGTGCAGTCTGCGCTACCCTCGCTCTCCGTTCCATGATCGGAAAGTCTCCAGTCTGTGGGTAGGTGATCAGGCTCCTAACGCTTTTGGCTGGATGCCCGTGATGTCAGTAAAGCAGTAAGCACTTCTGACTCCCCATATACGTCTGTTGAAAGTTTCTGGTCAATCATGGACGTTAGAGCCATTGAAGATTTCCGCTGTATTAGTGCTGACATGACAAGACGAGTAGCGGAACCCCGGAGACTATCAACCGCTTATACGAACCGAGATCGCAAGTTGCCCAGGGTGTCACATATCGACAAAGCCCGGCCACCTACATCTTAAGCAATACCAAGCTCCTTATGACCATGCGATCCGCAAGTTACATGTCCGACTGGCTTTGTTTTACAAAGGAGTCTAGGACACTTTGTTTGCTACATCATTCACAACGTCAAGCAGACAGAATAGACCTCTATCGGCTCGAAGAACGATCTAAATCTGGCCTGATGGAGCTCAGAGGCCACCTCAAGTCACCTCAAGGTTGCCAAATGTAGTCTGTGAAGAAATTCCAACTCATGTCCTGGCTCTTGTAGGAAACTCCATCTTTGGTAGTGGTAAGTTGGTTCGCATCACAGAGGCGGAGATGGATCAATAACTGTCGAGGCCGCAGCAACCTGCAGTGTAAGGATTTCGATCGGGAAATTGGCCAAGACTGAGAGTCGGGCTTCAATAGATACACATCTGTCAAGTTTGATCGGATTAGTTGCATCAGCATTGCGAATTGCCATTCCCGGTACAGTACAATCACGAGCAGCTTAAGCAGCGGTCTTCGGAAATGATAATTAGGGATCTCTCGTCGTTGATACGGAACCATCGTTCACTAACTTATTTGAACGTCATAGTCCTTGTGCGCAATATTCTCTTTACGCCTGGTATCATGCGTACCCCTTCCATTAACATGCAACCCTCTTATTTCCTGTATGGGAAATGTCCAGCCCTAACTCCAAAGCTCTCAGACACCTTGAGCTGCGCCGATGCAGGACCTTCTGATCGCCAGCTTACAGATCCCCCTTTCCGCCAGTAACTTTGGCTGCCTGCACAGCACTTAATTTCTGAGTCCAAGTTTGAGCCGGAATGACCTTCTTGACGGTACGTAGCTCATCAGAGGCATAGCCGGGAACGCGAATGTTGTAATTACGCTCGAGTATCAGTTGAAGATCGCGAAGCTCGAGGGTTGAGGACTGACGAAGCTTGGCGAGGCGACAGGCGGCGACGATGACTTGATCTACGAACTCGTCGGCGACTTGGAGGAGGGTCTGAAGGCTGCGTTAGTCATGTATTGGTTGAGAGTGCAGAAGGAAAAGCTCATACCTCTTCGACTTCCGCAGTCAAGCCTTCACCTTCTTCACCCTCACCTCCAGTGCCGCCAGTAACCTGCCTCACTAGCTCCTCCAACTTTTTCTTGCCCAGAATTCTCTCCCCATCACCCTCAAGTACATATCCTGGATGTCTTTGGATGGCGGGCTGGCCCATTGGTCCCATGGCGAGTGGTCCATTTGTCAGGGTAGGTCTCGAAGGTCCCACGGAAACTGGCTGGGTGGGCGCGAGGTTTAGATCTTTGGGTATCGGCATCTTCATGTGGTTATTCTGGTTGCGCTGATCCGAGGAAGGTCCGTGAGTAGCAGACTGAGGGGTTTGCTGTGCAATGTTTGGCTGAGAGTAGGATCTTGCTGCGTCTCGTGCTGCATCTACAGCAGCCGAGTGGGAAAGCGGGACCGGTTCGTGAGGCATGGTCGACGATTGGGAAAGTGCGACACGAGGTGAGTTGTGTTGCTGGTTTTGGGGACCACTGGTGTTAATATTGAGAGGTGGATGTGAATGTGATGCAGGGACTTGATGGGGTTGGGGCCGTGAATTTGGGGGTTGATTTGTTTGCGATTGTTGAGACTGCCCACTGTTGTGCGGACTCATGGCAGAACGGGCAGCTACGCTCCCCTGGTTTCTGGCAGCGTCAACTGCGGAGCTGAGTGTGTGTGGTTGACCCTGAGGTTCCTGTTTCAACTGAGACTGACCGCCTCCTCCCGTAATGGAAGCTTGGTTCTGCGTCGAGCTGTGTGGAGCTTGATTTGTATTCAAAGCGGCGTTCATACCAGTGTTCGTCTGACTTGACATTTGCTGAAGCTTATATTGCTCCTGTTGCGACTGAAACGTTTGCAAAGTTTGTTTGCATTCTTTCATATTCTGCTCCATTACAGCAACTTTGGTTTGGTAACTTTCTGTTTCTCGTTGATCGAGAGGTTTTCCTTGTTGTGCTCTCGTAGAAGCAACTTGGTGTAGTTGCGTCAGCCTCTTTTGATCTGTGTCAAGCCTCTGCAGATTTTCTGCGTATTTTCGTTGAGCATCCCGGATCCACTGTTTCGTAGCGACCTCATTGCCGCCGAGATTGGTTGGTGCAATGATGTTAAGCTTCTTGACCTCTTCAATGACTTTTGGAGAGAATCCTGCCGCAGCTTGGGGCTGGACTCCACCTTGCGTATTCATGGCCGGTGGCCGAGAGTCTTGCTGCCCTGGCTGTCCTGAACTCACCGGTCGTACAACACCATTCTGCTGGGCAGTCGCCGCAGTACCCGCTTTCGCCATGGTCATCCTAACGTTCTTGGTCACGTCATATAACCTCAGATGTGCCTTGCGATACTCGTCAGAGTCTGGGTCATTGTTCTCGATCTTGTTCCATAGTTCTGTGACCCCGGCGATGTATTTGTCTCTCAGATCCTCAGGAAATTTTCGCATCTGCCTAATATGGTCAGGTCTAATTAAAGTCTTCACATCTGGTAAGCCCAGCTGGGCAGCGGCCGTAGCATTATTCATCGTTATTCACGAAACGGCCAACAGCTTTTAGATCTGCTGGTCAATATAATCAATTTTCATTAAGGCGTTAAGCAGACCAGATGTACATAGCGTTGCAGTATCGTGTCGACAAGCGATCATGCAAGAACGATAATGCTGATGCTGATGCTGCGGACAATGTGTTCTCCTACAGGATGGAGCATCTCATGTTTGGCGGGGTCCTGATCCGTTCTAGGTTCCCCAATGTCTTGGCACTAGAGCTCTCAGCTGAAGACCTTAGTGTTTTCGGTGCCATCATTGGGCATCGGAACAAGCCACTTGTGAATGGAGGCATGGTACCTTATTGTTCCTTTGTTACAGCATTGATGCTATCTCGTGTACATACTAAAAGTGTAGTGTCAACCAGTTGCTGCCTGATCTCGCATCTGAAGTAGTGTGTTGCATGCCATGAGACAGAGCTCGCAATCATCGCACAGACAGACTGCACAACATAATGAGGAACGGCCACACAGCAAGGGTGAGAGCGAATATCGATCATTTGGATGGTGCCTAATTATTTGCGTAATAGGATCGGGGCAGTCACAAGATGCGCTCCAGACGGATACCTTTGACGATGCCTTCCAGGCAAAAGCCGTGCCTTATTCTGCAATGCAATTCCCCTTAAGCAAAGGTCCCCAAGGATGGAAGAAACGGGCTCGAAGCCCAAGCTTGGAATGGTCCAAAAAATACAGTACACCGGAGAGCTTAAAGCATGGACGTGTCTTTGTCATCGATTATGTCAAAAAAGGTGGGTGACTTTCACTATATTACCGTTGTGATGGGCAGGACGGGCGGAAGGGGCCTCGATAGCAAGATTTGACATTGACAATTTGCAGAGCATAGTAAAGAGGGCATGCGCAAAGTCGTCGCTCAAGAGTTCAACTCCGTGGAGGGTTTACGAAAGATGTACTCCAATGTAATCGCTAGCATCGTTCATGTGTGTCTGACTTGCCTGATCGTTGTATAGCCTGAGCGTTGCGGTGAAGCTCTTCTACGCGTGATCCATTGCCAGAATGCCGATTGGGCTACACAATTCTTGCTGCATAAGTTCAATATTACTGCGCAAGACGATCTTGTCGGAACTGATTTTGGAAAGTATGTGAAATACAAAAGGCCGGAAAGACGTGGCGGAAAGCCATTCACGAGGGGTCAATCTTGGAAGACTACCCCTGATCCATGGAGGGGCATTAGCCGGACGTCTTTTGGCCTAGATTATCTGAAGTACTATGAGTGCTCAAAGTCAAACTTACAGAAACGAGATGAGAAAGACAAGATGTTCGAGCTGAATCACTACAATGACCAAGATCAGCCAATTTATGGCTGGGACGTCTTCGTGCAGCGACTGAGTTGCTACATACAACATAAAGAGATAGCCCCTGATCTTCCCGAATACATGGAAAGTCCATATAGAGCGACGAAGAATGAAGACCACCCCAGAAGATACCTTCCAGACTTGCAGACTTTGGATAACGGCAATACAATCATCATCTTTGAGAACTCTCAGTCAGGTTCCATCGAAGACACAGCTATCGCCGCTCGCCAGCAATGGGAGTCCAAATGGCGAAGACTACCATATTACTTAGCCTATGAACATTATGATGTATCTAATGACGACCGTCTGTCCCTCGCCTGTATGAAAATAATTCTCGAAGATGTATGGAAAAGTATCGTTGAGAATTGGGAAGAATTTCTTGACAAGTGTGGTGAGTATTTCCCAGCTCTACTTTGTTTTGCTATAGGGATCGTGGTGATATTGGCAGGAATGAGTTGTAGAGAGCCTATCTCCTGGAGATGCTTCGTCACCTGCTTTCATCGCCCGAAGTGCCAGTACTGATTCCAAAACCATTAAGACACCCATGTTTCGATTCTTGAAGAAAAGATCTACGAACAACCTGCAGACGAGTCGCGAGCGCCAGAACTTTGGACCAACTCCAGCATGTGGCTTAAAGTTGAAAGACTAGTCTCGATCCATGAAGCCGTTGTGAAAGAAATGCAGCAGAACCTCAAAGATTTTAACAGCGAGGAAGAAGGGGAGAGAGATTGGCTAGAAGCGGTTCCTGGTGACATGGAGAAAATTAGTGACTTTGTGGAGGAGAATTTGACCAAGCCAACAGCTAATCTGGCTGATTTGATGTATAAGTCTGTAGGCATAAGGGACAGCAGACACGGCCTACAGCTGAATACCAGCATGTGGCGGCTGAGGTTCGCAGTTCGACCTCCCATACTGAAATTAGCTGACCCGCGCTCAGCTGGATAACATTCATCTTCCTCCCCCTCACCTTCATCAGCAGCTTCTTCGGCATGAACGTCGACATCTTCCAATCCGACCCGGGCTACCCCAGTATACGCTACTACTTCGCCTCCGCAGTCCCCATGATGGTCATCACGCTCCTGGGTTGGTACTTCATCAAACATTCCCTCGCCCGTCGCCGCCAAACCCCATACCAGCGCGGCATCTACGAGCACCTATTCTCTGAGCTCGCGTCAGCTTACCCAGGCCTCTGGTCTCGTACTGGACCCAACGAATCCGTCGAACCTGGAACCACAATGGATAGACTGAAATGGTACCTCGTGACCCTCTGGAATGACCCAGCCAAGACCGTAAGCGCAGGAGCCGGGGACGCAGATGCTGAATACAATGATCTAGGCGCTTGGTCGCGCTTCAAACGCTCCCTTACGCGGCGTTGGACATCCCAACTCCGCGGTTCAGAAACGGAAATGGATTCTTCCACCACCACTCTCGAAGACGGTAAGCCCAGTGACTCAACCAGCGGAATCGAAGACAAGCCCCCGATTCAAGCGGCTCAATTTATGCGCACGGCAGCAACAGGCGATTTGCCGGGCGGGATGCTGGAGGTGCCGACTTCGCCGGTGCCGGTGTCAACGTTTATGGGAACGCAGGCTGTTGTGTCGAGGCCGGGAAGCGCTGGAAGTATGGCTAGTAGTGGGAATAGGAATAGTGGGATGATGGTTGAGGAGGAACCTAGTACCTGGTTGAGAGATTTTGGGGTAAAGGTTGATGATGTGACGCTTTATTGAAGTGGGAATTGTGTGTCTGATTGCATGGAAGAGTCTTTGAGCATGTAAGATTGGAAGCATTCTATACGCTGGACATGAGGTTTCGGATTTGAGCTTTGAGCGATGGCATATTGGCATTCTGGCATTTTGGCATTGCATATTGGTAATTCAGCATCGTATATACTAGGACGTAAGTCTTCATCTGTTGACACTGACAACCTGACACGATGTTGGCAAAGAAGGGAAAGATTTCAGCTTTCACCATTACTTATCCAATATAAACCACTCCATATGTTCGAAGCAAATATCACATTCATCTACCTTTCAGCTCCATCAGCATCACCCTCAATGTTATCCCCTCACACTCCGACGCTCACTACCTTTGATCGATGTCCCCTTCACAACACGAATAACATCATCCACCATATCCCCTACCTTGTGCCTACTCCCCGCCTTACTTTCTCTCTCACCTTCATATTCCCTTTGGTTTCTGTATCGCGAGTCACTGCGACCATGATGAGAAGAACGATGTGGCTTCGACCTGCCGCTATTTCTTGATATTCTCGTGCTAACTTGACTGATGCTGTCGTTGGGGGCTACCGATGGCAGAAGACTTTCGCGTGGTTCCATTGGAGGCCCTCTCGTCGGGTCCTTGATGGTGGCACTGCTGGCTTTGCTGTAGCGCGATGCCTGGCTGCGTGCTGGTAGAGGCATTTCCTTCGCCGTTCTTACTTCGGTGATGGGGACTGAGGGCGGGGATCTGGTCAGGTCTTGCTGTTTCACAGTCTTGCGGCCCGAAGATGCACGCGACCGTTCATCAGCTTGTTCGTTATCAATCATGATAATGGGGCCGCCTCTGGACGGGGCTTTGTAGCTCCGCAAGTCCCCGCCACCTGAATGCTTAGAATGTCTAGAATGCTCAGATGCGGGGACGAGTGTCTCTGCTCTTGTCGGTGAAGGTCCGATTGTGCGGACGCCAGAGTTACCGTTGGCGAAAGAACCGTGCTGTGATCTGGCGTCCTCGATGGGGATTCTCGTGATAGACCTAGGCTGACTAATATCGTATTCGACTGGTGCTTCAATCATTCGATAGGTAATTCGTTCATGGATTTTAGCTGGTTGCTTATTTTCAGAATCACCTTTGACCATGGCATAAGCTATGAAAGCCCCGGCAGTTGCTCCTACGACTGTACCAATCATGGCTTTGGCACTTATCTCATCAGAAGGTTTGGGTTCTGGAGCCCTCAAACGAGTGACAACCACAGGAGGATTGGTCACAATCTGGTTGACGACCATCGGACGATGCTGAGAGGGATTTGAATAAGCTGGGGGAGGGCTTGACCGCGCCGGGGGATGATCGCGTGGGGCAGTCGGCGCTGTTGAAGAGTCATCGGCAATACTTCTGACGACGTCCTTCTGCCATTCTCTGATCTTTTCGTCTTCAGAGTTGCCGCAGACCATAATGCAGTCTTCGAAATGATCTTTCGGTTGGAGGGTTCTTGTGGATCTTTCGATGAAGTTGAGAATGGTGGCCAGTTTGAACTGTTATCCCTCTCCGAGGCCGACTCCCGCAGAGCTCCGTGAGCTAGTTGAATGTTCAATCGACAGAGCTTGGGAATACACCAGAAGGCGCCTTTCAGTATTCGCTATCCAGTCCTCTCGACGCTGATGAATCTCTATGATGATGTATCGAGAAGCGATGATTAATAAGTAGTTTTACTGTAGTCAAGCCGCGAAAAGCCGCCGGGAGGAGTAGGGACGATGTTGGGTGTGACACGTTTTGCATTGGCTTTAGAGTATGCATAGAGATCAGGTGATCGATGGAGCAAGTCTGCTATTGCCGGGGGCAAGCCAGTCGCGACCAGTGGAACACGAGCGAAAAGTATTTTCCCCAGTATCGACGACGAATCGATTGAATCGGACTATGAAGAGTTGACACCCATCGGGCTCTTACCCAGATCGGAATTCACTTGCGACGTGGTTAGCTGCTATGGACAGGTACCTTTTGGCATAGTGTGTGATTGTTGCCTGATGAAGTCGTGGTGCCTGAACGAATCTTGTGGGTGAGCCACGTAAGGACTCATGCAGCTAGGATATTGCGCGAAGCCAAAAAGGTCAAGGTCAGCCAATCTCTCCAACAATGCTCAATTACGAAATTCCTCAAAGTCGCCGGCCGATCATAAGTAAAGCGGCCTATAAGGACTTTAGCAGAAGAGCAGGTGGTAGGCACGCAAAGGCCCAAAGCTGGACGACTAAAAGAAAGCAATTACACTACCGCGTGCCAAGGGTCTGGTCCAGTTGCATCTTGCAAATGATCGGTGACAGTTCGAGATATCTCTTATTCGCTGCTTCGTCGGCAGTCCGGACCCGCCTATATCTAGCGAACCGAATGACTGCGGCCAGCGACAGAACGGCCAGCGTCACTACAGGCCTTCGGATAAATCGCCACAAGTGAAATGAAAGAAAACATGGAGCAAGTTGAAGTGCTCCATGGAGGCCCAAAGGCACCTTGAGTCTTGTTGAACCTCGATGTTCTTGTTGCAAAAACAGAGCCAGATCCAACAGCCTCAACGCTACGAAAGCGACAACCATGAGGAAGCCTTGATGTTGGTATCTCAGCTATGATGGACGCCACGCAATGAACCTTTCTTCCCATCTAAGAAGTCTCTCCACCAGTACCAGGATCAAGAGACATCCGTGAAGACTTCGATAACCGGCCTCTGCGTACGAGAATACTTACCTCTGCGGCTAGACGATGTTCCAGACGTCTTCAACGGCATTACAGAACTTGCCACATGCTACGCTGGCGCTCAAGCTATAATTGCTGAGGCTGATTGCGTCATCCTTGAAGCTGTCGGCGAAGTCATCGTTTCCCTTAGCCATGGCCCCAACGAAGACGCAGACGCTTTGTTTTGGCCCTATGTCCTCTATGTAGTCTTTGACCCGAACGACATCCGCGTCGAAGCTGAGTGTCACCTTACGGCAATTGGGGGGCAGATGGTCAGTGATTGGGTTCTTTATGACTTTGAGTAACTTTTCTTGGGAATTGGTTGAACGAATAGAGAGTCGATGTAAGAGCTGCACCATCAGGCCAGCGAACCGCTTGAACGTACGTGGGATTCTGACGGTCGGGCTGACTTCGATCAAGACTCCCTTTGCGGTGTGAATATATATTTGGAGCTTCCCGGCTTTGTTAACGGGAGAATCGAGGAGGGTGAGAAGGCACTAGGTAACACTCAGTAACCATCAAACGAATGTTGAATACGCCGGAAGCTTTGAGAAGCAGACCTGGTGTGTTATGTCCGGCCGCGCGTCGCTGATATCTCGATTCATCTTGCGCATGACCCCAATATGTTCGTCGCTGTTCAAGAGCGAGTACTTTTCGTCTCGCATATTGCCTATCCGGCCGCCATGTGATGCTTTGTATGTCTCTAGGCTAGCATTTGACAGGACCACTATCAGTCGCTGGGTGTCTTTATCGTTCGACGGTATAGGGATGTGCTGTTCCGCAACCAGCTGGGGAAGCTCTGGTGGTGGGCACGATTGCGTCCCTGAAGAATTTTGTCAGCAGAAACATCAACATATTTCACCTCCTCCAACCGAAAAGAGGGCGAACGAGTGAGCGAAATTCAGATCGTACTTGGCCGCTTCCTGGTCCTCTCTTCGGGAGCCATGCTGTCGATTCGGACTGAATTGAATTCGTACAAAAGTAATCCTCCGAGATTGCACAACAGTTCAATCAGTACTGTATTGGCACTTGAGGTCTGGAAGTGGTGACGTGTGATTTGTTAGAACAAGATGCTTGGGTTTCCAAGAGACTTAGCTTTGAGGGCGTGAGAAGAGCTTAATGGAGAAGTGGACGGAATCAGACTCGCTTATGTAGGTGAGAGCATGTGGGCTGAAGCGATCACCGAAGGAGCCCATCACCGAAAATCTCACGGTCGGCTCCCGGTCGCCGGTCGGACCCCGCCAAAAGATCCTTGGCAACCGTTGAAAGCTTGGCAGTGGGAGACACGTTAGTACCACCTAGTATCACGTTGGAGGGTTTCAGCTCCAAATAGGCGATTGAAATGAGTAGCAGGTCTGTTGAATCGTGGAGATAGTTCTGCTTTAGCTGATACTGGCTTCGAAACATGCACTTACTTCTTTTCCTATCTACGCAGCCACCAACCAGCTCGACCAATAGACTGCTGGACTCCTGAATATCTTATCTTCCATACTTCAAGTACCCGCCCACGGGGGTGACAAAAAAAACGGGACACCTAGGCCCAATTGGGCCACCCCACGAAATGCGCACAACTCGTCTACTTTCTCGATTTCTTCTATCTCATAGTGGGTAGGAGACGACATACTAAATAAATGAGTAAATACGACAGCTAGGTGTGGAGCAAATAAAGAAGAAATCGAGAAAGTAGACGATTTGTGCGCATTTCGTGGGGTGGCCCAATTGGGCCTAGGTGTCCCGTTTTTTTTGTCACCCCCGTGCCGCCGAATGATCTCGACAGAATCTGGGGAATGTCGGCGACTAACATTACTACTTGGATCTCTGTGCTAGCTTCTTTCCACCCTGTGTCCGCAGGGTACGTCTTATCTGCCCTTGTAAATGCCCTGATTAAAGTAAAGATTCCTCAGGTTGGCGAATAGTACCAAGGCATGCTACAAAGAATATCACAAGATTCCGACTCAATGCCCCAGTTCTTCGGATTCTCTGGTCCCCGGTCGGATCCAAATGCCGCTTGAGATGCACATACTTTACCTGTTCTACCCACCCATCATGGCCGGCTAGGTAGTCCACACATCTTCTCCAGCTTGCGGACGCGCCATTCGCGATCGATTCTCACGTAGCCATATCATCCGCGTACTACAGCATTGGTAGCCTCCCGGGCATATCAATATAGTCAGTCATCACCACAACAGCTATTGTGCTAGTCCCTTCGACCAACATTTTAGCACTGACACTCATTCATACTCCGCAAGTGTCAGATACTTACCAGACACGACTTTCCCCTGCAAGATGATGTTGCTGTTCGCAGACGATAGCCGCTATGTAGGTTTTCCGAGGGATCTTGCTTTTCGTTGAATTGAGTTTTCTTTGATTTGGGCATATCATTTATTGCACGTAAGCAATCGGGTGGCCTAGGCATTGCAAATGAACTTCAATCGAGGCAGGCTGTGCAGTGGACTGAAGGAGTCAAGCTGGTGTGGCCGGGCCGAAGGGAGCAGTACTGGAATCGAAGTCGGAAAGCATTGAGTGTGACGAAGCTGGCAGGGCGGAGACGAATGCCGAAGCCCCAGCGCAGAATCCAATGTACTCTTCCCTCCGCAATGAAAGCTAAGATGTCGACCCCCTCAGAAGCCTTACGTCCCGATTGCACAGACCTCATGATGCAAGACCCTCGACACGACTTTTAGCATACGACTATCGGTATACGATTGCCGCATCAGACACGCATGATGCCTTCGGCATACGAAACCGCTCTTATAAATACATGCAATGTTTTAACTGCTCGTAGCAGGAGTTCAGCTACACCCGGAGGCTCATAAAGCAGCAAAACAAGGCCCGCGAGTGGGACCATATCCGCGCAAGCATACGCCTACATACTTACGCTATTAAAAAATTGAATAGATTCTCGCAGAGTTTCCAAAGATGTACAATTTAGTAGAACATCTGAGGAGATTGTTTTTGTGGCAGGTTTCGAACCTTCTGCATGACATGCGGGGGTGGAATTTCAAATCAAAATCGACGATATTGGGAGAAGATGAACATAGGAAGCACAACTGGGACCATGCAAAGGCGAAGCTCCTATTCATTAGACTTTCGATAGAGTGTTGATCTTCTGAATAGTAGAAGACCTCAAGTTGTGAGTGCGTTGCACAGTGTTCGTGTTTGTAGATTTCTTGTGAGCTGTACGAAGGACGAAGGACGTAGATTGACGTAAACAATATCGAGGGAGCACAATCAGACCGGTTTCTGATATTCGGACACTTTCAAAAGCAATACAACAAAACTGCATGTCATGCAATTACTGGTAAGAGATTGAGAGGGGTTGATCTACTGTGCGATTACATAGGTGATCCTTGCCTTTCATTTCGAAGTTCGAGAGAGCTGTAGAGTACAACCTGTAATTAAAACCGACGCTAGGGGCTAGTGCACTCAGTGCGGTCCAGAAATCGGTATCTATTCGCTTGGCATTCTTGGCGATGTTTATTCCATCATCGACCTCAATCATGCTCCTCCTCCGGGTTAATTCTAGGTACCTGCTGAGCACGAATGGGGCGTGACAACATTTCTTCGGAGTCATTGAGAGGGGCTCTCAGAGCCTCAGGATATAATCCTACTGAGTCCTGATATAAGCGGCTCGTAATGACAAGGCAATGCCTCAATAATTGGCAAGCTCCTTGAAATGGATCCTGCGACCCAGCGTCTACTCAACGATAAACTCTATGAGAAGAGAAAGCAGGGCGCTCTTGAGTCAGCTTGTATTCAATCCTTTTACAAATCAATATAGCTAACAGTCAATCCTCTAGTCTCGAGCGCATTGTCCGTGAAGCAAGCGCAAGCCATGAGCATAATAAGATTGCTAAGATTGTGAACCAACTCTGTCAGGATTATGCATACGCAGTACATCAGCCGCATGCTAGGAATGGAGGTCTGATTGGTCTTGCCGCTGCATCGATTGCCCTAGGATCCGTACGTTACCTCAGAGCGTTTGTTCGAAGGATAGGGTTCTGATCTAAATAGGACGATGTTGCTCGATATCTTAAGGCCATAGTCCCACCGGTACTCGCTTGCTTCGGTGACCAAGATGCGAGGGTGCGGTATTACGCATGTGAGAGCATGTACAATATTGCTAAGGTTGCAAAAGGAGAGATACTACTTTTCTTCAACGAAATCTTTGATTCCCTCTGCAAGGTACGATTCGCAGGGTCTATCTATGATACTTCGATTAAATCTCTTCTAGCTTGCCGCCGATACGGAACTCTCGGTAAAGAACGGCGCAGAATTGCTTGATCGGCTCGTCAAAGACATCGTGTCGGAATCTGCAGCCACTTATGTTTCTGTTTTACAGCCGCCAACAGAGGAGGCAGGTTCAAGTCCAAAGTCGAGCAAGGGTTCTGCAGAATTTGAGCCTGAATCCTCCGAACCTCCCACAGCCTTCTCTCTTGCGAAGTTCATACCTTTACTCCAAGAACGCATCTTTGTTATGAATGCATTTACACGGACATTCCTCGTGTCATGGGTCACCTTGCTGGATACTATACCGGATCTAGAGCTTGTCTCTTTTCTGCCGGCGTTTCTTGGAGGATTGTTTAAATTCTTGAGCGATCCGCACAGGGACGTCCATGTTGCTACGCAAGGGGCGCTAGAGAGATTTCTCAATGAAATTAAGAAGATCGCTAGAATCAAGCGCGGAATAGCAGAAAGCCGTAAAGGGCGCAGTGACGATCAAGCGAAAGGCTCCAATTCTAGTGACAGCGGTAGTCTGCACAGTAATCATAGTACAGACAACGAGAAATCGGAAGTCATAGAAGGAGACTCCGCAGTTGGCCAAGATGAAAAGAGTGGGCAAGGAGATGGAGACTGGGTGCCTGGCCAGGATGTGCAGGTTGACCACCCGAAAATCCTCGAGATACTTGTGGCATTTCTTGATTCGTCTTCAGGTACGGTACCATTCAAGACCTTGTTCGAGAAAGCTAATCGTCGTCGCAGAGGAGGAAATACAATTGACCGCTCTCCGCTGGATTGATACCTTCTTCGACATCTGCCCAGAGGACATTCTACCTTTCGTCCCCCAGCTCCTGTCACAGGTCCTCCCAGCAATGGCCAGCGGCTCAGACCTCGTGCGACAGGCTGCAAGTCGGTTAAACAATTCCTTAATGGACCACGTTGCGTCTCTCCCCGATGAAATCGTAGCAGACGAACCACGGCTTCAAGTTCCATCCCGCATTCCAACTGGGCCGTTGAAAGAGCCCGCGAATGCACTCAAGGAAGCCGACACTCGAGCAAGGCGTGCGTCAACTCCGACGCCGAAACCACCACAAGCTCCAGAACCAGATTCTTCGGAAGCCAAGAAGGATGAAGAGGCACCTACGCCAACAATTTCTTCTCCACCTTCGCCCAAACCATCCAGACCACTTACAGACCTCGATTACACAGCAGCTGTTGGTGCTCTGACCTTGCATTTCCTAAACGAACACGAGGCTACGAGAGTAGCAGCACTGGCCTGGCTCATCATGTTGCATAGGAGGGCTCCTCGCAAATTGCTAGCTACCAATGATGATACCTTCCCTGCACTACTAAAAACACTCTCAGATCCCGCAGAAGCTGTCGTGACAAGAGATCTACAGCTACTGTCTCAAATATCGAAGAACAGTGAGGACGGATACTTTACTTCGTTCATGGTGAATCTCTTGCAACTCTTCGGGACGGATAGAAAGCTCTTAGAACAACGGGGCAACCTAATAATCCGCCAACTATGCGTCAGTCTGAGCTCTGAAAGGATCTACCGGACTCTGGCCGATTGTCTGGAAAAAGATGAGGTAGGTGACGTCCGGCGAACATTCATCCCGGTGCTGATAGCGAACGAAGGATGTAGAATTTGCAAGCATCATGGTTCAAAATCTGAATAACAATCTCATAACTGCACCCGAGCTTGCGGAGCTACGAAAGAGATTACGAAATTTGGAGACAAAAGTACACTGTCTCTCATTCGATACCTCCAGCATTAGCTTACTTGCTCAGGATGGTCAAGTCTTCTTTGTAGCATTATTCCGGTCTTGGTGCCATAATGCTGTCGCCACCTTCTCGCTCTGCTTGCTTGCACAGGCTTACGAGCAAGCGTACAATCTGCTTCAGATCTTGTAAGTGACCGATCTCTTGGGCTAAGAAGCTCGGCTGACTGGTATAGTGCCGAGTTGGAGATGACAGTCAATATGCTCATTCAGATTGATAAGTTGGTGCAGCTGCTAGAGTCACCCGTCTTCACATGTCAGGGGCCCAGCTTCATATCTACCAGCGTGTGCTCATAATTTCTAGATCTACGCTTACAGCTCCTCGAACCAGAGAGATACCCACATCTTTACAAATGTCTATATGGCGTCCTCATGCTACTCCCCCAGTCATCCGCTTTTGCAGCGCTCAAGAACCGCTTGAATAGTGTCAGTGCCATAGGCTACCTTCACATCGCCCCTCGAGCGTACGTAAATCCCTCCTCCCACGTTCGACAGAAGAGCACGGAGGCTAAGTTTGGTAGCACTCCTCAAACGCCGACGGCTCCTTTCGATCGGTCAAACCGCCTCAAGCCTCGAGAAGAAGGAGCCATCAAATGGACCGAGCTGCTTGAAAAGTTCAAGAGCGTACAGGAAAAGTCAAAGAGAGCACACCGACTGCAGAGCCAGGATGAAGATGTCTTATCAGCAACTAATGTGACTATTGAGAATATCAAGGATAAGGCATTGCCTGATGTACCAAAGCAGGGCCTGAGGCCATCAAGCGCAGGCAGTGTCACGCAGAGGATGCCACCTCCAGGTGGCCCTTTGCACAAGCCTAAATCCAGTCTTGGGAATTTGGGGAGATTTGCTGGTGGCGTGGCGGGACGAAAGGCAAAAAAGTGATATTTGGTGCTCAGAGAGAATTCATGATAAGGAAATTCGGCATTTCCGATTAGCATAGGCGCTGGAGGCATCAGGGGTTTCCAGGCGGCTCTGATGGGAACAAAGTAGAGCAGGACATGAAGATGTAGACTAAGTATGTAATTACGGGTACCAGCAGCGGGAAGTTACATTTATTCCATGATGTATCCTAGGACCAGAGTCATGTGACTCCACCAGAAGGCGATTCGCCTCTCCATGTCAACTCTTCAATTTTCGATCGGAAAGAGCCGTGATTGAAATGCGCCCTTGCTGTTGATGATGTCGGTAGGTATGCGGTGAAAATACAATTACGCCTTCAGCCTCACCACTCGCAGCCGCTAAGGCACCCTAGCCTTACCATCAGGCTACACTATGCTTAGACCCGAATGACTCTTCTGACTCTTCAACATATCCGACCCACCTATCGATCTGCAAATTCTTGTGACTCGATCGCAATCACACCAGACAACATGATACCCTACCCTGTGTACGCTTGAAGTTTTTCCGTGCCTTCTCTGAGCAGTTTTCACCGTTAGCATTGAATCTCCGGAAGCCACGCTTCTTCGTGGCTACACTTCCTCCTAAGCTTTCAGTCCCATGAAAATGGCACCAATGCAATTTGATGATGTGAATCTCGATATCAAGAAGAAGGTCACAGACTACGTAAGAATCTCTCGTGCTCGAGGAATGGCACAAGGCGCCGTGGAATTCGCTTACGCAGCCGCTGTAGATAACTCGGCCAGAAGATCTTAAATCGCTGTGTCTCACATGCAAGGCTTTACGAGATGTTGCCACACCGCCTTTGTATCGAAAGATGTTTCTCTTCGTAGGAGGCAACAAGGACATCCGCGTTAGTGGTGGGTCGCTCGTTGGCTTGTCATGTCTATTATGAAGCAGATGCTTCTTTCCACGATCAATCGGCACAACAGCGCTTTCGCGAACTCCCGCTCTGTTTGGCTTCTATCTCCGGATAATTGATATTGACTTGTCATTTGAGCAGGTCTCCTAAGCCGAACCAACCCAGGTATCCAACACATCCGCAAAATTTCATTGCAACTCGAAAGAACCGTCATTCCACCTACCAGACCAGTTGTAGATGACTCCGATGATTCATCGGAAGAGGAACCGGAGGTTAAGTTTGAGAGTGTCACGGGGGCCTCGAGGCAAGCACAATTCACTGTGAGGCTTTTACTTGACCATCTGCCCGACGACATTCTTGAAAACTTCAGGTGAGCGACCATCTACTACAATTAACCTCATTGCTCTTCCAGTGGATGGCGGTATCGTTATTATTGCCATGATTGTGTTTCGGCATTTATGAATCCTCAGACTGACAATCATCACAGCTGGCAAAATTGGGAACCGTTCTCAATGGATAATTGGATTATACTCATGAAGAAACAGAAACGATTAAAAGCAGTCGAGATTGCTGCCGTAGATCGTCCATTCATGCCAGTACTTGAGAAACAGCCGAGTCTTCTCACCAACCTTACGAAGCTCAGAAGTCTGCACTTTTACCCCGATAACCTCGATCGACTGAAGGCTTCTCAGAAGATCTTGGAGGCCCAACCTGATATCAGCGAGCTACAGCTGTCGTCTGGCTTTCACCCAGACGTTGAGATTCCCGAGGATCTTCAAGATTCCAGTACCCGACCAGGGCTAATGACGAGGACCATTTTCAGTCACTTTCTGCCCTTTGATAGATGTGACACGCCTATGACTTTAAAAAAGCTTACCTTGGATAATGTCGACCTTCGCTATGCCGCTGATACCTATATGGAATTCATCCAATTCAAAGTCTTAGAGTCTTTCGTTGTTGGCGGGTGCACAGGCGCTGACGCTGTTTTCGCTCAAATGAGCAAGCCACATTTGCGTCCAACTAAGCTGAAGAAGCTTCGCTGGTTTCACGAAGCAGATGGTGAGACGCACGCTCTTGAAGCCTTCGAAGGGCTTCTCGAGGCGATCACCGGCTTGGAGGTATTGCATGTCGATACCAATAACATTGCGGGTTTGCCAAAACCTGCCACAATTTCCCATCATGGCAAAACCCTTCAAATCCTTGGTATTCGGAGTCGAATGCCCGGGATGACCATACTACTGTACGAGAGCGAGCAATTCGAAGAAATCTGTAATAACTGTCTCGAGCTTCGCCAACTTGGAATGACATTTCCCATAACATCTGTCTCAGAAGCTGAGCCAAGCTCTGACTTCACTACTTATCTGGTAAAACTTTGTGATTCTTACCCTATCCCTGTGAATGTTGATTAATGATTTTCATCAGCGGTCATGCAAGAAGCTTCGCTACCTTACAACCATCAATTTCCACGGCTGGCCATCAACCAATTCTTCATTCATTACCAGCCGCTCGCGAAATCCTAGGCTGAAACCTCAATACTACGATCTATACGAACACGGTCTCCAACGTCTAGCCCAGCAGATATTCGAAGCCAGCGATGCTCACTCCAAGGAACAAGGCTGGGGCTTGGGCCACCGTTCGATGTTGGCTGTCATTGCATTTGGTGCCAATGGAGTGACACCATTCGATACTGAAAAGATAAAATTGAAGCAGGTGCCATTCGTGCGTGGACAGAAGACTGACGCTTTCGGAAATAGAACTATGCTGGCAGTGAAAACGGTGTGGAAAATGGTACAATTCATTGAGCCCGATTCCGATGTGCTGAATCATTCATTGTACGATCTGAATGATGTTCATAACAGCCCCTGAAATGGAGGGCTGCTGACCCTTCCCTAGGGAATTCGACTTACAGAATGCACTCAACAATCCTTGAAGATAGATCAGTGATTGTATCGGGTGTGTGGGTTTATCTCTGTAGTCTGTCACTGGGATTCTGAGTTGGAGCTATGGAATGCGACTACCCACTTTGCGATGGATTTTGATCAGAGAGTACTAAGTCATGACCTTATGTGAGCAGAAAAACACATTCCTCAATTTAAAAAAGTATAAGCCCCTGAGTCTTCCATTCTCTTTGACAATTTGATGTGACCATGATTTGAAGACATGAAAATAATCAGAATACACTCCTTTCAAGTGAAAGAAGAAGTCTATCCATGATTTGGAGGTGATGCAAAACAGATTAGATCATGGCGAAGACTCGAGAGGTTCTCGCCATCACAGTCGTTTAGGGACGATGCGGACCAGTAATGACATTAAGCGCTAAGATCTTATCTGAGCCTCGTCACGGTGGATTTTCCGAACCAGGCCTTATTCTTGTCAACTTTTGAAACGAGCATAGCGTCTGAAATTCTGGTCTTGCTTCAGCTGATGCATGTGTTCCTACTTCAACCCTACAATCACCTCGATCGCCCCGTCCCGCATGTAGAGGTAAGTCCATCAAATTCCGCATTAGGGATTCTTATGAAATCCGCCTTACCACCTCCAACGACGTTACCCCAATCAAGATCGTACAGACCAAGCCCTACCCATGAAGTGATTGCAAGATCTTTTCTAAGGAAGTTTTGGAATGCTGGCTGAATTGCTGTCACGTTTGATAGACTATCAATGAGGTGGATCAGACTGCGAACGTACGCATCGTCAATCAGGGCGAATGACTAGAGCAGTCTCCGTCAATGATGATATTGATGACGACTCCAGCATAGACAGGCCACCGGACGCCATACTATAGACGTTGACATTGCCTATATACATGGTGGGAAGAGGAGGATTAAGCCTAGAGCGGCTATTAACAGCCATGCCCAGCGCAACCATGCCACCTGTTGGATTTCTCTCGAATTGCAGTGATCCATCATCAGCCCGAGCTGTGGTAATTGTGCACCATAGGATAGCACAAAGGATGTCATTGGTACTTAGACAGTCGAGCCCCTTTCTGGGCTATAGAATTTACATAGTCAACAGCCTCCAGCTTCAATGAGTCGATTGCAGCCAAGTCGAACTCCAATATGGCTGCCGTCATCGGAAGCATCGATTGGAGAGTAGATTTTGATTCCCCCTTGTCCTTGGTCTGATCCTGAAGTGCTGCTTGAGCTATGGAACAACCAGGATGATCTCCGAAATGCAGTTCCCGGCCACCATAGACAAGCGGCCATCGATCCAGGCTCTCATGGGACCATCCAGCTAGCTCTGAGTTTGATTCGGAGTCAGGAACGCCCTGAGAAGATTTACAATGACAAGCCCATCGTCGAAGAACTGTCGTAAAGCCAACACCATCCATGACCGAGTGATGAATGAAAATGCACAAGAGACAGCCGCCCATGATGAGATTCATTTTTGCGGCCATGACCGGAACTACTTCTTCCATCACCACACCAACTGGGGCAAGAAGATTGCCATCCAACTCGGACAAAGGCACATGCGCCGCGTACAAGCTTCTATAAGACTCCCTCAATCCTTTTACTTTTTCGATCATACTTTGAATTATGAACGGGACGCCTTGGCTGTCATTTGTGGCTTGAAGCGCATTAGAACGTTTCGGCGATCTGATAACATTGTAAGCGAGAAACGGTACTGTACTTAATAAAATACTTAACTCTATGCTATATTATGTTCTAAAGTTTCGAATCTAGGGTTGTAGGATGAAAGATGTTGCGATGATGCTTTCGAGGGACCACGACGAGGTCTTTTATATCCCACAGAATGGCACAGCTGTCCGAGAAGAATAGCGCCCTAGGTGTGCTGGAAATATGAGACTTAAAGCAGAAGGAATCTTACTGCATGCTCTCATTGCTTTCGTGTACACAGCCATAATGTTCAGCACAAATGAACTTCGACAGCTAACATCAAAATGCTGCACTGGCTCTGCCGACGCCATCGTGCGTATTCCAAGAATCCTAAAGCTGAAACCTAGGGATGCCTGATAGGAACGAAAGCGGCGAGTTCGTAATTTACACATGGCCGTTGCCTTAGGCCAAATTCTCGAATCTAAGTCGGATTGAATATCTCTGTTCGGACGCCATGACTGGAGAAGAAAGGTGAGCCATATTCTTCAGAGTTCTCCTCGTCTCCGACACTTTGTCCCTGTGCGTTTACTGACTCATCATAAGTCAAAAGCCGATCGCAGCCAAAGCCCACCTAGCAATGTCTCTTACAACCTCCTCGCCAACAATCTCCTTATCGAACGATCCGTCTATATCATCCCTCCAACTTAACGTAACGACCCGCATCATCACTTCAACTAGTCCGACCTCCGCTATCACTCTCAGCACAGATAAATCAGTCCTGGACAACGGAAATCACGAGCGACAGGATGGCTTGTTCTGGGGAGTAATGCTGCCGTTGCGAAGCACGACTCATCCCGATCGCTCAACTTCACTTAAGTTTGCTGGCACATCAAATTACGGCTCCTACGACGCTAGTATCAATCTGCGAGAAAGACCTTGGGAGCGTTTTGAGACTATTCCACTAATAGGGCGAGGGTCGTTATCAATCAAACATGATCTGACTTTAGAGAGATTATTCCGATACTCACGCAATGTGAAAGCAACTGACATACGGCTGGGGGAGAAATTCCACATCAAAATGAATCCCAGGCTTCTCTTCTGGGCAGGTTGGTGGACTTCCGGGGACCTCGATGATGCCGCAGGACTTGGGAAGAAAAGGTTTGCAAAGTGGGAGCGCCCTGATGAGGATGGCACTATTAGTAATTTGATGCCAGGAGAGCAACGGCCAGATGTTGAGCAGATGGAGAGGGAGGGGTGGGTGTTTAGTGAGATTGGTTAATTTGGAGGCGACAGATGATTCAGAGGAAGGTGTTGTCGAATTTGTTGAGTAGTTGTTGTCATTGAGCCAAGTCACTGCGGTATTCTAAGGATGAAGTTTGAAGAAAGATTTCCCTGCCCAGGGAATCGTGCTTCGTCATGCCGACACGCACTACTTGGCCCTCATGAAGGGCCAGTTGTTTTCCGGTGAATCTCTCGATGGATAGTCCCTCAGGTTTCATATTATTCATCCGATTGCGAAACACCGATTCAGATTTCTGGCAGCAGAACCATTAGAAGCTTTCTAGAATTCTCCACTTGCGTCAAGAGCGTTTTCCTTGTTATCTACAGGACTTGGGCTATGATCGGGCACCCTGAATCTTGACCAAGAATGTAACTCCCGCCGTCGTCCATTATCAGAGATTCTATCTTTCACCGGCTATTGCTTCAAGGTTCACAACGGTCAGAGTCTCCTTTATGATCGAGCTTTTCTTAGAGCTGACCCGCTTGCCACAGTCGCTTACCCACTACCGTCATGATCGTCATACTCTCTATAGAGGAATATTGCAGAAAAGTTAGACTTGTGGAAGCGCGTTTCTGGGACTTCCAGGATTGAGATTCAATCAAATCTTAAGACCACACTCGATTATGACTCGCTATGTTGCTCGATAAGTACTTGGCCCGTAATCTAATCTGGTGTGTTTCCCATATTCAGATATTCTTCTTAAACCTATGACGCCTCGCTGGCAAAATAATCTCAGCTGTGAAGGAGCGCCTTCTCAGAAACGATAGGCGGACATTGAATATCAATAATAACCTTCATCTGTAAGGCACATCTTGAATGGCATCCGATCTCCTAATTCCAGTAGAAAAGCAGTCCAGAGTTTCGAGGTTCATCCCTGAGACCACGCAAAGAGGTACAACCACAGCAGACGAACGTCCAAGATTGTCAACTGTCAAAGGATATATAATACTACATCGACTACAATGCCGCTTGTCAGGGCAGACTGCATAGAAGCTAGAGGATCGAAACTCGAGTATGCTGACCGTAATTGACCACAGCCTTGCGAGAGAGGGACGAGGAATGATTCGAACTACTGGCCCTAGAGACAGGGGAGAGACCCAAGTGCAAAAGTTGTTCTGTTCTCAGGTAGCTAGAGCACCCGGGTCTTGCCATGGACGTTGTGACGGCGCATAAATTGATCTATCAATCACACCTCACTCGACTAATCGGCCCCATGGTCTCTTGGGGCTAGGAACACCGGCTGATCCTGTTCCTTTTGCTTTTTTCGGCTCTGTCAAAGTGACCGTACGCTACGGTATAGGAAATGGGTACAGTCTGGAGGCTAGAGAAGGGCATCATCATATATTCTTACACTCATTAAAGAGCACTCACCCACTTTTCTCAACCTCTATGTTGTTCCCTTTCAAGCAACAGTCTCCAGTCACTCATTTTCTTGTATTTTACCAAGCCTGTCATTATTTATAAAACACTCGTCATTCGTTTTTTAATTCAATAATCATTTCCAATTTTCCAGAAAATAGTTACCATCGATCAAAATACTTTACCACGCTGTCCCCCTAGCCACCGGCCTCTTCTCTCTCCCCACAGCCACCATCACTATGACTGTCGAATCCACCGTCGTCGTCTCTGTACCAACACCGGCTGCATCTTCAGCAGCACGACCGCCCCAGCCAGTTCCCCCATTACCCTCTCCGCCACGGAATCATCCTCAGACGCCTCCATCACCAAGCACACCACCAGTCACACCTCCTCCGCCGTTCCAACCTGCGGCAAGCTCAACGCCATCTGTGACATTGCCCTTGCTGATCCAACCAAGGCGTGCTGCACCGATCTAGGCTATTACTGCGACCATGACAGCGGCCGGTACACCAACGATGATACCGTAGAGGGCACTCCTGATACCACTCCTGCCCCCGTAAATACCAAGACCACCCCTCCGTCCGGTCCATCACCCACAACACCACTCACCGCTGCTACTCCAACCTGCGGAATGCTAGGGTCTCCATGCGATGACAGCGAATAGAACCAGAATTTGCTTTGCTGCACGGACATTGGATACTATTGCGATAGCGACAGCAGCAAGTGCACCATTGACGACGTTCTAGAGTCTGGCTATTGATCTGTAGAAGGCGACATAGCTTCTGTGAATACCTTCGCCAATTGCTCCATTGCGCAGGGCTGATGTTGACTGCGCTACCACCATATCAGTCTCGGTGACCTGAGATCGGTGTGGTGGGTTGACTGAGGATCATGGAGGGAGCTTAGAACGAATTAGGATATTCGACGAAGAAGTTCGATATATAACTAACATCAGCATTGGGAGTACCTTTTTCGTGTATTTCTATTATGAGTATGAAGTAGTATTCGTGTCGATCAATCAGTTTGATGTAATTATACTGTTTCTTAAATTCTCTAGCAACTTTATATGTTCCTCTAATGGAACGATTGTCAATCTGTGCTCTAGCGGAGAATCCTTGTGGTAACTTCTGGATATCCTAGCCGGCATTTCTAGTCTGTCAAAGGTTAGAGCCAAATCCCCTAAAGCCTGTCTACGATAGCTTCTCATTATTCAATGCGCTCGGTGAGATCTGCCACTCTTTTGATTGTCACCAAGGTCACCTTCAAGATCCCTATTCTAGTACCAGCAATGGATATCCTGCTCCTGTAGCGGGGATTTTTTGCCTACAGGTGAGAAGAGAGGATGTAGATGTGGTTGTTTGGTAAAATGAAGAGCATCTCAATTTGGTGGGCTTCGATATCCAGGAAAGACCAGAAAGGCATCTTAAAATACTAGATCGAAATTCAGCCGAAGAGCAAGTGAACATCTGACTCGTAGGGAGGTCCCTGAATTGTACTGCAAGTCGGTTGATAGGATTTGGGGCAAGTTTGTGTTCCATACCTAATTCTATCTAGATATCAACGGCGGTTCCAGGTTGAAAGACAATACAGATGTGGAGGTCCACCATGAATGAGAATCTCAAGCCTGACTCTTGAACGATCGACCCCTGCCTCGCAACATCATGAACATTTGCTATTCATCCAATCACCAAGATCGATTTCCTCATGTCCACTATGACCTCTCACGGCGACTATCCTTCTGTTTTTGACAGCCTCAAGTAGAGCCAGCATTTCTCTCATATTCTCCAAACTCTCGGCCCACATCCCTTTCGCTCCGAAAATATCCTTATCCTTCGCATTCATATCGTGCGAGATCAAGAAGTCGAATTTCAAGGTGCTCGTCGTGGTAACCATGTCTTCCCCTTCCATATCGGTGCTGCCGCCCAAATAGCCGAGAATCCTATTGACAAGATATCCACATTGCGACCAGTATGACCCTAGCATCCCCCATCCGAACACAGCATGGTCGGCGGTCAAAATTTCGACATGCCGTAGCTGCCTAAACACCGAGGGATATATAGTGGCTTTTGTAGAAAGCAGCTTTCCATCCTCTGCATACACCCAGTCTCTGGTGCTTTCTAGAATCTGGACATTTGTTGATAGGAAAAGCCTGGCGAAATCCTGGCCAGGACTGCAGCAGGTTGGCCCTTGATAGGAGTTCGTGAGGTCGAACTTGTAAACATTGGAGTAGAGAAGAGGAAGAGCCTCACGGTAGATCTGCTTGTTGCTGCGGAGGATGGCGGGGTGGATGTCAAGAGCTGCAGGGCGGCCTTGAGGAGCGCAGAAGAGGGTGAGAGGATGATCCGGCTTGGGACAGAGAAGTCCAGAATATATTTGGCTTCGGAGCTCTTGAGGTAGGGCAAGAATGGCGGATGTGGATGAGCTTTGTAGTGCCATGGAGGTCGGTGTCACCGGCCGTACTCTACGTGCAGGTGAATTACCTCTTGCGGTAAGGCGCGCCAGATCTGGCTAGCCGCTCCCCGCCGCCCTCACGTTCGTGCTGCTCTCTTATCGGTTGTTGGCTGCTATCGCAACTCTTGGATGCTCCCTCCCGGTCAGTGTGAATACGCCTTCGTATCCTGCTTCCTTTGCAACTTGGACAATCTTTCCGTGCTTGCTGGAGCTCCAAGCTCGATATCTTGATATCCGAATTCTATATACTCAAGCTTCCCGAATGCAAGGACGAAGTCGTATCCGGCAAACGAACGCATCACAACCGTAAAAGGGTTGTTGGCTTAAATTGGGGACGACCTTCGTAAATCAATCTTCAATACTGATGCTAAGGGCGTGCCAGATAATATACCAACGGAGAAGAAGAAAACGTACGGCGAGTTTTTTGACCAGATAGACGGGGCTGTGAAAGGCGAAATTGAGTACACAGTTTTGTCAAAGGATGCGCTAGCGAAAAGCTATTGCTAGACGTTTGGGGGGCAGGGAAAGGACAAGCAGGTGCGGGAGGAGGAGGATAGATGTACGGCTGAGGAGGAGGAGGAGGAGGAATTGGGGTTGGCGGATATGAAGACGTATCGGAATCAGGCTGGGAAGTACGTCAAAGAGCCTGTAGGGAAGGAAAAAAGTAGGTCAGCCGGGGGTGAAAGGAACCATGCGACAACAGCGATGAAAGATGATGAGGAGGAGGAGCTCTGAACATCGCCACTGGCGAAGGAAGCAAAAGTCCATTTTGGTGAGCGCTTTGGCGGGTCACAGGCCAAGGCCATCCACGCATATATGATACCCACGGCGGTCTATGAAACTGGTTGAATGGGCTTCAAAAGCACTTTCATATTAGTAGAGAAGGTATGATATAGACTCATATATCTAGCAACAACAAGTATGTTGCGTGCCGCAGCACATGTCTTTCACTCACTATCGACAAGAATCCCCCCCCCCGCTTCGGACTTCTCAAATTACACCTAACCCTAAATCCGTTACTATACAGCTTCCCGATTGGTTACTGCACGGCGATAGGAATGAATCCAGACTCTATATTCGCGAGCCGTTGTAGGATCCTCCAGATCTCACCCGACGGTTGTGTGGCTTTCTGCCCACGCCAAATGTCGATTTTTTCTTCACTCCCTCAAAAGAGATTGTTTGAAAAATTAGTCAATCGAGAGTATTCAGCAATAAGAGACTTTGGGAGTTGAACGTGTGCATTGGGTCCAAAGAGGTCTCGCTCTTGCTGATATTATAATCCTAACGAGCACCAGTTGCCTGGGAATACACTCCGTCTACGGAAGACGTCCGTGGACAGACTTGGGCTGGTAAAAATCATTCCGAGCTTGAGGCCCAGCTGCGGTAACATTCCCTCCACCAGGAATATAAATCCGAGATCCAATCGATGTAGCACTGGTGCCATGTCTAGGGAACGGCATTGGTGGCAAGGTCTCCCACGAATCGGAAACGGTGTCATAGACCTCCACATTGTCATAGACACCGTTGGGAACTAAGGCTCGGTCTCCCTCTCCACCAAAAGTGTAGATCTTGCAGCCTACGGCAGCGATGGACAGGCCCCCACGAGCAGTGGGCATGGTAGCCTTCTCAACCCATTTCGGACTGGAACCAGAGAGATCCATCGCGAAAACAGTGTTTCGCACGTTTGGTATCCCATTGATCCGCCCACCCACGACATAGAAGATGTCACCTATGACCACCCCTCCCACATGGTCGCGCCCCTCTGGTAGGCTAGGTAGGGTTGTCCACTCTTGGGTCTTTGTGTCGTAGGAAGTCACAGTATCAACCGTCGGCTGCGCACCGGTGATTAGGTTCAGCGAAGTGAGTCCCCCAGCGAGATAGATGGTGGAGCCATACACTCCCATCGCAGAGGACCCACGTGCTGTACCGTTCGGCATTGTTGACGGCAAAGTCTTCCAGGTATCGTGCCTTGGGTCGTACTCATAACAGCCTCCAATTGCTGTCCAAACACTTGTACCGTTCAGGCCGCCCAGGATATAAATCTTGCCGTCGACGGTGGCAACGTTGCCATGGTTGATCGTTGTGGGAAGCGATGATGCATTGCGCCATTTGTTTGAAGTCGCCGAGAAGACCTCTACCCAATCCAGAGTCGGATAGGGCGACTGTCGGGGAATGCCGCCGATGATGTACATCTCTGTTCCGAGTGCGGTGACACTCTCTTCTTGACGCGGACCGCGTCCGATCGGGGCTTGGTCTGTCCAGCCAGGTCGAACACTGGACTCAGAGAAGATAGGTACAACAGTCAGAAAGAGGGTGAAAGAATTGACGAAATGCATCTTTTGCTTGAAATCTGGAGCGAGTAAGAGGGCAAGTCCAATTTGAAAGGGTCAGACGTTCGCACAAAGGATGAGAGGTTCATTCATTACCGCTGGCATCTGCTACTACTTATATCACTATTCAATTAGCGGTTGCCAAGCAGCGGCTTTTGATAGATGTAAGCCCGAGCTCGAAGGCTACAGTCTACGAGCTCAAACGGCGATACAATCACGGGCCCCGACGGCATCACAGCAGCTCGGTACTCCGCAGGTTGTGATGCATGTCCGTGGATGAGAGTCTTTCGCCGATACGGGCAATAATCAATAATCCTGTGTACAAGACGCCCTGTGTCATTGATTTATCCCTTTCACCCGGTCGAAAAACAGACTGTGTCGGCTACAGCCAGCAAAATTCTGGGGTGAATTCGACTCTGTTGGTTGCGACTCTTGATGAACATAGGGATCATGTTGTAGTTGTATGCTATCACCCCGATTGATAGTTACCTAGATGCCAATTGCAAAGGTGATTTTAAACAACGTCAAAGCGAGCCGCTTACATAATTTAGGCAAGCCGGAGCTGAACCCAAGGCAGCCAATTCAGGCGCTAAAAATAACAAGCGAGAAGTCATCTTAAAATGGTTTCGAGATCATCACGAATTGGACGCGTTCTCACCTGCACAAAAATTAGGCGCGTTTATGTAAGTCGCGACTTTTCTGTCCACCGCGTCTCTGGGACTTCACGTATCCCCTCAATCCTCAATCCTCACCGCACTCTGCCAACCGAACCTGTCGGTATGTGCAACCTTTACTCGGATCCTTTTGCTTCGCACCCTTTGCTTCTTTTCGGCCCTCATGACCTGCATTAACCATGAATGGATGTGCTTGAGCCACTTCGAAAAGGGTGTCCTACTTGAGATCATCGTCAGCATGCTCACAAATAGTCTTGGATATCAACTTCCTCCATGCTCTATGCAGTGAATGCACATGCAAAACCGAAGAACCGAAGGACCGACGAGATGCCTCCAATAGGTTTTGTCCCTGGTGCCAAGCTTCCGCACCTGATTCCGATCAACTCAGATCTCCCCTCATCAAGTAGCACCTCACCGTCTCGACCTCTGCGGAAGCGGAATATAACATCTGCCAATGATGACCAACGTTCGAGAGAAGATCTCTTCCTGTCAGAGGATGAGGATACGCCGAATTTGAAGAAAAGAAGGAAGGCCGAGGAGGTACCAATGATTGCAATTCGACCACCACCGTTGGCATTCCCGAAATCTCTATATCATGGATACCAACCATCCCTACCTCAATCTTCCGAAAAAAGCATTTTGCAAGCCATCATAGTAGGTGGAGATAAAGGATCGGTGTTCTCGACTAATAAGCTAAACTCACGGGCAGGCTAAAGAAGATAATGAAGAAAATAACCTAGAAGACAGTGATGAGGATTTTTTCGTTGATGCTGAACTGGACGACTTTATCATCTACCGCCCACACAAGGCTCACCGAGGCAGTGCGAAAAGAGTAGGCGAAGCCCCCTTCGCAAATGAAATGGTCTCACTCCATGAGATCAATGAATGGGGTGTTTGCGGGTTTGTTTTTGACGGTGTGATCTGGGTTGGAAGTGAAAAGCGTTACGTTCAGAAGATCCCTTTCGAGACGCTATCTATCGGAGGCTATGGAGAGATAGATTATTCGGCCGCGTCCTCGGATCTTTGGATTCAATCTCATGAAGGCAAGAAATTTAATATATGGTATCGTCTTCGTAGACCAGCGGAGGAGTATCGGAGGTATCATGAGCCATTTTTGTGGATGGCAGAGATGGCAAGGCATGTTATTAATTATCTCTCTGGTCGAGAAGACGTCACCTTGAACCACTTCCGAGCGAGGTTCCATGAATGGCTGGACGGCATTTATGGTCTCGACCAATTCCATCATCGGTGGAAACATTGTTACCGTAGGCAGGATTTTCGCCATGTTGTTGTATCTCAAGCAAATTTCCTATGGTGCCAAGCTACTCAGGTGGACGAAAATCTTCAAAATCAACCTCTTTGGAGCGAGGTCCATCCAAGATCATTGAGCGCAATTCCGGAGAGCTTAGAGGATGGGACAAATGCGCAAATGTTCGCCGATTCTTACGAAGGAGATAAGATCGTTTCTCGGCGTAAGACCACGGTGACACCGTATGTCTATGAGTGCTTCAAACACCTCCCTTGGGCCAAATTTCTCTACTGCCAAAGTCCCTCTAGGGATCAAGCCAATGGCCACAGGATCGATCCCCTAGGTTACCAGCATAGTTGTATTTTGAATTCGGAGGAGCTCGACCTGAGCATTATTGGACAACCAAAATTCCTTGATTCACACTTGAAGATCTCGATCAAAGTTGGTGATGTCGTGGCTCTGCCATTAGACAATATGTCTACGTGGAAGTCATACGACGCGGAATGGCTTGGGTACGTGCAAAGTATAACAGAAACGCACGAAGGTCGCAGACTCGGTTTACTCTGGCTATATCGTCCGTCAGACACCCAATGCTTAAGAGTCCCATACCCGTTCTCAAGGGAGCTATTCTTAAGCGATCATTGCAACTGTGGTGACGCCCCAATCTACTGTCAGGAGGTTATTCGCAAACCGCGCGTAGCCTTCTTCAGTGGACCAACAACAGAGGATGCGGAATTCTTTATACGTCAAAGGTACGCAGAAGGTGACGGAGCCTGGAAAACGCTTCAGAAGTCAGACTTTCTTTGTGAGTGCAGAGCAAGGAAAAGCAAAACGCGCTACTCTAAGGGAGAGACAATACTAGTAAACATCAACAAGATCCTCGAACCAGCTGTCCTTGTCGGATACGAGCCCGATGACCAAGTCGGGAAGATCAAGATTAGATTGCTACGACGACGACGGTATTATGACGACATGAAGGCTGAGCCAAATGAACTTGTCCTTACTCATCAATTCCGCATCATAGATGACAAGGACGTATCTCGAGAGTGCCAAGTTCGATTCTACTCAGAAGAGGAAAGGGAAAAGGGGACGATTCCTGCTCCCTACAATCGTCAAGGGATGGGGGACTTCTACTTCATAACAGCGCAAGGCCTGCAAGATGATGAATCAGGCTTACGCAGCTTGAAGGCCCCTTGGCCTGCCCTGTTAACAGAAGGATGGGATCCTCGAAACCAATTCCAGCGACCAATGAAAGGTTTGGACATCTTTTGTGGCGGCGGTAGTTTCGGGCGGGGACTCGAAGAAGGTGGCGCGGTGAAATTTGACTGGGCAGTCGATTGGTATAGTGAAGCGATTCATACATACAAGGCGAACCTCAGGTCAGACGATGAGACCCAGTTGTTTCGTGGTTCTGTGAATGACTATCTCACCCAAGCTATGCAAGGCAAGGGAAGTAGTGTGATTGCAAAGGGTGACCAAGTGGAAATTATCGCCGCTGGAAGTCCCTGCCAAGGTTTCTCCATCGCCAATCCGCTCAGGGGCAATGATAGGTCATTGCTCAATGTATCGATGATTGCGTCGGTCGTTGCTTTCGTCGACTATTATCGGCCCAAGTACGCCATCTTGGAAAATGTCAAAGGTATGGCGGCGGGTCCTGATACAGAGAACATCCTCGCTCTAGTGATCAGTGCCTTGGTCGGTATGGGTTATCAAGCTCGTACATTTGCCTTAGACGCTTGGAATTTCGGGAGCCCACAAAGTCGAGCCAGAATTTTTATCTCTATAGCCGCCCCAGGCCTGACTCCTTTGCCAGAGCCTCCTCATACCCATTCACATCCAGAAATGGTCATGTCAGCGAGCTTAGGGAAGCTTGCTAATGGGCTGAGGTCGAGTTCTCGATATGTGACCCAGACTCCGTTTAAGTATATCACGGCAGCAGAAGCAACAAAAGACTTACCTACTACCGACGGACGTACTTCTTCTATTCCTTTTCCAGCGCATCGAATCTCAAAAACTCTTTCAACCCTACATCGAGTGCAGATAGGCAGTATCCCCCGCTTTCCCTGTGGGGGTACCTTTATCACTGCAACGAGGGAAGGGTATATGCCACAGGCACAAATAGATGCCTTTCCGTGGTCGAACGAGGTTCGATCGAAGCACGATGCAAAAGGGTGGCGAAGAGTCAAACGAGGTGCACTGATGCCAACTGTGATGACTGAGCCTAGGCCCGATGATGGCGCATGCGGTACGTGCTTGCATTGGGATGATGAGAGGCTCCTCACGGTATTGGAAGTCAGACGTGGTCAAGGCATTCCTGACGATGAGGTTCTTGTTGGCCTACACCGTGACCAATGGAAAATTGTCGGTAATGGCGTCGCTCGCCCTGTCGCTCTCGCTGTAGGTATCTCATTGCGGAAAGCATGGCTTGCGCCCCTGGCGAACAGCGCCGCCACCACTGTCGGGTCACTTGGGACCAACGAACAGCGCAATCCGTCAAGTGTCGATGTTGATGCTATACTTGGACGCGCCGCTAGAAATCACCAGCCTGCTGAGATGATAGTCGATAGTAGTACGTTAGCTACATCCCCTCAAGCTCTGTCGTCTACTTCACCAAATCGTCAAAATATAGCTCTGCTCAACAAAATCCGACGATCCACAGAAGATCTACAGCATGATGGACCTGTTGGCTATCATATGAGGGAGACGTCCGAGGTAGCCCTTAACCCACTTGAGCCAATCGCAAACTCAGGAGCGGACCATGGATTGGGAGGTGACCATGCCGCTAGTGGTGACAACGAGCTCGAGCTATCACACCCGGAAGCCATCTCCGTACGATCCGATAGGGATTGTTGCCTCAGTCTCGAGGCAAGTGCGGTCCAATGCCACATCACTCAAGAGACAACAGTCTCCAAGGTCACTGTAACGACGACAACGAGAACTACTACCATCCTAGGTGAGCGGATCGAATCTTCACCGGAATTGTAATTATTTTGGATACTGCGCGTCGCCCAAGTTTATGACCGTTCCGCTTGGACAGAATTTTGTCACGCTCGATCGCAATGCACCTTTGGAAAGCATATCCATGTACATAGAAGGCAAGCGTTGCATGCTCCGTTTGAGATCGAATACACTGCTTCAAAAATGGACATCGTCATGTTATCTTCCCAAAAGCCAAGATCAGTCGCTCAGAAAGCATTCAGAAATCAATCTGTGCGAGGTTCTTGATATTATCGTGCTGAATAATACTATTTTGATATCCGTGTGAGTACTCTCAGTTCATGCTGCACTTGCATCGCATTGTACTTTCCTATTCTCGAGCTTGCTTCATTCGGTTTCTCATCCTTTTGCGGGGCAAAACGCTGTCTCGCTTTCCGAGAGATGTTGGTGTATGTATGGCGCCTTGAGACTGTTTGCTACAATGTTTTGCCAATTGCCGTCCTCAGCTCGCTTCTTAGGGCTCTTTCGAGGGTGCCGAATGCCTAACAGCCTTTTGGTATGTGGTGGCACCCCACGAAAGGCTGCGCCTCCCCCCGCACCGACTTTGGCGCTTAGATATCAGGCATTCTGCCAGGCACTTTCAAGGTGGTTCCTTTCATTTGAACGTAACTCGTATTTTTGTGCCTTTGTTCATGCCTTTCGCGGCTTGCTTACAAGTGAGGTTTGCGTTTTCAATCGCAAGTTGCGCTCCACTATACCCAGTTGGATAGATCCTAAATACACAAAGATTGGGGTCGGAAACCCCCTGCAGGAAAGAGGGGTGTTGGTCTTAGACAACCAGCCAAAGGACTCCCTTCAAAAGAAACCAAAATGTCGCGTCTGTTTCTCCCTTCAATTTCCATCATGATGGCCTAAAAATTCGCTCTCTGCATTTTTCACATCGCAACCGTGCCGAGGATTATCGCTCTCACTTGTCTTTCTCATACAATTTGAGGGCTGAATCCATTGCAAGAATGGCTCCAATCAGTCTGACAGATCCCAATTCTACATCAAAGTCTGCCCAAAAAGGCCCGATCAGCGGACTCCAAGCCTTATGGGATCCATACAAAATTCTCGATATCTACCCCAATGGTCCAGGATTCACCTGCGTCGGCATTGCATTTTATAGCAATGAGCGATGCCGCTGGCGTTTCATAGACGAATCGATTCGCCGTAATGCGTGTAGACAACTCGATTTGATCGCATTGAGCCGTCCATCAACGGTCACGCGACAGTCGCTGGAGCTTTTGGCAGACAATATACTTTGTCACAACCATAAAAGGCAAATGTATGACAAGGTAACGGATTGGGATCGTCTAATCTCAAAGCACCTGAATCAGCCATCCGAGGCCCGGCTGGCTGTCCCCTCTGAGCCGCAGCATGGTATACAGGAAGTAAGCTTGGAGTCTGCGAAGGAGATTGAAATCGAAAGCTTTCGGAAGGAGATGGGGAGGTTGAGTATTGAGCGAGACGACTTTAAAAATCGCTGCATGAAAAGGGAAGCTGAGGTTGAAAAGCTTCACTCGCAGCAAGATCAGTCCTTGCAAAGATTTGAGCAGGCAGAGAAACGGTTGAAAGGAAAGATTGTGGGTTTGGAATCGACAACAAGACAGTTAAGAGAGGATACAGAAGCAAACCTAAACGACATTGCCTCTTTAAATAAGCAACTAGCTGATTCTCAAAATTACGATACCGAGAAAACAGCTGAGATTGAGCGCCTGAAGAACGATTTAGATGGGAAGAAGCAGGCATCTTCGCAGATGGAATCAGCCCATTCTACTACCGTCGCTGACCTCACAAAACGCCTCAACGATAGCAATGCACAGATTGCAAGACTGGAAAACACGACCCAAGCACTCCGTGAAAGCAGAGCCGAGAACAAAAAACGATTGTCGAAGTCAGAGCAGCAGAATCAGAGATTGAGAAAGCAGAGCGGTTTGGCGGGTTTCCGCAACGTGGTGCAGCTCCTCCTGTCAAAGCGACAATATGAGCGGATGGCCATGGAGAATCGGAAGCTTTCAGAGGAGAAGGCAAGATTGACTAAGCGGATGGAGAATGCAGAGGAACGACTGGCTGCGCAGGACGTAAGTCGAGACTGTCCCAACAAGAAGATTGACGTCAGAAGTGCTGATTGATTGTTCTTTGTTTAGCGGTTGTTATCATCACTCAAGCTGCCAGATGCGAAGAGGAGCATCCTTGCTGTTCTGACCGCACGTCCATTTAAGATGTCGATACGCAATGTTTCTAGGGTCAAGGACTGATAGAACCCCGTTGAAGTGGATGTTCGAAGTGGTGAATCATGGTCTAAGCTAGCCAAGCCTAAAATGACTGGTTTGGAGAAGTAGCTTTGCTATCAACGTCCACTGATGAGGGTGTCGTTGCGATACGGTTGAAGAAGCAGCTCGGCATGAACCAATTCAGTTTTCGTGTTTTCAGTGAAGCATGTGAAGTTGTGTGGAGCAGATCCTAGAAGCACGACGACAATGCCACTACAACCAGGCTTGGGGATAAAGTAAGGATAAGATTCGAATGAAGAAGGGGATACCTCTTTGCTAAGAAGCCCGATGAAGGAGTACGAGATCATGATGCTGAGTCGAGCGACGTACCTTTATGTCTGTTTTTGATATTGGTGAAGGCTTTCTTGGTGGATCATCCTAGAGTGGAAGATCCAATGGGAGAGTTTTTCCGTTTGCTTGCTTTGTAATTCGCGATACACAGTGTAAGTTTAGATAATTGTTTCAATCCACTTCGTGCATCTCAGTATCACACCCACAAACACAACTTTCCACTTGCAGTTCCAGCAGCAACCCATTGCTCACTAGGATGAAATTGCGCGACAGCCGGTACAGCCGTAATGCCATCGCCACCCAATTGCGCCAACTGCTCACCATTAGCAGTGTAAATATCTACGAAGCGGTTCATGTTTCCTATGCAGAATCTATGAATTGATTCTGGAGGGTGCCGCTGCCACTGAGCTCGGAGACTAGATGTGGTTCAGCATTAGAAGACAGTCAAGGAATAACAAGATAGGAGAACTTACATGGTGACCCATCTCCCCGTCTGGTTATTGTGCCTAATGGTGGACGACGGCTCCATGTCTGTTTCCGACAGGTTGTGCCCCGGCCTCCATGATCCCATTCCTTCAAATGTGTGTATCTTTATTGTGTCATCATAGCTTGCTGTCGCGACTTGTCCCGCAGAGTTGAACGCGGCATGGCTGACACTCAGTCTGCTTTCGTGCTCTCCGATTAATGCAGGTGTCTGTCTACCGACTTTACCGCTCAGTTTCCTCAAATCCCATAATCGCATGTAACGGTCCAGCGATGCCGTCGCGATGAAATTCGGGTTTCCAGGGTGCATCGAAAAGCCGCCAATCTTCTTCTCGGACAGCTGAAATATATCCGTGGTGTTTGGTGCCCTAGTATCTGTTCTACCAACATACCCGTCAAGCCGAGAGAAATAGAGCATATGAGGAGCAGTGGGATCAACTTCTACGCCTGACAGGGGTTCGTCTGCTGAAGTATCCGTTGGAGCGTAGATTTCTGTAGACTTGGATTTCGTGAGATCAAGCAGTCGTAGTGAGGAGTCGTAGGAGCACGTGTACAGATGACAGGGGTTGGCTGGCGAGAATTGGAAGGCGGAGATTGTTCGTGTATGGCAGTGGAAAGATGTTATTGCTGGGTCAGGATCGTCGTCCTCTTCATCCTCGCCATCCTCTTCTTTCTTGACACCATTCTCGGCTTTGACTGGGTGGGAGGTCTGCGAAGCGTCGAATATACCTAGATTACCCATTTTGTCGCCGGCGAATACAAGAGCCTTCTCTGTGGTTGGGTGGAAGCCCAAAGAATATATACGTTCCGGCGTGATCTTTATACGATTGGGTTCGAATCCATCGTAAAGCTCTAATCCGCTCATCTGCTCCCTCAACACCCTAAGCTGCTTGTCCGTGGTTTCTTTGACTTCCGTCTCTCCAAACGTCCGTTCATTTGGATTGGCACCCCTCGAAACGACATCGACCAAGAAATTCTCACTCTTGTCCCAGCCCCGGCCTCCCACCACAACATCACTCAAATTCAGATCTCCCGAGTGCCGCTGCCTCTTAGCTTTGGCGGCTTCCTGCACCGCAACATATTCATCCTCAGCTTTCCGCTTAGCGACTTCGCTATCAGCGGTGAGTCCCTGAAGTCGTGACGATGTTCTTCGCGGGCAAATATCTTCGACCTTGACCCTTTTCGCTGGTGCTCTTGTCCTATTTGATGAAGTGCTTTTACTCGAAGGCTTGGGCTTCTGGGGACCTAGGCCAGCTTGGCCGGCGTCGAGGGCGAGCTGCTTGAGAAGTTTGTCTCTCTGCGCGATGTTTGCCTGTCGCTGCTGCTCGTACTCGCTGAGTTGCGGGGCCATCCTGGATTCGGAGTTTGACTCAACAATATCATGAGGAATCTGCTTCAACAGATCCTCGAGCAGTTTTCAGATAGATCTGATTGGCACGTCATGAGCGCGTCCATGGAGAGAGGAACGCGTGATCAGCTGCTTGGCGATGTCACCAGTCCGAATCGAGTCAGCCCTAGAATATGAGTTCTCACTAGCTCCTAGGAGAAATAAAAGTCCCAATCTGATGGGACGCGATTCTGCTCATTGTGGGGGAGCTTAGGGATGTCATCCAGATGCACTCTGACATCTTTACTTGTAGTGCACCTGGCTCGCTCTGCTTCTCTGCTTCCTTTTCTCTACCACACTCGGACACTACTCGCGGAGCCATTGCCAGCAAGATTTAATACACCCAAGTGCCGACATTGCGTTAACCATCGCAGCATTAGTTCCGCCCCTCGAAGGCAAATCGGCGCATACAGCAGTCGACGATCTGATCCCATCCATTTTGAGGATCTCGGCCTTGCGCGCCCGAGATCAACTCCTTCATCCGATTCTAGTATCCCATTCGAAGATGTCGACTCTCAGTTCGAAGCTCAAAGACCTAAAAAATCGACGATAACGGCTTCCGAGAAAGCTATCTTTGATCGCATCTTCAAGGACATAGACCAAGCCGCTTCTAGAAAGGAGGGAGAGGAGGGTCTAGAAGATGATCAAGACATGAATACCGATCCCTACGAGGACCTCAACAGCATCTTCGATACTGCTATACAAAATATGCGGACACAGGAAGATCAACAAGCAAAGAGCGGTACGATCGGGACAGAACGCTCTCCACGATATGAGCGGGCAATGGGTCAGCTTGATTTAGTCGTGGCTGGATCCACAACCTTCAAGCGGCCTTTAAGGTTAGCTAATGGGGTTGTGCTAGGGGCTGAGATGGCATCAGAAGAGCACGAGATGCATTTCAGGAAAGCATGCGATGACCACAAAGCTCTCGTCTTCGGAATGCTCGGTGCTGCAACAACCGACGTGCAAATCTGGAGTATACTGGAAGGAGAGATTTTTAGTCTCATCAAGCAGCTTGATGCGCAGCTTAAATTCCAAGAGAAAGCGCTTAAAGCTCAAGAGCGAGAGGAGAAGAAAGTGGCGAAGGAGAGAAACGCTGGTCAAGAGCGGACTGCAAGCAATGCTATCATCACACGCCGTGGAAAAGCCCCCAAAAACATCCCTGACGAAGCCCGAGCACCTAGAGAGCTTCCTACCAATACACTCTTTTCCATCCTACAGAGCAATTATGCCGACTATCTCCTCTCTGCCCTCCGCCTCCTCCGTCGCCATCACCCCACCTCATCCTATCCCTTCTACCTCCTACCCACGATGAAACGCCTCGGTTCCATATCCTACGTTCTCGGCGTCAACACAAATTTCTACAATGAGATTCTCCTCCTCAAATGGACGCAGTCCTCGGATCTGCACGGTATGGCAGATTTGTTGCAAGAGATGATCAATCAAGGAATCGAGATGAACGAGGTCACGTTCGTCTTGATTAGGAGGCTAAGCCATAAGCGTAGGTATGCGTTCCATGGAAGGTTTGGGCCGATTGCGCAGAAGTGGTGGGATATGGGGGGAAACATGGATGGCTGGAGGAGGGTTTGGTCTATCTATGAAGGTGTCCGGAGGGAGGAGAGCCATAGACGGGAAAGGAATGCTTTATTAGAAAGGAAAGAGTACGAGAGGCTAGGAGAGGGAGAAGAGAACTAGTGAGAATATCGGAAGAAGGTGGATGAATTTGTCATCAGAATCGCGAAAGAGTCAGCAAGAGATCTACCACGCACAAAACTGTGGTCCCCATATCATATATTTTGCTAGACGTGGATAGCGGGACTGGATTCAGCAGATGTGCTGCTCTTGGAAACTTTCTGTAGCATGCAGATGGCCATTTATCTTCATCTCAATGACCTCTATAAATGAATTTCAGAAATCGGGATGAACATACACGGCCATGCGAGAGCGAAAACGGTGTTGCTGAGGTTCTTTTCATAATCGCGATAAACATCGAGCAGGGAAGACCAAAGGTACGACATACACCACAACGGAAAATGGAGTACTCTTGCAGTCTGGCTTTACTCCAGAGCTGTTCTTCTGTCCTGATGTGCTTTACTAGTGTATGAATCGTACTGAACAGTGGTGACTAGCCCGCCGCGTCCGTGCTGCAGAGGATGTTCAGTGATAACTGCTCACATTACAGGTCGAGTCCACGCTTTGTCGCCACAACCATAATCATACAAGTTTCTTTCAAATTTGCCGTCGCTTATAGCAGAGTTGAGCTGGAGTCATGCTCTAGGCACATTAATTTGCCAAAGCAACATTGTTATAAACTGCTTTTGTCTAGAGAGTCGTTGTCCGATCAAATCTCTGTAATCTTCCAGCTTGAGAGTGCTGGCTCTGTGACCGTTGTAGAATGGACTAAATCCAAAAGACCGACTGAGATCACAACCAAGTTGCTGGCCAATCAACGGCAAATCTGGTACACTGGCTCGAGTAGGTCGCCTGCGTCACACATCGGCACTGCTCAAGATTTGACTGGAACATAGCCAGAGCGGTGAGTAAGCTATCGAGTGAGGTAGACGTCTTTTTCCAAGCAGTAAGCATTCGTACCAATCACTTTGCTTTCTAGCAACCCTCTTGATTTATATCCAGACGCCCTTACTCCTCAAACCATCCACCAAGCCACCCGCCTGCATCCCCGCCCAAGCCCCTAGACCGCTCAAGATCCCACGGGCCGTCTCTCCTTCCCGCAACCGCCTGGTCAAGAACTCCTCGGTTTCAACGTAATTCTTTGACTTGTCCGTCGTCATGAATAGCTCCGCACTAGCGTATATGGCAGCAAGGGCAGCACGATTGCTATACCAGGCGGAAGTGACGGTAGTGCTTCCAGCCAGGAAGAGTAACTCGTCAGAGAGTAAAGCGAGCTCGCGGAGGGAATTTGGAAGATGGCGGGCAGTAGAGAGGAGAGCTAGCGCCTCTTGCCATTGGTGTATTATGGGCGTATTGGCCTGTAGCCTGCGAAGGGCCAGTACTCTGATGTTGTCGGCCACTTCGTTTGCGGGAGTGCTGTCGGATTGAGCCGTCGGCGGCGCATGCTTGGCGAGAGCAAGGCGTTGGGCAACGAGGTGGTAGTTGACGATCGAGAAGGCGCCGGCGGGAAAGAGGTTGGTGCAGACGTCGAGGTAGCCGGCATCACGGGCTCCTCGACTGAGAGCAGCCTCGGTAAAGCCATGGGCCGGTACGTGTGCGAGAGCTGCAGAGAGGATTGAGTCTTCGACTGGGGTGAAAGGTGCGGGTCTCTTGTGTTCGTAAGAATGATAGAGTCGACTGGATTGCAGCAAGATCGACGATCGAAGGTGCGCGGGTAGGTTGAGAGCGGCGTAGAGCCCTCCAGCTTTGGGCATTGTGATTGTTGCGGTGGAGTGAAGTGCTGTCTCAAGTACCTGTACCTTGTGGACGTCGCCCTATCGGAGAAAGGAAAAAGGAAATCGTCAGACCCGCGTGCGCCTGGTGGGGGCGATGGGCCTAAATTCCAATCATAAGGTCCATCCCGCCACGCCTGGCAAGGCTGTCTGGGACAAAGTCACTTCGGGCGAAAGCAGATGTTCGGTCGACCTCATGGCCTGCCTCTGCAACAAGCCATCTCCCAGGCTCTTCTACATGGAAGCTGCCACCGCCTGTTCGTGTGCTCCCACGTCTGCGTCCAATCAGATGTGCGAGGTGCATGAACTCAATGCATGTGCTCAACCCTATCCCTATTCGACCTGGTTACTAGGCCACCTACGAGCGGGAGGTCCCTCGGGCAGTACACTGGCTGGAGGCTCTGCATAGGGTCACATTGGGGGCCGCAGGGCAAATGCCTTTCCCAGAAAGCTGATGCGCTCGGAAAATATGACCCGCGTCACCGTTGAAGCCCTATGGGGGGACCGGTTCCTCCAAACCGACTGCCGGCTCAGCGATCATTAGATGAGGCTTGGAAGCACCTACAGGTTGCAGACGCCGTCAGTCTTCCTCCTTTCATCTGGTGGAGTTCTGCCGGTGGGAGGAACTAGGCCGTGAAACATGGCATCTCGGCCACACCGTCTTTCTTAGAGATCACGACCAAGACCAATGAGATCCCACCATTTCAGCGTATCAAGCATGACCGGTACTGCAGCGACACTGCACCAAAGCCGCCTGATTGCGCTAGCGGTCGAAGACATCAAGCCACAAGTACGAGATGTCGGGTAACGAGCCACACGCACAGACGTCCCTCGGTTGACAGAGTGGTTATTGTTGAGTGGGCTCCCGCGGCCTCGTGGGACTCGGCTATTCGCACAAGGGGCAGAAGCTTCTCAAGTACCTGTTGATACGAGTAGTGCGTTGATGAATCAGGCATGCTCATCGAAAGGCTAAAGTACCGTATCCAGAATGGGTCGCATGCATGACTCGTCGGTTAGCTTCGACCGAATGCGAGCATTCGATCGAATACGAAGGGCATGCGTCCTTCTTCAAGCTGTGTCGAAAGGTCGATGCAGCAGCAGTGGTGGACTGGTGAAGTGTGAAGTGTGAAGTGTGAAGTGGTGAAGTAAGTCAAATTAAACGGAGAAGGATAGATCATAGGGCGACGCGAGCAAGGCCAATCACTAGCTCCCACGCAAGTTGCGACCCCCAGCCTTGGCGCCCTTGCCAGCCCTACGGCTAGCGTCCGAACAATTTCTGGGACGAACGTCAACTTGGAACACTCTGAGCTTCTTCCCACAACGCCTCTAGTCCAACTCCTGCTATCCCTCGTTGCTGACACCACTGCGCTGGCCGATCTCGACCGCCTACGTGATTGGCACGTCGGCACCTGCACGCCTGGCCCGTCCCAGCGTCTCCCCCTCCCCCGAACGTCTCATCTGCCCCAGCAGCCTCTCACATCTCCCACATCGTCCAGGTAGGCCCCATCGCCTCCGACGGAACGCCTGTTCTTACATCCGTCGTCTTGCGCAAGACTCGTTTGAGGCTGACGGGAATGCAGTGTCGGGCAATCTTCACGAGGGAAAAGAGACGCCAGCCGCAAGGCAAAAGCAGGCGTTGCACCACTGCAGCCCCACCCTCTCCACACCTCCCTCTTTCTCTTCCTCCAAACATCCTCGACATCCTATCAATTCGCGCAGTACGCCTGTCACCATACTTGACTGGCCGGCTTGAGTGACTAACACGCAGTCCGAAGCTTTCGCCGAGTAGTAGCTGCAGCTATCGCTTCCGGCACCGAAGAAATCCCTTTGCGCCAAACTTGCATTTCCCAGCTTGCAGGTTCAAACGCCTCGCGCGAGAGAATACGATCACCACCACCGCACTCTAAAGAAGTCATCGTGCTCTGCTCGGCAATCGTAGACTATCGCTACCATCATGGGTCCGTCACCCCTTCCTCCTCCCACTCCCCGTTCCTCTGCACTAAGATTAGTCTGCTCACTCCCGCCGCCGCTGAGCCTGAGACACCTTCAATCTGCCCGGCATCCAATTGCATTGCGTTTCCCATCATTAAGTGCAAATTGCACGCTTACATTCTTACCACAGATTCAGCAGACGTCTATCGACCACACGCAGTAAGTCTGACGCTTTCATATCCGTTTCATGTCCACTACGCACAAAATTAGACCCTCAAGTCAACTTATCAAACGCTCGGGTCTCCCGGGCAATTCCACTTCTAGCTCGTACACCGCTGCTTGACGCCTTCCCAGGCTCCTAATCCCTCAATATTACGCATTCCGTCACTTGCTTCTCATGGAAACCATTCATTTAAATATTCCACCGCCGTTGCACGTCATTTTGTGACCTCCTTTCTCCAAAAGCAGTTCTGGGTAGCCCCCGGACGAATCAGCCACCACTAATTGACTTAACAGCGAGAGAGGTCTCGTTCACCTCGACGTCGATCCCGCAGCCCACGTCGTCGTCGCTCCTATTCGCCACGCAGCCGTTCTCGAAGTCGCGACGACTACCGCAGGAGTGACCGCCGTTCCCGCTCGCCGATGACTGGTGGCGCGGGAGGCTACTCAGGGTCAGGCTATAGCCGCGGAGGAGCAGCAGTACCACCGAGAAGCTTCGAGGAGCGTGCGCAAGCCAAGGAGCAAATGATGGCCTCCGTGCGAGAGTCGTCGCAGCAGGAACGTCGAGTCTACGTCGGAAACCTCTCCTACGATGTGAAATGGCATCATCTGAAAGATTTTATGAGGCAAGGTAAGGACGACTTGTTCTTGCCAATCCGATCGATGGTCTCCATTTTGGCATCTGCTGATTTGCTTCCGCAGCTGGGGAAGTGCTTTTTGCCGATGTGTTGTTGCTTCCGAATGGAATGTCGAAGGTGGGCGCCTACGTGTAGTGACGGTGGTCTTTCTGGTTTTGTTTTGGTTGATGGACGTTGGATTGACGGATTGGGCAATTGTCCGCGGGTTATGTAGGGATGCGGGTAAGTTCTTGTCCGTAGTGGCACGCAGCCGTTACTGACGGTTACCAGGATTGTGGAATACGCAACAAGGGAACAAGCCCAATCGGCGGTCAGTACTCTCAGCAACCAGAACCTTATGGGTAGGCTCGTCTACGTGCGAGAGGTAAGGATCCCTCTACTTGCCGCTCGAACTTGTCCCATCACCTGAACCTCATTCAAACCAACGCAGACAATGCTGACAGCCGACCTGTCTTAGGACCGTGAATCCGAGCCTCGCTTTACCGGACCTCCACCAGCTCGCGGAGGATACGAAGGCGGCCCACTACGAGGTGGCTACGGCGGCGGCTATGGATCTGGCGGTCTCGGAGGACCTCCTGCTTCCGGTGGTGGACGTCAAATCTTTGTCAATAACGTCTGTTGTTCCTTGTCTCCACGAGTATTAGCTGAAGTGCGAAATTGTTGACACTTCTCGGGTTTAGTTACCTTACACAGTTGGATGGCAAGATTTGAAGGACTTGTTCCGTCAAGCTGGTAAGTACTTCCTACGTAAACTAACCTCGCATGCCACAGGTCCTCTCATTAACAATGGTTTCTCACAGCTCAGCAAGGCGCCGTCATCCGTGCAGATGTTCATCTCGGTCCAGACGGCCGGCCCAAAGGTTCAGGTATCGTAGCATTCGAGACTGCCGAAGACGCTCGCAATGCCATCACACAATTCAATGGCTACGACTGGCAGGGCCGTCAACTCGAAGTCCGCGAGGACCGGTTTGCTGGACCGCCAGGTGGAGGCTTTGGAGGTCGTGGTGGTTTCGGAAGCGGCGGCATGCGTGGAGGTTTTGGTGGTAGAGGTGGGCGCGGAGGCTTTGGAGGTGGCTATGGTGGACGTGGTGGCTACGGAGGGGGTTATGGAGGGCCTCCTGGAGGCGGCTTCAATGACTCGGCTGCCCCCGTCGCCGGTGGTGCACCACCGAACCCTTTCACCGACTTTGCTACCTCTGGAGGAGAGCCCAGCGAGCTTATCTACGTGCGTAATGTATGCTGCTCGGAATCTTCCCCCAAGACATACACGCTGTTACTTACGCAATCTAGCTACCGTGGTCTACCAGCAACGAGGACCTAGTGGAGCTGTTCACGACCATAGGAACTGTGGACCGCGCAGAGATACAATATGAACCCAACGGCCGTTCTCGTGGGACAGGCGTCGTGAAATTTGACTCTCGTGAGAATGCTGAGACTGCCATCAGTACGTCAGCCTCTGTTGGCCTTCTCACTAACAGCTGCTAACTTCGAGCTAGCCAAGTTTACCGGCTACCAGTATGGCGGGCGTCCCCTTGGTCTCACCTATGCCAAGTACCAAAACCCCGGAGATGCGATGGAAGGCCAGGAGGAGACTGGAGGCATGACTCAAGATCAGATCATGTGAAACAATCGGGTCGCTGCATGCTTGCCGGCAGCATTTGAGATTGTGAAGTAAGTCTTGCATTCAAAAGCATGCATCTGTGGCAGGTAAAATGGAAGCTCAGGGGAATTTGGCCTTTGCAAAAAGGTGATTTATTTAATGGTGAACAGGTTGCAGTACTCCCCTTCTTGTACTATCACTACAATATTTTACATTTGAGTGCATGGAACTGCTTGCGTGGCTCTACCCAGACAATAGAATAAATACGAAATGGAGATCTGCTGTGGAGGTCGTTGTTTTGACCAGACTCTATATCCTGCGCAGATCATTGGAAAATGGGGCCTCGCAATTTGCACGCCTAATGTGACCTTCTGACAGCTTAGGACAATACATGGAAGGACGCAACGTGGACAAGGGCTTCAACAGCAAGATCTCGTCGTTTACCTCAAGCCTGTTCTGCGACACAGATGAAACAACACATCAAGATCACTCTTGTTCTCGCTCAACTGCCTCACGTCAAGACAATTGACTCACCCTTTGACTCCCACTTGCAAATTTGCTTGAACAGCAGCAAAAGGCGTTCCAGTGTGCCCTTTCGAAAGACCAGGCAACCCAAAGCGGAGTTGCCAGGGCTAGTACGATAGGAAAACAGTTCCAAGTAAGCCATCGTTGCAGCCAGGCAAAATCGAACACAAAAGCATGGAAAACAACAAAACAGATGTGATATTGGGTGGTCCAATTTTCTCGCTCCATACCTTTTCAACTGGGAGAGGTTGAGGATCGATAAGGCAGATGAGGGAAAGAATTGGAGTAAGGATGTGCCCATGCGATCCCTTCTTCCTTGCACATCGCATGATGAGTACGGATCTGTGCATGAGGGCAGGTGTGCAAGTGGATACAATACGAGTAGGGCTCCGTCCGCGGATTTTCATCTACAAGCACAAGCTCTTATGACCGCCAAGAGACGGGTGAGGCCAAAGGCGCAAAGAACTAGGAATCAGACGACTCCCAGTCATCGAGCATGTAGTTGTAGGTGCTCGAGACGCCACCACACCGTTCGCACGGAATGGAAACACCATAAGTGCACTCATTACATCTTCCACAATGCCATTCCCTCCAATCATTGCAGTCCCCACATACCCGACAATGCCATGTGCAACTATCCTGAACCCAATAACCCCTACAGAAGGAGTACCAGAACTCCCCTTGATCTTCTGCCAGACCTTGACGAAGCAGCGCCTGCCATTGAGCTTTGTTGTTCGCTTCATCACCCTTGTCTCTGCTTTCCAACCACTGCTTCTTCCACTCTGCCAACACGGAGTCAGAATCTTCATCAAAAGCGTCATCTCGAGGCGCGCTGATGGTATCACCAAGGGGGACATTCATGAGTCGACAGCGTAGAATTTCAAGATTGACTTGGCCGCGGTTCTTGCCGAAGTATTTCACGAAGCAGGGATGGAAGCGCAGCCCTTCATGGCCAGGGCCGAAGAGTAGGCTGTGGGTGCTGTTGAGTGGATTTTTGCAGGTGGATTTGGCCGAGCAGGTGCAGCTTGCGGAGCAGGAAGCTCCCCATTTGGGACAGGTGCAGCTGGCCTTGCTGCAGTTATTTGTGCAGGTGCAGCTATTGGATGTTGCCTCGTGGGGATTGTCGCTGACCTATAGCTGTCTATTAGTGGCTAGCGTAAGAGATGGAGTGGAAGGGATTGGGAAGCTGACATCTGTGACCTCTTTCGCGCCGCGGCGAGAAGGAGGCGAAGGACGCCTGTGTGAGGCCGAGTCATCAATGGACGATCCGGAGCGCTTATGACTATGCATAGTCATCATCGTAATTATTGCGGGCGTCGAGGCTGAGCCAGCATCGAAATGATTAATTCCGCGGCCTATATCACCAATCTTGAAGTTATTGGCAGGATTCACGTGACTTCGTGACAAACCTGCAGCTTAGCGCGACTTTGGTGGCAAAAACACGTCCACCAGCTGAAGGAGCGGGAACATAAGGCTTTATACTCATTGAGTCTGCGCATAAGCACAGTGTTTGACCGTTCCGTACTCCTTTTCAATGCATCGACCCAAGTCTCAAGATACGCTGGTCGACAAAGAAAACATCGCTCCAGCAACTCAGAAAGCCTCCAGACTGTATGGTGGTGGACCGCAGTCCATTGACCGCCTCATCAAACCCTTTCGATGTCCTGGTAGTGCCACGCCTACTCGAGTATCCGAGAAGCCTGCTCGGAAGAAGCGAAAAGTCAGCTACACAGATGTAGATGGCAGCGTGGAGGACGGAGAGAAACCGTACACCAATGAGGACCGGCTTGCACTGGCAAATCGGGATGCAAACAAATTCCCTGTCTTCAAGGTGAAGGACAAGGATACGCTGTTCCGTCAACGATTCGCGGTACCATTAGTTAATAAAGATGTTGGAGGCTATAATTCATTCCGACCAGCACCTACGCTGGGCATGCGCAAGGGCGCTGTTTTCGTCGCAAAACCTCTTCATGATCCGAGTGGAGAGTTCGCGATTGTACTTTTCGATCCGACGATCGACGACAAGCCTACTACATCGGAAGAAATGGTCAAAATGAGCCAGGAGGAAGAGAAACCGAAGCTTGATGTTCCCATTATGCATAGGAGCTTAGCAGATATTTTGGGCTTGAAGAAAGAAGTGGATGATCATCCAAAGGTTCCTGTAGTCATAGACCCAAGACTAGCAAAAGTCTTGAGGCCCCACCAGGTCGAAGGCGTCAAGTTTCTCTATCGGTGCGTTACTGGACTCATCGACGAGAAAGCCAATGGCTGCATCATGGCAGACGAGATGGGCTTAGGAAAGACCCTACAATGCATCGCTCTCATGTGGACACTTCTCAAGCAGTCGCCAGAGGCTGGGAAATCCACGATCCAGAAGTGCGTCATAGCTTGTCCATCGAGTCTCGTACGTAACTGGGCAAATGAGCTGGTAAAGTGGCTGGGGAAGGACGCTGTCACACCATTTGCAGTGGACGGGAAGGCGTCGAAAGATGAGCTTACTTCACAACTCAAGCAATGGTCCATCGCGAGCGGACGGTCTGTGGTGCGGCCTGTCCTGATCGTCTCCTACGAGACTCTGAGACTTAATGTCGACAATTTAGCGAACACCCCCATCGGATTACTGTTATGCGATGAGGGGCATCGTTTGAAAAATGGCGAGAGTCAGACCTTCACAGCACTCAATGGACTCAACGTCGATCGAAGAGTTATTCTTTCCGGTACTCCGATTCAGAATGATTTAATGGAATACTTCTCGCTCCTTAATTTCGCCAATCCTAATTTACTCGGGACTCGTGCTGAGTTTCGAAAGCAATACGAATTGCCCATCCTTCGTGGACGAGACGCCGCAGGAACAGATGCAGACCAGCAGAAGGGTAACGAACGCCTCGCAGAACTACTTACATTGGTCAATAAATTTATCATCCGCCGCACCAACGACATTCTTTCCAAGTACTTGCCTGTCAAGTATGAACATGTCGTCTTTTGTAATCTTGCACCTTTCCAGCTGGACCTCTACAACTATTTCGTGCAGAGTCCAGAAATAAAAGCCTTGCTAAGAGGCAAGGGTAGCCAACCGCTAAAAGCAATCGGTATGCTCAAGAAGCTTTGCAACCACCCCGATCTACTCAATCTCTCAGATGACTTGCCCGGCTGTGAGAAATTCTTCCCGGATGATTACGTCCCGAAAGACGCAAGAGGCAGAGATCGAGACGTCAAAACCTGGTACTCGGGTAAGATGCAAGTCCTTGACCGTATGCTCGCCCGCATCAGGCAAGACACCAACGACAAAATCGTCCTTATCAGCAATTACACCCAAACCTTGGACGTCTTTGACAAGCTATGCCGCTCTCGCAATTATGGTTGTCTTCGCCTAGACGGTACTATGAACGTCAACAAGCGCCAGAAGCTTGTCGACAAGTTCAACGATCCAGACGGTGAGGAATTCGTCTTTTTACTCAGCAGCAAAGCCGGTGGCTGCGGTCTCAATCTAATCGGTGCCAATCGTCTGGTCCTTTTTGATCCTGACTGGAACCCAGCAGCGGATCAGCAAGCGCTCGCTCGAGTCTGGCGTGATGGACAAAAGAAAGACTGTTTCGTCTACCGTTTCATCGCCACCGGCTCCATAGAGGAAAAGATCTTCCAACGCCAGTCTCACAAGCAATCATTGTCATCGTGCGTCGTCGATTCTGCGGAAGACGTCGAGCGGCATTTCACACTTGACTCGCTCAAGGAACTGTTCCAATACAAACCGGGGACGACGAGCGATACGCACGATAGCTTCAAATGCAAGCGGTGCAAGCCGGATGGGAAGCAGTATATCAAGGCTCCAGCGATGCTGTATGGTGACACTAGCAGCTGGAACCATTTCGTGAATGATGGAAAAGATGGGGCGCTGGGGAAGATCCAGGATCTGCTATTGAGGCAAGAGACGGACGATCAAGCCGTCAGCGCTGTTTTCCAGTACATCAGCCACTGACCGAGATTTGCTGCAGTGCTATGGACTGCTTTGGTGCTGTGTGGGATGAATCATGGATTATGAGTTTGCATTATTGTTAGCGTTCGAGCTTTCAGCGTCTATGAAGTATTTTCCTGAAGCATTAAAGCCTTTCAGGCCAGCAATTCGCAGACGCATGACGGCCATATTTCTGGGGGCATATCGACTTCATTCTCAGACCCATCATTATTTTGATAAGACCTTCGAAGGTGCCTGCTTGGGCAAATTGTTTTACTAGTTTCTTCATCTTAGGTCTTCTGGCTCAATCTCGCTCTTCAGACTATGATCATCCTGGGTAACAAAATCTCTGCTACCATGTCTTCTCCTCACCCTAGAGAAACTCTCCACGTACCCAAGACTTGATTGCCATATTACGATCTGCGATCTTTTCCATCATTTGCTTCCTAGGTTTGGTCCCCATTAGTCAAATCAATCCTTCATGACAAGATATTCTGACTTTGCGCAGGCAACGGCGGTCTGAAAGCAACGATGTATACTTGGTGGGTGAGTGGCGAACGAGTGACGGTTCAGTGCTGCGTTGGAATTGTTGTCAGGGACCGAGTTGACTGGCGTTTTGACAACGCTCAGGTGCAAGCTGAGGGACTCAACTTGAATCGTAAATTACTAGAGGCGGGATGTCATCTGAATGTAACGATTGATTTGTAGATTCGCAACAATGTTACACAAAGCTCTGGACAAATTGCATAGACACAAGTAAAACTACAGCATCAGCCCCGTAACGTCATCGTTATGGATCCCTCTGCCCTGATAGGCTGATCTTTGGAATTGTGCGAATTATGATCCTACTTCCAAATGTCACAAGTATCACCTTCCTAAATGTCTCTCAGATCGCTCCCTACTGATGGTATGCGCCGTGTCAGATGGCAGAGGCCATTCATCTTCCAGAGAGCGGCTGACTACCGAATTGTGTGAGCTCACACGGAAATCCGTAATCTTGAGGATATTATTACTGAGCGAAGTGTTTCCTCTCTCCGTATCGTCGCTTCTCGAAGATCTGTCCAAGGCATAAGAGTCACTGATTTCGGCGGGTTTCCTTCGGAAGTAAGGGCGACTTGAGAGTTTAGTTGAGCTGGAGCGAGAGGCCTCTAGAAGCCTACTAAACAATGGTTTGAGCGCCGGGAGAGACACAAGAGTTATACTCGTGAGGTGCTCGATGATGGTGCAAAAGGCTGGTTTGGTGAGTGCCCAGGTGTAATCCGAGGCAAACACACCTTTTAACAGGATAGCCTTGGCTATGGCGCATCCTGCAGTCAAGGAGCCGAGACCCATGAGACAGCAAAGTACCACCTTAGTCTCCTTGTTTATGTGCAGCCGATGGAGGATGAAGATAGGGATGCCGGCGCAGATCAGATCGGTGAATGCGTCAAGCCCGAAGCCGATGTAGCCGGCTAGGTAGGTGATATGTGGGGAGAAGCATTTCCCCTGTATATGCGGATTCCAGATCGCGGCCATTGGTCTGCATTGGACGATAAAGAGGATGACCTGTGACAGATGGCTCGCAGAGACAAAGGCAATCACGGCGTAAAGGAAGACTGCAAGGCCGGTTCTGGTCCTGTCGATGATCCTTAGAACGCAGAGTGTAACGGATATTTTGGCAAGTCCAATCCCGATAACGTTGCATATCTGCGCGATGGTACTCCATTTTAGAGCCTGAGACAGGTGGTCTGGAGGTAAACACCAGATGTGTCTCCCAAGTCCCTCGACGACCAATTTGGTCAGGGAACCCGTTCCGATGATTGCAGCAACCTGAGCAATGGTCAGATGATTTCTCAAAGGGATCCTTGCCAAGCAGATGACTCGCAAGACTCGCAGCTATTGTATAATCATCGGCGTCAAGGCCATTGCTAAGGCCAAGTCTGATGTGTAGGCGTAATAATACCGCAATAATGGCAGTGGCTAAGAGAGAGAAGCTGACTGCTAGAATCATAGGGCCCTGATTCTCGTCACATGGCGCCGGCGTTGGTCCTTTCTCTGCCATATTTTGGTCATACTCGACATGCCCTTGGAAGCGTTAGGGTGGGCGGGCGAGAGTTACATATGTTTTTGCCTCTTCGGAGTGAACGAAAGAATCAGGGACTGTATCGTATTCCCAATGTGGTACAGTATCCATTGTGGGGCTCGCAGCTGTCGAACGCCATCATGCCTTGCATTGCTTCCTGCAAGCAGCCGCCAATATATTGTGGGACTATAGAAAGCCTGTAGCAAACGCATATCGGTCTACCTCGTAGACATGATCCACACTAAGAATGTGAGGGTTGGCCTTTACTTATCGTAGTAGACTGGCTCGTGCAGGATCTTGCTGTCGCATAGACTGATTTTCATGGCCAAAGCTTCTTCGTTTTGATGCAAGGGGTAGGATCCAAGTTGTAGTACGGTACAAAGCACGGTAGTATCCGCATAGCCGGCAAAAGAACGTTTGTCTATTGGTAGATCACTGTCAATGGCGTGGCTTGGATCCTGTACAATGACCGAATCGTCGCAAACGGAATGAGCAGCTGGACAGGGGTGCGACAAGTGGCGCCTGTCATCGTTCTTATCCGAGAATCCCAGGGTTCAAGTGCTTTTGGTTGAAATTTTGAACGCAGGTGTCCGGGGAGACATGATTCCCGCTGTCATACATAGAGACGGGATATCGATTTTGGTAGAGCATGCTGTCGCTGTTGCCTGTGATTTGCGAAGTAAGCTTTCCTTTGAACGTATCATGATGAGTCCCCGCATCGAAACCACGAAAGACTTCTGCTATGAATAAATGCAGTCGAGCGAGTAGTATAATTCGTAGTAGTACGATTCGATATCCGCGCCAATTGGTTTATATATCATAATTAGTTTCTTGAATGTAAAAAGGGACCCGTCTTCGCATACGGCAGACGCTGCTCATAGACGAAAACGTAAGTGAACTTTAGAAGACATGGCCACACTGCGAGCAAGCAATGCTTCCAAAGATAGAATTAATAGGTATGTATGTATGATTTGATGTCCCAAAATGTACAGATGCCTACCGATGCACCTCGTTATGTACACCCAAAAAATTCAGCCTGTAATTGCCTTTGTGAGATAGACCACATCCCGATGTTTGTGGTGAGGGACCACTCATGCAGATGCAGAACGGTATCTTCCTGAAGCCCAGTTGGCCGGATCCCCCAATCCCCCTTCCTCACCTCAAATCAGTTTACATCAAGAGCGAGACCAAGGGCGCGATGACCATGCCCAAGAGCAATGCAGAGCTGAGAGAGAACTGAGGTGCCGCAGCTGATGTTCCTGTAGGGGGCGGCGACGAGCCAGCAGATGTAGTAGATCCAGTCGCAGAGGTTGTCGCACCAGAGGTCGTTGTCGCCGGGGCCGAGCTCGCCGTTCCACTTGCTGATGCAGTCGCGGAAGATGAAGCTGAAGACGAGGTGGTTGAGCTTGAAGAGCCATTGCCTTTGGCATAATACATTGTTGACAGTTCCGTGTCATTCTTACCCGTGCAACCCACGTCCGCTCCGATCAAGTCTGGGGAGCTTCCCGAGCTCCATTTCTGATAGACTGCTTTGCCATTCTGATCCTCCAGCACGTATACTTGGCTCAAGTCTGGAGGGTTCTCTCCCCAGTTCTGGGGTTTGTTGATGCCAGACAGCTCCTGGCTGGGCAAGCTGGTATTGTACCACTTGCCATGGCCTCCGGATGAGATGTTATCGGACGCGTTGCCGATGCAACGCCATAACTCAATCTGTTCGCCATTATCGGGAAGCGAAGAAGCGGATTTGAGAATACCGCAAAGGCAGGAGGCGGTGTCGATGTAGGAAGGAAGATTGGTGGGAGACGTGCAACCTTGGCCGAGGCTGATGCAGGAGTTGTTTGAAGAACTAGACATCATGTTTGATGATGATGTTGAATAATCTGAAAGATGGATATGCGCGATGACAGCAAAATCTGGGGAAGTCTAAACAAATATACGGAGGACAAGGAAGTTGCAAGGAGGCAGCCGACCTTGCTCGCCTGACAAGGTTAGCGAAATTGCTTTTGGACATCATTTTGTTTTTAATTCACCTAAGCCAAATGGAGGCAATAGAGTGGCGCGCGGTCCTCCCAGCTAGAGAGCTTGAGGAAGCGTGACTGGTCCTTGCAACGTGGTTTTCCATGGTTGCGGACTGGGCCAGATGGCTAGGGCGGCAAAAGCTCGTACACGGCGGGATGAGAGGTCCAAACTGAAGATCTGCAATGGGGGGGTGAAACGCCGTCGACGGTTTCAGGATAGAATCACATCTGAGGCTGTAGAGGCTGTAGGAACCCGAGCTCTCGACCATCTAGAGTATGTAGCTGTTCCCCTCCTGCTTGTTGTCTTGGAAAGTGTAGGTATAATGTATAGTTCGGGGTTAGTGTGACTCTTTCGGATGGATAGGTCAGGTCGGGAGGAGGGTGGACTTCCAAGTCCACAGGACTGCTGCCACGCATGGCTGCGTTGACTGCGTTGACACTTTGCAGCCGTCCAAAAGATGTGCTGGCGCTTCCTTCTTTGCGACGAACCCTTTCCCCGCGTCATGCCGAGGCCTAGAACAGGGCCAAGTCACTAAAGTACGCAGAGTGAAGGATTCCATGACTCTCCCAGCTTCTTGAATGCTTCAATAGAACAACAAAGGCATCCGTAGATACTGTGAGGCGGTGTGGAAACTTCGCAAACATGTCCGACGCCTTTCGAAAGGACGCCACTCGTACACTGTCCTAAGCCTGCTTTCCAAGCTCATCGGTCTCTAACAAACCGCAGGCGTCAAGGAGGATGTGACTCCGAACTCCATGAAGTCCACTCAGCAGAAGTTGAAGGAGAGTGCCTATGACACTGCAGACCGCAACCGGTAGGGCGCACGTACTCCTGACATTGCTGTGGCTCCTAAGGTCTGATGCACGTACAGTGGTGGCCAGGGCAGAAGTTCTGGTGGCACAGCTGGGAGCGTGTACGTGTAATGGTGAGGCTGGTGTGATTGAATTGGCTCTAATGTGCTCACAGCGCCGACACTTCGAAGGGTGGTATAAGTTCGAACAAACGTTGACGCCGGGGGTTGTATTCTGGGTTGTAACAATGAAAGAGTGCGAGCGACGAGGACTCGTAATGATGCCACGACAAACGCTATCTTCATTTGTGCTTTGTCTTGCCTTGTTACCTATTTGCATCTGAATATCACTACCACGAATTTGTTCTGACCATATGCATTTACTCCCCACATCAATCCCTCCTAGCCTGAATGCCACGCAATTTGGTCATATTTACTCGGAAAGGACGCACACTCTTGATGTCATGAATAATTATAACATCGCCGCCTTGTATCTTCTGTTCGATGATCAGACGATGTCGATAGGTACTCAAATTGTGGGAGTGACATCACTGCCGTAAGATATGGCTGAGAACGTCAGACGTAAAAACAGTTGTATAACTTAGGCAGAATCTCCATTGATGTCAACGCGACAGAATCTGTCAATCAGAGTCAAAGCAAAGGCTGTTACTCAAATCATGAAGTGACCTTCAAGCCGTTGAACGATGCTTGATCCCTCACTCACTCCCCAGTAACACTTCCACAAAATCATCGAGCTCTACGATCTTGAACCTCCCCCCCCACAATTGCCTAAACTCTCTCCTCTTATAGGCCCCACTCATGTTGTGTTTGAAGCAGGCTAGCTCGACTCTCCACCCCTTACCCAATGCTCTCTCAACCATCTTCAGGAAACCACCCGAGTACTCAGCTTCAGCTGCATCTCCGGTAGCAAGCACCATTATTGACGGCTCGTTGGCATCAACGATACTTTCCATCATTTTCAGATGCAAAATCTCATCAACAGCTTGCTCAACCCACTTCTCAGGCGCATACTGCACAAGACCAGCAGCAGCGGTCGTTTCTGAGCCGCTACCTGTGCCGGTGCCGTTTCCATTTCTGATAAATTTTCTTTGACGGGGAGTGAGTTCCTTCGCCTTGTGCACTCTGTCGAGTATATTTGTTTCATAGCCGATGGTCTTGGCTTCCGAAATGGCAGGGAAATTATCAGAGCCAGCAATTATGCGTTTGGTCGTGGGACGGCCGCGTTCAAGAATCAATGAGAAATTATGGAAGGAAATAGGCTGGCGGCGAATACGTTGATTTAGTGATTGGCCACGTGATAATTTCAAGGCGTCGTGGAAACCGATCATGATCTGGTCATGCTCATCAGCGAGGTGCGAACGGCGAGGCTCGACAAAGCAAAACAGCGAATTGAAGTGATAAAGACTTACATTAGATGCGTCGACAAAAACGTGAATACCATCTGCCGGAAAATCTGTCGTGGTGCCCACATGGTGTATAAAGGAGATGTTGCTAAGGTATTGTCTGTCGTCTATGAATGTCTCAGTAAGCATGGCTATCAGCTTTGCTTTCTTCGCTGCTGCAATGGTGAAGACACTGTCTTTCTGTGGCTTGAGAACCTGTATTCCATTTTTGGTTAAGTGAGGGGAGGCAACCGGCCACGCTCCAGAGTCGGTGGGAGGTTCAAGTCTCAAGAGCTTTCCTGAGCGTAAGCGGCCGGTAGCAGTTTCTGGTGTCGGCTTCCCATAGAGAATCTCGTGAATTATAGCTTTTCTATCCGGCGTTTGTGGTGCTTGGACGTCTTTCCCAGACTCATCTTCACTGCCGCTGGGAAGAGCTTGTCCACTTGCAAGAGCTTCTGCCCGATCTTTCTGTCTTTGCCTCCTCCTGGCTTTCTTCCTTTGCGCTTTAGTCAGATTTGACAGGTCCTGTGGATCGTAATTCTCATCGTTGTCTGCAAGGTCTGCACCTTCAAGCTCGTCTCGCCACTTGACGGCTTTGAAAGACGACAGATTTTCACAGCTATTGCCCTCTAGAATCTCAATGCATGCCCCATCTGGTGCTGTTGGAACGTTGGGAGGCGATTGGTCGATTGGCTGGCCAAGGTATTGCCAAATCCTGTCGAAGTTCCCAAGCTGCGGAACTTGCTCAGATGCATTTTTGGCGATGGCAGGACTGTACGGTCTTTCTGGGTAAGCACTCTCAGGTACTTGGAGCTTTGATTGCCGATCGCCACAAAAGGATAGCGAGTAGATCAGATCAATCACAGGCGTCAGGTCCCAATCCTCATCCTGTGCCCTCCGACTCATTCGACTTTAGTAGAAAGCATGCAGCTTCCCGCTTAATTATTGCCAGTGTCGCAAGAAGACAGTCAGACAAAGGGAGGGTGCATGTTTTGACACCCTCGAAGTTGAAAGGAGAGAACGCAAGTCTAGATGGGATGGACGGGTGAATCTACGAATCATCAATCAGAAGATCTGTGGTGTGGCGCATGCTTCCGCTTAC